>Ga0209455_1000053_pt1 | contig 365949 bp, 339 predicted proteins | sample AraplaCol_mCL_r2_FD_184275 | JGI IMG/M metagenome (GOLD analysis project Ga0209455, IMG submission 184275) | Arabidopsis root microbial communities from North Carolina, USA - plate scrape CL_Col_mCL_r2 (SPAdes) (version 2) | ecosystem: Host-associated > Plants > Roots > Endosphere | place...
GCCGGGCTCAGCACGGCGAGGCGGGGGAGTCTGTTTTGTGAGGTTAAGGAGGAGGCCGAAGGCCGGGGGACACGAACAAAACAGACTCCCCCGGCGAGTCGTGCTCTCCCCGGCGCGCCCCGCAGATCGGCGAAGAACCAAAAAAAAGCCGCCCGCAGGCGGCTCGTTCATCGCGCGACGGCGTCGCGGCTCACCACTCGCGCAGCTTCACGCGCAGGCGGGCGATCGACTGGCTGTGCAGCTGGCAGACACGGCTTTCCGTGACCTTGAGCACCGCGGCGATCTCCTTCAGGTTCATGTCGTGCTCGTAGTACATGGACATGACGTACTGCTCGCGCTCGGGCAGGTTCTTGATGGCCTCCACCAGCGCCTCGCGCATGCGGTGGTCCTGCAGCATCGCCAGCGGGTTGGCCTCCTCGTTGGACACGTGGCGGTCGAGGTAGTCGTCGCCGCCCTCGTCGCCCGACATGTCTTCCAGGTACACCAGCTGCGTGCCGCGCACCTTGCCCAGCACCTCCTGGTACTGCGCCAGCGACATGCCCATGATCTCCGCGATCTCGCTTTCCTGCGGCGCGCGGCCCAGCTTCTGTTCCAGCTTGTGCACCGCGGTCTCGATCTCGCGCTGCTGGCGGCGGCCGCCGCGGCTCATCCAGTCGCTGCCGCGCAGCTCGTCGAGCATGGCGCCGCGGATGCGCTGGGTGGCGAAGGTCTCGAACTGGACGCCCTGTTCGCTGTCGAAGCGCGACATGGCGTCGTTCAGGCCGATCATGCCCACCTGGATCAGGTCGTCGATCTCGACGTTGGCCGGCAGCTTGGCAATCATCTGGTGGGCCAGGCGGCGCACGAGCGGGCTGTATTGCTTGAGCATCGCATTGGCGTCGAGCTGGCCTTTGGCGGTGTACATGGCGATCTCCAGATTCTTGTTCAAGCGGACAGGTAGGAAGGCGAGGCGGCCGCGGCGCGCGAGGGCGCGCGGGGGCGCGCCGATGCGATTGGCGCCGGCGCGGGCGCCGGGATGCTCAGCTGGGCGGCGGCCAGGCGCATCAGGTCGGGGCCGGCGGCCTCGCCGAACGCGACGGCGGGGTCGATCGTGGCGGAGTCGTGCATCGCGGCGGCCAGGAAGCGGTCGGCGCAGTCGGCCAGGCGGCGGGCGATCTGCGCCGGCGTCGGGCCGCGGCCCTTCGCGCTGGGCGTCACCAGGTCGAAGCTCATGAGGCCCAGGCGCTGCACCAGCAGCTTCAGGGCGGCGTAGGCGTGCGTGAGGCTCTCGCCGGCGCCGGAGGCCAGCAGGATCGGGCGCAGCGGCTGCTCGCCCAGCATGCGGGCCAGCACGCGCGCCTCGGCGTGGATCACCACCACGTCGACGTCGGCCACGACGTTGACCATGCGGGGAATGAAGCTCGCGCACGAACCGCGCGTGTCGACGTGCTGCATCGGCAGGCCGCGGGCGGCCAGGTAGGCGAGCTGCGGCGACAGCGGCTCGACGCAGGCGGCCAGGTCGATGAAGGCCAGCTCGCCGGGCTCGGGCGCGGTGTCGGCGGCATCGACCACCAGCGTGTTCAGGCCCTTCTCGGCGAACACGCTCGCCAGGCGCGCCAGCACGGCACCGTGGTGCTCCACGTGCGGGTTGGCGACGACCGGCACGATGACGGCGCGGGCCGCGGCGAACATGCGCCGCAGGCCGTCGGCCTGGTCAGTCGGGAGGAGGTTGCGTTGACGGGTCATGGAAAGGACTATGTCCGTGCGGGCGTCGGGGCGATCGGCTGAAAAGCGGCGTTTCGGCGGAGGTTCAGACGCGCAGCGCGGCGGCGGCGTGCTGGTTCAGGCCGGCGTGCGCGAACACGAGGTGCACGTCCTGCGGATCCATGCGGTAGGCCAGGCTGCCGCCGCCCTTGAGCGCGCGATGCACGAGCGCGTTGGCCGACAGGTGGTGCCAGTCTTCCGGCACGCGCTGGCCGTTGGCCACGCCGATGTTCTTCAGCTTGTGGCGGATCAGCGCGTCCAGCGCCGGGGCCAGCTTCACGGCCTCGTCGATCTTGGACAGGATCACGCCGGCGCAGGCCGAGGCCTTCCAGTTGATGATCACGTCGTCGATGGTCTCGCCCTGCGAGGACGCGTCCACCACCAGCACCTTCTTGATGGAACGGTGCGCCAGCATCTCGAGCAGCTCGCGGGTGCGGCCGTCGCGCTGGGCCATGCCGGCCGTGTCGATGAGCACCATCTTCTTGGCCGACAGCAGCTCCAGCAGGTCTTCCAGCGACGCGCGGTCGTGCGCGGTGTGCACCGGAACGCCCAGGATGCGGCCGTAGGCACGCAGCTGTTCGTGGGCGCCGACGCGGTAGGCGTCCAGCGTGATCAGGCCCAGGTTGGCGGCGCCGTGGCGCGCGGCGAAGCCGGCGGCGATCTTGGCGGTGGTGGTGGTCTTGCCCACGCCGGTGGAGCCGATCAGCGCGAACACGCCGCCCTGGTCTTCCATCGCGAGTTCCGACTCGCCGGTCAGCAGGTTGCGCTCGAGCACGTTGGCGGCCCAGGCGTTCTCGTCGGCGGCCTCGGCGGGCAGCGCGTCGACCATCTTGCGGATCAGCGCGGGCGAGAAGCCCACGTCCAGCAGCTTCTGCGCGAGCAGCGCCTGGCGCGGCTGGCGCTGCAGCTTCTCCATGAAGGCCAGGGCGCCGAAGCGCTCCTCGATCAGGCCCTTCATCGAGCGCAGCTCGTTGACCATGTCCATGTGGTTGTTGCGGCTCACGACCTCGGCCAGGTGCGTCACCGAGGCCGACGGCGGCGCCGGCGGCTCTTCCACGTACTCGTCGTGCAGCACCGGCGCGCTGGCGAACGCCTGCGGCGCGGCGCGTTCCATGCGATGCGGCGGCAGCGTCGGCTCGACGCGCTGCTGCGGCGCGGCGCGGCGCGGGGCGGCCGGCTGCGGCGCGTCGAAGTAGTCGTCGTTGGCGTCGCCGTTGTCCATCGCCTGCATCTGCTGCTGGCGCGCGGTGGCGCGGGCGACCGCGGTGCGGGCGGCGCCGGCCTGGGCCAGCGCGCTGCGGGTGGTCTCGGCGCGCGGCGCCGGCGTGTCGTCCACCGGTTGGCCGTGGAGCTCGGCGTGGCGGCGCTTGAGCATGCGGTCGCGCACGTAGTCCTGGAACGACAGCGTGCTCATGGCCAGCTGGTCGGCGTCGGCTTCCACTTCGTTCTGCGGCACGCCCATGCGGTTGGCGAGCTCGCGCTGCGCGCCGGCGAGGGCGGCGTTCTGCGCGGCGGCCGGGCCGGCGGCGCGTTGCGCGGGCGACATCGCGGCGCGGCGCGGCGCGGCTTCCTCGGGCGTCGCGGTGAGGCGTTCCAGGCCGGCGACGCTGTCGGGCGCCATGGCCAGCACTTCGATCCCTTCGGCGCACGGCTTCGTCGAGAGCACCACGGCGTCGACGCCGAAGGCCTGGCGCACGAGCGCGAGGGCTTCACGCGATGTGCGTGCGGCGAAACGTTTGACGTTCATGCGGTACCTCCGATGATCGAGCCGATCCGGATCGAGTGGGTTTCAGGAATTTCACTGTGAGCCAGCACCTTCAGGCGCGGGGCGGCTCGCTTGAGCAGTCGGGCCAGCGGCGCGCGCAGGGCGTCCGGCACCAGCAGGCAGGCCGGGTGGCCCTTGTCTTCCTGGCGGCGGGCCATGTCGGTGGCCTGGCGGGTGAGCGTGTCGGCCACGCCCGGGTCCAGCACGGCGCCGTGGGGCGACGTCAGGGCCTGGGTGACCATGCGCTCGAGATCGGGCTCCAGCGCGATGACGTCCAGCTCGCGCACGGGGCCGTAGATCTGCTGGACGATGGCGGGGGCGATGTGGGTGCGGATGCGGCGGGCCAGTTCGGCCGGATCGGTGACGGTCGCGGCGTGTTCGGCCAGCGATTCCACGATGGAGCGGAAATCGCGGATGTGCACGCCCTCTTCCAGCAGCAGCTGGAGAGTCTTTTGCAACGGCGCGATGGCGATCATCTTGGGTATGACGTCTTCGATCAGCTTCGGGGCCAGCTTGGTCACGTGTTCGACCAGCATCTGGACTTCGTTGCGGCCCAACAGGCGAGCCGCGTTCACTTGCATCAAGTGTGAGAGATGGGTGGCAACCACAGTCGGACAATCAACGACCGTATAGCCGGCCATTTGGGCACTTTCCCGCTGGCGCTCCTCGATCCACACGGCGGGCAGGCCGAAGGCCGGATCCACGCACTTGGTGCCCGGCAACTGCAGCGTGGTGCCGCCCGGGTTGATGGCCAGGTGCATGCCCGGGAAGGCCTCGCCCTCGCCGATGACGGCGCCGCGCAGCGTGACGCGGTACATGCTGGGCTTGAGCTCCAGGTTGTCGCGGATGTGCACCGAAGGCGGCAGGAAGCCGACGTCCTGGGCGAACTTCTTGCGCACGCCCTTGATGCGGGCCAGCAGGTCGCCGGAGCGCGACTTGTCGACCAGCGCGATCAGGCGGTAGCCCACCTCGAGGCCGAGGATGTCCACAGGCGTGACGTCGTCCCAGCCGGCCTCGGCGTCGGCCGGCTTGGGCGGCGGCGGCACGTCGGCCTTGGCCTTGGCGGCGGCGGCGTCGCTCTCGGCCTTGCGCTTCTGGAAGCGCGAGAACCAGCCCGCGGCGCCCGCGATCACCAGGAACACGAAGTGCGGCATGCCCGGGATCAGCGCCAGCGCGCCGACGATGCCGGCGGTGATGCCCAGCGCCTTGGGCGAGCCGAACAGCTGGCTGCGGATCTGCGAGCCGGAATCCTCTTCCTTGCCGACGCGCGACACCACCATGGCGGCGGCCACCGAGATCAGCAGGCCCGGGATCTGCGCCACCAGCGCGTCGCCGACGGCCAGCACGATGTAGGTGTCGGCCGCGTCGCCGGCGGACAGGCCGTGCTGCACCACGCCGACGACGAAGCCGCCGACGATGTTGATGAACAGGATCAGGATGCCGGCCATGGCGTCGCCGCGCACGAACTTCGACGCGCCGTCCATGGAGCCGAAGAACTCCGCCTCGTCGCCCACCTCGCGGCGGCGCTGCTTGGCCATCGCCTCGTCGATGAGGCCGGCGTTCAGGTCGGCGTCGATGGCCATCTGCTTGCCGGGCATCGCGTCCAGGGTGAAGCGCGCGCCGACCTCGGCGATGCGCTCCGCGCCCTTGGTGACCACGATGAAGTTGATCACGACGATGATCGCGAACACGATCAGGCCGACGGCGAAGTTGCCGCCGATCAGGAAGTGGCCGAACGACTCGATCACGTGGCCGGCGGCGCCCGGGCCGGTGTGGCCTTCCATCAGCACCACGCGGGTGGAGGCGACGTTCAGCGAAAGGCGCAGCAGCGTGGTGATCAGCAGCACCGTGGGGAACGCGGAGAAGTCCAGCGGCCGCACCAGGTTGGCGGCCACCATCATCACCATCAGCGCCATCGCGATGTTGAACGTGAAGAACAGGTCCAGCACGAACGACGGCAGCGGCAGCACCATCATGGACAGCACCATGACGATGAAGACCGGCGCCATCAACGCCTTGCCGATCGCGCTGTTGCCGGTGAAATTGGCGATGAACTTCCTGATGTCGTCCATGGGGGTGCTCTACGGATCTCTTACTGGGCGGCGGCCGGGCGCGGGCCCGGGCGGCGGCGCTTGGGCTTGGGACCGCCCGTGAGCGGGTCGAGTTCGGGCGGCACGCTCACGTCGGGCGGACGCAGGTTCGGATTGGCCGCGCCGCGCAGCTGGTAGACCCAGGCCAGCACCTGCGCCACCGCGGCGAACAGCATCGCCGGCACCTCGCCGTCGATCTCCACGTGGGTGTAGAGCGCGCGGGCGAGCGGCGGGGCCTCGAGCACGGGCACGCCGGCGTCGCGGGCCAGGTCGCGGATGCGCATCGCGAGGCGGTCGGTGCCCTTGGCCACGACGCGCGGGGCGCCCATCGCCTCCTGGTCGTACTTCAGCGCGACGGCGTAGTGGGTCGGGTTCATCACCACGATGTCCGCCACCGGCACGGCCTTCATCATCCGGCGCTTGGCCATCTCGCGCATCTTCTGCTTCATCTTGGCCTTGACCTCGGCGTTGCCCTCGGACTCCTTGTGCTCCTGCTTCTGTTCCTCGCGGCTCATCTTGAGCTTGTCCATGTACGTCTTCTTCTGCCAGAAGACGTCGAACGCGGCCCAGCCGGCGAGCACGAGCAGCATCGAGAGAAAGCCCGCGCCGAGCGTCCGCCCGACCGTGGCGAGGCCGTCGGGCAGCTCGGCCTCGAGCACGCCGCCGAGGTCGGCGAAGTGGCTGCGCAGGTAGGTGGTGCCGACGAAGCCGACGGCGATCGCCAGCAGCGAGGCCTTCAGCACCGTCATCAGCTGGTGGAGGCTGAACACGCGGGCGATGCCGGAGATCGGGTTGAGGCGGCCGAAGTTCGGGGCGACCGCCTTCATCGAGAGGTTCCAGCCGCCGAACGCGATGTTGGCGCCGACGCCGGCCGCGATGAACAGCCCGCCCGCCATCAGCACCACCATCAGGCCGCGCGTGAACAGGCCGGCGGCAAACTCGCCCGCCACGTGCGGGTCCGCGATGACGCGGTGGTCGAAGGTGAGGCCGTCGGCCAGCAGGCGCTGCGAATAGCTCGTCAGCCACGGCATCGCCGTGAACAGCAGCGCGGCGGCCACGCCCATGGCGACGAAATGCCCCAGGTCCCGCGAGCGCGGGACATTGCCTTCCTGCCTCGCCTTGCGAATCTTCTTCGCTGAGGCGGGGAGGTTGCGGTCTGCGGAGTCTTGGCCGGCCATGTGGAATCAGGATTCTGGAAAACGGAGTTCGGGCAGGGTTTCGTGTGACGACATGTTGCCGCCCGGTGCCGGAAACTTGAGCCGGAAAAGAGGCCGAAAACCCGCTTCCTCCGAGGCGCGTTCGCCGGGCCGAAAGCCCCTGCCGCGCAGAGCCGAATCCGTCCAGCCGGAGAAGCCGGGCAAAATCCGGTCTTTTCCCCCGACAGGCGCCCGGTGTTCCAGGGCGCGGCCAACCGATGTTCCGTACCCTGCTCAAATCCAAGATCCACCGCGCCCGCGTCACTCACTGCGAGCTCCACTACGAGGGCTCGTGCGCCATCGACGAAGACCTGCTGGACGCGGCCAACCTGCGCGAGAACGAGCAGGTGCACATCTGGGACGTGGACAACGGCGAACGCCTGGTCACCTACGCGCTGCGCGCGCCGCGCGGCAGCGGCATCATCTCGCTCAACGGCTCGGCCGCGCGCCGCGCCGCCGTGGGCGACCTGGTGATCATCGCGGCGTTCGCGATGGTGCACGAGGACAAGCTCGACGACGCCGAGCCGAAGCTCGTCTTCGTGGACGAGAGCAACCGCATCAAGGCGCGCCCGCCCTTCGTCGGCCACACCGAAGAGACCGTCGCGGCCGCGCTGAAATGACCGCCAGCCTGACGGGTTCCAATGCCGCTTGGCGGGCGCGCAGCCTGCGCGCGGTGTGGCACCCGTGCACGCAGATGAAGGCGCACGGCGCGCCCGACGGTCCGCAGGCCGACAGCACGCCGCTCATCGCCATCGCGTCGGCCGAGGGCCCGTGGCTGGTCGACGTCGAAGGAAAGCGCTACCTCGACGGCATCAGCTCGTGGTGGACCAACCTGTTCGGGCACGGCCATCCGGCCATCCGCTCGGCGCTGGTCGACCAGCTGTCGCGGCTCGACCACACGATGCTGGCGGGCTTGACGCACGCGCCGGTCGTCGAGTTGTCGGAGCGCCTGGCCGCCCTCACCGGCCTGGGCCACGCGTTCTACGCCAGCGACGGCGCCTCGGCCACCGAGATCGCGTTGAAGATGAGCGCCCACCACTGGCGCAACGCCGGCAAGCCGGCCAAGAACCGTTTCGTGGCGCTGCAGGGCGGCTACCACGGCGAGACGGCCGGCGCGTTGGGCGTGACCGACATCGCGCTGTTCCGCGAGGCCTACGCGCCGCTGGTGCGCCTGTCGGCCACGGTGGCCTCGCCCGACGCGCGCGGCGCGCAGGGCGACGAGACCGCCGCCGACGTCGCCCGCCGCGCGGCCGGTGAACTGGAAGCCTGGCTCGCCGAGCACCACGAGGAGACCGCCGCCTTCATCGTCGAGCCGCTGGTGCAGTGCGCCACCGGCATGGCCATGCACGATCCGGCCTACCTGCGCGAGGCGCGCGCGCTGTGCGACCGCTACGGCGTGCACCTGGTGGTGGACGAGATCGCCGTGGGCTTCGGCCGCACCGGCACGATGTTCGCGCACCAGCAGGCCGGCATCCGCCCGGACTTCATCTGCCTGTCCAAGGGCCTGACCGGCGGCACGCTGCCGCTCGCCGCGGTGCTCACGACAGACGGCGTCTACGACGGTTTCTATGATGACGACGCGGCGCGCGGCTTCCTGCACTCGCACTCGTACACCGGCAATCCGCTCGCGTGCCGCGCGGCGCTGGCCACGCTGGACATCTTCGAGCGCGAGAACGTGCTCGCCGTCAACCTGGAGCGCGCCGCCATGGTCGATGGCCTGCTCGCCCCGCTGCACGCCCACGGGCGCGTGCGCAACGCGCGCCGCATCGGCATGATCTGGGCCTGGGACATCGTCGGCGCGCCCGCCAGCTTCGCGCGCCGCTACGCGCGCCACGCGCTGGCGCACGGACTCCTGCTGCGGCCCATCGGCTCGACGCTCTACGCGATGCCGCCCTACGTGCTGGAAGAGGACACCGCGCGCCACCTGGCCGACGGCGCGCTGGCCGCGCTGGAGGCCACGCTGGCCGAGGCCGAGCCGTCGCTGTTCGACGACGAACGGGCGCTGCCATGACCGTGGGCTACTTCGTCGTCGGCACCGACACAGGCATCGGCAAGACCCACGCCACCTGCGCGCTCTTGCACGCGCTCGCACGATCGCACGCGCGCGTGTGCGGGATGAAGCCGATCGCCGCCGGCGGCATGCGGATCGCCGACGGGTTCTCCAACGAGGACTCCATCGCGCATCGGGCGGCCTCCACCGTGCGCGTGCCGCCCGAGCTGGACAACCCGATCCTGCTGCCCGAACCGCTGTCGCCGCACATCGCCGCGGCGCGCGCCGGCACGCCCATCTCGTTCGACACCGTGCTCGGCGCCGTCGCCGAGCTGCGCGCGCGCACCGACGCACTCGTCGTCGAGGGCGCCGGCGGCTTCCTCGTGCCGCTGTCCGAGACGCAGACCGGCGCCGACCTGGCGGTGGCGCTGGCCCTGCCGCTGGTGTTGGTGGTGGGCATGCGCCTGGGCTGCCTCAACCACGCCTTGCTCACCGCGCAGGCGATCCGCGCGCGCGGCCTGACGCTGGCCGGCTGGATCGCCAACCGCGTCGACCCCGACTTCCTCTGCCCGGAGGAGAACCTGGCCTACCTGCGCAGCCATCTCGGCGCGCCGCTGTGGGCCGATCTCCCGTTCTCCCGCACCCCCGATCCGCGCGCCGACGCGGATCGATTCAAGCTCCCCGATGTCACCTGAACCCACCGACCGCGGGCCGTCCTGGCTCGACGAGATCCCCGAAAAGCTCGCCGCGCTGGACGCCGCCCACCTCACCCGCCGGCGCCGCCCCGTGCGCCCCGCCGACGGCGCATCGCTGTGGGTGGACGGCCGGCGCATGCTGGCCTTCTGCAGCAACGACTATCTCGGCCTGTCGCAGCACCCGGCCCTGCGCGAGGCCGCCGTCGCCGGCGCCCAGGCGTATGGCGTGGGCAGCGGCGCGTCGCCGATGGTGAGCGGCCACAGCGAGGCCAACGCCGCGCTCGAACGCGAGCTGGCCGAATTCGTCGGCCTGGAGCGCGCGCTTTACTTCTACGCCGGCTATGCGACCAATGCGAGCATCGTGCCCGCGCTGGTGGGCCCCGGCGACGCGCTGTTCTCCGACGCGCTCAACCACGCCTGCCTGATCGACGGGGCGCGCCTGTCGAAGGCCGAGATCCACCGCTTCGCGCACGCCGACCTCGCGCAGCTGGACGCGCTGCTGCGGGCGAGCCCCGCGCGCCGCAAGCTGGTGATCAGCGACGCGGTCTTCAGCATGGACGGCGACGTGGCCGACATCCCCGCGCTGATCGCGCTGTGCGAACGCCACGACGCGCTGCTGCTGCTGGACGACGCGCACGGCTTCGGCGTGTGCGGGCCGCAGGGCCGCGGCTCGCTGGCGGCCGTCGCGCGCACCGGCGCGCAGGCGAGCCGCCGCGTGCTGTACATGGCCACGCTGGGCAAGGCCGCGGGCGTGTCGGGCGCGTTCGTGGCCGGCAGCGACGCGCTGGTCGAATGGCTGCTGCAGAAGACGCGCAGCTACACCTTCGCCACCGCCGCGCCGGCGCTGCTGGCCGAGAGCATCCGCGCCGCGTTGCGGGTGATCCGCGACGAGCCCGCGCGCCTGCGCCAGCTGCACGACAACATCGCCGCGTTCCGCGCCGGACTGCCGACCGCGATCGCGGGCACCGGCTGGTCGCTGCTGCCCTCGCTCACGGCCGTCCAGGCGCTGGTGATCGGCTCCAACGAGGAGGCCTTGCGCGTGATGGGGCAGCTGGCCGAGGCCGGCCTGTGGGTGCCGGCGATCCGGCCGCCGACCGTGGCCGCGGGCACCGCGCGCCTGCGCATCGCGCTGTCGGCCGCGCACACCGGCGAGGACGTCGAGACCCTGCTGCGCGCGCTGGCCGCCGCGGCGCGGACGCCCGCGTGACCTGACGCGCTACTTGCGCTCGGTGTCGTCGGACTTGCGCTCCGGCGGCCTGCGGACGTCTTCCTTCGCCTTCTCGGCGTCGGCCCGGGCCTTGTCGGCCTGGGCGCGCGCCTCGGCCTGCCGCGCCTCGTTGGCCCTGGCGGCCTGCTCCTGCAGTGCGCGCTCCTGTTGCTGCTGCTCCTGCTGGACGCGTTGCAGCTGCGCTCTCTGCGCCTGTTCCTGCTGCGCGCGCTGCTGCTGGGCCAGTTGCTGCGCACCGGCCTGTTCTTGCTGCGCCCTCTGTGCCTGTTCCTGCCGCGCACGCTGCTGCTGCGCGCGGGCCTGATCCTGCTGTGCCTTCAGGGCCTGTTCCTGCTGCGCCCGCTGCTGCTCGGCCTGCTGCTGCGCGCGCTGGGCCTGCTGCTGCGCCAGTTGGGCGCGCGCCTGGTCCTGCTGGGCCTTCTGCGCCTGCTCCTGCTGCGCCCTCTGCTGCTCGGCCTGCTGCTGGGCGCGCTGCGCCTGTTGCTGCTGCGCGCGCGGATCGGCAGCCGGCGGCGCCGCGAGTCGATCGGCGCGCGGCGGGATACCGCGCACCGGCTGGGCCGCCGGCAGCGTCGGCGCAGCATGGCCCGGCTGCCAGGCGGCCACCGGGGTCGCGGACCGTGGCCGCGGCGCGGTGGGCCGCGCGCCCGGCGCCACCGGCGGCGGACGATGCGGATCGGCCACCAGGGCCTGCTGGAAGCCGCGCCCGTTGGCGGTGGCCGTCGGCGGCGCGACGATCGTCACGTTGCGCACGTTGGTGATGTTCGTGATGTTGGTGACGTTGTGGCTGTTGTTCTCCACGTTGCCGTTCACGCGCATGCCCACGTTGATCACGGGCGGCGCGCCGATCACCACCGACGGCGGCGTGCCGATCGGCGCCGGCACGATGATGCCCGGACGCGAGCCCGGCGGCGGCGGGATGAACACGCCCTGCGGCCCGTCGGCATGGTGCCCCGCGTGCACGCCCACCGCGATCACGGCGGCCACGATCGCGATGCCCACGGCCGGCGCGATGAAGTCACGGTCGGGCGGCGACCAGTACGCGGGCACGTAGACCACCCTGTCGCCGCGATGCTCGTAGTACGGCTGCTGCCAGCGGTAGTGGGGCCGCGGCGGGCGCGACCAGCGGCCCGCGCACCACACCCAGCGACCCTGCCAGGCCCAGTAGCCGCCGGTCCACACGGCGTCGGAATAGGGCTGCGGCGTCACCTCCTCCACCAGCATCGGCGGCGGCGCCCAGTCCACGGCCACCGGCGCCGGCTGCTCCAGCGGCGGGTCGACGTAGACGCTCACCACCTGCTGCTGGTCGTCGTCGGCGTAGGCCGGATCGTCGGCGTACACCGGCGCATCCGCATAGGTGGACTCGTTCGCGTAGGACGGCGACGTCGGCGGGTACTCGGCGGCGGGCGCCGCGGCGTAGCGCGTGCCCGTGGTGTCGGCCGCCACGGGCGCCACGGCCGGCCCGGCCGCCGTCGGGGGCAGCGTGGCCAGCGCATCGGAGGCGGCGGGATCGGACGGCAAGGGCGCGGTCGCGACGGGCGTCGTGGCCTCCCTGGAGCAGGCGGCGAGCAGCGTCAACGCGACCAGCGCGAGCGGATGCAAACGGAAACGGCAACGGGTCTGTGGACGGGCGGGCATGGACGGCATTCCTCACGGTTTTGCCCGACAGGGGCAAACGGGCTGCCCGGCGGCGTGTCGGACAACGCCGCATCCACCTGCGCGACAGCGTCCAGCGGCATCGGCACGATCTCGCGTCGTCCGGCGCCACGCCGATTTGAGGCATGATGCCGGCCCGTCCGCGCAATCGACCGGACGTCTCCCTTCCAGAAGAAAGAAGCCCCATGTCCTTCGCCAAGCTGATCGCCATCGCCGCCGTGCTGTCGTTGTTCGCCGTGTCCGCCGAGGCGCGCTCGCGTCATCACCACCACCATCATCATCACCATCACCACCATCGCCACGCCCATCGTTGATGCGGTCGTGAGCCCGGGCCGCGAACGTCCGGCTCGATGAATCCCTGGCGCCCCGTCGCGGTCGACGCGGCGCCGGCACGTCGCGCGCGGGCCTCTCGCCGCACGGGCCCGAATCATCCGCAAGGAGTCTCCGCTGTCCTCGCTCAATCCCGTCCTCGCCCGCGTGCTGGCGCTGGCCTCGCTCGTGTCCATCGGCCTCCACGCGCAAGCTGCCGACGCACCCGACGGCCTCTGGCACGGCGACATCACCATCGGCGGCGCCCTGGCCTCCGGCAACACGACCTCGAAGACGCTCACCGGCGCCGCCGACGCCACGCGCGTCACCGTCACCGACAAGGCCAGCCTGTCCGGCATCGTCAACTACGGCCGCAACAAGGTGGATGGCGTCGAGACCACCACCGCCGACCAGCTGCGGGCCAGCGGCCGCTACGACTTCAACCTCAGCGAGGCGGCGTTCGTCTTCGGCGGCGCCAGCGGCGAGACCGACAAGGCCGCGGGCCTGGACTCGCGCTTCGGCCTCGACAGCGGCCTCGGCTACAAGGTGGTCGCCAACGCGACGACCACATTCGACCTGTTCGCCGGCCTCGGCTGGTCGAGCGCCAGGTTCGTGGACGGCACGACCGGCGAGGGACCCACCGCGCTCGCCGGCGAGGAATCGACGCACAAGCTGAGCGACACCACCACCTTCAAGCAGCGCGCCGAGTTCCATCCCGGCGTCCACGCGCTGGGCAACCTGGCGACCTTCGACGCCGGCGTGGCCACCGCGATCGCCGGCGGCTGGACGCTCGACACCGCGCTGTCGGTGCGCTATGCCAGCAAGGTGCCGGCCGGCCTGAAGTCCACCGACACGCTGCTGACCGTCGGCTTCGGCTACAAGTTCTGACGGCGCCGGGCGACGCTTCCGTCGCCGTCCCGGCTTCACGCGCCGGGCGGGGCGATACGCCGGGCGGAAACGACGCCGGCCATCAGCAGCAGGCTGCCCACGAGCATCCAGTTGTCGAGATCCCAGAACACGAGGAACAGCGCGCTGCCCAAGGCCAGGAACAGCGCCGCCGCGCGTGACCGCGCGTCGCGCCCCCACAGCGCGACGCCCTGCAGCGCGAGGCCGGCGAAGGCCAGCTTGGCCAGCGTCGTCGTGAGCAGGAACGCGCCGCGCGGCGCGGTCATGGCCGCGAAGGCGGCGACCGCGCCGTCGGCGTCGCGCGGGTCCAGGTGCGCGAGGCCGCTGAAGAAGGCCGTCCACATCCCGAACAGGCCGCCCAGGTAGAGGGTTCCGACGACCGTCACCCCGAACGCGACGGCGCTCGCCAGCGGCCGGCGCGCGCGACCGATGCGATGCAGCATCCGGCCGGTGACCAGCAGCAGGGGCAGCGCGAGGTAGGCGACGAGATGGGGATCCAGCATGACGCCGCCGCCCCGGTCGCGCCCGGCGAGCGCGTGCACCACCACGCCGGGCGGCGTGGGCACGTAATGCAGGTGGAAGTCCAGGAACTGCGGCAGGCCGCGCAGGTGCATCACGAAGACGAGCACCAGCAGGACGGGCAGCAGCAGCGGCAGCGTGGCCGAGGCGAAGGCGCGGGAACGGGCGAGCGACATGGTGGAGGCGGTGTTGATTCGGACACTTATCATCCGCAGCCATGACCTCGGCATCCACCCGCAACACGCCCGCTTCGTCCGTTTCCGGACAGGCGGCTCCAGGTGTCCGGAAAGTGGACGACCGGCGCGTCTCGCGCACGCGTCGCAGCATCGACATCGCGTTCCTCCAGCTCCTGAAGCAGCGCGGCTACGAGGCCGTCAACGTCAGCGACATCGTGCGCGAGGCCGACGTGGGCCGCGCCACGTTCTACGAGCACTACACGTCCAAGGACGACCTGCTGAGGTCGCAGCTGCGCCACGTGTCGTCGCTGTTGCGCGCCGCCCCGCGCGATGCCGCGGCGCTCGACGCGACGCCGCTGCTCGCGCACGTGCGCGACGTGCCGCTGCTGTACCGCCTCCTGGCCGGCCGCACGGCCGCCACGCGCACGCTGCGCATCCTGCAGGACGTGCTGGAGGAGCGCGCCGGCGAGCTGCTGGACGCCCGCCTGCGCGCCGGCGCCACGCTGCGCGAACCGCTCGCGCCGCCGGTGGCCGCGCGCGTGATCGTGGCGAGCCTGTGCGCGCTGCTGGCGTGGTGGGTGGAGCGCGGGATGCCTGAGACACCGGCGGAGGTGCAGCGCCTGTTCGAGGCCTGCACGGGGCCGATGATGATGGTTTAGTCCACGCGCCGGCCGCCCAGCCCCATGCGGCGCATCACGCCGTCGCGGCGCACCAGCCAGTGCCACAGCGCGCCCGCCGCATGCAGCGCGATCAACAGGGCCAGCAGCGCCGCGATCCAGCCGTGCGCGTGGAACGTGGGATAGGCGTCGAACGTGGGCGGCAGCGGCGCGCCCGAGCGCGCGAACACGATGTCGTTGAGCCGCGCGAGGAGGCCCGTGGCGTAGCCCGTGGCCACCATGCCGAACACCAGCACGTAGAACGCCACGTGCGCCCACCCGGCCGCCCGCGCCGACGCCGGCGTGCCCAGGCCCGCGGGCGCGGGACGCGCGCTGCGCCAGCGCACGGCCAGGCGCACGAGCATCGCGGCGAAGATCGCCATGCCCAGGCCCATGTGCCACTCCAGCATGTCGAGCTTGCGTGGGTCGGTGTTGGGCATCCTCGCCAGCACCAGGAAGCCGAACGCGAGCGAGGCCGGGATGAACCAGGCCAGCGTCCAGTGCAGCAGCACGATCGCCGGGTGGTAGCTGTTGGCGCGCCTCATGACATCCTCGCCACGACGGCCTCGAGCTGGCCCAGGTTGCGTTCCCAGCCGTACTTCGCGCCCATCTCGTTGCGCTTGTCCTGCGGCCGGAAGCCCGACTGCTCCATGCGCACGAGCACGCCGCCGGCCTCGGGCTCCAGCGTCCAGGTGACGACCGTGCGGATGCCCGTGGCCGCCTCCTCGCCCGAGGCGTTCCAGGTGTACGCGAGCTCGCGTTGCGGCTCCACGCTGAGCACCTCGCAGTCGGTGACGCCGTTCCAGCCCTCCATGGGCGGCATGCGGAAGGTGAAGCGGTGTCCCACCACCGGCTGGAAGTCGTTGGCCATCAGCCAGGATTCCAGCAGCGGGCCTTGCGTGAGGGCGCGCCAGACCTTGTCCAGCGAATGGGGCACGCGGCGTTCGACGACGACGGCGCGGGTGGCGGTGGTTTCGGCAGTGGTCATTGGTCCATCCTTTTCAGCAGGTTCTCGAGGCGATCCATGCGCTCCTCCCAGAAGACGGCGTAGAAGCGCATCCAGTCCATCAGCGGGGCCAATCCCTTGGGCTCGACGCGGTAGTGAACGACGCGGCCTTCGGGGCGCTCCAGCACCAGCCCGGCCTGCCGCAGCACGCCCAGGTGCTTGGAGACGGCCGGCTGCGACACGCCCGATTGCTCGGTGAGCGCGCGCACGTTGAGCTCGCCTTCGCGCAGCAGGCGTTCCAGCAGCGCGCGGCGCGTGGGATCGGCCAGCGCCTTGAAGACGTCATCGGGGGCGAGGTGCATGGCTGAATCATAACCAATTGGTTATTGTTCTGGCAAGACCCCTTCGGCTACGCTGGCGCGCATGAAGACACTTCCCCTCCGACTGGCGCCGGGCGACGACCTGCGCGCCGCCCTCGCCGCCGCGCTCGCGGCCAGCGGCGCCGAGGCCGCGTTCGTCGTCGGCGGCATCGGCAGTCTGAGCGCGGCCCGCCTGCGCTTCGCCGGCCGCGACGCGCCCCACCACGCCACCGGCGACCTGGAGATCCTCACGCTGTCGGGCACGCTGGGCGCGGGCGGCGCGCACCTGCACGCGAGCGTGTCCGACGCCGACGGCCGCGTGTTCGGCGGCCACGTGGCGCCGGGCTGCATCGTGCGCACCACCGCCGAGATCCTGCTGGCCGTGCTCGACGACGTGCGCTTCGAACGCGCGCCCGACCCGGCCACGGGCTACGCGGAACTCGTCATCCGCCCGCGCACGTAAAATCGGCGGTTTCCGCCCAACGACAACGACCGCCATGACCGACGCCGCTCCCACCCCCGCGCTGCCCGACCGCCTCTCCGTCGACCCGCGCAGCCCGCACCACGTGGCGGCGATCTTCGAGCAGGACGTGGGCATCCGCTTCAACGGCAAGGAGCGTTTCGACGTCGAGGAATACTGCATCAGCGAAGGCTGGATCCGCGTGCCCGTCGGCAAGACGGTGGATCGCAAGGGCCGCCCGCTGACGGTCAAGCTCAAGGGCACCGTGGAGGCGTTCCTGAAGCCCGCGGCTCCCCAGGCCTAGCCCTTCTTGCGCGCGTCCTTCTTCGCGAGGCGCGCCTCCTCGGCGGCCATCCCGGCCGCCCACCACGCCGCGAATTCGTCCGGCGTCTCCAGCGTGACGCGCCCCCAGGCGCCGCTGCGGAAGTCGTTCAGCGCGATCTCCGCGGCCTTCTGCATGTTCACGTGGCCGCCGGGCAGCAGCCCGCCACGCTTGCGGCCCACCTCGGCCAGCAGGCCCTCGTCGGTCATCGCCGAGAAGTCGGCCGTCTTGTAGCGCGCCACGATGCGGTCGGCGTAGCGGTGGCGCACGCGCGCCAGCAGCGCCATCGCCACCTCTTCCTCGTCGTACGCGTTGCGGCCGATGGCGCCGCTGGCCGCGAGGTTGTAGCCGCCCTCCTCGATCACGATGCGCGGCCACAGCATGCCGGGCGTGTCGAACAGGTAGAAGTCGTTGGCCAGCAGGATCTTCTGCTCCAGCTTCGTGATGCCCGGCTCGTCGCCCGTCTTGGCGGCGCGCTGGCCGTTGAGCGTGTTCACCAGCGTGGACTTCCCCACGTTGGGGATGCCGCAGATCATCACGCGCACCGGCTTGACCATGCCCCCGCGCAGGGGCGCCAGCGCGCGGCACGCGGCCACCAGCGCGCGCGCGGGCGCCGTCACGCTCGCGTCCAGGCCCAGCGCGTTGGTGCCCGGCTGCGCGCGGTAGTGCGCGAGCCACTGCTCGGTGAGGTCGGGGTCGGCGAGATCCTGCTTGTTGAGCACCTTCAGCGCGGGCTTGCCGCGCGTCATCTCGGCCAGCAGCGTGTTCGCGCTGGAGCCGGGCAGGCGCGCGTCGAGCAGCTCGATGACGACGTCGATGTCCGGCAGGCGCTCGGCGATCGCCTTGCGGGTCGTGTGCATGTGACCCGGGAACCACTGGATGGCCATCTGGAAGCTGCTTTCGGAAACGGTCTCAATCCGCCATTTTCCGTCAGGTTGCGCGCGCGCCGGCTCAACTCGCGTCGAATCCGGCCGATAGCCCACGGATGGAAGGCGTCTCCCTCCAAAACGTCAACGGCTCGCAGCCGGCCCTGCTGGATCACGGGCCGACCCAGCCGCTGCACAAGGCCGTCAGCCAGGACGAGGCCTCCGCGCTGGCGCTGCTCACGGCATTGCCCGCGCCGCAACTGGCCACCTCGGGCATGCTGGGCACGCGGCTGGACGCCTGGGCATAAGAGGTATCGTTCCGGGATTCGATCCCACCGGAACGCCTCGTGAGCACCCTTCCCCCGACCACGCAGTACCCGATCGGCACGCCCGGAACGCCCTGGGGCGCCGCCGAGAAATCCGCCTGGCTGGCGCGCCAGGCCATTCGCCGCAGCTACGCCGACGAGGTGCTCGCGCCACTGAAGGCCGCCGTGCCCGCGCGCGCCGAGCTGCTCCAGTACGGCGTCCTCGACTACGCGCGCCTGGGCCTGCCCAGCTACCCGCTGCACGCGCTGCGCAGCCGAGACTGGAACCCGGAGCGGCCCACGGTGCTGGTCACCGGCGGCGTCCACGGCTACGAGACCAGCGGCGTGCAGGGCGCGCTGCAATGGATCGCCACCGAGTTCGATCGCCACGCCGAATCGGTCAACCTGCTGGTGCTGCCCTGCCTCAGCCCCTGGGGCTACGAGACGATCAACCGCTGGAACCCCGACGCGCTCGACCCGAACCGCCAGTTCCGCGACCCCAGCCCGGCCGCCGAGTCGGCGCTGGCGATGGCCTGCGTGGCCGCGAACGCCCCGCGCGTCGACCTGCACGTGGACCTGCACGAGACGACCGACACCGACAACAGCGAGTTCGGCCCGGCCAAGGCCGCGCGCGACGGCAAGGCGTTCGACTGGCACGCGATCCCCGACGGCTTCTACCTCGTCGGCGACACGGAGCGGCCGGCGCCCGACTTCCAGCGCGCCCTGGTCGCGGCCGTGCGCGAGGTCACCCACATCGCCGACGCCGACGAGCACGGCTGCTTCATCGGCACGCCCATGGAGCAACCCGGCGTCATCAACTACGCCAAGCGTGAGCTGGGCCTGTGCGGCGGCATGACCGGTGCGCGCTTCGTCACCACCACCGAGGTCTACCCGGACAGCCCCAGCGCGACGCCCGCGCAGTGCAACCGGGCGCAGGCCGTCACGGTGACGGCCGCGATCGCCTACCTGCTGAGCGCATAGACTGGCGCCCCGCCAACGACAAATCCACCCATGCGCCTGCCCCACCTCGCCGCCGCCCTGGCCGCGCTCGCCGTGACCACGGCCCACGCCGCCGATTGCGGCACGCTGCTCCAGCAGCACCTCGGCTCCGACTTGGCGCTGCCCTACGCGGCCTTCGACCAGGACGACCACCAGGGCTGGCGCACGCTGGACGACGCCGGCTGCGAGGCCGAGGCGGCCACGCTGATCGGCGCATACGCCACGAAGCAGGCCCACCCGCATCCGGTGCTCGCCTGGCACCGCGCGCAGATGCTGGCCAAGGCGGGCAGCACCGCCGAGGCCATCGCGGCTGCCCGGACGACGCTGCGCCCTCCGCACAGCGACGACGATTCCGGCTTCGACTGGAACGACTACGCCGGCGCGACGATAGCGTTCCTGCAGGGCGACAAGGTGGCGCTGCAGGCGAGCCGCGACGCGCTGGCCGCGGCCGCCGCGAAGTCGGAGTTCAACCAGCCCAACCTGCGTTCGGCCGACAAGCTGCTGCGCTGCTTCGGACAGCCGTACAAGACCGCGTACGAGTGCCCGCGCTGAGGCCTACAGTCCGAGTTCCTTGAGGATGTCCTCGCGCAGCTGCTGCGCCTGCGGGCTGCCCAGCCTGCGCGGATGCGGCAAGTCCACATGGAACGTCGCCTGGATCGTGGCGGGACGCGGCGACAGCACCATGATGCGGTCCGCCATGTAGACGGCCTCCTCCACGTCGTGCGTGATCAGCAGCACGGTGTGGCGCTCCTCCGCGAGGATGCGCAGCAGCTCGTTGCGCATGCGCAGGTTCATCAGCGCGTCGAGCGCCGAGAACGGCTCGTCCATGTAGAGGATCTCGGGCTTGACGACCAGCGCGCGGGCGATCTCCACGCGCTTGAGCATGCCGCCCGACAGCTCGTGCGGGTAGCTGCGCTCGAAGCCCTTCAGCCCCACGACCGCGGCGTAGTGGTCGGCCAGCGCGGCCTTGTCGCCGTGGCCGTTCCCGTTGAGGCCGAACATCAGGTTCTCGCGCACGGTGAGCCACGGGAACACGGAGCCGTGCTGCGAGATGACGATGCCCTTGGGGCTGGGCCCGCGCAGGGGCGCGCCGTCGATCAGCACGCGGCCCTCGTCGGGGCGCTCGAAGCCCGAGATGATGTTCATCAGCGTGGACTTGCCGCAGCCCGAGGGGCCGACGATGGCCACGAACTCGCCGTCGGCCACCGACAGCGACAGGCCGTCCACCACCGGCAGCGGGCCCCTGTCGGTGTCGAAGCCCTTGCGGACGCCGGTGATCTCGATCTTCGTCTTAGCGGACATAGCGCCACCTCACCGTCTTGAGCCGTTCGAGCAGGCGCGTGGCGCCATCGAGCAGCAGGCCGATCAGGCCGATGATGATCATGCCGGCGATGACCAGGTCGTAGCGGTTGCCGGCGTTGCGCGAGTCCATGATCATGTAGCCGAGGCCCGAGCGCAGCGCGATCATCTCCGCGGCCACCACCACCAGCCAGGCCACGCCCAGGCCGATGCGCATGCCCACGATGATCTGCGGCAGCACCGCGGGGATGACCACGCGGCGGAACAGCACCGCGCGCGACACGCCGAAGTTGGCCGCGGCGCGCAGGTAGCGCCGCTCGATGGTGTGCACGCCCGCGGTCGTCTGCACGATCATCGGGAACACCGACGAGATGAAGATGAGGAAGATCGGCGAGACGTTGCCCACGCCGAACCACAGGATGGCCAGCGGGATCCACGCGATGGGCGAGATGGGCCGCAGCATCTGGAAGATCGGGTTGAGCGTGATGTAGGCGCCCGACACCCAGCCCATCCACAGCCCCAGCGGGATGGCCACCACCATGGCCAGCAGGAAGCCGGTGCCCACGCGGAACAGCGACGCGCCGATGTGCTCCCACAGGGTGCCGTCCTGCGCCAGCTCCAGCGCGCCGGTGACCACCTGCCAGGGCGTGGGGAAGATCGCGCTGTCCGTCCTGACCACCAGCCACCACCAGAGCGCCACCACCGCGGCAATCACCGCCAGCGGCGGCAGTGCCAGGACGAGCCGGCGGCCCAGCCGGTTGCCGATCCCGCGCGTTGCGCTCATTCCTTCTCCTTCGACCACCAAGATTCCTCCCGCCAATGCGCCGCGCGCCAGCGCAGCCGTTCCCAACCGGGTTCCGGATGCGGATCCACGACCACGTTCATCTGTCCGCTCGCGTGCGCCGTGCACGCGAAGCCGTAGGTGGACGCCACCTCGAACGGCAGGCGGAAGCTCTGCCCCGGCATGATCACCGTGGGGCCGAACACCTGCGGCACGTCGTCGAGGTTGCGCAGCAGCAGCACGTCGTGCACGCCCAGCGTGAGCCGGATCGTCTGCGGCAGGATCTCCACCTTGTTGCCGGCCATGCGGCGCGCCCAGGTGCCCTGGGGGATCTCGAACGGCTCGTCGCGCGAGGCCGCGTGGATCGGCGCGAACGCCGCGAGGGCCAGCGCGGCCAGGACCAGCAGCAGGGCCGCGACGGACAACCGGCGCGCTGCGCGCATCGCTCGCTTGCTCATTGCTGCATCAGCAGTCGGACGTCGTGCGCATAGTCCTCGGCGACGTGGCCGTAGGGCATCATCGCGCGCAGCCGGCCCTCGCGGTCAATCAGGTAGACGGACGACGAATGGCCGAACAGCGGGCCGTTGGCCGACGCCATCTTCTTGACGGAGACGCCGTACGACTGGTCCACCGCGGCCAGCGCCTGCGCGCTGCCGGTGCCGCCGACGAAGCTCGGATCGAACGCCGTGAGCCAGGTCTTCAGCTGCGCGGCGCCGTCGCGCTCCGGATCGACGGTGACGTAGACCACCTGGAAGCCGGCCGCCTGCGCGCCCAGCTGCCGGCGCGCCTGGGCCAGCGTGGCCAGCGTCACCGGGCACACGTCGGCGCAGTGCGAATAGCCGAACGCCAGCGCCACCACCTTGCCGTGGAAGCGGGCCAGGGTGAGCGGCGCGCCGTCGGAGCCGGCCAGGCTGAACTCGGGCGCGGGGTGCGGCGGCGAGAAGACGCCGGCCTTCAAGGCAGGCAAGACGCCGGCCTTCAGCGCGGGAGCATCGTTCGCGGAGGCGGTGGACACGAGCGCGGCAAGCAACAGGACGAGGACGCGGTTCACGGAATCTCAGAGCGTGATGTTGGTGGCGCGCGCGGCCTTGACGAAGCTCTCGTCCACATAGGTCTCGTAGGCGATCGGGTGCTTGATCGTGCCGGCCTGGATGGAGAGCTGCATCAGGTCGTCGAACTCCGCGCGGATCATGCGCAGGTCGCCGTAGGTCACGCGGTCGGTGGGGTTCTCCATCACGAAGCGCAGGATGTTGGGATCCTGGTTGAAGAACTTGCGCCCCGCCGCGATGGCGACGGCCTTGTTGCGGTTGTCCTGCTTCTGGTCCAGCCACAGGCCCGCGCCCTGCACGTGGTTGACGAGATCCTGCACCAGCGGCCGGTTCTCCCGGATCAGCTCCTCGCGCACGGTGAGCACGCAGCAGATGTAGTTGCGCCATTCGTCGCGCGTCATGCGCAGCGCGCGCGCATAGCCGGCGCGCTGGGCCGCGGCGCCGAAGGGCTCGCCGGTGCAGTAGGCATCGACGGCCTTGGCGTAGAGCGCGGCCGGCATGTCGGGCGGCGGCATCTCCACGATCTCGATGTCCTTGGGCGCCATGCCCTCGCGCGCGAGCATCTTGCGCAGGAACAGGAAGTCGACCGCGAAGCGGCTGGGAATCGCGATGCGCTTGCCGGCAAGCTGCCTGAACTGCTGGTACGGCGAATCGGTGCGCACCATGATCACGGCGCCCGAGCGGTGGCCCAGCGACACGATCTTGACCGGGATCTTCTTGTCGGCCAGGTCCATGACCAGGGGCGCGAGCATGTAGGCCGCCTGGATGCGGCCGGTCATCAGCGATTCCTTGATCTCGGGCCAGCCGTTGTACTTGCTGTACTCGAACTCGAACTTCGGCCCGCCGGCGGCGTTCTCCGCCGCGCGCGCCGTGCAGGCCACCGGCAGCGTGAGGTTGCAGGTGACCGGCAGGCCGCCCACCTGCAGCGGATCGGCCGAGGCCTTCGCGAGGCGAGGCAGCGAGGCCAGGCCGGCCACGGCGGCGGCGCCGCGCAGCCACTGGCGGCGGCGGATTGGAGAGTCGGGAGGGAAGGGATCGCGATCCATGGGCGTTCTCGAGGGCACGGCGCGGCGGCGCCACGGCGGTCGCCTCCATACTAGACCAAGCCGGTCGCCCACCGGGAGATGAACAACCCGCTGGAGACGCCACGGCCGGGTTCGCCGGTTTATATCATGACGTGACCTAATTCCCGGCGCGCGGCGACGATTCGGTTAGAGTCGCGCACCCCCGAACGAGGCCCCGCCATGACCCGACTTCAGACCGAGCTGGAACGCCTGTACCTGGCCGCGCCCGCGTCCCTGGCGGGCCCGCAGGGCCGCGTTCGCGCGCTCGTGCTGGAGGCGGTGCTGCCGGCGAGCTGGGATCGCCTGTCCGCCGTCTGGCAGGGCGTGCAGGCGGAGCTGGAGTTGCCCGCGCCCGCCATCGCGGTGTCGGGCACCGACGGCGTGCAGCTGTGGTTCTCGCTGGAGGCGCCCGTCGCGCCGGCGCAGGGCCACGCCTTCCTCGACGCGCTGCGCCGGCGCTGGCTGGCCGATCTCGCCCCGGCGCGCGTGCGCCTGCTGCCCGACCCCGCCGCGCCGCTGCGGCACGCCGCGCACGTGCCGGCGCTGCTGGCCGAAGACCAGTGGTCCGCCTTCGTCGCGCCCGACCTGGCGGCGGTGTTCGCCGACACGCCCTGGCTGGACGTCGAACCCGGCGAGGACGGCCAGGCGGCCTTGCTGCACGGGCTGCATCCGATCAAGCCCGCGGCGTTCGAGGAGGCGCTCGCGCGCCTGCGGACGCCCGCGCAGGACGCGCCCGCCCTGGCGCCCGCGACCGCGGCGAGCGCCGACGACCCGCGCGCGTTCCTGCTGCGCGTCATGAACGACGAGCGCGTCGACCTGGCGTTGCGGATCGAGGCGGCGAAGGCGCTGCTGCGCTGATTCGTCATCGCGCGCTCACAGCGCGTGCGTCACCTTCGCGAAGTCCGGATCCTCGTCGAAGCGCTTGACCTCGAATCCCATGTTGCGCATCAGCTTGAGCATCGCGGCGTTGCTGCGCAGCACCAGCCCGACGATCTCCGCGAGCCCGCGCTCGCGCGCCGCCTCCATGATGCTTTCCATCAGGCGCGCGCCCAGGCCCCTGCCCTTCATGTCCTCGGCCACCACCAGCGAGAACTCGCAGCCCTGCTGGTCGGGCGTGATCACGTAGCGCGACACGCCCACGATGCGGTCGATCTCGGTGAACGACCCGTCCTCGGCCGCCTTGCGATCGCGCACCACCGCCACGAGCGCCATCTCGCGGTCGTAGTCGATCAGCGTGAAGCGCGACAGCATCGTGGCCGGAAGCTCGTTGAACGACGACACGAAGCGGAAGTAGCGGCTCTCGGGCGACAGGCCGCGCACCAGGTCCTGCAGCATCTGCGCGTCGTCGGGCCGGATCGGGCGCAGCTGGCAGGTGCCGCCGCCGCGCAGCGTGAGCACCTGCTCGAAGCGCGACGGGTACGGCAGGATCGCCAGGTGCGCGAACTGGCCCGTGGAGCCGGCGTGGGCCAGCGGGCCGCCGTCGACCACGATGCGCGCGTCCACCGCCACCGCGCCGTGCTCGTCGACGATGATGGGGTTGATGTCCATCTCGCGCAGCTGCGGCAGCGCGCACACCATCTCCGAGACGCGCAGCAGCACGTGCTCCAGCGCGGCGATGTCCACCGCGGTGGCGCCGCGCCATTCCAGCAGCGTCTCGGCCACGCGGGCGCGCTCCACGAGCCGGCGCGCCAGGAACTGGTTGAGCGGCGGCAGCTCCATCGCGCGGTCGGCGATCAGCTCGATCATCACGCCGCCGGCGCCGAACACGATCACCGGGCCGAACGGGTCGTCGGTGACCACGCCCACCGAGATCTCGCGGCCTCGGCGGGCGCGCGCCATCCTCTGCACCGTCACGCCGTTGATGCGCGCGTTGGGCACGAGGCCGGCCACGCGCTCCATCATGTCGACGTAGGCCTCGCGCACGCCGGTGCCGCTCATCAGGTTGAGCGCCACGCCCTGCACGTCGGACTTGTGCACGATGTCGGGCGAGTCGATCTTCAGCGCCACCGGGAAGCCCAGCTGCGTGGCGATCATCATGGCCTCGGTGGGCGAGCGCGCGAGGATGGTCTGCGTCACCGGCACGTGGAACGACGACAGCAGCGTCTTCGACTCCATCTCGGTGAGCACCTTGCGGCGCTCGGCCAGCACGCTCTCGATGAGCAGCTGCGCGCCTTCGATGTCGGGCTTGGCCAGCGTGGTCAGCGGCGGCGGCGTCTGCTGCAGCAGGCGCTGGTTCTGGTAGAAGGTGCTGATGTTGCCGAACGCGCCCACGGCGGCCTCGGGCGTGCGGAAGGTGGCGATGCCCGCGTCGTTGAGCAGCACGCGCGCCGCGCCCACGGTGGCGTCGCCCATCCAGCACGAGAGCAGCGGCTTCCAGGTGGTGGGCAGCAGCGCCGCCACCGACCTCGCCACCGCCAGCGCGTCCACCCCGACCTTGGGCGAGTGCATCGCCAGGATGCCGTCGACGTCCTTGTCGGCCGCCGCGGCGCGGATGGCCGCGGCGTAGTGCTCGGGCGACGCGTCCTCCGACACGTCGATGAGGTCGGAGACGGACGCCCCCTCGGGCAGGATCGCCTTCAGCGCGGCCACCGAGGGGGCCGACAGCTTGCCCAGCTTCAGGCCGATCTCGTTGATCCAGTCGGCGGCCAGCACGCCGGGCCCGCCGCCGTTGGTGACCAGCGCCAGACGCGGCCCCACCGGCCGGTAGCGCGAGGCCAGGCACTTGGCGGCCGAGAACAGCTCCACGAACGAGCGCACGCGCACGGCGCCGGCGCGGCGCAGCGCGGCGTCGAACACCTCGTCGGAGCCCACGGTGGCCGCGCTGTGCGTCTGCGCGGCCTCGTTGCCGGCCTGCTTGCGGCCGGCCTTGAGCACCACCACGGGCTTGGCGATGGCCGCCGAGCGCAGCGCGCTCATGAAGCGGCGCGCGCTGCCGATGCCTTCCAGGTAGACGATGATGCTCTGCGTCTGCGGGTCGTTGGCCAGGTAGTCAAGCACCTGCGCGATGTCGACGTCGGTGTGCGGCCCGACCGACACCATCAGCGAGAAGCCGACGCCGTTGGAGCGCGCCCAGTCCAGCATGGCCGCGGTGAGCGCGCCCGACTGGCACACCACGCCCAGCGAGCCCGCGCGCGCCAGCGGGCCGGCGGCGCTCGCGTTGAGGTTGAGCCGGGGCCGCTGGAAGCCCAGGCTGTTGGGCCCCAGCAGCAGCACGCCCTCGCGGCGCGCGATCTTGCGCAGCTGCGCGGCCAGGTCGGCCGTGACGCCGGTGGACACCACCAGCGCCGCGCGGCAGGTCATGCGGCCGGCCACCTCCAGCGCCGCGGCGATGTCGCGCGGCGGCAGCGCGATGACGGCCAGGTCGGCCCGGGTCTTCGACAGCTCGGCCAGCGTGCCGGTGAAGCCGATGTCGAGGAAGCGGATCTGGCCGGTGAAGCGCTGCGCCCGGATCGCCTCGGTGAGCGCGCGGCCCTGCGCGGTCTGGTCGTTCGGGTCGGCGTGGCGCGCGGCGAAGACGACGATGACCTCGGGCTCCAGCAGCGGCTGCAGGTAGTGCTTGTCCATCCCGCTAGTCTGGCGCATTTCGCGCCGGCGTTGCAGGGGGCCGAGTCAAGACCCGCGCACGGGCACCCGCTTGCGCAGCACCAGCACGTTGCCGGCCATCACGAGCGCCATGCCGGCCAGCGCCGCCGGCGTCCAGCGGTAGTCCTCGGCCACCGACGAGATGGCCAGCGCCACGAGTGGGAACAGCACGGTGCAGTAGGCCGCGCGCTCCGGGCCCAGCCGGCCCACCAGCTCCAGGTAGGCCGTGAAGCCGATCACCGAGCCGGGGATGGCCAGGTACAGCCACGCGCCGACGTAAGTGTGCGACGCGTCGAAGGCCGGGGCGATGCCGGCCGCCGCGCAGCCCAGCGCCAGCACCAGCGTTCCCACGCCCATGCCCCAGGCGTTGGTGAGCGCGGGCGTCTCGCCGAGCGCCTGCATGCGCGCGGACAGCAGGTTGCCGCACGAGAAGCACAGCGTGCCGCCCAGCGCGAACGCGAGGCCGCGCACCGTGTCGGCGGAGGCGCCGTGGCGCGCCAGCTCGGGCCAGAACATCATCAGCAGGCCGGCCAGCCCCAGCGCGCCGCCGCCGACGATGGTGGACGTGAGCGCGCGCCCGAACACCAGGCGCGCGCCGAGCGCGTTCCACAGCGTCGCGGTGGAGAAGACCACCGCCACCAGCCCGCTGGCGATCGTACGGCTCGCGTTGAGGAAGCAGATGAAGTTGACGCAGAACAGGCACAGCCCCTGGGCCGCGACCAGCCAGCGCACCTCACGCCGCGGCAGGCGCAGGCGCCCGCGCAGCGCCAGCCAGGCGAACAGCACCGCGGCCGCCAGCGCGAACCGGTACGCGATCGACCACGGGATGGGCACGCTCCCCAGCTGCAGCTTGAGGGCGATCCAGGTGGTGCCCCAGATGGCGACGGTGAGCGCGTACAGGAAGGAGGTCATGCCGGGCAGTCTGCCCGCCGGCGGCCCGGCACGATTGCACGTTCCTGCGCTTCGTTGCAGGCTCCACGCGTGCGGGCACGCCGCGCGCGCTACAGTTTCCGAAAGACGCCATGCCCGCCCTCGCCCCTGCCTCGCCACCCGCCGACGTGTTCGACGTCCTGTCGCACTCGCGCGCCCGCCTGCACCGGCGTGCGACGCTGGGCGACGGCCTGAGCGTGGCCCACTGGTCGAACAGCTTCGATTCCACGCGCTACCTGCCGGGCCACCACACGCTGTCGCTGTACCTGCACGGCGGCCACGGCACCTACCGCGAGGACGCGCCGTCGGAGCGCGGCGGCCCGGGCAAGCTGTGCCTGATGCCCGCCGGCCACGAGGTGAACTGGGTGGTGGGCACCGAGCAGACCTTCCTGCACCTGTACTTCGCGCCCGAGCTGCTGGGGCCGCTGGCGCTGCGCCTGCTCGATCGCGAGCCGCGCGAGGTGCGGCTGCCGGAGCTGAACTTCGCCGACGATCCCGAACTCGTCGCGCGGCTCGCGCGCCTGGCCGCGCTCGACTGGAGCGACACCGGCGCGCGCATCGCCGCCAACGAGCTGGGCCACGCGGCCCTCGCGCACGTGCTCGCGCGCCATGCGGGACGCGCGCCGCGCGGTGCCATCCGCGGCGGCCTCGCGCCCGCGCTGCGGCGCCGGCTCGCCGACTGGCTGGAGGAGCGGCTCACGCAGGCGGTGACGGTGGGCGAGATGGCCGCGTTCTGCGCGCTGTCGGAGACGCACTTCGCGCACATGTTCCGCGCCTCGTTCGGCGCGGCGCCGCACGAATGGATCGTGGCACGCCGCATCGAGCGCGCCGCCGCGCTGCTGCGCGCACGCCAGGCGCCGTCGCTGGACGACGTGGCACGCGCCACCGGCCACGCGAGCGCCAGCCACCTGGTGCGGCGCTTCAAGGCCGCCTGGGGCATGACGCCCGGCCAGTACCGCGCGGCTCAGGCCTCGACGGTGCGGGTGACGCGGCAGGCGCCGTAGAGCGATGCGGCCGCGCTGATCACGTTGGCCGCGACCTGCTCCCACGAGCCCACGCTCCAGGCGTTGAACATCCACAGCGCCGAGACCGCCAGCATCACCCAGCGTAGCGAGCGGCCGGTGAGGTGGAACACGGCATAGGTGGACAGCAGCGAGGCCGCCACCATCAGCAGCGACGCCCAGCCGGCCCACGTGAGCACGCCCACGCAAAGCGTCAGCGCAGCGAAGACGCCGAAGCCGATCGCGCGCGAGCGCCGGGCGCCCAGCGTCACGGCCGAGGTGGCGGTGCGGCTCGCGCTGACCACGCTCAGCGCCGCGGCCACGTTGGCGCCGATCAGGAAGTTGTTGAGCGCCCAGGCCATGCCGGCGATGCCCGAACGCAGCCGCAGCGAGCGCTCGCAGGTGCAGGCGAGGGCGACGACGTTGAGGGCCAGGGCGAGCAGGCCGGTGACATGGATGAGCAGCGCGTGGGACATGACTCCCTCAGTCTAGGAAGCCCGCGCGCGATCGAACGCGCGATGAAAGGCCATCCGCGCCCGCTTACCGCAACTGCTTACAAGCCTGCACTGCCGTTGCGCAACTCACGGCGGCCGATCATGCGGACGCCCCGTCGCCGCGTGGCGGCCCGGGAATGAACGCGCCGGTGCGGGGTCAGGCCGGCGTCACCCGGTAGGCGCAACGGCGCCCGCCCGCCAGCACGTGCTCGACGCGCTCCACCCGCACGTCCTCGCCCAGGCAGCGCGCGAAGATCTGCAGCTCGGAGCGGCACAGGCCCTGGCACGATGTGGCGGCCGCGCAGATCGGGCAGTGGTCCTCCACCAGCAGCCAGGCCTTGCCGTGCTTCTCGGCCCGCGCCATGTAGCCCTCGGCCGAGCGCAGCTCCGCCAGCCGGCGCACGCGGGCGCCCAACGTGGACAGGCCGGCCAGCGCGGCGTCGTAGCCGGCCTGCTGCTCGTGCTCGCGCGCCGCGATCAGCTGGTCGACCGCGTCCGGGCCCAGCACGGCGGCCGCCTGGCGGATCAGCTGCACCGCCAGGTCGCCGTGGCGATCGGGAAAGCGCGCGTGGCCGGACGGCGTGAGCGTCCACAGGCGCTTGGGGCGGCCGGGGCCGTCGGCCTCGTCGCGCGAGCTGACGAGGCCCTGCTCCTGCAAGGCCTGCAGCTGCTTGTGCGCCCCCATCGGCGTGATGGCGCAGGCCCCCGCCAGCGTGGCCGCCGGCTGCGGGCCGCGGCTCTTCAGCTGGTAGAGCAGCCGGTCGGGCGTGGCGGTCATGCGCGGACGCCCTCCGTGCGCGCCAGCCGCAGCATCAGCAGCGCCGACGTGACCGCGGCCACGCCGCCGAACGCCATCATCCAGCGCGTGGAAAGCAGCGCGACCCAGCCGCCCGTGAGCGCCACCGCCACGTTGGCGACGCAGAAGATCGTCGACAGCAGGCCCATGATCCGGCCCTGGCCGTGCTCGGCGAAGCGCTCGGACATCCACGCCGGCATCACCGCGTTGTACATGGCCGTGGGAAAGCCCATGGCCATGATCACGAAGATGCCCAGCTGACCCGGCAGCACCGCCATCAGGCTCAGGCAGACCGCGGCCACCAGCGCCCAGCCGGCGGCCCGGCGCAGCGGATGTCCCCGCGTGCCGCCGATGCGGCCGGCCAGCACGCTGGTGAGGGTCATCACGGCGCACTGTCCCGCCGTCACGAGCGCGATGCCGCGGCTGCCGAAACCCGCGTTCTGCAGCATCCACAGCGGCGAGAACTCGTAGAGCGTGTTCAGCGCCAGCGTGTAGGCGAGCTGCAGCGCGAAGATCACGCCCAGCGTGCGATCGGCGCGCAGCAGCGCCAGTACGCCGCGGCGCGGCGGCGCGGCGCCGGTCCTCGGGGGCGTCGTCGGCAGGCCCAGGAACAGCACCGCCACGCAGGGCAGCGTCATCGCCGCGGCCAGCACGAAGGGCACGGGCTCGCCCAGCGGCAGCGTGAGGCCGCCCACCAGCGGGCCCAGCAGCCAACCGGCGTACATGCACGCGTTGAGCAGCGAGAACGCGCGGGTGCGGTCGATCTGCTCGTGCATGTCGGCCAGCATCGCGCGCGCCACCGCGGTGTTGCTCTCCACCAGGCCGGTGGCGAAGCGCGCCGCCACGAACAGCGGGTAGTCGCGCGCCACCAGCGCCGCGGCGGTGAGCAGGTGGCCCGCCAGCGTGGCCACCAGCGTGACCGCCAGCACCAGCCGGCGCCCGTGGCGGTCGGACATCGGCCCGGCGACGAGGCTGCCGATCAGGATGCCCAGCGGATTGGCCGCCAGCGCCATCCCCATCAGCACCGCGGGCTGCAGTCCGCCGAAGTGCGTGAAGCCGTCGACGGGGCCGCCCACGAAGATGGGCGCCAGGATCGGGTACGGCATCGCCACGCCCACCGTGCTCATGAGCCCCAGCAGGCAGACGGCGGCGAGGATCCAGTTCGGGTGGCGGACGGGAGACGGCGGGTTCAGCGGGAGCGTGGAAGCCATGCGGCCATTGTCGGCCAGTTAATCAACTTTATGTTTATAAACCCTTGCCCAACATCGGATCGTGAGGCACTGTCGCTGGCGTCTACCGCGCGCGCGAGCGGTAGACGCCAGCGACAGACCGATGAAGAACCAAAAAGTCAGACGATTCGCCATACCCCGTGCCGTTTATCGATATACCCGGAATTGGTCATTGTCGAGTCGCACGGCCGGGCTACACTTGCCGCTGCTCCGGGGTGCATCCGCCAAGAGATGCTGAGACGACCAATGGAAGGGTATCCAGGTCGAACCCGAGAACTTGAACCGGCTAGTACCGGCGTAAGGAGAGCTGCGCAGGCCCGAAGGGAACCGCCACCAGGCGTCCCTGCAAGGTCGGAGCACCGTCCGGAGCAGAGCGTCTTCCCCATGACCGGAGCCCCGATGACCCTGCCTCTCGACCCGCACGCCGTGCCCGCCGCCACCCCGCCCGCCGCCAAGGCTGCCGACACGCACGAGTGCGGCCACGCCGCCGCCACGTCGCGCCAGCCGCTGCCGGCGTCGCGCAAGGTTCGCGTGCAGGGCCTGCAGCCCGGTGTCTGCGTGCCGATGCGCGAGATCGCGCTCACCAACGGCGAGAAGGTCACCGTCTACGACACCTCGGGCCCGTACACCGACCCGACCGCGCTGATCGACCTGCGCCGCGGCCTCGAGACCGTGCGCTCGCGCTGGATCGCCGCGCGCGGCGACAGCGAGTCCTACGCCGGCCGCGCCCCGGTGCCGGTGGACGACGGCCAGCGCGCCCGCGCTCCGTCGGCCGGCGCGTCCGCCGCGCGCATCGCCTCGCTGCGCCGCGAGGCCGATGGCCTGCAGCGCACGCCGCGCCGCGCCGTCGCCGGACGCAACGTCACCCAGCTGCACTACGCCCGCCGCGGCATCGTCACGCCCGAGATGGAGTTCGTGGCGCTGCGCGAGAACGGCCGCCACGAGTGGATGGCGGAGTACCAGGACAACGCGCAACGCGAGCAGCGCCTGCGCGGCGACCCGCGCGGCGCCGCCATTCCCGGGCGCATCACGCCGGAGTTCGTGCGCGATGAAGTCGCCCGTGGCCGCGCGATCATCCCGGCCAACATCAACCACCCCGAGCTCGAGCCGATGGCCATCGGGCGCAACTTCCTGGTCAAGGTCAACGCCAACATCGGCAACTCGGCCACCACTTCCAGCATCGAGGAGGAGGTCGACAAGCTCGTGTGGGCCACGCGCTGGGGCGCCGACACGGTGATGGACCTGTCCACCGGCGCCAACATCCACACCACGCGCGACTGGATCCTGCGCAACAGCCCCGTCCCCATCGGCACGGTGCCCATCTACCAGGCGCTCGAGAAGGTGGGCGGCATCGCCGAGGAGCTCAGCTGGCCGCTGCTGCGCGACACGCTCGTCGAGCAGGCCGAGCAGGGCGTCGACTACTTCACCATCCACGCGGGCGTGCTGCGCGAGTTCGTGCCGCTCACCGCGAACCGCCGCACCGGCATCGTCTCGCGCGGCGGCGCGATCCTCGCCAAGTGGTGCATGGCGCACGGCCAGCAGAACTTCCTGCACACGCACTTCGAGGAGATCTGCGAGATCATGAAGGCGTACGACGTCTCGTTCTCGCTGGGCGACGGCCTGCGCCCGGGCTCGCTGTCCGACGCCAACGACGAGGCGCAGATGGCGGAGCTGCGCACGCTGGGCGAGCTCACGCAGGTGGCCTGGAAGCACGACGTGCAGACCATGGTCGAGGGCCCCGGCCACGTGCCCATGCACCTGATCCAGGCCAACATGACCGAGCAGCTGCGCCTGTGCCACGACGCGCCGTTCTACACGCTGGGCCCGCTGACCATCGACTGCTCGCCCGGCTACGACCACATCGCCAGCGCGATCGGCGCCGCGATGATCGGCTGGATGGGCACCGCCATGCTCTGCTACGTGACGCCCAAGGAACACCTGGGCCTGCCCGACCGCGAAGACGTCAAGCAGGGGCTGATCGCCTACAAGATCGCCGCGCACGCGGCCGACGTCGCCAAGGGCCATCCGGGCGCGCGCTCGCGCGACGACGCGATGAGCAAGGCGCGCTTCGAGTTCCGCTGGCACGACCAGTTCAACCTCGCGCTGGACCCCGACACCGCGCGCCGCTTCCACGACGAGACGCTGCCGGCCGAGGCCGCCAAGGAGGCGCACTTCTGCAGCATGTGCGGCCCCAAGTTCTGTTCCATGAAGACCTCGCAGGAGGTGCGCCAGTACGCCGCAGCCCAGGCCCACGCGACGCTGGCCGACGCCGATTCGACCGCACGCGTGACGCCGCGCACCACGCTGGGCAAGCCGTTCGTTCCGATCTACGACGCCGAGGACCAATGACCAAGGGGAGACTGTCATGAGCCATATCGGCATCGCGGGCGCCGGCGTCGCCGGGCGCCTGCTCGCGTTCCAGCTCGCGCGCCTGGGCCACGAGGTGGAGGTGTTCGACCTCGCGCCGGACGCAGCGGCGCCCGAGGGCCAGCGATCGCATCCCGCCGCGGCCTTCACCGCGGCCGGCATGCTCAGCCCGCTGGCCGAGCTCGACCACGCGCCGGCCGACATCGCCGAGCGCGGCTGGCGCTCGCTGGACCTGTGGCCCGGCATCGTCGCCGCGCTCGGGCCGCAGTACCGCACGCCGGCGCTGCTGCGCCTGAACGGCAGCATGCTGGTGGCGCACCCGGCCGACTCGGGCGCCGCGCTGCGCGTGCTCACGCGCATGAAGGCGGCCAACGCGCGTTCCGCGCGCGAGCGCCTGCACGACGTGTCCGAGCGCGAGGATCCCACCACGCTGCAGCTGCGCGATCCGCGCGACAAGCCGCCCCGGCGCGACCCGCAGGCCCTGACGAAGGACGCGCTGGCGGCGCTCGAGCCGTCGCTCGTCCCCGGCCTGCAGGGCTGGCTGCTGCCCGGCGAAGGCCAGGTCGACGCCACGCGCCTGCTGCCGGCGCTGGTGGCCGAGAGTCCGGGCGTGAAGTGGCACTGGGGCCAGCGCGTGACCCAGGTCGAGCCGCACCTGCTGCACGTCGCGGGGCGCCGACCCGTGAACGTCGACTTCGCGGTGGACACGCGCGGTCTCGGCGCGCGCGGCACGCTGGCGCTGCGCGGCGTGCGCGGCGAGCTGCTGTGGCTGCACGCGCCCGGGCTCGAGCTGCGCCGCCCGGTGCGCTGCATCCACGCACGCCATCGCGTCTACCTGGTGCCGCGCCACGGCGACCTGGTGATCGTGGGCGCCACCGAGATCGACAGCGAGGACACCTCGCCGGTGAGCGTGCGCAGCACCATCGAGCTGCTGTCGGCGGCGCACAGCATCGTGCCGCAGCTGGCCGAGGCGCGCATCGTGCGCACCGACACCCACCTGCGTCCGGCCACGCCCGACCAGCGCCCGCACCTGCACTGCGAGCCGGGCCTCATCCGCATCAACGGGCTGTTCCGCCATGGCTTCCTGCTGGCGCCGGCCCTCGTCGAAGAAGCACTGGAGCGCACCGGCCTGATGCTGGGCGCCCGCCGCAAGGAGACCGCCCATGCGTGAAGGAGACGACGTTTTCGCGCCGGCGCGCGTGACGCCCGCCAGCGTCATCGTCAACGGCGACGCCCACGCCTGGCGGCTGGGCATCACCGTGGCCGACATCCTCGCCGAGCGCGGCGACGACGACGAGGCCGTGGCCACCGCCGTCAACACGCGCTTCGTGCCGCGCGGGGCCCGTGTCGACACGCCGCTGTGGCCCGACGACCGGCTGGTCGTGTTCTCGGCCATCGTCGGCGGATGAGCGCCCGCTCGGCCGCTCCGGAGGGCGCTCGCGCCGCAGGCCGCAGGCCGGAGGCTTTCCGATGACTACCCGACTCGATTTCTCCGCGGCCGCGCCCTCGCCCTGGCGCGTCTACGGGCAGCGCCTGGACAGCCGTTTCCTGATCGGCAGCGCCGGCTACCCGTCGCCCGCGGTGCTGGCGCAGGCGATCACCGCGTCGGGCGCGCAGGTGGTCACCGTGGGCCTCAAGCGCGAGCTCGCGGGCGGCGCGCCGCCGCAGGACGGCGACGCGATCGCGATGCTGCGCGGCGTGTGCGCGACCACCGGCGCGCGCCTGCTGCCCAACACCGCCGGCTGCCGCAGCGCGCGCGAGGCGGTGCTGCTGGCGCAGATGGCGCGCGAGCTGTTCGACACGCCGTGGATCAAGCTGGAGGTGATCGGCGACGAGCACACCCTGCAGCCCGACCCGTTCGAGCTGGTCGACGCGGCGGCCCACCTCACGCGGCTGGGCTTCCATGTGTTCCCGTACTGCACCGACGACCTGGTGGTGTGCCGGCGCCTGCTGGCCGCCGGCTGCGAGGTGCTGATGCCCTGGGCCGCGCCCATCGGCTCGGGCCTGGGCGTGATCGATCCCGCCGCGCTGCGCACGCTGCGGGCGCGCCTGCCGGGCGTGACCATGATCGTCGACGCCGGCCTCGGCGCCCCGTCGCACGCGGCGTTCGCGATGGAGCTGGGCTACGACGGCGTGCTGTTGAATTCCGCAGTGGCGCAGGCCGTGGATCCGCCGCAGATGGCCATGGCCTTCGCGCACGCGGTGGCCGCCGGCCGCCTGGGCTACGAGGCCGGCCTGATCGCGCCGCAGGACATGGCGCGCCCCAGCACGCCGTGCGGCAACGAGCCCATCCTCGTCGACTGAGATCCTCATGACGTTCGAAGAAGAACAGGAACGCGCCCGCCGTCCCGTCGTCTGGACCATCGCGGGCACCGACAGCGGCGGCGGCGCCGGCATCCAGGCCGACACCCGCGCCCTCGACGCGTTCGGCGTGCACGCCGCCTGCGCGGTGGCCGCCGTCACGGCGCAGCACTCGCTGGCCGTCACCCACGTCGAGCCAGTGGCGCCCTCCGTGCTGGAGGCCCAGCTCGACGCCCTGGCCGACGACATGCCGCCCGACGCGATCAAGACCGGCCTCCTCGGCAGCGTCGAGAACCTGCGCGTCGTCGTCGCGGCGGTGCGCCGGCTGCGCGAGCGCTTCCCCGACCGCGCGATCCCGCTGGTGGTCGACCCTGTCTTCGGCGCCACCACCGGCGCGGCCTTCGCGGGCGACGCGCTGCGCCAGGCCTACCGCCACGAGCTGCTGCCGCTGGCCACGCTGGCCACGCCCAACGTGGCCGAGGCGCGCGCGCTGGTGCCGTCGTCGCAGCTGCTGGGCCCCGAGGCGCTCGCGCGCGCGTGGCGCGGGTTCGGCGTGCGCGCGGTGGCCGTCACCGGCGGCGACGCCAACCGCCTCGGCGAGGACGAGCTGGAGCAGCTGTCCACCACGCGTCTGGCCTCGCGCCTGGCCGAGATCGACGCGCGCGCCGCGTGGGCGCACGACTGGCTCGACGCCGACCACGGCCTGCGCAGCCGCGGCTGGCTGGCCTCGCGCCGCATCGAGACCGAGCACGACCACGGCACCGGCTGCGTGTTCGCGTCGTCGGCGGCCGCCGCGCTGGCGCACGGCTTCGCGGCGGCCGACGCGGTGGTGCTGGCCAAGATGGCCACCTGCGAAGGCCTGCGCCACGCCTACGCGGCCGGCGAGGGCGCCGGGCCGGTGGCGCCGCGCGCCGGCTTCGCGGGCCGGCTGGAGAACCTGCCCGCGCTCAATCCCCTGCCCCACGCGACCTCGCGCTTCGACTTCCCGGCGATGCCCGCGTCCACGCGCGGCCTCTACGCCATCGTCGACAGCAGCGACTGGGTGGCCCGCGTCGTGGCCGACGGCGTGCGGCTGGTGCAGCTGCGCATCAAGGACGCCCCCGTCGACCTGCTGGCACGCGAGATCCGCGCCGCGGTGGCCATCGCGCGGGCCGCGGGCGCGACCCTGTTCGTGAACGACCACTGGGAGCTCGCGCTGGAACTCGGCGCGCAGGGCGTGCACCTGGGCCAGGACGACCTGGAGACGGCCGACATCGACGCCCTGCACCACGCCGGCCTGCTGCTGGGCATCAGCACGCACTCGTACTGGGAGGTGTGCCGCGCCCGCGCGCTGCGCCCGAGCTACATCGCGTGCGGGCCCATCCATGCGACCACGCTCAAGAAGATGCCGTGGATCCCGCAGGGCGAGGCCAACCTGGCCTACTGGTGCGGCCTGCTCGCCGACACGCCCGTGGTGGCCATCGGTGGCATGGACGTGCCTCGCGCCCGCGCCGCGATGGGCGCCGGGGCCTGGGCGGTGGCGGTGGTGGGCGCGATCACGCGCAGCGCCGATCCGCGCGCCGCCATCGCGGCGCTGCAGGCGGCCGTGGATGCGGTGCCCGCGCGTCGGCGCGCGCCGGCCTTCGCGCGCACGACGCTGGTGCCCGAGGGAGCCTAGGCACGATTGGATCCTGCGATACGCCACGCCTTCAGCGAGCCTTCAATCGCCCGGCCCACAATGGCCCCGAAGCCCCACCGCGCTCGCTGCCCGCAACGACACCAGGAAGACCATGTCCGACATCGTGGAATCGATCCAGACGTTCAACGCCGGACGGGATCCCGAGCGCCTGCAGATGAAGCTGGCCAAGATGCGGGCGAACCCGTTCGTCTTCCTGCGCGGCACCTGCCATCGCTTCTACGACCGCCTGCCCAAGGGCGAGCTCTTCGCCAAGGCCCCGAACGCCTGGCTCTGCGGCGACGCCCACCTGGAGAATTTCGGCACCTACAAGGGCGACAACCGCCTGGCGTACTTCGACGTCAACGACTTCGACGAAGGCGCCCTCGCGCCCGTCACCTGGGACCTGGTGCGCTTGCTGTCCAGCATCCTCCTCGCCGGCGAGACGGTGCGCGCCACCGCCAACGAGAGCATCGTCCTGTGCAGCAAGTTCATCGAGGGCTACGCGGACACGCTGGCGTCGGGCAAGGCGTGCTGGGTCGAGCAGGAGACCGCGCAGGGGCTGATCAAGAACCTGCTGCTCGAGATCGAGCAACGGCGCCGCGTGGACTTCCTCGACAAGCGCTGCGCCATCAAGGGAAAGCAGCGCGCCATCCGCTGCGACGGCAAGCGCGCGCTCCCGGTCACGCTGACGCAGCGCGGGCAGGTCACGCAACTGATCGAGGCGTTCGCCCGCACGCAACCCGATCCGGAATTCTTCTCGGTCATCGACGTCGCCCGCAGGATCGCCGGCACCGGCAGCCTGGGCGTCGACCGCTACGCCATCCTGGTGCAGGGCAAGGGATCGCCGGACGGCAACTACCTGCTGGATCTCAAGATGGCCATGCCCTCGGAGGTCGCACGGCACAGCCCGGTCAAGCAGCCCGCGTGGAAGTCGGAGGCCCAGCGCGTCGTGGCCGTCCAGCGCCGGATGCAGGCCGTGTCCATGGCCTTCCTGAACCCGCTCGAGTGGCAGCATTCCTCGTACATCCTGCGGGCCCTGCAGCCCACCGAGGATCGCGTGGCCCTCGACGGTGAGGACCTGAAGCTCGACGACATCCAGCGCGTCATCGGCACGATGGGCCACGTCATGGCCTCGGCGCACCTGCGCAGCTCCGGCAGGCAGGGCTCCGCCATAGCGGACGACCTGATCGCTTTCGGAGAGGCGCGCACGCACTGGAGCGACGGGCTGGTCAAGGCGGCACAGGCGTGCGCCGACGACGTCAACACGGACTGGCGCGCCTACTGCGTGGCCTACGACGCCGGGGCGTTCGCCGGCGACGGCGCGGCCAAGGGCAGGAAGCATCCGGCCTGACGGCCATCAAGGGCCGCGCGGGGTCCGGCGCTACGTGATCGACGGCTTCGGCGGCGCGTTCCGGGAGGCCTTCCAGGCCGCGATGCGATCGTCGATGTAGGCCTTGGCCTGTGCGCTGGTCCGCAGCAGCGGCATGGCGTGAACCGTCCCGCCGGCCGCGTCGGGCACCGGCAATCTCGCGACGAGCTCCGCGTGCACCTGCTCGAGATGCGAGATGGGCGCCTCGGCGGGATCCACGGTCGCCGGCACCGGAAGCACCACGCCGGCGAGCGGGTCGTCGGTTCGCGCGACCTGCAGCGTCAGCGCGGGCCCGATGTCCTGCGCAGCGGCATCGCGCGCCGTCAGGGCAGGAAGCCCCCAGCGCGTCTCGACGGTTTTCAGGATCGACGTGTGATCGAGCGGCGTCGCGCCCGCAGGCACCCGGAAGACCGTGCCTGCCGCGATGAGCGGCGACACGAGAACCGCCGGAACGCGGACGCCGAACCGCTTGAAATCGAAGCCGAACTCGCCGGCGGCATTGTCGGGGGGCGTGGCCGTGGCGGGCGGCGCGACGTGGTCGAAGCAGCCACCGTGTTCGTCGTAGGTGATGACGAACAGCGTCTGGTCCCATCCAGGCCCCGAACGCAGGGCTTGATAGACGTCGTGGATCAACTTCTCTCCGAGCGCCAGGCTGTAGTCCGGATGCTGGCTGTTGCCCGCGGCGCCCCAGCTCGGCTCCAGGAAGGTGAACGCGGCCAGCGATCCGGCCGCGGCATCGGCCTGGAAGTCCTTGAAGAGCCCGAAGTTGCTTTCCGGCGCATGCGTCGTGTCCGGGAAGTTCAGGCGCGTCAACGGGCTCGAGTCGTAGCCGTGGATCTTCCAGCCGATGCCGTGGCTCGTCAGCAGGCCGAAGATGCTCGGCGACGTGTAGGTCTTCGTGGCGTCGTCCATGTGGCCCTGCGACGTTCCCGCGCACGCGAAGGCGCGGTTGGGCAGGGTCTCGGTGGGCACGGACGAATACCAGTGGTCGCAGACCGCGAATCCTCGCGCCAGCCCCGACAGCACCGGCAGCATCGCGGGCGTGTAGATGCCCATGATGTCGCCGGCGGTGGTCCCGGCCCGCGGCGCCCAACCCGGCTTCTTCGATTCCCAGGCGAGCGTGGCGGCGAAATTGGTGACGAAGCCCAGGTTCGTGGGCGCGGCGCCGGGCGCGGGCATGCTCGAGCCGAAGAGCTGCAGATTGGTCGCCGCGAACCCTTCGCCGGGATCGGCGCCGGGCATGTGATCGACGTTGCGGGTCGACGGCCCGATGGGAAAGACGCTCACGGAATGACCGCTGCCATCCGGATTGGTCTCGCGCCCGGTCAGTCCCTCGAAAGCCTGCCCCGTCGGCGACACGTTGCCGCTGCCGGCGTACAGGAGGCCCAGCATGTGGTCGAAGGAGCGGTTCTCCAGCATGAGCACGACGATGTGCTGGATCGACGACAGGGAGTTGCCCGGCGCGGGTGGGATAGCTGCGCCTTGAGCGGTTGCGGTCATGTGGTTTCTCCGGGGACGACACGGCAGGGATGGGTTCCGTGCTCGAACCTAACCAGCGTTGTTGAACGCACGCTGTCGGCCCCTGCCGCCCTCCCGGGGATCGGCCGCGTCATCCTCGTGTCTCAATCGCCCCTGCGGGAAATCCGTCCGGCAAGGTCTTCTCGCCGTCACGGCGCCAGTCCTCGAGGACGCCGGTGCTGACCCCCTCCAGCGCACTCGGGACCGTCTCGTACCTCAGCCGGGCAGGGCTCGCTTCTTCGAGATCCCGACGATGAGCCCCAGGCCAAGGACGAACATGGCGGACGTGAATGGTTCGGGCAAGGGCGACGTGTACAGATAGTGGCCGATCAGGACGATCTGGATGGCGTTCTCCCCGGGCGGGAGCGTCACGACCAGATCCATGTCCGCCGACTTGTTCTGGAAGCTCGCATTGCACGCGGTATCGGCCTGGTCGCACAGCTCATTGGCCGGAAAGGTGAAATACGTCCAGGGATAGTCGTCGGGATACGTGCTCGTGATCTCTATCGGACTGAACAGCAGGTACAGGTTCGGTTGATCCGGGCCGCCGTCCGGCGTGCCGCCCGACTGCACCCAATAGTCCGTGATTTCGCCGAAGTCGTAGGTGCCGGGCTGCAGCAGCATGACGGGCGAGTAGAAGGCCTTTTCGGTGCAGTAGCACGGCCCGAGATAGGTCGAATAGCCCCCCGTGCCCGGGACGCCACTGACGGTGAAGATGTCGATGGCCTGCACGCCGGCCGAGGCCAGGCTCGACAGGCCGAACAGCAGCACTGCGAACAGATATTTCGCTGGCCTCGAGGTCATGATCGGCGCTCCTCATGAGGTACGCCGAAGATGCTCATCCGCCTGGACAGCCGGCGCTTCAGGAATGTTGACTCGCTTCCACGCCTTGTCAACCCCGTGGAGCGATATCAGGAATGCGTCGACGACTCCGTGCCGGCGTCCAGGCGGGCCTCGATCCAGCCGCGCAAGCTGTTGAGGAAGGCCAGGCCCTCGGCGCGCTCGAGGTCGGCGCGTGTCAGCACGGCCTCCTCGATCCGGCGCTCGCGCAGCAGGCGCGCCCGCGCGATGCCGGGCAGCAAGCCGCAGCCGAGCGCCGGCGTCAACCAGCGATCGGCGATCTTCAGCGCCACGTTGCCGCGCGTGAACTCCGTCAGCTCGCCGCGTTCGTTCCACAGCAGCGTGTCGAAGACGCCGGCATCGGCGGGGGCGAACGCGTCGTAGTGCCCGCGGTGCGTGGTCTTGAAGCGCACGAACTCGCCGTCGCTGCCCGCCAGCGGACGACCGGCCAGGCGCACGCGAACCGGGGTGGGCGTGGGCACGAGCGTGAACGCCTGCGCGCGCGCGGCGCCCGCGCGGTCGGCGAGCAGGCGCACGCGCCAGGCGCCGGCCGGATGCGCGGCCCCCACGCCGGCCAGCGCGCGGCGCGCCGATTCCAGCGGCGGCGCGAACCCGAAGTGGCGCGCCGCGGCGGCCATGCGGGCCAGGTGCGCGTCGACGTCAACGAACCGGCCGTCCTCCAGCCGCAGCGTCTCCAGCAGCTCGAACGCCTGGCTCGCGCGCTCGACGAAGGCGCGCTTGTGGCGCCATTCGTCCCATTCGCCGGTCGCCGTCGCGTCGGCCGTGATGCCGCTGCCGATGCCGCAGCGCACCTGCGTCGCGCCGCCCTCCTCGCGCAGCGCCAGCGTGCGGATGGGCACGTTGAAGGTGGCGGCGCCGCCTGGCTGCACCACGCCGATCGCGCCGCAGTAGATGCCGCGCGGCTCGGGCTCCAGCCGGCGTATGAGCCGCATCGCCTGCACCTTGGGCGCGCCGGTGATCGAGCCGCAGGGAAACAGCGCGCCGAACACGTCGGCCAGCGTGGTGCCGGCGCGCGTGGTGGCGACGACGTCGGAACTCATCTGCCAGACCGTGGGCCAGGCCTCCGTGTGGAACAGGCGCGGCACGCGCACCGAATGCGGCGTGGCGATGCGCGAGAGGTCGTTGCGCAGCAGGTCGACGATCATCAGGTTCTCGGCGCGCTCCTTGGCCGCGCTGCGCAGGAAGGCCGACTGCGCCGCGTCCGCCTCGGGCGTCGCGCCGCGCGGCGCGGTGCCCTTCATCGGGCGGGCGAGCAGGCGGTCGCCGCGCCAGTCGAAGAACAGCTCCGGCGAGACGGACAGGATGCGGTCGTCTGGCGCATCGGGCGTGCCGAGGTCCAGGTACGCCGCGTAGGCGTTCGGCTGCGCGCGGCGCAGCGCCGCGAACAGCGCGAGCGCGTCGCCCCGCAGCGTGCCGGTGAACGGTGCGGTGGCGTTGACCTGGTAGACCTCGCCGTCGGCGATCGCTCGCAGGATCTCGGCGATGGTGGCGTCGAACGCCGCGCGCTGCGGGCCGCCCGACCATTCCACGGTGGCGGCGCCGTCGCCGTCGGCGAGAGCATCGGCGAGCGGCGCGTCGTGCACCGCGAACGCCGCCAGCGGGGGCGCCGGGTCGGCCGGGGCGTGCGTCTCGAACGCCGCGTCGAAGGCGGCGGCCGCCTCGTAGCGCAGGTAGCCCACGCACCACGCTCCCGCGCGAGCCAGCGCGTCCACACGGGCAAGCAGTGGCGGCACCTCGGCCGGCGTCATCGCGCGCAGGCGCTCGCGCGGCGCGCCGAACGCGAGGCGCAGCGGCGCGACGCCGTCGTCGGGCGACCGGAAATCGATGAGGGCGGTGGGACGGATCCCGGATTCAGGCATGCGCTCGATGCTCGTGGCGGAGCGCAGAAGTGTATCGACCGGCTCAGTGCTATCGGAAAAGCGTGAGCATCTGCTCGAGCGCGGCGGTGAACGGCCCCTGCAGCAGCGGCAGCGTGAACATCACGCCGACCAGGCCCACACCCATCGTGATGGGGAAGCCGACCGAGAAGATGCTGATCTGCGGCGCCACGCGCGCGATGATGCCCAGCGTCATGTTGACGAACAGCAGCATGGCGATCAGCGGCAGCGCGATCCACAGGCCCAGGCGGAAGATCTCGGCGCCCCAGGTCTCGGGTCGCACGGAATGCAGGAACGCGAACGGCTCGGGCGACACCGGGAACGCCACCAGGCTCTGCACGACGGCCTCGATCACCAGCAGGTGGCCGTTCATCGCGATGAACAGGAAGGCCACCATCGTCGAGAAGAAGCTGCTGGTGGCGGTGGCCTGCTGCGCGGTGGCCGGGTCGAAGAAGCCCGCGAAGTTCATGCCCATCTGCAGGCCGATGATCTCGCCCGCGAACTCGATGGCCGTGAAGATGATGCGCACCGAAAAGCCCAGCGACAGGCCGATCAGCACCTGCTGCACCACCAGCAGGATGGCGGCCGGCGAATCCAGCGGCACGTTGGCGGCCGCCGTGGGCGACACGGTGCCGGCCACGCCGAGGGCGATGAAGAACGCCAGCGCGATGCGCACGCGGACGGGCACGTTGCGCTGGCCCAGCACGGGCATGGACGAGAACAGCGCCAGCACGCGGATGAACGGCCACAGCACCGGCGTGAGCCAGGCCATGATCTGGGCTTCGCTGAGCGAGATCATCGCGCGTGGGACGCGAAAAGGATCAGGACGCCGCTGACGGCAGCGACAGCAGCACGCTGCGCAGGTACTCGACCAGCGAGGTGAGCATCCACGGCCCGGCGATGCCCATCACCGCGACGGCGGCGAGCAGCTTGGGCACGAAGGTGAGCGTGGCCTCGTTGATCTGCGTGGCGGCCTGGAAGATGCTCACCAGGATGCCAACGACCAGCACGGCCAGCAGCACCGGGGCGGCGACGGTCAGCAGCGTGTAGAGGGCCTGCTGGCCGATGGAGAAGACTTGTGCGGCATCCATGCGGGGTGCGGTTCCGGGGTGTTGGGGACTGGGGTCATGTTGCCGGCGCGGCGCCGGTGCGAGGCCTCGATAAGCGAGGCTTTTATGTCGCGAAGCTCGCGGCCAGCGATCCCAGCAGCAGGTTCCAGCCGTCGGCCAGCACGAACAGCATCAACTTGAACGGCAGGGCCACCAGCACGGGCGACAGCATCATCATGCCCAGCGACATCAGCACGCTGGCCACGATCATGTCGATGATCAGGAACGGGATGAAGATCAGGAAGCCGATCTGGAACGCGGTCTTCAGCTCGCTGGCCACGAAGGCCGGCACCAGCACCTTGAACGGCACGGCGTCGCCCTTGACGTCGGCGGGCAGCTTGGCGAGCTTGGCGAACAGCTGCACGTCGGACTGGCGCGTCTGCTTGAGCATGAACTCGCGCATGGGCACCTGGCCCTTGTCGAGCGCGTCGGTGAAGCTGATCTGGTTGGCCTGGTACGGGGCCCAGGCCTGCGTGTAGACCTTGTCGATGGTGGGCGACATCACGAAGAACGTGAGGAACAGCGACAGCCCGGTGATGACCTGGTTGGGCGGCGCGGCCTGCGTGCCGATGGCCTGGCGGAACAGCGACAGCACGATCACGATGCGGGTGAAGCCCGTCATCATCAGCAGGATCGCGGGCAGGAACGACAGCGCGGTGAAGAACAGCAGCGTCTGGATCGGCACCGAGAAGCTGGAGCCGCCGCCGTTGGCGCCGACCAGCAGCGGCAGGGCCGGGCCGGCGGCCGGGGCGGCCTGCGCGAACGCGGCGGCGGCCGGCAGCGCCAGCAGCGCGACGGCGACGCCGGCCTTGACGAACCTAGTCATCGCGCGACCCTTCCTGCGGGCCGGCCACGCCGCGCCAGCGGGCGAGCAGCTGGTTCACCGTCACGGCATGGGCCGGCGCGGGGGCGCCCGGCACGGCGTCGGGCGCGGGGTAGCTGGCGAGCTGCGTCACGCGCTCGCCGGTGACGCCCAGCACGAGCCAGTGACGCTCGGCGCCGACGGCGATCTCGACGACGGTCACGCGCTGCGACGTGCCCAGGCTCAGCTGCGCGACGTGGCGCAGCACGCCGCCCGCCGGGGCGGCGCCGCCGATGCCGGCGCGCTTCATCAGCCAGAGCGCGACGGGGATCATCGCGATCACGAAGAGGAACGCCACGAGTGGCATCAGGGAAGTGGACATTTCAGGGGTTTCTCTTTGTCGACCGGTGCATCGAGGCACGGAAGCGTGGGCCGGAATGGCCGGCCCGGGGATCCAGCATCAGGTGCGGCTCAGGCGGCGCATGCGCTCGCTGGGCGTGACGATGTCGGTCAGGCGGATGCCGAACTTGTCGTTGACGACCACCACCTCGCCCTGGGCGATGAGGAAGCCGTTCACGAGCACGTCCATCGGCTCGCCGGCCAGCGCGTCGAGCTCGACGACCGAGCCCTGCGCCAGCTGCAGGATGTGCTTGATCGGGATGCGCGTGCGGCCCAGCTCCACCGTCAACTGCACCGGGATGTCCAGGATCATGTTGAGGTCGTTGCCGGCCCCGGTGATCCCTTCGGTCGATGCGAAGTTGGTGAAGTTGGCGGGCGCCACGGTCTCGGTCTGCACCGCGCCGCTCATGCCGCCCACCGGTTCGGGCTTGGACTCCGCCAGCGCGGCCGCCCACTCGGCGGCCATCGCGTCGTCGTCACTCATCTCTTCAGCTGCCATTGCCTTCTCCCAGCCAGCTCAGGTTCGAGCTGGTCAACAAGCGATCGATCTTGATCGCGTACTTGCCGGTCGACGTGCCGTAGTGGCAGTCGAACACCGGAACCCCGTCGACCTTGGCCTGGATCATCGGATCCAGGTCCAGCTCGACGAAATCGCCGGGCTTGAACGACAGCAACTGCTCGACGGTCGCCGGCGCGGTGCCCAGTTCGGCCACCAGGTCCACCTCGGCCGACTGGATCTGCGCCTTGAGCAGGTTCACCCAGCGGCGATCGGGCTCGACGGAGTCGCCCTGGATCGTCGAGTAGAGGACGTCGCGGATCGGCTCCAGCGTCGAGTACGGAATGCAGAAATGCACCGAGCCCGAGGTCTCGCCCACTTCCAGCGTGAAGCTGGAGGCGACGACGATCTCGCTGGGCGTGGCGATGTTGGCGAACTGCGGCTGCATCTCCGAGCGCTGGTAGTCGAGGTCCAGCGGGTAGATGCCCTGCCACGCGTTGCGATATTCGGTGATGATGCAGTCGACCAGGCGCTGGATCACGCGCTGCTCGGTGGGCGAGAAGTCGCGGCCCTCGATGCGCGTGTGGAACTTGCCGACGCCGCCGAACAGCGAGTCGATGACGGCGAACACGAGGCTCGGGTCGCACACGATCAGGCCGGAGCCGCGCAGCGGGCGCACCGAGACGATGTTGAAGTTCGTCGGCACCACGATCTCGCGCAGGAAGGCCGAGTACTTCTGCACCTTGATCCCGTTGATCGAGACTTCCGGGCTCTTGCGGATGAAGTTGAACAGCCCGATGCGGATGTTGCGCGCGAATCGCTCGCCGATGATCTCCATCGTCGGCATGCGGCCGCGAACGATCCGCTCCTGGTTCGCCAGGTCGTAGTTGCGGATGCTCCCTTCGGCCGCCTCTTCCGTCTCGAGCTTCTGGCTCTCGCCGGTGATGCCTTGCAGGAGGGCATCAACTTCGTCTTGCGAAAGGATCTGCTGGTTCATGGCTGGTGGTTCAGCTCGGGCTGGGGGCGGTGCGGTTACTGGATGATGAAGCTGGAGAACTGCACGGAACGGATCGGCGCGTCGTCGACGGCGGCCTTCTTGTGCTTCTTCTTGGCCGGCGCGGCGGCGGCGGACGCGCCGTCTGCGGGCGCGGCGGCGTCCTCGTCGTCCACTTCCTCGCCCATGGCCTTCAGCGCCTCGCGGCGGATCTGCCGGGCCAGCAGCTCCTTGCCGTCGCCGCCGGCCAGGTCGGAGGACGACTTGTGGGCCAGCAGCAGCAGGATGTTGTTGCGGATGGCCGGCAGGTAGTTCTTGATCTCCTCGCCCACGTGCTCGTCGGGCACTTCCAGCGTGATGCCGATCTGCGCGTAGCGGTCGGCATCGTGGTCGGCCAGGTTCACCACGAACGGATCCATCGGCACGAAGACGGGCTTCTCGCCCTTGGCCTTCTTGGCCTCGTGCTTGACCGGCGCGGCGTCGGCGTCGCCATCGTCGGCGGCCGCGGCGGCCTCCTCGGCGGCGGCCTTCTGCTTCTTCATGTAGAGCATCGCGCCCACCCCGCCGCCGCCCAGCACGATGGCCGCGACGGCGACCATGAGGACCAGCTTCTTCTTGCCGCCCGACTTGACGGGGACGGCATCTGCGGCAGCGGCAGCGGACATGGATCGGACTCCTGGACGAATTTATTGAACGCGCGCACCGGCGCACATCGTTGGAGACGATTATTGGGATCGGGGAGCCAATCGAATGGGCCGAAAAGCGGCAGAAAACCTGCCAGCCCCTACAGTCGAGCCGGCATCCGCCGAGGGCCTGCCGGGAGCTCCGGCCTCCCGCGGGCGCGCGGAGGCCCGGCCGGCCTCCCGGCCGACCGTGCCTCGAAAGGCCGCCGGGGGGTCAGGCGTAGGTGTCGAGCAGGCCGCGCCGCTGGGCGATCCGGCGGGCGGCGGAGGCCGCCGCGATGTCCTCGACGCCACCCGCGCCCGAGGCGCCGGTGCCGCCCGGGCGGCCGGCGTGTCCGGCGTGGCCGGAGCCGTCCGCGCCGGCCTGGGCCTGCGCCTGGGACTGCTGGAAGGTGGGCTGGTCGGACACGCCGCCGCCCGACAGGCTCAGGCCCACCTGGCCCAGTTGCTCGGACAGCTGCGGCATCGCCTGCTGCAGCGCATCGCGCGTGGACTGCACGTCGGCGCTCATCTGCACCCGCGCCTGGGCGCCGTCCATCTCGATGCGGACGCGGATCGGGCCCAGGTCCTGCGGGCTCAGCTGCACTTCCGCGTGCTGCACGCCGCCCTTCATCCAGACGTCGATCTGGTGGCCCAGCGCCGGGGCGAACGCGGGACTCTGCGGCGGCATCGGCAGTGCGGCCTGGGCCGTCGCGGCGGGCGGTGCCTGGTGGGCGGCCTGGTTGGCGTCCAGCGGCGCGTTGGGGGATGCGCCGACGGCGCCGGCCTGCACCGCCACCGGATCGGGCTGCGGCAGCATCGCGGCGAGCGAGTCGCGCGCCTCGGTGGCGGCCTTGACGGCGCCCTCGGCCTTGGCCAGCGCCGCGGCGATGTCGCCGGTCGGCGCCACGCCCTGGCCCGGCTGGCCGGCGGCCTGCTTGCCGGCGCCCAGGCCGGCAAGCAGCGTGGCCTTGTCGTCCTTGTCGTCCTTGCCCGACTTGGACGCCACGGCCTTGCGCAGCGCGCCCAGCGGGTCGGTGGCGAAATCGTCGTGGTCGCCGGCGGCCTTGTCCGCCAGCGACGTGGTCGGCGGCGCGGCGGCCTGCTGCGCGGCCAGCAGGGCCGCCGGATCGACCACCGGGGCCTTGGCGTCGGGCGCCTTCGAATCCTTGTCGTCCTGGCCGTCCTTGGCGTCGGCGCTGTCCTTGCCGTCCTTGTCGTCGGCGGACTTCTTCGCGGCATCGGCCTTGGGCCTGGCGTCGGCGGCCTTCAGGTCCTTGCCGGCCGCGGGCTGGGCCTTCAGCAGCTGGGCCGCGAAGCCGCCGCCCTCGCCTTCCTCGGCGGACAGGCTGGGCTTGGCCTTGCTCGCGGCATGCGCGGCGTGCGCGTGGGACGCGTGCGAAGCGTGCGAGGCGTGGGCGCGGGGGTGGGTGCTGGGTTGCAGGGCCATGGTGTGCTCGGGTCTGGAAATCGGTAGGGGTCGTGTCAGGACATGCCGGCCTGCGCGCGGGCGGTGCCCAGGCGCTGGGCCATCTCGTCCAGGTTCTTCTGTTCGCGGCGGTCGGCGATCTTCGCCAGCAGGTCCTCGCGGCGCTTGATCAGGCGCTGGACGGTGGCGACGCGGATCTCGCGCTCGACGAGGCGCTGGCGCTGCACTTCCACCATGCGTCCGGCGTGCTCGAGCACCGACTGCTGCTGCGTGATCGCCTGGTCCAGGCGCGACAGGAAGCCGTGGTAGCTGCGCAGGATCTCCATCTGCGCGGCCTGGCGGAACTGCGCCGACCACTTCCGGCAGTACTCGCTGCGGTAGGTGGTCAGGCCGTCGGCCTGTTGCTGCTGCGCCTCGGCGTTGGCCACGGCGGCGCGCACGGCGGCCATCTGCTCGTCGCGGCGCTTCTCTTCGCGTTCGAGCAGGGTACGGAGCAGTGCGAGGCGCTTCATGGGCTGGAAACTGCGAATGAGTCCGGCGCACCCGAGCGGCGCGCCCAAAGGCGTCCGATCAAGGCGCAAAGCGCAGTCGGGGTGGATTCCCCGGCGAGCATTTGCAACGCGGAGCGGGCGCCTTTGGGCGTGACGAGCGGGTGTGCCGGGCTCATTCGCAGTTTCCCATTCAGAGCGTGATCGCCTTGGCGAGCTGATGCCTGCTCTCGGCCATCGAGGCGCGCTCGTGCATGTCCTGCTGCAGCAGCGCGGTCAGCTTCGGGCTCATCTTGACGGCGGCGTCCAGCTCCGGATCGGCGCCCGGGGTGTACGCGCCCAGCTGGATCAGGTCGCGCGCCTTCGTCACCTTCGACAGCGCCATGCGGGCGACGCGCGCGGCCGCGAGGTGGTCGCGCGGCGCCACGCTGGTCATCACGCGCGAGATCGACTTCTCGACGTCGATGGCCGGGAAGTGGCCAGCCTCGGCCAGCTCGCGCGACAGCACGATGTGGCCGTCGAGGATGCCTCGGGCCGCGTCGGCGATCGGATCCTGCGGGTCGTCGCCCTCGGTGAGCACCGTGTAGAACGCGGTGATCGAGCCGCCGCCGGCGCCGGCGTTGCCCGAGCGCTCGACGAGCTGCGGCAGCTTGGCGAAGCAGCTCGGCGGGTAGCCGCGCGTGGCCGGCGGCTCGCCGATGGCCAGCGCGATCTCGCGTTGCGCCATCGCGAAGCGGGTGAGCGAGTCCATCAGCAGCAGCACATGCTGGCCGCGGTCGCGGAAGTGCTCGGCCACGGCGGTGGCGTAGTTGGCGCCCTGCATGCGCACCAGCGGCGGCGCGTCGGCCGGCGCGGCCACGACGACGGAGCGCCTGAGCCCCTCCTCGCCGAGGATGTCCTCGATGAATTCCTTCACCTCGCGGCCGCGTTCGCCGATCAGCCCGACGACGATCATGTCGCACTGCGTGTAGCGCGCCATCATGCCCATCAGCACCGACTTGCCCACGCCGGTGCCGGCGAACAGGCCGATGCGCTGGCCGCGGCCCACGGTGAGCATGGAATTGATCGCGCGCACGCCGGTGTCGAGCGGCGTGCGAACCGGGTCGCGCTCCATCGCGTTGATGGAGCGGCGCACCATCGGCTCGTCGCGCACGTCGCGGAGGTCGCCCAGGCGGTCCATCGGCCGGCCATGTGCGTCGACCACGCGACCCAGCAGGCCGGCGCCCATGGGCAGGTGCAGGCCGCGATCCTCGCTGCGGCGCCAGGGATGGTTCTCGACGCCGAACTGCGGCGGCAGGTGCGGCACGGCGCGCGGCATCACGCGCGCGCCGCTGGCCATGCCGTGCAGCTCGCCGGTGGGCATCAGGAAGGCGCGGTCGCCGTCGAAGCCGACGACCTCAGCCGTGACCGGCGGCTCGGTGGGCGAGCCGAACACGTCGCACACCGAGCCCACGGGCACGCGCACGCCCGCGGCCTCGAGCACCAGCCCGGCCACGCGCACGAGGGTGCCCTGCATCTCCAGCGGCTGCGGCACGACGGCGTAGTTCTCGATATCGGCCAGGTAGCGCTGCCAGCGGGCCGCGCGCTCGGGCGTCGGGGTAGACGTGGCCGCCATCATTCGCCGGTCCCTCCGACAAGGATCTCGGGCGCATCCCACGTATCCTCGCGCCCGAACACGGCGGCGGCGGCGGCCCAGCGGGTGCCGATGCGCGCGTCGACCTGGCCCAGGTCGGAGTCGACGACGCAGCCGCCCGGCTCGATCGTGGGGTCGGCGACCAGGCGCGCGTCGCGCGCCTTGAGCGCCTCGCCGGCGCCGGCCAGCACGTGCTGGTGGTCGGCCGGGTGCAGGCGCACGCGCAGGTGGCGGGCCGACAGCACGATGGCGCCGACGGCCTCCTGGGCCACGCGCGAGACGATCTCGGGCCGCGTGTCGAGTTCGTGGCGAACCACCTGGCGCGCCAGCTGCACCGAGGTGCGCGTGACGGCCAGCGCCATCTGTTCCTCCAGGCCGTTCCACTGGTCGTCGAGGCTGGCCAGCAGCGCGCCGAACTGGGCCGCCATCTGGCGCGCGAAGTTCTCCTTGAACGCCTCGAGGGCCACCTGGCCGTCGCGATACCCGTCCTGGTACCCGCTCTCGCGCGCGTGGCGCACCTCTTCCAGCCATTCCGCCTCGGTGGGCGGGGCCGGCGGCGGCGGCGGCGCGGCGTGCGCCCTGTTCTCGGGCACGTCGGCCGGGTGGGCCGGCGGCGCGCCGGCGCCGCCGAACGAGCCGGGACGCCAGGCGGCAAAGCCCTCCAGCTCCTCGCGCGGGATGAAGCGCGATTGCGGCGCGCCGCGCGGGGGCAGCGGCACGGGCTTGTCGAAATCCTCGGCCGCACGCGAATGGAACGGGGCTTTAGAGGAAGTCATCGGCGCCTCCCGAGGCCAGCACGATCTGGCCTTCGTCGACCAGGCGGCGGACGATCTTCAGCATTTCCTTCTGCTCGGACTCGACCTCGGAGACGCGCACCGGGCCGCGCGAGTCCAGGTCCTCGCGCAGCGTCTCGGCGGCGCGGCTGGACATGTTGCGGAACACCTTCTCGCGCAGCTCGGGCGCGGCGCCCTTGAGCGCGATGACCAGCGACTCGCTCTGGACTTCCTTGAGCAGCTGCTGGAAGCCCTTGTCGTCGAGCTTGTTGAGGTCGTCGAACGTGAACATGTTGTCCATGATCTTCTGGGCCAGCTCGTTGTCCGCCTCGCGGATGTAGTCGAGCGCCGAGGTCTCCACCGACGAGCCCATCAGGTTGATGATCTCCGCCGCCGTCTTGACGCCGCCCAGCGACGCCTTCTTCAGCTTCTCGCCGCCGGCGAGCACCTTGCTCATCACTTCGTTGAGGTCCTTGAGCGCGGACGGCTGGATGCCGTCCAGCGTGGCGATGCGGATCAGCACCTCGTTGCGCTGGCGTTCGGTGAACGACTTCAGCACCGACGAGGACTGGTCGAAATCGAGGTGCACGAGGATGGCGGCGACGATCTGCGGATGCTCGTTGCGCAGCAGCTCGGCCACCGAGCTCGCGTCCATCCACTTCAGCGATTCGATGCCGGTGACGTCGCTGCCCTGCAGGATGCGGTCGATCAGCAGGTTGGCCTTGTCCTCGCCCAGCGCCTTGCGCAGCACCGCCTTGACGTACTCGTCGGTGTCCTGCACCAGCACGTGCTGCGACTGCGCCTCGGCGCCGAACTTGTCGAGCACGTTGTCCATGCGCTCGCGCGTGATGGACTTCATGCGGGCGATGGTCTCGCCCAGCTTCTGGACTTCCTTCGGCGCGAGGTGCTTGAAGACGGACGCGGCCTCTTCCTCGCCGAGGGACATCAGCAGGATCGCGGCGTCTTCGACACCCTGATCTTCCTTGTTCGTCTTGTTGGGCAGCGGCATGTTTTTCTTGTCCGGAAACGGAGGGCCTGGTTCAGGCGGCGGCTTCGCCGTTGACCCAGTCGCGCACGATGTTGGCGACGGCGGTCGGGTTGTCCTTGGCGAGCTGGCGGGCGCTCTCCAGCTTCCTGGCCATGTGCGGCGCCTCGAGCAGTTCGGGCAGCGCGTCCATCGGCAGCTCGTTGGGATCGTCGACGACGGCGCTCAGGCCCTCGTCCTTGGGTTCGGCGGCCGGCGGGGCCAGCGCGGCCATCACCGCCGGGCGGATCAGGCCGAACAGCACGGCCAGCGCCACCAGCGTCAGGCCCGCGGGCACGGCGCCGGCGCGGAGCAGGTCCAGCAGCCACTGCTGCTTCCACAGCGGCAGCTCGTCGGCCTTCATCGCGGCCTCGGCGCGGAACGGGGCGTTGATCACCCGGACCGAGTCGCCGCGCGTCTTGTCGAAGCCGATCGCTTCCTCCACCAGCGCGGTGAGCTTGTCCATCTCGTCCTGCGTCAGCGGGGTGCTGGTCGTCTTGCCCTTGGCGTCGGTGTTGACCTTCTGGTTGACCACCACGGCCGCGTTGAGGTGGCGCACCAGGCCGGTGGCGTTGCGCGTGACGCGCACGGTGCGGTCGACCTCGTAGTTGGTGACCGTCTCGCGGTGGCCGTTGGCGCCCGTCGTGCCGCCCTGCGCGGCCTGCAGCGGGGCCGAGGCGCCGTTGATCGGCGCGGTGGCCGGCACGGGCGGCTGGTTGCTGCTCGCACCCGGCACGCCGGAGGGCACGTTGCCGGCGTTGCCGCCGGTGTCGGACGATTGCTGGCTGCGCACGGTGGCGTCGGCCGGGTTCTGGTTCGGCTTGAACTGCTCGGACGTCGCTTCGCTCTGCGAGAAATCGATGTCGGCCGCGACCGACGCGCGCAGGTTCTCGCGACCCACCACCGGCTCCAGCAGCTCCTGGATGCGCTTGGTGTAGCCGGCTTCCATCTGGTTGACGTACTGCAGCTGCGTGGCGTCCAGGCCGGCGGTGTTCCTGTCGCCGTTCTCGGTGAGCAGCGCGCCGGTCTGATCGAGCACGCTCACGTCCCTGGTCTGCAGCTCGGGCACGCTGGAGGCCACGAGGTGGACGATGCCGGCCAGCTGCGAGCGATCGAGCGTGCGGCCGCCGCGCAGCATCAGCACGACCGAGGCGCTGGGCTTCTGCTGCTCGCGGAAGAAGCCGTTCTGGTTCGGCAGCGCCAGGTGGACGCGGGCCGACTCGACGGCGTCGATGGAGCTGATCGTGCGGGTGAGCTCGCCCTCGAGCGCGCGCTGCAGGTTCACGCGCTCCTGCGTCTGGGTCTGGCCGAACTTGGCGTTGTCCATCAGCTCGAAGCCGACGACGCTGGACTTGGGCAGGCCGGCCGAGGCCAGCTTCAGGCGCACCTCGTTGACCTTGTCCGACGGGATCATGATGGCGGTGCCGCCCGCGGCGAACTTGTAGGGCACCTGCATCGTGGCCAGCTGGGCGACGACGGCGCCACCTTCCTTGTCGGGCAGGTTGGCGAACAGCACGCCGTAGTCGCCCTGCGAGCTCCACAGGCCGATCGCGACGATGACGGCCACCAGGCCGGCCACGCCGGCGCCCAGCTTCATCTTGGCGCTCGCCGGCATCGCCATCAGGCGATCGAGCGGGCCGGGGACGACGGCGAGGGGAACGGCGGTGGCGAGGGCTTGTTCCATGGAAGTGGGGAGATCCGGTGTTTGTACGTCTTGGCGCCCCGGCTGGACAGGGAGAGACCCAGCCTCGGCGCAATGGAGTCATTCTTTAGCGTGGGCCCACCCGGCGAAGCCACGAGAAGGCTGACGTTTGTCCAGCAGATCTCTTCTTCTGTTACACGACCCATCGCTAAAGTTCAGACCATGCCAGCCGAACCCACGTCCCGGAGTGCGCCATGGTGATGGACGTCAAGCTCAAGCCCTTCGACTTCGCCGCCGCGGTGGCGCGCGCGGGGCTGCGCGCCGACGGCACGCCCATCGCGGGCGGCCTCGGCTCGTCTTCGGCCACGTCCGGCACCGCCGGCGCGGGCAAGGCCGGCTTCGGGGCGGCGCTCACCGACGCGCTCAAGGGCGTCAGCGACCAGCAGAACACCGCCACCTGGATGCAGAACGAACTGCAGATGGACAACCCCACCGTCAGCCTCGAGCAGACGATGGTGACCATGCAGAAGGCACAGATCGGCTTCCAGGCGGCGATCTCGGTGCGTAACCGGCTGGTGCAGTCCTACACGGACATCATGAACATGCAGGTCTGAGGGGGCTTGGGCCTTCGGCTTGCGGGCGTTTGGACGCGGCGGGCGTTTGGAGTGACGACGTCGTGAAGCGGTCTGTCGCTGGCGTCTACCGCGCGAGCGAGCGGCGGCTGCGTCCCGCCGGGGCTGGCATCGTGGCGGTAGACGCCAGCATGGTCTCGTTCAGTCCTCGAGCGGCTCCTCGTCCATCAGCCCGCCGATGTGCCAGCACGCCCCGCCGATGGCCAGGCCCAGCAGCGCCAGCGTGAAGGCGAGCCGCCGCCCGTGCCACAGCGAGGCCATCCACTGGTCGAACTTGACGGTCTGGACGCTGGCCGTGCCGCCCAGGCGTTCGAGCTCGCGCATCTCGCGCTGCTGCGCCACCGGGTCGCCGTCGGCGGAGGCGGAAGCGCTCACGTAGACGATCGCGCCGGCGGCGAGGCCGGCGGCGGCGAGGGCGAGTCCGATGCGCCGGACGAGGCGGGAGGCAGTCAGCATGGGACGCTATTGTCCGGCCTGCGTCGGCACCGGAACCGCCGCCTTGCGCAAACGGACCGCGCCACCTGCGCAAACCGCATCACTCGGCGACGAGTTCCGCCGAGCCTGCCGAGCGCCGCCAGGTGCGCACCGTGCCCCGCCCCGCGTGCTTGGCCTCGTAGCAAGCCTCGTCGGCGGCGTGCAGCACGTCCTTGACGCTCGCGAAGCTGCCGTCGATCGCGACGATGCCGATGCTCGCGCCGACCGACAGCGATTGCGCGCGCTCGCCGTGGCCCCACTCGAGGCGGTGCTGAGCCACGCGGGCGCAGATGCTGGTGGCGATGCGCTCGGCGGCGCGCGGCTCGCAGCCGCGCAGCAGCACCGCGAACTCGTCGCCGCCGATGCGCGCGACGGTGTCGTGCGCGCGCGCCCGCCCGACGAGGATGGCGGCGATGTTCTTCAGCAGCGCGTCGCCTGCCGCGTGGCCGCTGGAGTCGTTGACGGCCTTGAAGCGGTCGAGGTCGATGAACAGCGCGGCTGCCGGCTCGGCGTCGGCGCGCTCGCCGATCTCCTCGGCCAGGCGCAGCTCGAACTCGCGCCGGTTGACCAGGCCGGTGAGCTCGTCGTGCGAGGCCGTCCACGACAGCTGCTCGCGATGGCGGCGGCTCTCGGTGATGTCGGTGAAGATCCAGATCGTGCCCGCGCCGGAGTCGCCCGAGCGTACCGGCGCGCCCTGCAGCCGGGCCCAGAAGCGGCTCGAGTCGGCGCGCACCAGCTCGCGTTCGGCGTCGCACGTGCCCTCGGCGGCGAAGGTCTCGGCGACCATCTGCATGAACATCCGGTGCGCCTCGTCGGACGGGCAGATCACGTGGCTCAGCATGCCCGGCACCTGCGCCGCGTCGTAGCCGAACATGCGCGCGAACTCGTCGCTCACCAGCTCGAAGCGGCCCATGCGCGTGAAGGCGATGCCCACCGGCGCGTTGGCCATCACGGCGCGCATCTTCACCAGCAGCTCGTCGCTGGACTGGCGCATCGCGGCCTTCTGATTCAGCACGTGCTGGAACACCCGCGCCAGCTCGCCCAGCTCGCCGCCGGCCCGCGGCCAGGGTTCCTGCACGTTGAGGTCCTCGGTGATCAGGCGCAGCGCACGGCGCTCGAGCTGGCGCAGCGGGCGCAGCATCGCCAGCGTCGCCAGCAGGATCACCAGCCCGCCCGCCACGGCGACGGTGGAACCGATCCAGATCGCCTGCCGGCGTCCCGCGGTGGGGCCGCCCAGCAGCAGTTCGGCGGGGGCGCTGCGGAACACCACCCAGTCGGCGTCGGGCACGCCGGCCATCGCCACGATGTCGTCGCCCAGCCGGCGCGCCGAACCCTGCGGCTCGATGGGCGCGCCCTCGGCCTGCCACTGCGCCACCACCTGGGTGAACTGCGGGTCGGTGCCGGCCTTCTTCAACACCCACGCCGGATCCTTGTGCGACACGATCTTGCCCTCGGCGTCCGCGACGATGGTGCTCACCGGGTCGTGGTCGTCCATCGCCGGCCGGGTCAGGTCGTTGAGCAGCGCGTTGGTGGACAGCTTCATGCCGCCGACCAGGATCGCGCTCACGTGGCCGTCGCGGCCGAACAGCGGCATCGTCATCGCGAACATCGGCGTTCCGCTGGTGCGGCTCAGGCCGGGCTGCGAGATCACGGCGCGCCGGTCGCGCACGGTGCGGCGGATGTAGAGGCGGTCGGAGGCGTCGATGTCGGTGGTGCGCACCGTGTCGTTCTCGGCGGCCGCGATCAGGTGCAGGTTGGCGTCGACGACGAAGACGCTGTCGAACAGGCTGCGCAGCACCTGGTGGCGCCCGAGATAGGCCGCCGCCACGGCGGGCTGGTCGAGCTGGTCGGCCGGCAGGTCGGCGGACGCCGCGCGCAGGGCCTTCTGCAGGGAGACGATCTTGGCCGACAGCACCAGGCCGATGCGCTCGGCGTTGGCCACCTCGGAGTCGAGCACCGCGCGCTGGCTGCGCTTCTCCATCGCCTGCAGCACGAGCACCACGGTCAGCGCGATGCTGCCCGCGATGAGCAGCAGGCTCGCCAGCGCGAGACGCACCTTGAGCGAGCCGGCGAGGTAGTGCAGACGGCGGATCACGGGGTCTTTCGAGGCCAACCCTGGCGGGTCACTCGTTGGACATCATCCGCCGACGTTTCTGCGTGTGGTCGATGTAGACCTGCAGGGCGCGTTGCGCCGTCGGGTTCATCCCCACGATCTCGCAGCCGAGGCGGACGGATCCGTTCTCGGCGCCGGTGGAGGTGACGTGGTGCAGCATGAGGGCGGCGTCGATCTGCGTCTCGGCGTCCAGCGACAGCCGCACGCCCTTGATCACCGCGCCGGGCTGCAGCGTGGGAACGTTGGACGGCTGCAGCAGCGCGCAGCCGCCGATGCTGACGTCGAGCACGCGCAGCGCGAGGCTCATGTCGGGGATGCCGGGATGGCGGAACGACGCCGTGGGCGACGTGCGTTCGATGGTGCGCACGCGGAACGTGCTGCGGCGCTGGAAGCGGAACATCTCGCGCGGGAAGCGGGCCTGCAGCACGCTGGCCTTGTGGCCCTGCACCAGCACGAGGTCGGTGACGTCGAACTGCACCTTCACGCGGTCGAGGTAGGCGACCGCGGCGCATTCGTCGGCCTCGACGATGTCGTGCACCGCCGGCGCCATCGTGTCGGCCGTGAACGAGATGCGGCCGGCGGCCGGATCCAGCGTCCACAGCGTGGCGGTGTAGGCGCTGCCGTCCGAGGCGCTGAGGTTCAGCGGAACCACGTCGTCCATCAGCTGCTTGAGCAGCGCGCGGATCTCCCCGGGCGCGGTGACGCGGAACTCGGCGAGGGCATCGTCGGTTCCCAGGGCGTCCAGCGAGGCGGGGCGGGTGTCTTCGAACATGGTCAGTGAAGGATGGCCGGGCGCGTGCCGCCCATCATGTGGTCGAGGTCCTCCAGCCAGGGCTCGGCCAGGTGGCGGATCTCGGCGTCGTTCAGGAGGATGCGCTGCATGATGCGCGACTTCTCCTTGGCCTCGTTCTGCATCAGCTGGCTGGACTGCGCCGCGTTCTTGAGCTGCGCGATCAGCACGGCGCAGGCGCCTTCGAGCTTGACAACCTCGTCCCAGTTGCCGGTGCGCGCCGCGGCGAGCATGTCGGCACTGGCCTTCTCGATGGCCTCGTAGTAGTTGAGCAGCTTGGTACTCATGATCTTCTTTTGGGTGTAGGTGCTCGTGGCGTTCACAGGTTGCCCGCCTCGACTTGCGGCCCGATGGCCACCCAGGCGTCGCGCAGCGGTCCGACCAGGCGCACGCATTCGTCCAGCGCGGCCTCGTCGTTGCGCAGGTTCGCGTGCAGCAGGCGCAGCCCGATATAGGCGTAGAGCGAATCGAGGTCAGCGGCCAGGCGGCCACCGGCCTCCAGGTTCAGGCCTGCCTTGAGGCCCTCCTCGACGATGCGGGCGGCGCGGCCGATGGCCTTGCCCTTGGCCTCGATCTGCCCGGCCTGCATGGCGCCGCGCGCCAGCACGATCGCATCCATGAAACCGTTGAACAGCAGCTCGATCAGCTTGTGGGCCGACGCGGAGTTGACGCTGGTCTCGACGCCCACGCGCGCGTACGCGTTGGCGAAACCGTGGGAGCGACCGAATGCGGAGGGTGAGGCAGCGGTGAACATGGTGGCGAGGTCGGGGTGCGAGTCCGTGATTTGTTCGTCTTGATTTGTTATCGGAAGTCACCGAGCTGGTCTTGAAGCGGAACTGTCCGGTTTGGGGTGTCTTGTCGGCGCAAGCCTGGCGAAAGCCGCAAGAATCCAGAACTCCCGGCGGGCCCGTCGCCGGATCGGCGGCCTAGGCCTTCTGCATCAGCGCCACCTGCTGCGAGACATAGCTCGAGAGCGCGCTCATCTTGGACATGGTCGTGTCCAGCGCCTGGTACTGCGCGGTGAGTCGGGCCTGCGTCGCATCGAGGTGGGTCTGCATGTCGTCCTGCTGCTTCTGGTTGCGCGCCAGCTCGCCCTTGAGGCCGTCGCTGCGCGAGAACAGCGAGCCGTTGACGCTGGTCGCGTTGTCGGCCAGGGTCGCGAAGCGCACCGCGATGCCGGTGTTCTCGTTGGTGCTGCCGTAGGTGGTGAACAGCTTTGACAGCTCCGCCGGATTGTTCAGCGCCGCGGTCAGCTTGGTGCTGCTGGCCACCGACAGCGTGCCGTCCTTCTGCACGGCGATGCCGATGTCGGACAGGCGCGAGAACATCGTGGACGTGGTCGACGACGTCGTGACCACGGCGCGCAGCTGGTTCTGGAAGCCGATGACCGACGGGTCGCCGGTGAGCGGACTGTCCTGGCGCGCGGTGCCCGCGGCCACCGCCACGCTGGGGTCGTACTTGGTCTGCAGCGAGATGTAGGACTGCAGCGCCGAGTACGCCGACACGAAGTCGGTGATCGCCTTCTGCATCGACGCGGTGTCGGCGGCCACGGTGACGTCGACGGGCGAGTCGGTCTTCTTCAGCAGCGTCAGGGTCAGGCCGTCGGAGATGTTGCTCAGCTTGTTGGTGGCCGACTCCACGGCGATGCCGTTGACGGTGGCCTGGGCGTTGAGCGCGTACTGGTTGAGCGTCAGCTGCGAGTTCGCCGCGCCGGTGCTGGCGTCGAAGTTGAGGGCCGACAAGCCGGTGGCCGGGTTGCCGTCGTCGGTGGTCTCGGTGGCGGTGATCTTGAAGCCGTTGGCCGCGCCGGTGGTGGTCGAGCGCAGCGAGAGGCGCGAGCCGTTCGCGTCGCTGATGATGGACGCGGACACGCCCGCGTTGGCGGCGTTGATCTTGTCGCGGATCGCCGACAGCGAGGTGTCGCCGGCGCCGATCGTGATGCTGACGGGCGCGGCGCTGGCGTTGGTGAAGGAGGTCGTGGGCGGCGTGGCGCCGTCCGACGCGTAGGTGCCCAGCTGGATCGTGAGCGTGCCCGGGGTCAGCGTCGCGCCCGCGGCGACCGTCGAGGTCACGGTCTGGCCCTGGGCCATCTGCTGGACGCTCACCGAGTAGTCGCCCGCCGCGGCGTTGCCGGTGGAGGTATCCGCCGTGACCACGGTGCTGTCGGAGACGCTCGACGTGGACTGCGTCCAAAGCGTGGGGTCGGACAACGCATGCGCCTTGTCGCTGAGCGTCGACGTGAGGCTCTGGATCTGGCCCACCGCGGAGATCTCGGTCTGGACCGTGGTCGCCTTGTTCTGCAGCAACGTGAGCGGCTGCGACTCGACGGCCATCAGCGACGAGATGATGCTCTTCACATCGAGCCCGCTGCCGATGCCGGCGGAACTGATGGAGCCTTGCGTGCTCGACGTGGTGGTCATGGAAATCCTTGGGCGTTCCTAAAGCGAAATATCGGCCGCCGGACGCGGGACTTGAGGTGCAAGGGAGGCGGCGATTCCGATTCAAGTCCCGGAATGACCCCGCATTTCGTTCGATCGAGAGCGGAGGCCAATGGCAAGGCGCGCCGCGCAAGCCTCGGGGAACGAGTCCTCGGAGCTTGCGGGGCGCGCCTGTGGGGTGCGCCAGGCGAGGCCGTGTCGGCCTCGCGTCGCGCCTGCGCCGCGGGCCGGATCAGCCCTGCAGCAGCTTGAGCACCTGGTTGGGCAGCTGGTTGGCCTGGGCGACCATCGCCGTGCCGGCCTGCTGCAGCACCTGGGCGCGGCTCATGTTGGCGGTTTCCGACGCGAAGTCGGCGTCCATGATCCGGCTGCGGGCGGCCGCCTGGTTCTCCACGCCGACCTGCAGGTTGGTGATGATGGCGTCGAAGCGGCTCTGCGTGGCGCCGAAGGTGGCGCGCGTGTCGTTGATGCTGTCGAGCGCCTTGTCGATGTTGTCGATCACGGTGCCGATGGCGCCCGACGTGGCCGTCGCATCGATCACGGCGGTGGAGGAGTTGGTCACGGCGGTGATCGTCGTGTCCAGGCTCATGTTCTTGGTGGCGATCGTGATCGTGTCGTCGGCGGTGGTGTTGGCGCCGATCTGGAAGACCAGCGAGGTCGCGTCCGCGCCCAGGATGTGCTTGCCGTTGAACGTGGTGCCGCCGATGACGCGGCTGATTTCCGCCTGCAGCTGCGCGAACTCCTTGTTCAGCGAGTCCTTGTCCGACGAGCTGTTGGTGGAGTTGCGGGCCTGCACCGCCAGTTCACGCATGCGTTGCAGCGAGTTGCCGACCTGCGACAGCGCGCCTTCGGCCGTCTGCGACATCGAGATGCCGTCGTTGGCGTTGCGCACCGCGACGTTCATGCCGCGGACCTGGGCGTTCATGCGTTCGGCGATGGCGAGGCCGGCGGCGTCGTCCTTGGCGGAGTTCACGCGCAGGCCGGAGGACAGGCGCTGCATGGACGTCGCGAGCGAGCCTTGCGACGCGTTGAGGTTGCGCTGCGCATTGAGCGAAGCAATGTTCGTATTGATGGTCAACGGCATGAATTTGCTCCAGGACTAAGGCACAACCGGCGAATGTGCCGGAACTTGAGTTCGATGCGTGGCTGTCAGGCAGGCCTTTCGAGCCCCGCACCTCCAAGCCCGGTACTTGGTCACCCCGACTTCGCTCTCGCTTCATCGCCGGTGCTTCCGGACCGCGTTCCCCGAAATCTTTTGGATGTAGGAGACGTTGGATTGGATTGTGCGAATACTTGAGCCCGGCCAAATCGCCGATATGAACCCCCAAACCCCCCTTTTCCTGGATCGGATGACCGGCCGGAATCCTGTCCGGAAGCCGGCCGCCCATAGGCAAAAGCCCCGCCGGCTTGCGCCTGGCGGAGCTTTGTTCGTGTAGCGCTGGAACCGGGCTCCTTCCCGGTCCGGCGGCGCTCAGCGCAGGAGCGTCATCACCTGGTTGGGCTGCTGGTTGGCCTGGGCGATCATCGCGGTGCCGGCCTGCTGCAGCACGTTGGCGCGGCTCATGTTGGCGGTTTCCGCGGCGAAGTCCGCGTCCATGATGCGGCTGCGGGCGGCCGTCTGGTTCTCGACGCTGGACTGCAGGTTCGAGATGATCGAGTCGAAGCGGCTTTCCGTCGCGCCGAACGTGGCGCGCGTGTCGTTGACGTCGTCGATGGCCTTGTCGATGTTGTCGATCACGGTGCCGATGGCGCCCGACGTGGCCGAGGAATCGATCACCGCGGTGCCCGTGTTGGTCACGGCCGTCATCGTGGTGTCCTTGGTCATGTTGACCGTCTTGATCGACACGGTGTCGTCGGCCGTCGTGCCGGCGCCGACCTGGAAGTTCAGCGTGGTGGCGTCCGAGCCCAGGATCTTCTTGCCGTTGAAGGCCGTGCCGCCGAGGACGCGGGTGATTTCCGACTGCAGCTGCGAGAACTCCTTGTTCAGCGAGTCCTTGTCCGACGAGCTGTTGGTGGAGTTGCGGGCCTGCACCGCCAGTTCACGCATGCGCTGCAGCGAGTTGCTGACCTGGGCCAGCGCGCCGTCGGCGGTCTGGGCGAGCGAGATGCCGTCGTTGGAGTTGCGGATGGCCACGTTCATGCCGCGCACCTGCGCGTTCATGCGTTCGGCGATCGACAGGCCGGCGGCGTCGTCCTTGGCCGAGTTGATGCGCAGGCCCGAGGACAGGCGTTGCATCGACGTCGCCAGCGACATCTGCGAGCTCGACAGGTTGCGTTGGGCGTCGATCGACGCGATGTTGGTATTGATCGAGAGAGTCATGATGATGTCCAGTCAGTAAGAGAATTTGAAGAGATTCCGGCAAGAGCACTTGGCGACGTTTTCGCCTCGCGCCAGGTGCTCCATTCGGTCTGAAAGGAGAGTGCTTACTCTCTCGCAGGCCCTTGGCTGCTCACCGGACCCAGGCGCCTTTCGAAGCCTGTTGGACTTGTTATCGGAAATGGCTTCCGGAAACTTGAGGCCCAAAAAGGAAGCGCACGCCTGCTCGGGTGCGAGCAGGCGTGCGCGGAGGGGGACTGGACACCGGCGACCCGGGCGAATCGGGTCCTATATAGGAACAGGGCCCGCGGCCAGCCGGTCGGCTCGCGGGCGCTTCGAAGGTCAGCGCAGGAGCGTCAGCACCTGGTTGGGCTGCTGGTTGGCCTGGGCGATCATCGCGGTGCCGGCCTGCTGCAGCACGTTGGCGCGGCTCATGTTGGCGGTTTCCGCGGCGAAGTCCGCGTCCATGATGCGGCTGCGGGCGGCCGTCTGGTTCTCGACGCTGGACTGCAGGTTCGAGATGATCGAGTCGAAGCGGCTTTCCGTCGCGCCGAACGTGGCGCGCGTGTCGTTGACGTCGTCGATGGCCTTGTCGATGTTGTCGATCACGGTGCCGATGGCGCCCGACGTGGCCGAGGAATCGATCACCGCGGTGCCCGTGTTGGTCACGGCCGTCATCGTGGTGTCCTTGGTCATGTTGACCGTCTTGATCGACACGGTGTCGTCGGCCGTCGTGCCGGCGCCGACCTGGAAGTTCAGCGTGGTGGCGTCCGAGCCCAGGATCTTCTTGCCGTTGAAGGCCGTGCCGCCGAGGACGCGGGTGATTTCCGACTGCAGCTGCGAGAACTCCTTGTTCAGCGAGTCCTTGTCCGACGAGCTGTTGGTGGAGTTGCGGGCCTGCACCGCCAGTTCACGCATGCGCTGCAGCGAGTTGCTGACCTGGGCCAGCGCGCCGTCGGCGGTCTGGGCGAGCGAGATGCCGTCGTTGGAGTTGCGGATGGCCACGTTCATGCCGCGCACCTGCGCGTTCATGCGTTCGGCGATCGACAGGCCGGCGGCGTCGTCCTTGGCCGAGTTGATGCGCAGGCCCGAGGACAGGCGTTGCATCGACGTGGCGAGCGAGTTCTGCGAGGCGGACAGGTTGCGCTGGGCATCGATTGACGCGATGTTGGTATTGATCGAGAGAGTCATGGTTCACTCCTGGGGAGACAAAATCCGGCGGGATTGCCGGGCTCTTCGCCCCAAATACGAAAACGGTAGGGGCCGTGAGTTGGTTTTCGGAACGCCGATCGCCGGACTTGAGGGGTTTTTCATCGGCTTTTCGAGCGATCACCGTTCCGGGGTCGCGCGGCCGGTTCCGCCGCGCACGGAGGTTCCCGCGAACTGCGCCGTGACTGGGCCTGTTATCCAGGCGATCGCGCCAGATCTCCGCCTCTAGACTGGCCCGATCATGAAGAATTCCGCCGCCAGCCAACATCACTCCGGCTCCGCCAGCGCGCGCCGGGCCGAGGCCCACCGACAGGCCGGCCTGCATGCGCACCGGGCCCGCCGCTGGGACGTGGCGGCGCGCGAGTTCGAGCGGGCCACCGTCCTCGCGCCCGCCGACTCGCTGATGTGGCTGAACCTGGCCCGCTCGCGCATGGCGCTCGGCCAGTACACCGCCGCGCTGGAGGACGCGCTGCGCGCCTGCGAGCTCGACCGCACGAGTTCCGTCGCCTGCCGCGTGGCCGCCGACATGGCGCTGCAGATGGCGCGTCCCGCGGACGCGCTGCGCGCGCTGCAGGCACTGTCGGACGAAGCGCCGCGCGACCATGACTATTACAACGCGCTCGGCAACGCCCTGTTCCAGACGCGCCAGCCGCGCCCGGCCGTCGACGCCTACTTCAAGGCGCTGACGCTGAAGGTGGACTCGGCCATCGTCCACTACCGCCTCGGCCTCGCCTTCATGGACATGGCGATGGATCTCGAGGCCGCCGAGTGCTTCCGCACCGCCATCTCGCTCGACGACGGCTCAACGCGCGCGCTCGCACTGAGCCTGGTGGTGCAGACCAACCGCCAGGCCTGCGAGTGGTCGCAGGACGCCGCCGACACCCGCGCGCTGCTCGACGCCGTCGACCGCGACGACCCCGAGACCGCGCGCCTGCTGCTGCCGTTCGCGCTGATCTCCATCGAATCGACGCCGCAGCAGCAGCGCCGCCTGGGCGAGCGCCGCGTCGCCGGCCTGACCAGCGCCATCGTGCCGCTGCCCGCGCCCGGCCCGCGCCGCCCGGGCCGCATCCGCGTGGGCTACCTGTCGTCCGACTTCTACCACCACGCCACCGCGGTGCTGATGACCGAGCTGCTGGAGCGCCGCGACACCAGCCGCTTCGAGACCTTCCTGTATTCGCACAGCCGCGACGACGGCTCCGAGATCGGCCGCCGCGTGCGCGCCGCCTGCGAGCACTTCGTCGACATCCGCGACACCGGCAACTGCGCGGTGGCGAACCGCATCCGCGAGGACGGCATCGACATCCTCATCGACCTGAAGGGCCACACCCGCGACAGCCGCATGGAGCTGATGGCCTACCGGCCCGCGCCGGTGCAGGCCGCCTACCTCGGCTACCCGGCCACCACCGGCGCGCCCTTCATCGACTACATGATCGGCGACCGCGTCACGACGCCGCTCGCGCACGCGGCCCACTACACCGAGCAGATCGCGCAGCTGGACGGCTGCTACCAGCCCAACGACGCCGCCCGCCCGCTGCCGCCCTGCCCCTCGCGCGCCGAGCTGGGCCTGCCGGAAGACGCGGTCGTGCTGTGCTGCTTCAACCAGACCTACAAGCTGTCGCCCAACATGCTGGACCTGTGGTCGCGCATCCTCGCCGACGCGCCGCGCACGGTGCTGTGGATGCTGGCCTGGAATCCGCACGCGAAGGAAAACCTGCTGCGCGAGCTCGCCGCCCGTGGCGTCGCGCCGGAGCGCGTGTTCTTCGCCGCCAAGCTGGACCTCGCCAGCCACATCGCGCGCCTGCGCTCGGCCGACCTGTTCCTCGACACCTGGCCCTGCAACGCGCACACCACCGCCAGCGAGGCGCTGTGGGCCGGCGTGCCGGTGCTCACCGTGCCGGGCGAGACCTTCGCGTCGCGCGTGGCGGCCAGCCTCGTGGCGGCCTGCGGCCTGGCCGACCTGGCCTGCCGCAGCGAAGCCGACTACGTGGAGCTCGCCACCGCGCTGGCCAACGAGCCCGACACGCTGCGCGGCATCAAGGCCCACCTCGACGTGAACCGCCTCCAGCTGCCGCTGTTCGACGCCGAGCGCCTCGCGCGCGACATGGACGCCCTGCTGACCCGCATGCACGAACGCCATCTCGCCGGCCTCGCGCCGCAGGCCCTGGAGGCGAACGCGGCATGAGCCTCTACAAGGTCGCGCTCGTGATGATCGCGCGCAACGAGTCCGCGCGCATCGTGCGCGCCCTCGCGAGCGTGGCGAACTGCGTCGACGAGCTCGTGGTGCTGGACACCGGCTCCACCGACGCCACGGTCGCGCTCGCGCGTTCCGCGGGCGCGCGCGTGGGCCACTTCACCTGGTGCGACGACTTTGCCGCCGCCCGCAACGCCGCGCTGGCGCTGGCCGACGCCGACTGGGCCGTGGTGGTCGACGCCGACGAATGGATCGCCGAGGCCGGCATCGAGCTGCTGCAGCTGCGGCACACGGCGCCCGACTTCGTGGGCACGCTGCGCGTGGACAGCCAGTTCGACACCCCCATCGGCGTGTCGCTGGCGCCCAGCTGGCTGCCGCGCGTGCTCCCGCGCGGCGTGCGCTACGAGGGCCACGTGCACGAACAGCCGCAGCACGCGCTGCCGGTCAAGCGCCTGCCCACGGTGCTGGCGCACGACGGCTACCGCGCCGACGCGCTCAAGGCCAAGGCCGGCCGCAACGCCGAGCTGCTCGCGCGCGCGCTGGCGCAGGCGCCCGACGACGCCTACCTGCACTACCAGATCGGCAAGGACCACGACGTCTACGAACGCTATGCGGATGCCTGCGCGCACTTCTCCCGGTCGAGGGCTTGCGAGGAGGCCAGCGGCGCCAGCGTCACGCTGGCCGGCACCACGCCGGGCTGGCACCACGACCGCCTGGTGCGCGAGATCCATGCGCTGAAGAAGTGCCGCCAGCATGCCCGGGGCGTGCTGCTGGCCGAGGGCGCGATGGCCGCCTGGGGCCACTCGCCCGACTTCTTCTTCGCGCTCGGCGACCTGCTGCTGGACTGGGCCACGGAGGAGCCGGCGCGCGCCGGGGAGCTGCTGCCGATGATCGAGTCCGCGTGGCGGCGTTGCCTGGAGATCGGCGAACGGCCGGATCTCGAGGGCTCGGTGGCCGGCCGCGGCTCGACGCTGGCCGCGCGCAACCTGATCGTGCTGTACGAAGGCACCGGCCGCGCGATCGAGGCGCTCAAGCTCAGGCAGTCCCACTAGCCGCGGGATCCGGGCGCGAGCCGGGGCGGGAATTGCCGGCCCCCACCGGCCCTTTTCGGGGCTTGGCCGCGGCCGGCGCTCTCCAGAATCGGTTCCATGACCGCTCCTGCGTCCAGGAGCAGTCGGACACCTTTCCCGGAGCCCGGATCAATGACGAATCCTCCCGCAATCCACCTGGCGATCATCCAGCCCGCAGGCTACGTGCACTCGCTCGGCTTCCTGGACCAGGCGCGCTACTTCCGCCACATGTTCCGCCGGCTCGGCGCGAAGGTGACGATGGCCAAGAACCGGCTGCGCGAGGATGCGGTGAACTTCGTCTTCGGCGCCCACCTGGGCTTCCCGGCCGACTGGCAGGAACGCAACGCCTGCGTGTTCGTGAACCTGGAGCAGCTGGGCCAGGGCGGCGCCTCGGTGAGCCCCGACTACCTGGCGCTGCTGCGCCGGTCGGCCGTGGTCGACTACGACGCCGCCAACGTGCCGGCCTACGCGGCGGATCCGGCCGACGTGCCCATCGTGCCGTTCGGCTACGCCTCGTACCTCGACAAGCCGGCGCTGCCGCTGGAGGAGCGCCCGATCGACCTGCTGTTCTTCGGCAGCATGAACCCGCGCCGCCAGCAGTTCATCGCCCGCGTGGAGGCCGCCGGCTTCAACGTGGCCACCTTCGACGCGCCGGTGTACGGCCCGGAGCGCGACGAGTTCATCGGCCGCGCCAAGGCGGTGCTCAACTGCCACTACTACGAGAGCAACCGCTTCGAGCAGGCGCGCGCGTTCCATTGCCTGTCGCTGGGCACGCCGGTGATCTCCGAGTACACGCCCACCACCGATCCGGCGCCGGCGTTCGTCGACGCCGTGCTGTGGCTGCCCGAGCAGGTGGAAGAATGGTTCCGCCTGCACTTCGGCACGCCGGCCTTCTACGAGGAAGCGAACAAGCGCCTGGCCGCGTTCCGCACACCCGACGCCGCGCACGACCCGATCGACCAGTACGCCGACCTGCTGGCCTTCGCCGGCGGCTTCCAGCAAGGCTTCGAACGCATCCGCGATCCGGGTCCGTGGCGTCCGCGCGCGATCAACCTGGGCTCCGGCAAGGACTACAAGCCCACCTGGCTCAACATCGACATCCTCGACCGCGCCGAGCCCGACCTGGTGCTGGATCTCGGCCGGCCGGTGGCGCTGCCCCACGCCGCGCCCACCCGCATGGGCGGCACGGTGCTGCTGGAGGCCGGCACGCTGGAGCTGATCTACGCCAACAACGTGCTGGAACACGTGCCCGACCTGCCCATGCTGATGACCAATGCGCTGGCGTTGCTGAAGGTGGGCGGCGCGTTCTCCATCGAGGTGCCGTACGAGAAGGCGCTGACCGCCTGGCAGGATCCCACGCACCTGCGCGCGCTCAACGAGAACTCGTGGCTCTACTACACCGACTGGTTCTGGTACCTCGGCTGGTTCGAGCACCGCTTCGAGGTCGCGCAGTCGCAGTGGCTGGACGCGAACGTGCAGCCCTGCGGCAAGGAGAACGCGGCGTTCATGCGCGTGGCGCTGCGCAAGATCGCCACCACCCCGCGCGAGCGCACCACCGCGCGCACGATGCGCGCCGACTTCGGCGGCCTGGATGCGGACGAGCAGTTCGCCGACGACGAAGCGCACGCGCTGATCTGAACGAGACAGGAACACCGACCGCCATGAACACGCTCGCGATCGCGATGATCAAGAACGAGGCCGACATCGTCGAGGCCTTCGTGCGCCACAACCTCTGCCTGCTGGACCTGCTGGTCGTCATCGACAACGGCTCCACCGACGGCACGCGCGAGATCCTCACCTCGCTGCAGCGCGAGGGCCTGCCGCTGGTGGTGTTCGACGACCCGATCTTCGGCTACTTCCAGTCGGAAAAGGTCACGCACGTCTACCGCAAGGTGGTGCCCGTCTTCAACCCGGAACTGGTGTGGTTCCTCGACGCCGACGAGTTCATCCACGCGCCCTCGCGCGCCGCGCTCGACGCAGCCTTTGCCGCGGTGCCCGCCGGCCAGGCGGTGTTGCTGCCCTGGCGCACCCACCTGCCCGAGGCCGACGTCGACCCGTCCCGCGTGCTGGCCGACCCGCTGGGCGCGATGCCCGATCGCCGCCGTCGCGAGGAGCCCACGTACTACAAGGCCGTGGTCCGCCGCGACCCGCGCGACGACGAACGCCTGGTGATCGAGCAGGGCAACCACAACGTGCATTTCGCCGACGGCACGCGCCCGCCGGTGTGCACGATGGAGGGCGTCTGCGTGGTGCACCTGCCGGTGCGCAGCGTGGAGCAGCTGTCGGCCAAGGTCATCAACGGCTGGCAGGCCTACCTGGTGAAGAACCGCCACGCGGCCGTGCCCACCGCGGGCTTCCAGTGGCAGCAGCTGTACGAGCGCGCCGTCTACGGCCAGGGCCTCGACGCCGCCACGCTCACCGAGGTGGCGCTGGACTACGCCCAGTCGACCCGCCCCGGCCGCAACCGCGCCGCCGACGCGCTGCGCGAGCCGGTGCCGTCGCGCTACGGTCCGCTGCGCTACCTGCACCTGGCGCGCACCAACCTGCTGGCCAAGATCGCGATGAACATGGAGTCGTTCATCCTCAACGGCGACGGCACGCTGAAGCCCGACACCGACGAGACCGCCGCCCCGCGCCGCGACATCGCGGGCCTGCTGGAGGTGCTGCGCCAGACCGACGCGGCGACCCTGCGCGGCGCGCCCGCCAGCGAAGGCCCCACGTGGGTGATGGAGCTGGCGCTGGCCAACCCCGGCTGGCGCGACACGCCGCAGGGCGAGGCCGAGCTGCTGCTCGCCGCCAACATGCCTGTGGACGCGTTCGCCGCGCTGGCCGCCGACGCCGCCGCGCACCCCACGCGCCGCGTGGTGTGGTGGCCCGCGAACGAGGCCGGCGCCGCCGCGACCGACGCCGCCCTGCTCGCCTGGTACCAGGCCGGCTGGGAGCCGCAGCTGCTCGAGACCATGGGCTACCGCGCCCTGTCGGCCTTCCCCGAACTGCGCCGCGGCGCGATCGTGCTGCATCCCGCGGAGCCGCAGCGCGCGGCCCGCGCCGCCGCGGTGCGCCAGGTGCTGGGCAAGCCCACGCCGGTGGGCGCCGCCGCGCTGGCCGCGCCCAAGCGCGTGCTGCACCCGATGCAGGACATGGCGCTCGCCGCCTGACCCTTTTCGATCCAACGTCCAGGAATTCCCATGGCCTTCTGCTGCCTCTGCGAAAACAACGTCGACGCCTGGGTGCCCCACCCGGCACGCGCCCAGCGCAGTCCCTTCATGGTGCTGATGGGCACCGTGGGCTCCGACCTGGCCGTCTACGGCTGCCCGCACTGCGGCTGCAACGACCGCGACCGCCACCTCTGGATGTACATGGCCGCGGCGGGACTGCCCGAGCAGCTCGCCGGCAAGCGCATCCTCCACCTGGCGCCCGAGGCGTCGCTGGAGCCGCGCCTGCTGGCCTGCCAGCCCGCCGAGTACGTGCGCGGCGACCTGTTCCCGGCGCGCGCGGGCATCCGCCGCGTCGACGCCGAGGCCATCGATTTCGAGAACGGCCGCTTCGACCTGATCATCGCCAACCACCTGCTGGAGCACGTGCGCCACCCCGAGCGCGCGCTGGCCGAATTCGCGCGCTGCCTCGCGCCGGGCGGCGTGCTGATCGCGCAGACGCCCTATGCGCCGGCGCTCAAGCACACGTTCGAGCTGGCCACACCGCCGTCGGAGGACTTCGCGACGATCTACTACGGCCAGGTCGACCACGTGCGCCTGTTCGGCGGCGACATCGGCGCGCTGTTCAACGCGGCCGGCCTCACCGGTTCGCTGGTGCCGCACGCGCAGATGCTGGGCGACTTCGATCCGCTCGACTTCGGCTGCAACGGGCGCGAGCCGTTCTTCGCGTTCTCCAAGCCGGCACTGGAGCTCGAGGCGGCCTGAGGCCGGCCCCGAGGGATCGGGGCCTCAAGCGGCCAGGAGCATCGGCACGTCGGCCTCGGCCTTCGCCACCGCCGAGTCGCGCACCAGGCCCGCGATGCGCTCCACATCGGCGTCCTGCAGCGCCGGATAGATCGGCAGGCACAGCACCTGGTCGGACGCCGCGCGGGCCACCGGCATCTTCGACGAATCCGACGACGGCAGTCCGCGGTACATCGGGAAGTCGGAGATCAGCGGATAGAAGTAGCGCCGTGCCACGACGCCCTCGTCGCGCATGTGCTTGTACAGGCCGTCGCGGCCCAGCGCATGGCGCGAGTCGACCAGGATCGGGAAGTACGAGTTGTTGGGCGTCGCGCCGGGCAGCGGAACCAGCGTGCGCACGCCCGGAACGCCGGCGAGCAGCTCGCGGTAGCGCCCGGCGATGGCGCCGCGGCGCGCGATGGCGCCGTCGACGTGCTTGAGCTGCACCAGGCCGAGCGCGGCGTTGAACTCGCTCATCTTGCCGTTGATGCCGGTGGCGACGACGGTGGTCTCGTTGACGAAGCCGAAGTTCTTGAGGTGGTCGATGCGCTGCTTGGTCTTCGCGTCCGGGCAGATGATGGCGCCGCCCTCGAACGTGTTGAACACCTTGGTGGCGTGGAAGCTCAGCACCGAGAGGTCGCCGTGCTCGAGGATGCTGCGCATCTCGCCGCCCTCCTCCCGGCGCACGCCGAACGCGTGCGCGGCGTCGTAGATCACCTTGAGGTTGTAGTCGTCGGCGATGCGCTGGATGGCGTCGACGTCGCACGGCGTGCCGTAGCAGTGGATCGGCATGATGGCCGTGGTCTGAGGCGTGATCGCGGCCTCGATCTTCGCGGGGTCCATGTTGAGCGTCACCGGGTCCACGTCGACGAAGACGGGCTTGATGCCGTTCCACATCAGCGAGTGCGCGGTGGCGACGAAGGAATACGGCGTGGTGATGACCTCGCCGGTGATGCGCAGCGATTGCAGCGCCGTGACCAGCGCGATCGTCGCGTTGGTGAACAGGCTGATGTGGCGGACGCCCAGGTACTCGCACAGCGCCGCTTCCAGCATCTGGTGGAACGGGCCGCCGTTGCTCAGAACGCGGGTGTCCCAGATCTTCTGCAGGTAGGGCATGAACTCCTCGAGCGGAGGCAGTTCGGGCTGGGTGACGTAGATGTTCTTGCCGGCGGCCATGGATGTCCTTCGTTCGGCGGCGGGCTGCAGGGCCACGCCTCCGTATCCGGATGATGGCCGCGTGGGCAGCCGGGCGATCCGTGGAAATGGCCCGCCGAGGCCGGCCATTTGGGCGCCGCGCCGCCGTGCGGGCACGGGGGAAGACGCAATCTGGCGCGAATCCGCACCGCAGTTCCGCGGATCGCGCAGCCGGCACTGCGCGGATCATCGCCACATTGCCCCCCAAAGGCGCCAGGACATCCGCATGGCCACGATCACGACCCTCATTCCCGCCTACAAGAAGGAATTCCTGGGCGAGACCCTGCTCGGCCTCGCGCGCCAGACCTTCCGCGACTTCCGCGTGGTCATCTCCGACGACAGCCCCGACGACGAGATCACGCACCTGATCCGGTCGGGCCACTACGGCGAGCTGTCGCGCTCGCTGGAGATCGAGGTGGTGCGCGGCCCGAAGAACGCCCGCCTCAACCACGAGTCGCTGATCGATCGCTGGGCCGGCAGCTCGCCGTTCGTCCACCTGCAGCTCGACGACGACGTCGTCTTCCCCGAGTTCTATCGCAGCCACATGGCCGCGCACCAGACCGGCCGCTTCAGCGCGTCCGTCAGCCGGCGCTGGGTGACCCACGGCGACACGCGCCCGGTGATGGGCATCAACCAGCCGCAGGTCGTCGCGCAGAGCCCGCTGCTGCACGTGCCCGTCGACGCCGACACGCTGTTCCGCACGATGGTGCCCACCTGCAACAACTGGATCGGCGAGTTCACCCACATGGTGATGTCGGCCGAGGGCGCGCGCGCGTACCCGCGCCCGCCGGCCGACGACCTGTCGTACTACGGCTGGCTCGACGTCGGCTTCGTGCTGACCGCCGTGCAGAAGGCCCCGCTGGTGATCGTGCGCGACCACCTGGGCATCTTCCGCCAGCATCCAGCGCAGACCACGCACCAGATGAAGTCCGGCATCGGGCGCGTGTCGTCGCTGGCCTGGGTGACCACCGCCCTGCTCGCCTGGCGCGAAGGCCGCATCACGTCGGCCGACGTCGTCACCGCGATCAAGTGGAACGTGCGCCAGTGCCTGGAGCGCTTCGGCGAGGACGACGCCGTCATCAACGAATCGTTTGACCTGATCCAGGCCCACGGCGCCGACCTGGAGCGCCTGTGCGCGGCCTGGCGGCCGTTCTGGCTGCGCCTGCTCGCCAGCCATCCGGCCACGGCGCCGGCATCCCTCCCGGCGCGCGAGCCGGCCCTCGCCTGACCGCGGCCATGACCAACGGCAACTTCAGGCTGGCCGACATCCTGGCCGCGCTCGACGCGCTGGGGCTGGCGTTCGAGCTGCACGGCCGCCGCGATCTCGCGCCGTTGCGCTTCTGCAGCCTGTTCGCCCAGGAGCCGTACGGCCTCTACTTCTGGGAAGGCGACGACGCGCCGGCGCTGGCGCACGCCGACGTCGCGGTGCTGACCGCCCGGCGCCTGCCCGGCGACATCGCCTGCCAGGTCGTCGTCGAGCACCCGCAGCGCGCCTTCTACCTGCTGATGCGGCACTTCTTCGCCGCCGCGGCTTCCGGGGAGACGGCGATCCATCCGACCGCCGTGATCGCGCCGGGCGCGCGCATCGGCGCCGGCACGGTGATCGGCCCGTACTGCGTGATCGGCGACTGCGCCATCGGCGCCGGCTGCCATCTCGATTCGCACGTGGTCGTCAAGGATGGCTGCGTGGTCGGCGACCGCGTGACGATCGAATCGCATTCCACGATCGGCGCCACCGGCGTGGCCTGGGTGTGGGATCCGGCCACCGGCGAGCGCATCGTGCAGCCCCAGATCGGCGGCGCGCGCATCGGCGACGACTGCTTCATCGGCACCGATGTCACGGTGGTGCGCGGCTCGGTCAACGAGGTGACCTCGCTGGGCGACGGCTGCGTCGTCGCGCACGGCACCAAGATCGGCCATGGCTGCGTCATCGGCGCCCATGTGCATTTCGCCAACAACGTCTCGATCGCCGGCAACTGCCGCCTGGGCGACCGGACCTTCCTGAGTTCCGCCAGCGTGCTCAGGCCGCGCATCGCGCTCGCGCGCGGTGTGATCGTCGGAGCTGGCGCCGTCGTCACCCGCAACGTGGATCTGGAAGGCGTCGTGGTCTCGGGCGTTCCCGCCCGGCTCATGGATGCCAAGGCCAGCCACTCGGGCGTTCCCAAGCTTCCGTCCTGAAAGGACTCACCATGCACGGTTCCTACGTTTCCCCTCAAGCCACGCTCGGCGCTGGCGTCAAGATCGGCCGCTTCTGCATCGTCGAGGACGGCGTGCAGCTGGCCGACGGCGTCGTGCTGGAGGACTACGCCATGGTGCAGGCCGGAGCCCGCATCGGCGCGCGCACGAAGATCGGCACCTACACGAAGATCGGGCGCGACGTGCGCATCGGCGAGGACTGCTCGTTCACGTCGTTCTGCGAGATCCGCGACCGCTGCGACCTGGGCGACCGCGTGCTGATGGGCAGCCGCGGCACGCTGTCGGCCGGCACCGTGGTGGAGGACGAGGTGGTGATGAAGTACGCGTTCGTCGTCACGGACACCCCCGACCTGACGAAGAACAACGAGAAGAGCGTCGGCCGCCTCAAGCGCAAGTCGCGCTTCGGTGCCAGCGTGGTGATCATGCCCTCGGTGACCATCGGCGAGAACGCCGAGATCGGCGCCTGCTCCCAGGTGCGCAAGGACGTGCCCGACAACCAGGTCTGGTTCGGCACGCCGGCCAAGTACTACCGCGAGGTGGACGGCACGGCCGCGCCCGCGGCCACGGCGGCGCCGGTGCGCAAGCTCGCCCTCGCGCGCTGAACGCCGAGCGCTGGGCTCTCAGACCAGCTGCATCTGCGCGTGCAGCACCATGGCCCGCAGCGTGGCGTGCTCGCGCTCGCTGAGGCGGCGCGGCTCGATGCACAGCAGCAGCAGGCGCGCCGGCGTGCCGTCGGGGGCCTGGAAGGCCTCGGAGGCCACCAGGTGGAAGCCGGAGTGGTCGCGTGAGAGCAGGCTGGTGGCGATGGCGTCGCCCGTCACGATGCGGGCCGCATCGACGTTGCACATCTTGGCGATGTCCATCAACAGGAAGCCGATATCGTCGAACGGAGGCATCGTGGGCTCGCTCAGTGGAAGTCAGCTGGCGCGGGGTCAGTAGGCCGAGGCGACGGTGGCGGAACCCGCCGTCACCGCGTCGAGGGCGTAGGTGCCCGAATTGGCGGCCACGGCCGTGCAGACGTCCAGGTCCTGCCAGGACGTCGACACCTGGCCGGAAGCCACGCTGATGTCGACCGCCAGCGGCAGGCCGCCCTGCGCGGTGGAGGGCACGGCCAGCGCGGACTCGAGCCCGGCCAGCGTGACCACCGAGTCGGCCAGCGGCGCGGACGCGTCGTTGGCGGCCAGCAGCAGGCGCAGCTGGCGGTAGCTGCCGTCGGGCAGCGCGGACAGATCCAGCGGCAGGGTCGCGCCGGCGGCCAGCGTCAGCAGGTTCACGCGCACCGGCGCGGCCAGCGCCACGTCGACCCAGCCCGGGCCGGCCGGGTCGGCCGCGCCGTTGGTGTTCACGCGCGCGCCGGCGATGGTGACGTTGACGCTCTGCAGGCCGCAGGCGTGCGCCGTGGAGACGCTTGCGGCGCCCATGCCGCTGCCACCGATGCCGCCGACGTTCACGCTGGCCACGCCCGCGCCACTACCGCCGATGCCACCCACGTTCACGCTGGCGGCCCCCATGCCGCTGCCGCCGATGCCGCCCACGTTGACGCCGCTGGCCTGCGTGTTCGTGGCAACGTTGTCGTCGCCGGCCGCGCCACCGCCGCAGGCGGCGAGCAGCGACAAGGTGGCCAGGGCGACGGCGGTCAGAAGAGTCTTGCGGATCATGGCTGGAGTTCCTGCGCGTTGATGAGGTGTTCGAAGTAATGGATGCCTACGCCGACGCGGGCGGTGTCGCCCACCGGCAGCCCCGACGGAGGGAGGTGCTCGATGTCGTGCTCGGTCAGCCAGGCGTCCAGGCCCTCGAGCAGCGCCTGCGACTGGCGGGCGCTCATCTCGCGGAACGCCGGCAGCGCGTCGACGGGAATGCCCACGTGCATCACCTTGCGCTGGTAGCGCGCGTCGGTGGCCCCGTGCTCGATGTTGTGGGTGATGGTCTCGATGAGCTCGCCCACGTCGGTGCCCAGGATCCCGAGCTTCTGGACCATGCTGTCGTGCGGCACGAAGGCGCGCTGGCGCAGCGCGACCCGGCCGTCGGACAGCAGCTGGACGGCGCCGACGCGCTGCAGTTCGTCGAGCACCGCGCGGGCGGGCACGTCGCCACCGTGGGCGCGCACCAGCTCGGCGAAGCCGTTGGCGCCTTCCAGCGGCAGTGGTTGCGGGGTGCCGTCGGGCCCGGCGAAGCGCGACTCGCGCACCCAGGCGGTGAGCACCCGAGCGGCGCGGTTGTAGTGGGCGGTGGAGACGTCGGCCCGGGACGAGGGCTCGGCCAGCAGCAGGTTGACGTCCTTGCGGGTGAGGCCCGTGAGGATGGCGGCGCGCGAAATGGACGGCTTCTTGCCCGGCAGGGCGAAGTCTTCCATGGCGGTCTCCACGTAGACGCGCTTGGCGATCGATTCGAACGCGCTGTAGGGGAACGAGTGCTTCAGGAGCAGCCGAACCAGGGGGCGCAGCAGCTTGGCCAACGCCAGTCCGATGGCTGAAACGAGCGCGGAGTCTTCAAGCATTTGGGAAATATATCCCAAATGGTCGGATTGCACAGCAGTGAACGGCGGGTGACCGGGCGGATCTGTGGAGTAGTTCCTGTAGGAATTTGCCTGACACGCGGCGTGGCGCCAGGACGACTCAAGTCGCGGAAGTGGGCTTATGTTCCGGCCCAGTTCCCCGCTTTAAAGTCCATCTCACGTTGACACCGTTTCTTCCTCCAACAGTCCCAAGGAAAAGCATCATGGAAACCACTCAAATCCTGGCCGAGATCCGCGAAGCCAACCTGTCGTACATGATGCTGGCGCAGAGCCTGATCCGTTCGGATCGCGAACAAGCGCTGTTCCGCCTGGGCATCTCGGAAGAGACCGCCAACATGATCGCGTCGCTGACCCCGGCGCAGATGATGAAGATCGCCTCCGGCAACACGCTGCTGTGCCGCTTCCGCATGGACGACGACCTGGTCTGGAACCTGATCACCAGCCACGGCAAGACCGCGGCGAACGAAACCGTCTCGCGCCTGCACGCTTCCATCCTGATGGCCGGCCGCCATCAAGAGGCCGCGTAAGCCGCCGGCCAGCCCGCGCCACCACGAACAAGTCACCAGGCAGGAGAGATCACCATGCGCGTCAAGAGCATCCTTACCGAAGCCCGCCAGATCGAGCGCGCCGTCACGCTCATCAAGCTGGGCGCCCGCCTGCAGGTGCTCGAGTCGGAAACCGATCTCTCCTACGAGCGCCTGCTGCGCCTGTACAAGGAGGTCTCGGGCCGCAGCCCGTCCAAGGGCCAGCTGCCCTTCTCGACGGACTGGTTCATGACCTGGCAGCCCAACATCCACGCCAGCCTCTTCCTGAACATCCACGAGTACCTGAACAAGGCCGCGGCGATGGAAGAGATCGACACGGTGATCAAGGCCTACCAGCTCTACATGGAGCAGACCGAGGCCCAGGGCCTGGAGCCGCTGCTGAGCGTCACCCGCGCCTGGCGCCTGGTGAAGTTCGTCGACAACGGCATGCTGACGCTGACCAAGTGCACCAAGTGCAGCGGCAACTTCGTCACCCACCCGCACGAGATGGCGCGCCACTTCGTGTGCGGCCTGTGCAATCCGCCGGCGCGCGCCGGCAAGGGCAAGGCCGCCGGCGCCCTGTCGCTGGCCCACTGAACCCCGGCGTTCGGCTCGACGTGTCAACGTGAGGAAGTCGAGTCCGGACGCCTGGCAAAGGGTGCTGTTCCGTGACCAAGTACGCGATTCTTTACAGATCGGGGCTTGATTGGTGGAACAAACCGCCCGATATCAGGTCTAGTAGTCATCAGTTTTTCGTGCTTGTCTCCTCCTAGCACAACCCCTGTGCTTTCCAAGGCGATCCCCCAACGGATCGCCTTTTTCTTTGAGCCCGCGCATCCTGCTGCAGCGCGGCAAGACGGCCGGATTTCCTGCGCTTTTCCATCGGGCGCCGAGCCGTCCGCGCCGGGACACTGGGGGCATGGCAACGACTCCGCCCCTCCGCCGCGCGACCGCGGTGCGCCTGCCCGCGCTGCGCTGGCCGCTGCCCGCGCTGCTGGCGTGGGCCGCCGGCTGGGTCGCGATGCTGGCGCTGGCGCGCACGGCCGCGCTGCCGCCGGCCCTGGCCATGGCCGCCGGGCTGCTGGTGGCGGCCGCGCCCGCCCTGTTCGCCGCCACCTTCTGGCGCCGCGTGATCATCGCGGCCGGATTCCCCGTGTCGCTCGTGGCCACCGGCGTCGGCGCGGTGCTGCCGGCCTGGGCCTGGCTGCTGCCGCTGGCGGCGCTGGCGCTGGCCTACCCCGTCACCGCCTGGCGCGACGCACCGGTGTTCCCCACCCCGCGCGACGCCCTTGCCGGCCTCGACCGCCACGTCGTCCTGGCGCCGGACGCCAGCGTGCTGGACGCCGGCTGCGGCCTGGGACACGGCCTGCGGGCGCTGCGCGCCGTGTGGCCGCAGGCGCGCCTGGCCGGCGTCGAATGGAGCTGGCCGCTGGCGCTGGCCACCAGGCTGCGTTGTCCGTGGGCGCGTGTCGCGCGCGGGGACATGTGGCGGGGCTCCTGGGCCGCGCACGACCTGGTCTACCTGTTCCAGCGCCCCGAGAGCATGGCGCGCGCGCTGGCCAAGGCCGACGCCGAGATGCGCCCGGGCGCCTGGGTGGTGAGCCTGGAATTCGAGGCCGCCGGGCGCCGGCCGCACGCCCGCATGGACATGCCGTCGGGCCGGCCGATCTGGATCTACCGGGTCGGGCCATGACGCGCGCCGCCCCGAATCGAGGTTTCCCCACCGGAATCAGGCCCGCGGATGCGTCTGCGGGCCCGATTCCCCCCAATTCACGGAAATCCGGCCCTCAAGGCGCGCGCTTGACGCGTCGATAAAGCCGCATGGCTTCCCTTCGTCGGGGAGCCCCATGCAAAGAAGAACTGGAAGCGTACCCAAAATGTTCGTGATCGTCGGCTGGGTCGTCGCACTGGCTTGCATCTTCGGCGTGTATGTCGCGCACGGAGGCAACATCCATGTGATCCTGCACGCGCTCCCCTTCGAGATGATCACCATCCTCGGGGCGGCGGGCGGAGCGTTCCTGGCCAACAACCAGATGAAGGTCGTCAAGGGCGCGATGAAGGGCATCGGCCAGTGCTTCAAGGGCAGCAAGTTCAACAAGGCGCGCTACATGGAGCTGCTGGCGCTCATGTACGACATCCTGCAGAAGGCGCGCAAGGAAGGCCTGATGTCCATCGAGAAGGACGTCGAGGAACCAGACAGCTCCCCGCTGTTTCAGAAGTACCCCATCGTGGGCAACGACCACCACGTGGTGGAGTTCGTCACCGACTATCTGCGCATGATGGTCTCGGGCAACCTGAACGCCCACGAGATCGAGTCGCTGATGGACTCCGAGATCGAGACCCACCACAACGAGGAACACGCCGCCGTGGCCGCCATCGCGCGCCTGGCCGGCGGCCTGCCGGCGTTCGGGATCGTGGCGGCCGTGCTGGGCGTCGTCAATACCATGGGCTCGGTGGGCCAGCCTCCGGCGGTGCTGGGCGGCATGATCGGCTCGGCCCTCGTGGGCACGTTCCTGGGCATTCTCCTGGCCTACGGCTTCGTGGAGCCGCTGGGCGGCCTGCTCGAGCAGAAGGTGGAGGACGCCGGCAAGGAGCTGCAGTGCATCAAGACCACGCTGCTGGCCTCGATGCAGGGCTACGCGCCGCAGGTGGCGATCGAGTTCGGCCGCAAGGTGCTGTACTCGCCCGACCGCCCCACCTTCATCGAGCTCGAGAGCCACGTGAAGGGCAAGAAGTGACGTCCGGAAAGTAAGCCATGGCAGGCGATTCGAAGAAGCTCCAGCCGATCATCATCAAGCGCATCAAGAAGAGCGGCCACGCCGCTCACGGGGGTGCGTGGAAGATCGCCTATGCCGACTTCGTGACGGCCATGATGGCGTTCTTCCTGCTGATGTGGCTGCTGGGCTCCACCACCGACGGCGACAAGAAGGGCATCGCCGACTACTTCCAGTCGCCGCTCAAGATCGCGATGGCGGGCGGCTCCGGCTCGGGCGATTCCAATTCCGTGCTCAAGGGCGGCGGCGAGAGCCTCACGTCCACCGTCGGCCAGGTCAAGAAGGGCGACGTCGAGGCGAACAGGAACACGATCAACCTGCACAAGCTCAAGCAGGAGCAGATCCGCGCCGAGGTGGCGCGGCTGGAAGACCTCAAGCAGGAGATCCAGCAGAAGCTCGCCAGCAACGAGAAGCTGAAGGACATCAGCTCGCAGATCCGCCTCGACATGACGCGCGACGGCCTGCGCATCCAGATCGTCGACGACCAGAACCGGCCGATGTTCGCCTCCGGCTCCGCCACGATCGCCCCGTACATGAAGGAGCTTTTGCGCGAGATAGGCTCCGTGTTGACCGAAGTTCCCAACCGGTTGACGCTCGAAGGCCACACCGACGCCCAGCCCTTCCCGGGCGGCGACCGCGGCTACAGCAACTGGGAGCTGTCGTCCGACCGCGCCAACGCCTCGCGCCGCGAGCTGATCGCCGGCGGCCTGGCCGACGACCGCGTCCTGCGCGTGCAGGGCCTGGCGTCCAGCCAGCCCTTCGACGAGAAGGATCCGCTGGCGCCCACCAACCGGCGCATCAGCATCATCGTGATGAACCGGGAGGCGGAGGATCGCATGTTCCGCACCGATCCCGACAAGGCCGCCCCGGACGCCGCAGATTCTCCGGCCTCGAGTGCGACCAATTCCACGGGCGCCGACTCAATCGCCCCTCCCACTGACCGATAACACTGAAGAACTTCGCCCTGAGGACCCCATGAGCAATCCAACCGACCTTAAATTCCTTGTCGTCGACGACTTCTCCACCATGCGCCGCATCGTGCGTGGCCTGCTGAAGGAGATGGGCTGCAACAACTGCGAGGAAGCCGAAGACGGCCAGGTCGCGCTGAACATGCTCAAGGCCGCGAAGTTCGATTTCGTCGTCTCGGACATCAACATGCCCAACATGAACGGGTTCGACCTGCTCAAGGCGATCAAGGCCGACGACTCGCTCAAGCACCTGCCGGTGCTGATGGTGACCGCCGAGGCGCGCAAGGAAGACATCGTGCTGGCCGCCCAGTCGGGCGCCGCCGGCTACATCGTCAAGCCCTTCACCAAGGCGACGCTGGAAGAGAAGGTCCAGAAGATCATGCAAAAACTGGCGGCCACCGCCTGACCCGGGAGCGGATCATGAAGATGGAAGACATTGCCAAGATGAGGCCCGCCGACGCGCTCGCCGTCTCGCCCGAGGTATTCCAGCAGCTGGGCAGCATCACGCGCCTGCTGCACGACACGATGCAGCAACTGGGCGTGATGCCCAAGCTGCAGACCGCCACCGAAGGCCTGCCCGACGCGCGCAGCCGCCTCAGCTACATCGCGACGAAGACGGCCGACGCCGCCAACAAGGTGCTCAACACCGTCGACGCCGCCAAGGCGGAACACCACCAGATCTCCGACGCCACCCGCGCGATGGCCAAGCTGATCGTCGCCGACCCGGTCAAGGCCGTGGCCTCGGGCGCCGTGATGAATTTCGTGCAGGAAGTCGAGGCCTCGACCAAGCGCATCGACGACCACCTCACCGACATCATGATGGCCCAGGACTTCCACGACCTGACCGGCCAGGTGGTGGCCAAGGTCGTGACGCTGGCCAACGACCTGGAAGACAGCCTCGTGAAGCTGCTGATCCAGGTGGTGCCGGAAGGCGTGCGCGAGCAGGTCGACCCGAGCGTGCTGAACGGCCCGGTCGTCAATCCGGAAGGCCGCACCGACGTGGTGTCGGACCAGGGCGAAGTGGACGACCTGCTGGCCAGCCTCGGCTTTTGATCGCTTCCCTCCGCCGATGAAGAACGCCCGCGGCCTGCGGGCGTTTTTGTTTCCGGCGCTACTCCCCCACCAACCCGTTGCGGATCGCGTAGACCGTCAGCTCCGAGTTGTTCGTCAACGCCAGCTTCTCCAGCACCCGCGCCCGATAGACGCTGACCGTCTTGGGCGACAGGGTGAGCTCGTTGGCGATGTCCGACAGCCGCTTGCCCGACGCGATCATCACCAGCGTCTGCAGCTCGCGATCGGACAGCTTCTCGTGCGCGTGCGCGACCTCGGGTGCGGTGAGGCTCTCCACCAGCATCTGTGCGATGTCGGGCGTGACGAACTTCTTGCCCTGCGACACCGTGCGCACCGCGGTGACCAGTTGCTGCGGGTCGCCGCCCTTGTTGACGTAGCCGTAGGCGCCGGCGCGCAGCGCGCGGATGGCGTACTGGTCTTCCGGGTACATGCTGCAGATGAGCACCTTCATCGTGGCGCCCTCGTCCTTGAGCACGGACAGCACGTCCAGGCCGCTGCGGCCCGGCATGTTGATGTCCAGCACCAGCACGTCGCAGGTGTGGGTGCGCAGCAGGGAGCGCAGCTCGGAGTAGTCGCCGGCCTCGCCGACCACCTCGATGTCGACGGCGTCGGACAGGGTGTCGCGGATGCCGCGCCGGATCAGCGCGTGGTCGTCGCAGAGGATGACGCGGATCATAGGGTGCCCCAAACTGAAGGATCGTCGGAATCTTCGAAGCGCGGCGGCTCGGTGTCCGGCCCGAACTCGGACGCGTAGCCCTGGGCGTCGGCCAGCGGCACGGACAGGATCAGCGTGGTGCCGCCCGCGCTGCTGGAGAGATCGACCCAGCCGCCGACGGTGTGCGCCCGCTCGTGCAGGCCGCGGATGCCGAAGCTGCGCGACTTGGCCAGGTCGGCGTCGCGCAGGCCCACGCCGTTGTCGCTGATCTCCAGCGACAGCGTGCCGGCGGCCAGCGACAGGTCCATGCTCACGCGCGACGCGTTGGCGTGCTTGGTGATGTTGGTGAGCGCCTCCTGCGCCGTGCGGTACGCCACCAGCGGCACGCCCGAGGGCAGTTGCATCGTCTCGTGGCTGGTGCGGAACACGCAGGCGACGCTGGTGCGCTTCTCGAAGCGGGTGGCCATCCACTGCAGCGCGGCCACCAGGCCCTGCTCCAGGATGGCCGGGTGCAGGTTGTGCATGATCCGCTTGCTGGACTCGATGGCATGCGTGACCACTTCGAGCGCGGCCCGGGCGCGCTGCTGGACCAGCGCGTCGCTGGAATGCCGCGCGATCCAGGCGAGGTCGAACTTCAGCGCGCTGAGCGAGCCGCCGACGTCGTCGTGGATCTCGCGCGCGATCGCGGCGCGCTCGTTGTCGACGCTGGTCTGCAGATGCTGCGCCAGCTCGGACAGGCGCTGGCGCGACTCGGCCAACTGCTGGTCGGCCTGCTCGCGGGCCAGGCCGTCCTCGTGCGCGGCGATGGCGTGCTCGACCGCCGGCCCCAGCCGTGCCAGGTTGGCCTTGAGCAGGTAGTCGCTGGCGCCGTTGCGCATCGCGGCCACGGCCACGTCCTCGCCGATCTCGCCCGAGATCAGGATGAAGGGCAGCGGGTGCTCGAGTGCCTTGACGATCTCCAGCGCCGCCAGGCCGGAGAAGCCGGGCACGTTGAAGTCGGACAGGACGATGTCCCAGGGCTCCTCCAGCGCCGCCCGGAAGGCCGGCTCCGAATCGACCCGCAGCGTCTCGACCTGGGCGCCGCCGCGGCGCAGGTGGGCCATCTCGAGCTCGTGGTCGAGCTCGGAGTCCTCCAGGTGCAGCACGCGCAAGGAGGTGCGACGGGCCGGCGCGGCATGGGATGGCATGGGGCGAGTGTATCCGCCGGGTTCAGGTCCGCCAGGCGCCCGGCGCGGGGTCGAAATGGCCGAAAACCGACCCGGGAGCGGAACTCGGCCACGCTTGGCGAGAAATGAATGGGCTTTTCTGTCGTGATCCCCTCAATGTCCGGGGGGCATGTGCCGAAGAATCAAGCGCAATCCCCACGGGTTTCGAGGTGGCATCCCCGACCTCGCCCGCAGAACACGAACCGAATGCTTGGAGCCACGATGCTGACGAGTGACGCCCAGACCCCATCGCCCGGCGGAGGCCTTCCGCTGGTCGCCGCGGCCGATCTTCAGGATCACCTGATGGTCGCGTCGCATGACCTCGAGCGCCTGCAGCGCCTGCTCGAGGACGCGGGCGAGGCGCTGATGGGCCATTTCTACGGCGCATCGAACCAGATGAACGTGCTCAGGGACGAAGCGCCGAAGGTCAACCTCGACCTCGCGCCGATCCAGGAAGCCATGCAGAGCCTGGCCGGCGCCATCACCGCGCTGCAGTTCCAGGACATGGCCACGCAGCTGATCGCGCACACCCAGCGCCGGCTGCGCAACTGCGCCGACCGGATCGCCCGCGACGCGATGGGGGACGACGAGGATGGCGAGGCCATCGTCGAGGACGCCCCGATGCGACCCAACCCGGTGACGCAGGACGAGATGGACGCTGGCTCCATCGACCTGTTCTGACCCGACTTCCTCTTCAAGCCCTATTCAAGACCCCTCCGGAGAACTGCAATGCACACGATTCTTGCCGTGGATGACTCCCCCTCGATGCGCCAGATGGTGGCGTTCACCCTGAAGAACGCCGGTTTCAACGTCATTGAAGCCGTCGACGGCCAGGATGCGTTCGAGAAGTCCAGCCAGCGCGACTACAACCTCGTCCTGACCGACCAGAACATGCCCCGCATGGACGGCATCAGCCTGACGAAGAAGCTGCGCGAGAACCCGAAGTTCAAGCAGACCCCGATCCTGATCCTGACCACCGAGTCCAGCGACCAGATGAAGATGGCCGGCCGCGCCGCGGGCGCCACCGGCTGGCTCGTGAAGCCGTTCGATCCCGCCAAGTTGATCGAGGTCATCGGCAAGGTCGTGCGCTGAGCAGCTGTCCCCCCCCCGTGGGATGACAGGCAGAAGAATTCCGGATCAGGAGAATGAGAAATGGGTGAGATCAGTAACAACAGCAGCTCGGCCGGCATCGACCTGAGCCAGTTCTACCAGGTCTTCTTCGAGGAAGCCGGCGAGAACCTGGAGCTGATGGAGCAGAAGCTGCTGGAGCTCAACGTCGACGCCGCCGACGACGAGGAGATGAACGCCATCTTCCGTTGCGCGCACTCCGTCAAGGGCGGCGCCGCCACGTTCGGCTTCTCCGACGTCGCCGCGCTGACGCACCAGATGGAGACGCTGCTGGACAAGCTGCGCCGCCACGAGCTGACCCCGACGTCGGCCATGGTCGACGTGCTGCTGGCCGCCGGCGACGCGCTGAAGGCGCAGTTGGCCGTGCACCAGGGTTCCGCGAGCAGCGCGCCCGACACCAGCGAGCTGCTGGGCCGCATCCGCGCGATGGCCGAGGGCCAGGCCGCGCCCGCCGCCAAGGCCGCCGCGCCTGCGCCGGCGCCCGCCGTCGTCAGCCCGACGCTGAAGTCGATGCCCATTCCCAAGGCGCAGACGCGTGCCATCGAACTGCTCGTCGGCCCGCTGGAAAAGCCCGAGACTGCCGATGCCCTGAGCGAGCTGTTCAAGGAGATCGAGGATCTGGGCACGATCGAACCCCTGGACGCCGGGCGCGCCGCGGACGGCATGCGCCGCTTCCGCGTGGTGACGACGACGTCCGACAGCGAGCTGCTGGACCTGTTCACGTTCCATGTGGCGCGCGAACTGATCCAGATGCGCGCAAGCGACCCGGGCTACGGCTTCTTCCCGGAGAACGCCGGCGCGCCGCCGGTGGAAAACCCGGTCGACCCCGGCTACGGCTTCTTCGAGCCGCTGCCCGATGCCGCACAGGCCGACGCGGCGCCCACGGCCGCCGATGCGAGCGATGCGTCCGCCCCCGCCCCGGTGGCCGCGGCCGCCGCGCCCAAGGTCGCCGCCAAGACCGACGCGAAGGCCGTGCCGTCGCCCGACCAGGCCACGCTGCGCGTCTCCATCGAGAAGGTCGACCAGCTGATCAACCTCGTCGGCGAACTCGTGATCACGCAGGCCATGCTGGCCCAGAACAGCCGCGAAGGCCAGCTGAACCAGCAACTGCTCGCCGGCCTGACCGACCTCGAGCGCAACACCCGTGACCTGCAGGAAGCGGTCATGTCGATCCGGATGATTCCGATGTCGATGGTGTTCAACCGCTTCCCGCGCATGCTGCGCGACCTGGCGGCCAAGCTCGACAAGAAGGTCGAGCTGGTGACGCAGGGCGAAGCGACCGAGCTGGACAAGAGCCTGGTCGAGAAGATCACCGACCCGCTGACCCACCTGGTGCGCAACTCCTGCGACCACGGCATCGAACTGCCGGCCGACCGGCTGGCCCGGGGCAAGCCCGAGCACGGCACGATCACGCTGGTGGCGTCGCATCAAGGCGGCTCCATCGTGATCGAGGTGCGCGACGACGGCAAGGGCCTGTCGCGCCAGAAGCTGATCAGCAAGGCCCGCGAACGCGGCATCGACGCGCCCGACTCCATGACCGACCAGGAGGTCTACGCGCTGATCTTCGCGCCGGGCTTCTCCACCGCCGACGTCGTGACCGACGTGTCCGGCCGCGGCGTCGGCATGGACGTGGTCAAGAAGAACATCACGGCGCTGGGCGGCACGGTGGAGATCGACTCCGCCGAAGGCTACGGCATGAGCGTGAAGGTGCGCCTGCCGCTGACGCTGGCCATCATGGACGGCATGTCCATCGGCGTGGGCGACGAGTGCTACATCCTGCCGCTGGCCTCGGTGGTGGAATCGTTCCAGGTCGCCCCGGGCATGATCAAGACGATCGGCGGCTCGGGCCGCGTGGTGGAGGTGCGTGACGAGTTCATGCCCGTCATCGACCTCGAGCGCGTCTTCGAGGTGCCGCGCTTCGACTTCGAGCACGTCAGCAACATCATGGTGGTCGTCGAGGCCGAAGGCGCCCGCGTGGCCCTGCTGGTGGACGAACTCCTGGGCCAGCAGCAGGTGGTGGTGAAGAACCTGGAAGCCAACTACCGCAAGGTGCAGGACGTGTCAGGTGCCACGATCATGGGCGACGGCCGCGTCGCGCTGATCCTGGACACCGGCTCGCTCGTCCGCCGCACCCGCCATTGACTCCCTTCGCGTCCGAGCGACATCTCTTCGAAACGGATTCCCCATGTTGAGCTCTCTTTCGATCCAGGCCCGCGCCATGCTTTTCTTCTCGCTGTTGTTCGGCAGCCAGGCCGTCGTGATCGCCGGCCTCGCGTTCGGCTGGCCGCCGGCGGTCTTCGTGTCGATCGGCGTCGCGATGTGCGTGGCCACCGCCTACGTGTTCGCGACGGGCATGATCCTGGTGCGCCGCATGATCACCGAGTTCACCGCGCACACCATCTCGATGGGCCGGGGTGACCTCAGCACCACGATCCGCACCAACGGTCCGGCCGCGACCACGGTGTCGCTGCGCGCCCTGAAGACGCTGCAGGACGAGATGCGCAAGACGATCGGCTCGATCCGTTCGGGCACGCACGAGGTGTCGACGGCGTCCACCGAGATCGCCACCGGCAACCAGGACCTGAGCCAGCGCACCGAACAGACCGCCAGCAACCTGCAGCAGACGGCCAGCTCGCTGTCGCAGCTGACCGGCAACGTGCGCCAGAGCGCCGACGCCGCCGCGCAGGCCAACCAGCTCGCCAGTTCCGCCACCCAGGTGGCACGCCGCGGCGGCACGGTGGTCTCGCAGGTCGTGGCCACGATGGAAGAGATCAACTCGTCGTCCAAGAAGATCGCCGACATCATCGGCGTGATCGACGGCATCGCGTTCCAGACCAACATCCTGGCGCTGAACGCCGCGGTGGAAGCCGCGCGTGCCGGCGAACAGGGGCGCGGCTTCGCGGTCGTGGCCGGCGAGGTGCGTTCGCTGGCCCAGCGCTCGGCCGAGGCCGCCAAGGAGATCAAGAGCCTCATCGGCACCAGCGTGGACAAGGTCGAGACCGGCTCCAAGCTCGTGCAGGACGCCGGCTCCACGATGAACGAGATCGTGGCCAGCGTGCAGCGCGTCACCGACATCATCGGCGAGATCAGCGCCGCGGCGCACGAACAGTCGCAAGGCATCGGCCAGGTCAACGAGGCCGTCACCCGCCTCGACCAGATGACGCAGCAGAACGCCGCGCTGGTGGAGGAATCCGCCGCCGCCGCCGAGAGCCTGAAGGACCAGGCGCACCGCATGACCACGGTGGTCGCGAACTACAACCTGGGTGGCTCGTCGGACATCGGCAGCTTCGCCGCCCCGGCGCCCGCCGCCCACGTGCCGGTGGCCGCCAAGGCGATCGCCAAGGCCGCCGCGGCGAAGCCGGCATCGGCCACCAAGCCGGCCGCCAAGCCGGCGACCGCGGCCAGGCCCGTGGCCGCCGCCAGGCCCGCGGCGCCCAAGGCCGCCCCGGCCAGCGCCGCCCCGGCACCCGCCCCCGCGGCCGCCAGCGGCGCGAGCGACGAGTGGGAATCGTTCTGAGCTCCCGCCTTCCACGAACGGGCGCGCCAGCGCCCTTTTTTGCGCCCGCGAGACCGCCGGAAACACAAAAAAGTCACTTCATTCCACGCGGCCCCGGCCGATAACGGAAACAGAAGCCTTTCGTCCCCGACACACCGAACCGCCAAGCCCAGAGGATCCACCATGGACATGATCAAGGAAGCCACCCACATCGCCCGCCAGAGCGCCAACCGCTCCGCCGCGGCCGCCCAGGGCGCGAAGGGCGAGTTCCTGACCTTCCGCCTGGGTGGCGAGGAATACGGCATCGACATCCTGCGCGTGCAGGAGATCCGTTCCTACGAGCAGCCCACCCGCATCGCCAACACGCCGGAATTCCTGCGCGGCGTCGTCAACCTGCGCGGCGTGATCGTGCCGATCGTCGACCTGCGCCTGAAGCTGGGATGCCGCGAGGCCGACTTCAACGCCTTCACGGTCGTCATCGTCCTGAACGTCAAGGGCCGCGTGATCGGCGCCGTCGTCGACTCCGTCTCGGACGTCTGCGAACTGGGCGGCGACACCATCAAGCCGGCCCCGACGCTCAACACGCACGTCGACATGTCCTTCATCACGGGCATCGCCAACGTGGGTGAGCGCATGCTGATCCTGATGGACATCGAGTCGCTGATGAGCGCTTCCGACATGGGCCTGATCGAGTCGGCCGCCTGAGCGTTCGATTCCCCCGCAAGAGCCGCCTCCGGGCGGCTTTGTCGTTTCAGCGCCTGGACAGGCGCGCATTCCGATTGCCCATGGGTTGTCCAGTGAAGGCTTCGCCGTGCCCCGCGGAAGAAAGTCTCACGCCGCAGCCCCTTGGGCATCCCTAAGATGGCGCCACGTTCACAACGAACCCGAAACGAGTCCACGTGCCCGATCTCATCGTCCATGGCGGCCGCCCCCTCGGCGGCCGCATCACGCCCTCCGCCAACAAGAACGCCGTGCTGCCGATCCTGTCGGCCACGCTGCTCACGCAAGAGCCCGTCACGTTGCGCGGCGTGCCCGACATCACCGACGTCCGCAAGATCCTGGCGGTGTTCCGCGAACTGGGCAGCCGCGTCGAGGGGGAGCTCAAGGACGGCGTGCTGCGCATCCACCACGAGCACACGAATTTCGACCCGGCCGTGCACAAGCTTCCCGAGGAGATGCGCTCGTCGGTGATGCTGGTGCCGCCGCTGCTGGCGCGCTTCGGCAGCGCCCGCATCGAGAACGACGTGCAGGGCTGCACGCTGGGCGTGCGCGAGATCGATCCGCACGTGGAGGTGTTCGAGGGCTTCGGCGCGCAGGTGGAGCGCGGCCCCGGCGCGCTGATCGTGCACGCCCGCCGCCCGCTGCACGCGCATCGGCGCTGGCTCGACTACGCGTCGGTCACCACCACCGAGAACTTCGTGCTGTGTGCGGCACTGGCCGACGGCGAGTCGGAACTCACCAACGCGGCCTCCGAGCCGCACGTGCAGGAGTTCTGCGCCTTCATGCAGCGAATGGGCGCGCGGATCTCGGGCGTGGGCACGTCGCGGCTGACCGTGGACGGCGTCGACGAGCTGCACGGCGTCGACTTCACCTTCGTGGAAGACTTCCACGAGGTGGTCACCTTCCTCGCGCTGGGCGCCATCACCGGCGGCAACGTCGAGGTGAAGAACAGCGCGCCGCAGTTCTTCCCGCTGCTCGATCGCAGCTTCGCCAAGCTGGGCGTGGAGATCACCCACGAGGGCGGCTGGTCGCGCGCGTACGTGCCCCACGGGCTGAAGGTGCGCGAGCCCTTCACGCGCAACATGCTGCAGAAGATCGAGGCCGCGCCGTGGCCCTACTTCCCGGTCGACCTGCTGCCCATCTTCATCGCGCTGGGCGTGCGCGCCGAGGGCCAGGTGATGTTCTGGAACAAGGTCTACGACGGCGCGCTGGGCTGGACGTCGGAGCTGTCGAAGTTCGGCGCCCACGCGTTCCAGTCCGACCCGCACCGCGTGATCACCTTCGGCGGCAAGCCGTTGGTGGCCGCCGAGGTGGACAGCCCGTACATCATCCGCGTGGCCATCGCGCTGCTGATGCTGGCGTCGAGCATCGAGGGACGCTCCACCATCTACAACGCCACGCCGATCCGCCGCGCGCATCCGCGCTTCGTGGAGAACCTGGTGTCGCTGGGCGCGAAGATCGAATGGGTGGGCGCGGACGCCTGAGACGCGCTCAGTACCTCATCAGGGACCCGATCAGCACCGCGCAGCAGACCAGCACCAGCGCCATGCCCGGGATGGCCAGCGGCAGCAGGCGAACCTGGCGCAGGCGGGCGCGCAACGGGTGGTCGGCGAGACGCGTCGGCGGGTGATCGGGATCCGCCGGGTGCGGGTGCAGCGCGTAGGACATGCTGTCGCGCCAGCGGTGCCAGGTGTCGTGGAGAGATGGAGCATGCATGGCGGGAACTCCTCGGGGCAAGGCGGCACCGGGATCGTCCGCGCCGCCACGGTGCCGGTGAGCGGCGTCTCATGCGGACGACTGTGATCCTGAGCACGGCGCGACGCAATCGGCTGGCCAATGCATGCGTCGTCGGCGCGGGTATCGCCGCGCCGACGCAAGTCATTCCGCCACGCGCGCCCCCGCGTCCCGCAAGAGCGCGCGCAGGATGCCTCGATGGCAGCGCGCCTCGCTCTCGCAGTAGCAGCCCACCGAGAAGTTGGCCTGCTGCGACAGCGCGGCCAGCAACGCAATGGCATGTGCGTTCTCCGGCAGCGCCATCTCGGCGCGATAGCCGCGCGTGAACGCGGCCCATTCCTTCTCGCCCGCGGCGCTCAGGTCGGACTGCGAGGCCAGCGCGCGCTTGACGAGCTCCGGGCTGGGCGACAGGTTGGGGAACCAGACGTCGTACCAATTGCCCGAGGAGAATTCGGACTTGGGCACGCCGCGCGGCGGCCGGCGGACGGTGCCGACGCGCGTGCCTTCGTCGGGTGCGCGGGGCGTGCCGAGGCGGACGATGCGGACGGTCATGGGCGGCGACTCCTTCGTGTGCGTCTCAGGCGGTACGCAGCGACTCGAGCTCCACGATGCGCACCGTCACCTCCTTGCCGGCGACCTGCATCAGCGCCACCGAGATCGGCAGATTGAAGCGCACCGGGCCGGCGCTGCCGGGGTTCACGTAGAGCACGCCGCTGCGCCGCTCGACCTTCGGGCGGTGCGAATGGCCCGCCACGACCACGTCGACGCCCGCGGCCTTCGGGTCGATGCACAGGTCGGCCAGGTCGTGCAGCACGTGCAGCGTGACCTCGCCGAAGCGCAGCTGCTCTGTCTCGGCGATGCGTGCCGCCCACGGCGCCCGGTCGTTGTTGCCGCGCACGGCGGTCACCGGCGCGATGGTGGCCAGCGGCTCCAGCACGTCCTCGCCGATGTCGCCGGCGTGGACGATGAAGTCGCTGCCGCGCAGCACATCGACGGCCTCGGGGCGAAGCAGGCCGTGGGTGTCCGAGATGAGTCCGATTCGAATCATGGGGTCAAAGGATCAATTGGAGTGCCGCCAATCGGCCACCCGCCACTGCGTCATTCCTGCGCGGCACGCCGCAGCGTCTCCATCACCGGCCGCGCCAGCACCTCGTGCAGGCTCCACCAGCCCGCGGCCAGCGCCAGTGCCGCGCCACTGGCCGCGCCCGCAAAGGGCACCCACCACGGCGGGTTCCAGTGGAACTCGAACACCCAGGTGGCCAGCCCCCAGCCCACCGCCACCGCGGCGCTCGCGGCCAGCAGGCCGGCCAGCGCGCCCACCCCCAGGAGTTCGACGCGCTGAACGCGGCCCAGCAAGGTGCCCGACGCGCCCACCGCGCGCATGACGGCGAACTCGCGCGCGCGCGCCTCGCGCGTGGCCGACACCGTGGCCACCAGCACCACCAGCCCGGCCACCAGCGCGAACGCGAACAGCAGCTCCACGGCATGGATGACCTGGTCGAGCACGCCCTGCACCTGCGCGATGGTGGCCGACACGTCGATGGCCGTCACGTTGGGGAACTGCGCCGCGAGGCGATTGTCGAAGCCGTGCGCGGCCGGCGCCTTGAACGCGCTGATGTAGCTCAGCGGCAGGTCGCCCATGCTGGCGCGCGGGAACATCACGAAGAAGTTCACGCGCATCGAGCCCCAGTCCACCTTGCGCAGCGACGTGACGCGGCCCGACACCAGTTGGCCGCCCACGTCGAACACCATCTTGTCGCCCAGCTTCAGGCCCAGCGTCTTCGCCAGGCCCTCCTCCACGCTGAGGCCGTCGGCCTCGCCGGGCACCCACTTGCCGCCGACGATCTTGGCCTGCTTCGGCAGCTCGCTGGCGTTGCTGAGGTTCAACTCGCGCTGGATCATGTTGGAAGGGTCGGTGTCGGGTTTGTAGCGCTTGCCCACCGCCTCGTCGTTGACCGTGACCAGGCGGCCGCGGATCATCGGGAACCAGTCGTCGCCCACCACGCCGGAGGCCTTGAGCATGTCGCGGTAGGCCTGCGCCTGGTCGGGCTGCACGTTGACCACGAAGCGGTTGGGTGCGTCGGGCGGCGTGGCCGCGCGCCAGCTGTCGATGAGGTCGGTGCGCAGAAGCACCAGCACCCACAGCGCCATCAGCCCGATGGCCATGGACGCCACCTGCAGCACCGCGAACGCGGGACGCGCGGCGATGGCGCGCGTGGCCAGCACCAGCCAGCGCGGCGCCCGCGCCTCCGGCACGAAGCGCCGCAGCGCGCTGACGGCGATCCACGCCACCAGCGCGAACAGCAGCGCCGCGCCGGCGAAGCCGCCCACGCTGATGAGGCCCAGCTTGACGTCGCGCGCCGCCGCGACCATCAGTGCCGCGAACCCGAGAAAGGCTCCGAGCAGCACGCCCATGCTGGCCACCTTGGGCGTGCCCACGTCGCGCCTGAGCACGCGGAGCGGGGGCACGCGCGCCAGTTGCAGCACCGGCGGCAGGCCGAAGCCCAGCAGCAACGTGAGGCCCACGCCCAGACCCAGCAGCGCCGGCATCGGGCCGGGCCACGGCAGCCCGTTGGGCAGCCAGCCGGTGAGCAGCGCAACGAAGCCCAGGTGCAGCACGAAGCCGAGCGCCAGCCCGGCGAGGCTACCCACCAGGCCCAACCCCAGGAACTCGATGGCATGCACGGCCGCGATACGGTTCTGCGTCTGGCCCAGCACGCGCAGCATGGCGCAATCGTCCAGGTGGCGCTGCGCGAAGTCGCGTGCCGCCACGGCCACCGCCACGGCCGACAGCAGCGCGGTGAGCAGCGCCACGAGGCTCAGGAACTGCTGCGCGCGGTCGACCGTCTGGGTCATCTCGGGGCGGCCCGACGCGAGGTTCTCCACGCGCATGCCGCGCAGGCCCTCCGACTTGATCCTCGCCTTGGCCCAGTCGGCGTAGGCCTGCGCCACCTTCTCGTCGCCGCCCGGCGCCCCCAGCGCGAGCCGCCACGTGATGCGGCTGGACGGCTGCACCAGCCCGGTGGCGGGGAGATCGGCCACGTCCAGCATGACGCGCGGCGCCAGCGCGGAGAAGCCGGCGCCGCGGTCGGGCTCGATCGTGATGAGGGCTGCGATGCGCAGCGTGGTGTCGCCCAGCTCCAGCCGGTCGCCCACCTTCAGCGACAGCGCGTCGGCCAGCGCCGGATCGATCCAGGCCGTGCCCGCCTCCGGCCCGCGCCTGAGTGCCTGCACCGGGGCCGACTCGCCGAACTTCACGCTGATGCTGCCGCGCAGCGGGTAGGCGGCGTCCACCGCCTTGATCGCGGCGAGCCGCGCCGCGCCGCCCTGCGCCGACCCGGCCCGCGCCATGCTGGGGAAGTTGACTGCCTGGCCGACGACCAGCCCGCGGGCGATGGCGGCCTGCGTGAACTCGGGCGGCATCGGCTTGTCGGCCAGCACCACGGCGTCGCCGCCCAGCAGTTGCGCGGCGTCGCGCACCAGGCCCGAGCGCATGCGGTCGGCGAACAGCCCGACCGCGCTCAGGGCGCCCACGGCCAGCACCACGGCCCACAGCAGCAGCTTCAGTTCGCCGGCGACGAGATCGCGCCACACCTGGCGGCCGGCCAAGCGCCACACCGAGGCCTGCGGGCGGTTCTTGAGGCCGGTCAATGCACTGTCGTTCGTCATGCCCGCTACGGTACACCGAAGCGGTGGCGGCCGCCCGGCGCGGATGCCGCGATTCGGGCTTTCGGATGCCGCGCGCGACGCCTGCGCGATCCGTCAACGCCATTGAACGGCGCCGCCAATCGCTTCGAACGGCGCCGCGCGGGGCCGGTGCTTCAATCGATGCATGGACTCCCGCTACGCCCCCGTCTTCCTCTCGCACGGCTCGCCGATGACGGCACTGGAACCCGGCCCGGCCGGCGCGTTCTGGCGCGACCTGGGCCGCGCGATCGACGCCCGCGTCGCCGCCGGCGAGGCGCCGCCGACGGCCATCGTCGCGCTCTCCGCGCACACGCTGGCGCGCCGCGCGGTGACGCTGGCGGCCGCGCGCCACGAGGCCATCCACGACTTCGGCGGCTTCCCGCGCGCGCTCTACGAACTGCGCTACGAGGCGGCCGGCGTGCCCTGCCTCGCGCCCCACGTGGAACAGTTGCTGCAATGGGCCGGCATCGAGGTGGAGCACGCCGACGCCGGCGGCCTCGACCACGGCATCTGGGTGCCGCTGCGCAATATCCGTCCGCAGGGCGACATCCCCGTGCTGCCCGTCGCCTTTCCGCCCGACCGCACGCCGGCGCAGCTGTTCGAGCTGGGCGCCGCGCTCGGCTCGCTGGTGGACGAGGGCGTGTGGATCATCGGCACCGGCTCCATCACGCACAACCTGCGCCTGGGCCTGCCGCGGCCGGATCCGGTGCCCGAGATCCCCGCCAGCGCCGCGTTCCGCGCCTGGTTCGCCGAGCGTTCGGCCGCCCGCGACTGGGAGTCGCTGTGGCACTACCGCGCGCTCGCCCCGGAGGCGCAGTACATGCATCCGACCGACGAGCACCTGCTGCCCTGGTTCATCGCGGCCGGCGCGGGCGGCCCGGACCACGCGCCGATCCGCGTGCACGCGAGCGTCGCGGGCGGGCACCTGGGCATGGATGCGTACGCGTTCGGCGCGGACGCGCCCGCCCTCGCGCTCGCGCTGGAGGCGGTGGCGGAGACGGCCTGAGCGCCGCGAGCTCGGCCGGGTACGATGCGAATTCCTTTCCGCATCGCGCCGACCATCGTCCATGTTGGGTATCGCCCCGCTCGCCCGTCCCGAGATCACCACCGCGCGCTTGCGCCTCGTCGCCGGGGACGCCGGCATCGCCCCGGCCGTCTGCGAGTTCCAGCGCCGCAACCGGCAGCACTTCGCGCCCTGGGATCCGCCCACGGCCGATTCGTTCTACACGCTCGAGGCCCAGGCCGCGCGCGTGGCCACCGGCCTGGCCGCGTTCACGAACGACACCGCCTACCGCTACTGGCTGATCGACGCCACCCGGGCCGGCGGCGCGCGCTTGCCGTCGTCCGACGTGGAGGTGATCGGCAGCCTGCATTTCAGCCAGGTCTCGCGCGGCGCGTTCCAGAGCGCGATGCTGGGCTACGCGCTTGACGAGGCCCACGTGGGCCAGGGCCTGATGACCGAGGCGATCACGGCCGGCCTGGAGGAGATGTTCTCGCCGCGCGTGAACCTGCACCGCGTGCAGGCCGCGTACCGGCCGGAGAACGGGCGCAGCGGCCGCGTGCTGGAGCGCCTGGGCTTCAGGCGGGAGGGTTTGGCGCCCGAGTACCTCTACATCGCCGGCGCCTGGCGCGACCACGTGGTCATGTCGCTGCGCAACCCGTCCTTCATCGCGCCGGACGGCTGGTAGCGTTCGCAGGCCTCAGAGACCAGCGTCACGGTTCGTTGGCCGCGAACACCGAGTCCAGCTCCTCGATCCACAGGCCCTTGTCCTCGTCGTCGACGAACGAGCCCTCGAAGCTGTTGCGCAGCATCGCGTAGGCGTCACGGGCAGTCAGGTTCGGAAGGGATTCGAACAATTGGACGAAGTTGTCGTTGATATAGCCACCGAAGTAGGCCGGATCGTCGGAGTTGATCGTCACGCACAGACCCGCGGCAAGCAGCGCGGGGATATTGTGGCGCCCGAGGTCGTCGAACACGCACAGCTTCACGTTGGACAGGGGGCACACCGTCAGCGGCATGCGCTCGCGGGCCAGGCGCGCGACGAGTTCGGGATCCTCCAGGCAGCGCACCCCATGGTCGATGCGCTCGACGCGCAGCACGTCCAGCGCCGAGCGGATGTAGGCCGGCGGGCCCTCCTCGCCCGCGTGGGCCACCACGCGCAGCCCAAGCTCTCGCGCCCGTGCAAATACGCGCGCGAACTTCTCCGGCGGATGGCCCATCTCGCTCGAATCGAGGCCAACTCCGATGAACTTGTCGCGGTACGGCAGCGCCGCCTCCAGCGTGGCCAACGCGTCGTCTTCGTCGAGGTGGCGCAGGAAGCACAGGATCAGGCGCACGCTGAGCCCCAGTTCGGCCTCGGCACGGCGGGCCGCGGCGTCCAGCCCGCGGATGACGACGCCCATGGCGATGCCGCGCGCGGTGTGCGTCTGCGGATCGAAGAAGATCTCGCAATGCACCACGTTGTCGCGCGCGGCGCGCTGGAAGTAGGCCCAGGCCATCGCGTCGAAGTCGGCTTCGGTGATCAGCACGCTGGCACCGGCGTAGTAGACGTCCAGGAAGCTCTGCAGGTTCGTGAACGCGTAGGCCCGGCGCAGGGCCTCCACGTCGGCGTACGGCAGCTTCACGCCGTTGCGCGCGGCCAACTCGAAGATCAGCTCGGGCTCCAGCGAGCCCTCGATGTGGATGTGCAGCTCGGCCTTGGGCGCCGCGCGGAGCAGCGACAGCAGGTGCGGGCGGGAGATGTGGGGAAAGTCGATGGGCAGGGTCATGGCCGGGTTTCCTGGGGAATTCGCCCGACTTTAAGCCGTTGCGGGCGGCCTCGGGAACCCGAATGGGGGCTGGCGCGGCGCACCGGCTATGGATCATCGCTTTTCGCATAACGCCTATAGCCATCAAAACGGAAAATGCAGGTTGACCTGCAAAATGCGGTCGATCTGCAAAACGCGGGTCGACCTGCATTCGCGCGTGCCGTCACACGCCGCAGTTCCGCCTTCCCGACGCGATGTGCCCACGCGGCCCGCCGCGTGTCCCGTCACCTCCCCCGTTCCCGCAGGTCCTTCTTGAACTTCGATCTCATGCACGGCGTGGCCGGCCTGCTGGTGGGCGCCATCGTCGGCGTCACTGGCGTGGGCGGCGGCGCGCTGATGACGCCCATCCTGGTGATGCTGTTCGGCATCGCGCCCACCACCGCGGTGGGCACCGACCTGCTCTACGCGTCGATCACCAAGATGTTCGGCACCGCCGTCCACCACAAGGCCGGCACCGTCGACTGGCAGATCGTGCGCCGGCTGGCGCTGGGCAGCCTGCCCGCCGCGGCGCTCACGCTGGCGTGGATGCACTTCGCGCACGTGAGCCAGCTGCGCGGCGGCGTCATCACCTTCACGCTGGGCCTGGCGCTGGTCGTCACGGCGCTGGGCATCCTGTTCAAGGAGCAGATCCATTCGCTGGGCACGCGTTTCCGCCTGGGCGACAGCGCGCGCTTCAAGGCCATGCAGCCCACGATGACCGTGGTGTGCGGCGTCCTGCTGGGCGCGATGGTGACGCTGACGTCGGTGGGCGCCGGCGCGCTGGGCACCGCGATGCTGGTCTACCTGTACCCGCTGCGCCTGTCCGCGGGCAAGCTGGTGGGCACCGACCTCGCGCACGCGATCCCGCTGACGCTGATCGCCGGCATGGGCCACCTCGCGCTGGGCAACGTCGACCTCGTGCTCATGCTCAACCTGCTCGCCGGCTCGATCCCCGGCGTGCTGGCGGGATCGTGGATCAGCACGCGCGCGCCGGTGGGGCCGCTGCGCACCGCGATCGCGTTGGTGCTGCTGTTCGTGGCGTGGAAGATGGTCGTCCGCTAGCGGCGGCTTCGTCGGCGCATCCGGCTCAGCTTCAGCTTCAGCTTGGCCGCCACCCTGCGCGCGGCCATGCCGTCGCGCGTGTCGTAGTACGGCGTCCACTTCTTGCCCGCGGGCGCGCGATCGTCCCAGAACATCAGGTAGCCGCCGGGCGCGACCGTGAACGGCGCCAGCGACTCGCCAGGTTCGGCGCGGCCCAGAAAATCGTTGCGCGCGCCGGCGACGACCTTGCGCTCGAACCAGCCGGGCAGCACGAAGTTCTGCACCTTCACGCCCTCGATCTCGTAGTACTCGCCGGAGACCGCGTCGCACAGCTCGAACTGGTGGAACACGAGGTGGCGGCGATCCTTGGGATGCGGGCCCTGCACCAGCAGGTTGCTCAGCGGGTCGCCCACCAGCTCGATCGCCTCGTGCGACAAGGCCACCGTCCAATCGTCGGCGCCACTGCCGCAGGCGTTCAGGAACACGAATCCGAACGGCACGTCGGCGTTGTTGTCGTCGTGGTAGCCCTCGGTGGCGGCCATCGTTGGCTTGTCGACGATGTAGATCACGGCGTCGCCGCGCCGGCCCGGCAGCGTGGGCAGGTCGATCTTGCGATCCCGCTGCGTGGGCACGCGTCCCGCGCTGTCCAGGCGCAACCGGGCGCCGAACTGCCAGTGCGGATAGAAATCCTCCTCGAGCTGGCGGTTGATGGCGCGCACGGCCGCCTGCAGGTCGGCGTCGGCGAGGGTCTTGCTGCGATTGACGACGGAAATCAGCATGGACGTTTCCCCTGGATTCATCAGTTTGGCGCCGATTGTCGCGGCTGCCGTCCGAGTTGACCACCCACCGTCGGCGGCATACTGCCTGAAGACCGCCTGGAGACGCCCCGCCCATGGATTACACGACCGTCCTGCAGCAGATCGAACACGAACTGAAGCCCGTCATCGGCCAGGGCCGGGTCGCGAGCTACATCCCGGAGCTCGCCAAGGTGTCGCCGCACCACTTCGGCATGGCGGTGGTGGCGGTCGACGGCAGCCTGCACACCGTGGGCGACGCGCACGTCCCGTTCTCGATCCAGTCCATTTCCAAGCTGTTCACGCTGGTGATGGCGCTGCAGCTGGAAGGCGAGCGCGTGTGGGATCGGGTGGGCCGCGAGCCCTCGGGCACGCCGTTCAACTCGCTGATCCAGCTGGAGGCCGAGAGCGGCAAGCCGCGCAACCCGTTCATCAACCCGGGCGCGCTGGTGTGCACCGACATCCTGTGCAGCCGCTACGCCGTGCCCGAGAACGCGGTGGTGGAATTCCTGCGGCCGCTCAGCGGCAACAAGGCCGTGCACTACAACCGCGCGGTGGCCGCGTCGGAACGCCGCACGTCGCACCGCAACGCCGCGATGGCCCACCTGATGAAGGCCTTCGGCAACCTGGCCAACGACGTCGACGAGGTGCTGGACGCCTACTGCCGCCACTGCGCCATCGAGATGAGCTGCGTGGAGCTCGCGCACGCCGCCCGCTTCCTGGTGCACGGCGGCACGCACCCCGGCGACCGCGCCGCCATCCTCGGCACCAGCCTGGCCAAGCGCATCAACGCGCTGATGCTCACCTGCGGCACCTACGACGCCGCGGGCGATTTCGCGTTCCGCGTGGGCCTGCCCGCCAAGAGCGGCGTGGGCGGCGGCATCCTGGCGGTGATGCCCGGCCAGTACGCGGCGTGCGTGTGGTCGCCGGCGCTGGAGCCGTCAGGCAATTCGCTGGCGGGGTCGCTGGCGCTGGAGCGCTTCACCACGTTGACGGGGCAGTCGATCTTCTGAGGACGGTTCAGTCCCACGGGTTGAGCAGTCGCACGCCGCAGCCTTCGAAATCCCGCAGGTTGCGAGTGGCCAACGCGAGGCCGTTCTGCAACGCGATCGCCGCGATCTGCGCGTCGAACTGGGAAATCGGGCGGCCAGCGCGGCGCCTCGCCACGACGATCTCCGCGTAGCAATCGACGGAACCGCCATCGAAAGGCAGCACGCGATTGGCAAAATCGTCCTCGAACAAGCCTCGCAATGCATCCTGCAATCGTTGCTGGCGCTTGCCAACGGGCAGCAGTCGCGCACCCAGCACCATCTCGGCGTGCGTCACGGCGCTGACGAACAGCTGGTCTTCTCGCTGCCTGGAGAACCAGTCCAGGACGACGGCATCCGGTGAGGCCCGCAACAGTTCCGAAAGTGCATTGGTATCGAGCAGGACGCTCATCGTTTCGATCGCCCGGCAGCGGATTTCCTGGAACGCCGGGGCGCGGCCGGGCCGGCCGCGGGCGGCGCCGGCGCGTACGCCGCATCGGGCTCGTGAATCTCCAGAGCTTGGCGGATTGGTTCCCGGGGTTCGATCGGCAAGTTCACGTCGCCCAGCCCTTCGAAACGCGACTTCACGCGTGCGACCAGCGTGCTCCGGGGCACGGCAGGTTCGTTCAGGGCAGCGCGCAGGATCTGGCGTGCTTCCTCTTCCATCGAACGGTTCTGGCTCGCCGCGCGGAGACGCAGCTTGAGCTTCAATCCATCCTCGAGATCACGAATGGTCAACGTGGCCACGATCATCTCCTATGCAAGCCTGCATTGTAGTCAATGACAGCATTGCTATCACTCCAATGCGGGTCAGAAGCAGGTGACGATCGCGTCCACGACGCCGTAATCCTCGTCCACGACCGGCATCCAGCGCCATTTGTCGAACGTGGTGCACGGGTGCGAGAGGCCCAGGCACACGCGATCGCCCACCTGCAGGCCGCGCGTGTCCGACGTGAGGTGCAGGTAGGCATGCTGGTCGTTCAGCTTCTGGATGGACCAGCCCTCGGGCACCGCCACGCGATCGCGGCTGGCGCGGGCGCACACGGCCAGCGGGGTGGGCATGCCCAGGTCGAAGGAGATGTCGCGCTTGCCCACCGCCAGGATCGCGAGGCCCGGCTCCGGCATCGACTGCACCAGCGCCCACACCTCCAGCGCGGCGCGCAGGCCTTCGGCGTCGTCGCAGCCGAGGCGCCGGTTGACCAGGTGGACGAGGCGCTGGTAGTGGCCCTGGTCGTGCGTGACGTAGCAGCCCGAACGCAGCAGGCCCTGCACCGGCAGCGCCAGCGCGGGCCGCAGCCGCGGCACCACCAGGTCGAACACGGCCGAACCGCCGGCCGACACGATCACCTCGTCGGCGTCGAACAAGCCCTCCGCGGCGCACTGGATCGCGAGCCGCTCGACGCGGTCCATCAGGTCGGCCACCGCCGGCTGGTCGTCCTCGCCGCGGCCCATGGTGCCGAGGCCCTCGTAGCACTCCAGGCCCACCAGGCTCACGGCGGCGCTCGCGTGCGCACGGCGCGCGAGTGCCAGCGCGGCGTCATGCGTGCGCACGCCGGTGCGCCCGCCCGCGACACCCACCTCGAGCAGCACCTCGAACGGCGCATCCGACGACAGCGTCTCGATCAGCGCGAGTTGCGCCGGCGAATCGAGCAGGAAGATCACGCGCACGTCCGGGTGCGTGTCGCGCAACGCGGCAATGGCGCCCAGGTCGGCCGCGTCCAGCACCTGGTTGGCGATCACCAGGTTGGTGGCGCCCGCGGCCAGGCCGGCCTGCAGTTGCCCGACGGTGGCGAAGGTGAGGCCCCAGGCGCCCGCGTCGAGCTGGCGGCGGAACAGCTGGGGCGACATCGTCGTCTTGCCGTGCGGGGCGAAGCTCACGTCGGCGCCGTCGGCATAGCGCTGCATCCAGCCGACGTTGTGCGCCAGCGCGTCGCGCCGGATCACGGCCAGTGGCAGCGGCAGGTCGCCCGCCAGCACGTTCCAGCCCTGGGCACCCACCCGGGAGCGCGGCATCGGCGCGGCGCCGTGTGGAAAGCCCTTGTAGGTGGCGTCGAGCAAGGGGTCGAGGATGTCGGTCATGGCCGGATTATTCACCGCCGCGATGCCCGGACTGCCAACTTGACGACCACGCATCGCGAGATGCGTCGACGTCCATTAAGCTGCGGGACATGCCCGCCGTCAAAGCCGACTCACCCACCCTGTTCAGCAACGCCAAGGCCTTCGAGGCCTGGCTGAGGAAGCACCACGCCACCTCCGACGGCGTGTGGCTGCAGATCGCCAAGAAGGGCATCGAGCCGCCCAGCGTCACCTACCCCGAGGCGGTGGAGATCGCGCTGTGCTGGGGCTGGATCGACGGCCAGAAGAAGGGGCTGGACGAACGTCACTTCCTGCAGCGCTTCACGCCGCGGCGCGCGCGCAGCATCTGGTCGAAGGTCAACGTGGCCAAGGTGGCGGCGCTGATCGAGGCGGGCCGCATGCAGCCGCCCGGCCATGCGCAGGTCGAGGCCGCCAAGGCCGACGGCCGATGGGCCCAGGCCTACGACGGCGCGCGCACGTCGAGCGTGCCGGACGACCTGCAGGCGGCGCTGGACGCAACGCCCGAGGCGAAGGCGTTCTTCGCGACGCTCAACGCCAGCAATCGCTATGCGGTGACGTGGCGCGTGCAGACGGCGGTGAAGCCGGAGACCCGCGCGAGGCGGATCGCGCAACTGGTGGAGATGCTCGCCCGCGGCGAGGCGGTGCACATCTTCAAGCCGAAGGCCAAGACTTAGGCTCAGGCGAAGTCGTACTTGCCGCCGCGCTCGAGCGCGCGCTGGTACGCGGGACGCGCATGCGCGCGCGCGAGCCAGTCCAGCAGCCGCGGCGTCTTGTCCTTGGCTAGCCCGGCGCGCTGGTTGGCCGCCTCGATGGGGAAGCTCATCTGGATGTCGGCCGCCGTGAAATCCGCGCCGGCGAACCACGGGCCCGCGGCCAGCTCGGTTTCCATGAAGGCCATCTGGCGTGCCAGGTTCGGGTCGATGAAGCTGCTCAGCACCTTGTCGGCGATGCCGCGCGCGATGGGCCTGGCGAAGAACGGCATCGGCGTGGACTTGATGCGCAGGAACACCAGCTTCATCAGCAGCGGCGGCATCGCGCTGCCCTCCGCGAAGTGCAGCCAGTAGGTGTAGCGGCGGTAGTCGGCGCCGCCCTTGGCGGGACGCAGGCCCGAGGCCTCGCCATAGGTGTCGAGCAGGTACTCGACGATCGCGCCGGATTCGGCCACCGTGATGTCGCCGTCGGTGATCACCGGCGACTTGCCCAGCGGGTGCACCTTGAGCAGCTCGGGCGGCGCGAGCATGGTCCTGGCGTCGCGCTCGTAGCGCCTGATCTCGTAGGGCAGCCCGAGTTCCTCCAGCAGCCACAGGATGCGCTGCGAGCGCGAGTTGTTCAGGTGGTGGACGGTGATCATGGCGCCTCGGCTCCGGTGGAAGCGGCGGCACGACGCGCCCCCGCGGTGCGGGCGATTGTCACCGCGCCGCGACCTGCGAGCGTCGCGCGGGTGACAAGGCTCAAGCGGCTGCCAGGGCGACGCGCAGCGCCTCGGGCAGGCCCTTGACGGCCGGCATGCGCAGTTCTCCGAACAGGTTCTTCGGGTCGGCCATGTCGGGCACGAGGTCGATCTTGCGGCCCAGGTCCAGTTCCGCGGCCAGGTCGCGCAGCAGGCGCAGCGCCGAGAAGTCCTCCAGCGCGAAACCCACCGAGTCGAACACGGTGACCTGCTCGGCCGACGTGCGGCCCGGCGCCTCGCCGGCCAGCACGCGCCAGAACTCGGTGACCGCGAAGTCGGCCGGCATCTGCTGCAGGTCGCCCTCGATGCGGCTCTGCGGCTCGTACTCGACGAACACCGCGCCCGCGCGCAGCACGTCGGCGTGCAGCTCGGTCTTGCCGGGGCAGTCGCCGCCCACGCCGTTGACGTGCATGCCGGGCGCCAGCATGTCGGGCGTGATGATGGTGGCGTTGGTCTTGTCGGCCGTCACGGTGGTGACGATGTCGGCGCCGCGCACGGCCTCGGCGGTGCTCGCGCAGACGACGATCCCCAGCGCGGGCGCGGCGTCCTGCAGGTTGGCCACCAGCCTGGCGGTGGCGCGCGGGTCGACGTCGAACAGGCGCACCTCCGAGATGCCCATCAGCAGGTGGAAGGCCAGGGCCTGGAACTCGCTCTGCGCGCCGTTGCCGATCAGGGCCATCACGCGGCTGTCGGCACGCGCCACGCGGCGCGCCACCATCACCGACGTGGCGGCGGTGCGCATCGCGGTGGTGAGCGTGAGTTCGCTGAGCAGCTCGGGCCGGCCGGTGTCGACGTCGGCCAGCAGGCCGAAGGCCATCACGGTGGGCAGGCCGGCGCGCGTGTTCTTCGGGTGGCCATTGACGTACTTGAAGCTGTAGAGGCTGGCGTCCGAGATCGGCATCAGCTCGATCACGCCGTCCTTGGAGTGGTTGGCCACGCGGGCCGACTTGTCGAACTCGCTCCAGCGGGAGAAGTCTTCCTCGAGGTAGTTGACCAGCGTGTCCAGGCAGGCGCCCAGGCCCTTCGCGCCGACGATGGCGCCGATGTCGCGGGTGGTTAGCAGGGTCGTCATGAAATGTCTCCGGTATCGATAAGGAGATTGTTTCGGGACCTCGCGGCAAGCGAAATGGGCACTAGTGCTCCGTTTCGATCAATAATTTGTCATATCGGCAGCCTCGACTGCCATTTCGGCAAATCTTGTTGACGGGATTTTTAGACGCATGGACACGCTGGACCAACAACTGATCGCGCTCCTGCGAACCGACGCGCGCGCGTCGGTGGCCACGCTGGCCCACCGGCTGGGCGTGTCGCGCGGCACGGTCAACAACCGCATCACCAAGCTCGAGGACAGCGGCACCATCGTGGGCTACACGGTGCGGCTGCGGCCCGACATCGAGCACAACGAGATCACCGCCTGGATGAGCATCGCCGTCGAGGGCAACCAGACGCGCGAGGTGATCGCCATCCTGCTGGGCGAGCCGGGCATCGGCGAGCTGCACGACACCAACGGGCGCTGGGATCTGCTTGCCGAGGTGCGTTCAGCCAATTTGGCGGACCTGGCGGCGGTGCTTGAGCGCGTGCGGCTGATCAAGGGGATTGGGGCGACGGAGACGTCGATCCACTTGCAGAGCTACAAGTGACTTATGGGGTGCGCTGGGTTTGGAGGGCGCTGGGTTTGGAGGGCGCTGGGTCTTGGCGTGCGCTGGGTCTTGGGGTGCGCGGGATCTTGGGGTGCGCTGGGTCAGGCACGACTCACCGGGGGAGCTTGTTTTGTTCGTGTCCCCCGGCCTTCGGCCTCCTCCTTTACCTCACAAAACAAGCTCCCCCGCCTCGCCGTGCCGAGCATGGCAGGCCGGCAGACAACATTCGCTGGGGGAAGGCCGCAGGATGTTTGGAAAGGGTTTTGGCATCGTCGGGCCATCGAGGCCGCGACGATGCCCGCGGCCGGCCGATCACGCGCCGTCGGGCTTGACGCGAACGACCGGTCACGCGCCCACGTTCCTTTTCGTGACCGACAAGGGTCGCACGCGGCTGTTGTCTCGTCGATCAAGACATGGAAGCCGGCACGAGATGCGAAGTTCGCGTCAGGCCCGGTGACCAGCCGTGGTGGCGATCGCGGGCATCGACGCGGCCTCGATGGCCCGTCGATGCCAAACCCCTCTACAAAAATGACGCGCACTTCCCCAGCGAATGTTGTCTGCCGGCTTGCCATGCCCGGCACGGCGAGGCGGGGGAGTCTTTTTTGTGAGGTAAAGGAGGAGGCCGCAGGCCGGGGGACACGAACAAAAAAGACTCCCCCGGTGAGCCGTGCCTGACCCAGCGCACCCCATGACCCAGCGCACCCCATGAGCCACGTGCCCCATGAGCCACGTGCCCCATGACTCAGCGTGCCCCGACAACGAGCAATCAACCAGCAGCCAACCGCCGCAGCGCCTGCTCGAACACCTCCGGCGGCTGCCCGCCCTGGATCAGGTGCTTGTCGTCGATGATGATGGATGGCACCGAGTGGATGCCGCGCTGCTGGTAGTACTGCTCGCGCTCGCGCACCTCGGCGGTGTAGCGGCCGCTGGCGAGCACCGCGCGCGCCTGCTCGCCGTCGAGGCCGGCCTCGGTGGCGTAGCGCACCAGCACGTCGTGCGAGCTGGGATCCTGGCCGTCGGTGAAGTAGGCCTTCAGGAACGCGTGCTTGAGCGCCAGCGCGTTCTCGCCGGTGGTGTCGTGCTCGTCGTCCAGCACCTCGGCCCAGTGCAGCAGGCGGTGCGCGTCGAAGGTGTTGTAGATGCGGGCGCGCTTGTCCATGTTGAACGTGAAGCCCACGGCGGCGCCGCGCTCGCGGATCGCCTCGCGATTCTTCTGCACCTGCTCCGCGGGCATGCCGTACTTGCGCGCGATGTGCTCGTTGGTGTCCTCGCCCTCGGGCGGCATCTGCGGGTTGAGCTCGAACGGCTGGAAGTGCAAGGTCACCGGCACTTCGGGGCCCAGGCGCTCGAGCGCGGTCTCCAGCGCGGTGAGGCCGATGGCACACCAGGGGCAGGAGACGTCGGAGACGAAATCGATCTTCATGGCAGGCATTCCGGGAAGGGATGCCAGCCAGTTTAGGGCGAACCCGGCAAGTGCAAGAGGCGTGGGGCCATCGGTTAAGCTGCCTGCGCCCGCCACCCCATCGACGCCCCTTGACCGCCCTCTTCGCCGCCCTGCTGCTCCTCATCGCCGGCTATGTCGTCTTCGACCGCCGGCGCCACGTCCGCCTCAAGGCCGCGTGCGTGGCGGCGTTCGAGCAGGCCTACGCCGCCACGTCGCCATCGCCGGCATTCGAGATGAGCTACTCGTACGGCGAGCCCGTCTTCAAGGTGGAGTTCGCGTCCAAGGAGGCGATGCAGGCCGCGGCGGACGCGAACGGCGCGTTCCTGCAGGCCATCGACATCCTGTGCAAGGATCGCGGCCGCAAGCGCCAGTTCAAGGCGCAGCGGGCCGTGTTCTTCCGGCATCCCGCCGACGACGAGCCGGTGGTGACGCACTGCTGCGACACGATGCGCTCGCAGGTGGGCCGCACGATCGTCTACCAGGACGACATCAAGAGCTACGGCCTGAAGACCTCCATCGTGGGGACGCCGGCGCTGGCGATCTCGCATTGCCCGTGGTGCGGCTCGCACCTGCCGCCAACGACCTGACTCACACGAAGTCGCGCGCCCGGTAGTAGGTCATCCCCACCGCCTGCATCAGGCCGCCGACGGCCTCGCCGCCAGGGAACGGCGGATTGACGATGGGCGCGAACCAGTCGAGCTCGTCGGACCTGCCCAGCATCTTGTCGGTGACCACCCTGGCCGCCACGCGCGTGGGCACCAGGCCGTGGCCGCAGAAGCCCTGCGCCCAGAACACGCGGCCGTCGCGCTGGCCCCAGTCGGGCATGCGGCGCATCGTGATGTCGATGTGGCCACCCCAGGCGTAGTCCATCCGCACGTCCGCGAGCTGCGGGAACACGCGCGCGATGTTGCGGCGCATCGCCTGCGGCAGGTTGGCCGGCGTGCCGCCGAGGTAGGTGCACTTGCCGCCGAACAGGAGCCGGTGGTCGGCCGTCATGCGGAAGTATTCGAGGATGAACTGGTTGTCGTAGACCGCGTGGTTGTGCGGGATCAGGCTGCGCGCCATCGCCTCGCCCAGCGGCGCGGTGACGCCGATGAAGGTGCCCACCGGCAGCGTGCGCGACGCCAGCTTCGGGTCGAGCCTGTCGACGTAGGCGTTGGAGGCCAGCACGATCTGGTCGCAGCGCACGACGTGCGGCCCGGCGTTCACCTCGATGCGGCCGGACTTCTCGACGTACCCATCCACCTTGCTCTGCTCGAAGATGCGCACGCCGTGGCTCTCCACCGCGCGCGCCAGGCCCAGCACGTACTTCAGCGGGTGGATGTGGCAGCCCTCCGGATCGATGATGCCGGCCTGGAAGCGCGTGGAGTTCAGGTACCTGGGCAGGTCCTTCTTCCCGACGAACTGCAGCTTGTCGTAGCCCCATTCGTTGACGCACTCCTCGATCCAGCCGGTGAGGTCGGCCACGCGGCGCTGCAGCACGGCGACCTCGAGATGGCCCTGCACCAGGTCGCAGGCGATGGCGTGCTCGGCCATGATGCCGCGGATGTCGGCGACGGCCTCGCGCGACGCGTCGAACATGCGCTTCGCGCGCTCCAGTCCCATCACGCCCTTCAGCCGCTGCATGCCGCACGGGAAGCCGATGATCATCTGGCCGCCGTTGCGCCCCGACGCGCCCCAGCCCACGCGGCTCGCCTCGACGACGGCCACGCGCTTGCCGGCCTTCGCGAGTTCCAGCGCGCTGTACAGGCCGAAGAAGCCGGCGCCCACGACGCACACGTCGACGTCCAGGTTCTCCTGCAGCGACGGGCGGTTCGACTGGAGGTGGCGCGACGACGCGGCGTAGTACGAGTCGACGTACTCGGGAGAGGAACGGAACATGGTGTCTTTCGGTTCGGAGGTCAGGCGAGCTCGACCAGGTGGACGATATCCCAGTGGTGGCGCGGGTCGGCGGCGGCATGGCGCTCGGCGCTCTCGTGGCGCTTGAGCGCGACGAAGAGATCCACCAGCGGGTCGCCGAACAGCTCGCGCATCAGCGCGCTGGCCTCGAGCGCGTCGCAGGCCTGCGTGAGGCTGCGCGGCAGCGCGACGCCGGCCGACTCGCCTGCCGGTTGCAGGCCCTGCTCGATGCCGGCGAGGCCCAGGCCCAGCGTGGCGGCCACCACCAGATAGGGGTTGGCGTCGCCGCCGGGCAGGCGGTTCTCGATGCGGCGGTTCTGCGCGCTGGCCTGGGGGATGCGGAACGCCACCGCGCGATCGTCGTGGCCCCAGCTGGCCGACGACGGCGACGCGTCGCTGAGGCGGATGCGGTCGAACGACATGTCGTGCGGCGCGAAGAACGCCATCGCCGCGTCGGCGTGGCGCTGCAGGCCGCCGATGAAGGCGCCGAGCGTGTCGCGGTCGGTGCCGTCCGGATGCGCGAAGGCGTTCGTGTGCGCGCCGGGAATGTCGGCGCTTCCGCCGGCGAGCGCGCGGCCGCTCCGGAGCGAGCCGGCGTGAGCCCCTTGGGGGTGGGGAGCGGAGCGAGCCGGGCTGTCATGAACGCTGAAGTGCCAGTGCATGCCGGTGCCGGGCTGGTCGAGGAAGGGCTTGGGCGCGAAGGTGGCGAGGAAGCCGAACTGCGCGGCCACCTGGCGCGCGAGGCGCTTGAAGCGGAACACCGCGTCGGCCTGCGCAAGCGGCTCGCCGGGCATGAAGTTCACCTCGTACTGCGAGTACGCGGCCTCGTGCGCGTGGCCGCACACGGGAATGCCCTGCAGGTGGCAGGCGGCGAACAGCGCGTCGAAGTAGTCGGCGAAGTGGCCGGCGCGTTCCAGCGAGTAGGCCTCGCAGGCGCGCTCGCGCGCGGGCGCGCCGGGGCGGGACGCGGGCGCGTGCAGACTCACCTGGCCCGCGTGCTCGCGGCGATCCACCAGGAACAGCTCCAGCTCCGGCGCCACGGTGGCGGCCAGGCCGGCCCGGTCGAGGCGGGCCAGCACGCGGCGCAGCGCGGCGCGCGGCGATAGCTCGCTGGCGCAGATCGCGCGGCCGTAGCGTTCGGCGTGCAGCGGGCCGACGGGCTCGCAGATCACCGCGGCGGTGCCGGCGCGGCCCGGCTGCGGGACCAGCGTGGCGAGATCGGGCACCAGGCTGATGTCGAGGTAGGACGCCGGCAGCAGCGGGCCGAACACGGCCTCGGGCTCGCCGCCCGTCAACGTCAGGCCGAACATCACCGACGGGAAACGGCATCCGGCCATGCCGACGAAATCGGCGGGGCCGACGGACTTGCCGCGCGCCACCGACGTGAAGTCGCCGACGGCGCATTCGATGGCCGTGACGGGCGCGCCACCCGGCGCGGCGGACAGCTGTGCCAGCGCGGCCTGGACGGCGCTGCGGTCGGGCGTGGAAAGGGAATTCATGGGCGACAGCTTACGCAGCGATTGGCCCATCGTGAAGGGCCATTTGGCACCGCATCGACTGGGCCACTTCGGCTCACAGGCGTAGGATGGCGCCCACCATGACCCCGCCGACCTCCGCCGACACCCTCGTCGACTGGCTGCAGCACGCCTGGGCGCATCCGTCCGGCGGCGAGGCGCGCCTATCCATCGGCGCCCGCCTGACGCAGCTGCTGCGCCGCGCGATCCTCGAGCGCGTGGTGCCGCCGGCCCACCGGCTGCCGTCCACGCGCGCGCTCGCTCACGCGCTGCGCATCGCGCGCAACACGGCCGTGCCGGTCTACGAGCAACTGCGCGCCGAGGGCTTCGTGGTGGCCGGCCAGGGCTCGGGCACCTATGTCTGCCGCATCGCGCCCGACGCCTTGCCGGCGCCCGTGGCGGTCGAACCCGTGGCGCGGGCACGCGCGGCCGCCCCGCTGGCGTTCTCGCGCCGCGGCCGCCGCTACCACAGCCATCCGCTGCACGAGTTCTGGACGCGCCAGCCCTTCTGCCCGGGGCAGTTCGACTTCGCGCTGTTCCCGCACCGGCTGTGGAACCGGCTGCAGCAGCGCCAGCTGCGGCGCGCCGACCCGATCCAGCTGGAACAGGGCGAGCCCGGCGGCGCGCCCGAACTGCGCCAGGCGATCTCGGAACACGTGCGCGTCACGCGCGGCGTGCACTGCGCGCCCGACCAGGTGATCATCACCGACGGCACCGGCGAGTCGATCGACCTCGTCGCCCGCCTCATGTGCGACCCCGGCGACGAGGTGCTGCTGGAAGACCCCGGCTACTGGGCCGCCACGCAGGTGCTGTCCGACCACGGCCTGCGCCTGCACGCGGCCCCGGTCGACGCCCACGGCCTGCCGGTGCCGGTGCTGCGTCCGGGCCGGCGCGCGCCGCGCCTGGCCTACCTCACGCCGTCCAACCAGTTCCCCACGGGTGGCGTGATGCCGCTCGCGCGCCGGCTCGAATGGCTGCAGTTCGCGGCCCGCCACGACACGCTGCTGCTGGAGGACGACTACGACAGCGAGTACCGCTACGAAGGCGCGCCGTTCCCGTCGCTGCAGGGCCAGGACGCGGCCGGCCGCGTGATCTACCTCGGCACCTTCAGCAAGACGGTGTACCCCGGCATCCGCGTCGCGTTCCTGGTGGTGCCGCAGGGCCTGCAGCGCGTGTTCGCCGACGCGTCGGCCGACTTCTACCGCGACGGCGACCAGATCGTGCAGCAGGTGCTGGCCGACTTCATGCGCGAAGGCCACTATGCGGCCCACGTGCGCACGCTGCGGCGCGAGTACGCGTTGCGCCGCGACGCGATGCTGCGCGCCTTGACGGGCGCGCTGCCAGGGGAATTCGCGGCGCGGCGCCTGAGCGTGGTCTCGGGTGCGCGCGGCGTGCACCTGACGCTCGCGTTGCCCGACGAGGTGGACGACCGCGCCGTGGCGCGCGCCGCGATCGCCGCGGGGGTCACGGCGATCCCGTTGTCGGTCTATGCCACGCGCGTGGCCTGGCGCGGCCTCGTGCTGTCGTTCGCCGCCACACCCGTGGCGCAGATCACGCCCCTCGTCGCGGCGCTGGCGCCGGTGTTGCGCAATGCGTTGCGCCGGCAAGGCTTGAGCTATCGGCAAGCGACACCCGATGCGATGCCAATCGTCGATTCGCGGCCGAGCACGACGCATCCCCACAAATAGCGACTCCATGGGAGCCCCGGCGGCCTAGAATTTTTGCCTGGAGGTCCCCATGCACTGGCGCGAAGAATCGCCGACGGACACGCCGCGATGACCATCGACGGCCGATCACTGCTCGCGGTGGTGGCTGCGCTCTGCGTGGTGTTCGCCATCGTGGTGCTTGCGCTCGAGCGGCGCCTGCGCCAGCCGATGCCGGGGCTGCGCCTGTGGGCCGCATCCAACCTTTTCCTGGGCGTCGCCGCCGCCGCGCACATGCTGCAAGGCCACGTGCCGCTGTGGGTGCCGGCGATCCTCGGCAACTGGGCGATGCTCGTCGGCCGCACCGCCAGCGTCGCCGCGCTGCGCCAGTTCGACCGCCGGACCGTGCCGCTCGCCTGGCTCGCCACGGCCTGCGGGCTGCTGATGCTGGCGATCGCGGCCACGTTGTTCGTCTGGCCCGAGCCGAGGGCGCGCGCCATGGTCATGGTCGGGGGCATGGCATGCCTGGCGATCTGGGGCACGTACTCGCTGGCGGTCAGCGCTCCGCCCAGCGTCAGCCGCGCCATCACGATGGTGGGCCTGGGCGGCTGGGCGCTGGCCAACCTGTGGCGGCTGTGGACGACCGCGAACCTGCCGGCAGGCGCGCCCGTCCTCGACCTGCGCAATCCCACCGTCGCCGCCTACATGGGCGCGCTGGTGATCATGGACGTGTTCTGCAACATCGGCTTCATCCTGCTGATCACGGATCGCATGCACGAATGGGTGCTGCAGCTGGCCCGCACGGACCACCTCACCGGCGCCCTGTCGCGCGGCGCGCTCCACACGCAGGCGCAACGCGACCTGCAGATCGCGCGGCGGCAACGCACCCATACCGCCGCCTTCATCGTCGACATCGACCGCTTCAAGGCGATCAACGACTGCCACGGCCACGCCGCGGGCGACGCGGTGCTGCGCCACGTGGCCCGGCACGGGCAGGCCGTCCTGCGTTGCACCGACCTGTTCGGCCGCTACGGCGGCGACGAATTCGTCGCGATCCTGCCGGAGACGGACCTCCCGACCGCGGCGGCAATCGCGGAACGCCTGCGCCTGGCGGTCGGCGAGCCCCTGCCCGGCGCGCCCGCGCTGCCATGCGACCTGCGCAGCGTGACCGTGAGCATCGGCGTGGCCACCGTGCCGCCCGGCGCCGACTGCGTCGACGACCTGATCGCGCAGGCCGACCAGGCGCTCTACGCCGCCAAGAATGCCGGCCGCAATCGCACGCACGTCGCGGAGGCGGCGTCCGTGCCGGAGGTGCCGACCCTGCGCGTGATCCAGGGCCGGCCGTGAAACGGCGAAGGGCTCCGATTCGATTCAGATCTGCACGCGCGTACCCAGTTCGATGACCGAGTTGTTGGGCAGGCGGAAGAACTCCACCACGCTCCCGGCGTTGCGCGTCATGGCCGCGAACAGGCGTTCGCGCCAGTGCGCCATGCCGTCGCCGCGCGTGGGCACCACCACCTCGCGGCTCAGGAAATAGCTGGTGGTGATCTCCTCCACCTCCAGGCCGTGCGAGCGGCACAGCGTGAGCGCCCGCGGGATGTCGGGCGTGTTCTTGAACCCGTAGTTCACCGTGACGCGCCAGAAGCCGCGCGCCAGCGGCTCCACCTGCACGCGCTCGGCGAACGGGATCCACGGCACCTCGTGGAACTTCACAGTGAGGATGACGTTGGTCTCGTGAAGCACCTGGTTGTGCTTCAGGTTGTGCAGCAGCGCCTGCGGCACGGTGCCGACGTTGGCCACCGTGAAGACGGCGGTGCGCGGCGTGCGCACGATGTCGTCCTCGGCCAGCGCGGTGATGAACGGGATGAGGTCCGGATCGTCGCGGCGGATGCTCTCCAGCAGCAGCTCGCGGCCGCGCTTCCAGGTGGACATCACCGCGAACATCGCCAGCGCCAGCAGCAGCGGGAACCAGCCGCCGTGCAGGAACTTCAGCGAGCACGCCGCCACCAGCAGGCCGTCGAGGAACATGAAGAAGCCCGTGGCGCCGAGCGCGACCCACAGCGGGAAGCCCCAGCCGTAGCGGACGACGAAATAGGTGAGCGTGGTGTCGATCAGCATCGTCACCGTCACCGCGATGCCGTACGCCGAGGTCAGCGCCGACACGCTGCCGAAGCCCACCACGGCGCACACCACCGCCACCATCAGGGCCCAGTTCAGGCGTGGCAGGTAGATCTGGCCGGCCTCGCGCACCGAGGTGTAGACGACCTCCATGCGCGGCAGGAAGCCCAGCTGGATCGCCTGCTTGGCCATGGAGAACGCGCCCGAGATCACGGCCTGCGACGCGATGACGGCGGCCATCGCGGCCAGCACCACCACCGGCGCCACCCAGGCCTGCGGGAACATCTTGAAGAACGGGTTGGCGATGGCGGTCGGATCGTGGATCAGCAGCGCGCCCTGGCCCATGTAGTTGAGCGCCAGCGCCGGCAGCACCAGGGTGCTCCAGGCCAGGCGGATGGGCGTCTTGCCGAAGTGGCCCATGTCGGCGTAGAGCGCCTCGGCGCCCGTGAGCGCCAGCACGATGGCGCCGAGCGCGGCGAGCACATGCCAGCCGCGGTCGAACAGGAACTCGACGGCATAGATCGGGTTGAGCGCGTTGAGGATCTCGGGCGCCTGTGCGATGTGCAGCGCGCCGACGACGGCGAGGCCGCTGAACCAGACCAGGATGATCGGGCCGAACAGCTTGCCGAACGCGCCGGTGCCGAAGCGCTGGGCCGAGAACAGCGCCACCAGGATCAGCACCGAGATCGGCACCACGTAGGCCTTGAGCGCCGGCGTGATGACCTCGATGCCCTCGACCGCGCCCATCACGGTGACGGCCGGCGTGATGACGCTGTCGCCGAAGAACAGCGTGGCGCCGAACATGCCCACCAGCAGGATCAGCGTGCGCCGCTGCGGCGTGCCGCGCGCGGCCTTGGCCGCCAGCGCGGTGAGCGCCATCGCGCCGCCTTCGCCGTTGTTGTCGGCGCGCAGGATCAGGATCACGTACTTGAGCGTGACCACCAGCATCAGACCCCAGAAGATGGTGGAGACCGCGCCGATCAGGTGCCACGCGTCGAGCGGAACGCCCACGCCCGACACCGGCTGGAAGATCTCGTGCAGCGTGTACAGCGGGCTCGTGCCGATGTCGCCATAGACGACGCCCAGTGCGCCCAGCGTCATGGCCCCGAGGCCCGCGCCGTGTTCCTTGCTGCTCATGAGATCGGCCGAACCCGCCGCCGGATGCGTGCGCGGGTCATTGATTGGTGGGGAGCGCATTTTGACCCATCGCCTCGTGACACCGCCACCTCGGCCGGCAAAGCGTCGTTTCGGCGCCCGGGCGCGTCCGTCGCCCATCCCCGCTAAAGTCCGGCCCATGCTGATCAACTGCGTCGCCTACGAGAACGGGGCCAAGCTCGCCGACATCCCCATCGCGGAGATCAGCGACTACCTGGCGCGCCCGGACTGCTTCGTCTGGGTCGCGCTCAAGGACGCCACCGACGACGAGCTCAAGACGATGCAGGAGGAGTTCGGCCTGCACGAACTGGCCGTCGAGGACGCCCTGCACGGCCACCAGCGCCCCAAGGTCGAGGAATACGGCGACACCCTTTTCGCCGTGGTGCACACCGTGGAGATGACGCCCACGGACGAACTCAAGACGGGCGAGGTGGACATCTTCGTCGGCACGAACTTCGTGCTGTCCATCCGCAACCGCAGCGGGCAGAACCTGCTGCAGGTGCGCGAGCGCTCGGAACGCGAGCCGCAGCTCCTGCGCCACGGCCCGGCCTTCGTGTTCTACGCGCTGCTGGACGCGGTGGTCGACCGCTACTTCCCCATCATCGACCGGCTCGAGACCGAGCTGGAACAGGTGGAGGAACAGATCTTCGAGCCCGGCACCTCGCAGGCCAACATCCGCCGCCTGTACGAGCTCAAGCGCGACATCGGCGTCGTGCGCCATGCCGTCGCGCCGCTGGTCGACGCCGTGCACAAGCTGTTCAGCGGACGCGTGCCGGCCGTCTGCGAGAACAACCGCGAGTATTTCCGCGACGTCTTCGACCACCTGATGCGCATGAGCGGCTCGCTGGACAACCTGCGCGACACCATCGGCACGGCCATCCAGGTGAACCTCGCGATGGTGGCCATCGAGGAATCGGTGGTCAACAAGCGCCTCGCCGCCTGGGCCGGCATCTTCGCGGTGATCAGCGCGTTCGCGGGCATCTGGGGCATGAATTTCAAGAACATGCCGGAGCTGGAGTGGCACTACGGCTATCCGCTGGCCCTGGCCACGATCACGATCGTGTGCGTGATCCTCTACCGGCAGTTCAGGAAGTCGGGCTGGTTATAGGACGGCCTGGGCTCGCATCCGTTCGCCGGCCAGGCACCACCCGTGCGTGCGAAGAGAACGCCTGGCTACGCCGGCTGCGACTCGGGCGCCTCGCGCGCCTCCAGCTCGATCTCCACGCGATCCCGCCCCTGCTGCTTCGCGCGATACATCGCCTCGTCGGCGCGCTTGATCCCTTCGTTGAGATCCTCGCCGCGATGCCACTCCGAGACCCCGAAGCTGCAGGTCACGCGCAGGCCGTCGGGCCAGTTGGCGACGGCGATGCGCTCGCGCAGCCGCTCGGCGATGTCGCGGCCCTTGAGGCCCGGCGTGTCGCGGAACACGAGCAGGAACTCCTCGCCGCCCCAGCGCGCGAACAGGTCGTCGCGCTGCACGGCCGAGCGCACGAGGTGGGACAGGCCGCTGATCACCTGGTCGCCGGTGTCGTGGCCGTGCGCGTCGTTGATGCGCTTGAAGTGGTCGATGTCGATGAACACGAGCGTCATCGGGAAGGTCTGGCCGTCGTCCAGGCGCACGAGGCGCGTCAGCTCGTCGGCCAGCCCCTTGCGGTTGAGGGCGCCGCTGAGCGGGTCGGTGCGCGCGATCTCCGCCAGGCTGCGGGTCTCGAGGCGCAGCGATTCGTTCAGGCGCTGCAGCGAGCTCTGGCTGGCCGCCGACAGCCGCAGCTCGTTGCGCTTGAGCAGGCCGTCGACCACCAGGTAGCCGAACACCGACAACATCCACACCGCGATGATGCCGAGGCGGAACGTGGCGATGGAGATCAGCTTGCCGGTGAGTTCGATGCGCTGGATGCGGATCGTGTGCAGGCCCGGCTCCACCTTGGGGCCGGTGGAGAACGCGATCTGCGTGGCGTTGCGGAAGTCGGGCGCCTCGAGCTCGAGCGTCATCGGGTGTTCGTCGACCCACCACTGCGACACCGTGAAGCGGCTCAGCGGCACCTCGTAGCCCTGCGGGTAGGCCGAGGGTTCGTAGATCAGCTGGTCGACCTTCTGGGACTCGAACTGCCCCGGCTTCGAATACGCCGGATCGAAATTGCGCACGTAGATGCGCACGCGCTGCTGCGCCTCGGGGCCGGTGGCGCTGATCCACAGCCTCATCGAGTCGTAGCGGCTCAGGTCGATGCCGTGCGGCGCCTTGGCGAACTCCAGCCGCAGCTCGCAGAACGCCCATTCGTAGCCGGCGCGCAGGTCGCAGTCCATGCCCAGGCCGCCGTTGGCGCGATCGACGCTGGCCACGCTGTTGCCGCCGGGATTGGCGCGGTCGTCGAACGCGGCGACGTCGTAGGGCGAATGCGCGTCGATGACCATCGTCGAGGTCATGCCGAACTGGTTCCACAGCAGCGCGACGCCGGTGAGGGCCAGCAGGACGATCAGCAGGCGACGGAGAACGCGAGCGTGCATGGGAAGGACGAAGGCGCCGGAAGGCGGCGTTCAGACGGGAATCGGCGGGCGACGGGGATTCTTGAGGACTTGCAGCGGATGGTTACACGCGCACGCGCCGGCTCGCGATGCGCGCCGGCCCGAAACATCGGGCAAGCGCGGATTTGTGGACAGCCGGGGCCACCGCGTGAGGCGGCGGCCGCCGCTCAGCGACGCAGCAGCGGCGCCTGCAGCTCGTGCACCGCGCCGGCGCCCACGGAGGCGCCGAAGCGCTTGGCCAGGCGTTCGGCCACGTTCTCCTGCAGCGTGTAGTCGACCACGTCCTCGGCCTTGACCACGTCGCGGGCCACCGAGTCGAGGCTGCCGAAGTGATCGGCCAGGCCCTGGTTGACGGCCTCCTCGCCGTTCCAGAACAGGCCCGAGAACGTGTCCGGCGTCTCGTGCAGGCGCGCGCCGCGGCCTTCCTTGACGACGGCGATGAACTGCTTGTGGATCTGGTCGATCATGGCCTGCGCCAGCGCGCGCTGCTCGGGCTTGAGCGGCGAGAACGGGTCGAGCATGCCCTTGTTCGCGCCGGCCGTGATCAGGCGGCGCTCCACGCCCAGCTTCTCCATGGTGCCGGTGAAGCCGAAGCCGTCCATCAGCACGCCGATGGAGCCGACGATGCTGGCCTTGTCGACGAAGATCTCGTCGGCGCCCACGGCCATGTAGTACGCGCCGGACGCGCACACCTCTTCGCAGACCGCGTAGATCTTCTTGTGGTACTGCGTCTTCAGGCGCTTGATCTCGTCGTAGACGATGCCCGCCTGCACCGGGCTGCCGCCCGGCGAGTTGATGCGGATCACCACCGCGACGGCGTTCTTCTCCTCGAACGCGCTGCGCAGCGCCGAGACGATGTTCTCCGCGCTGGCGGTGCCCTCGGAGGCGATCTCGCCGCGGATCTCCACCAGCGCCGTGTGCGGCCCGCTGGGCGTGGCGACCTTGCCGCGCTGCGCCGAGACGATGCCCCACACCACGGCCAGCGCGAGCAGGAACCACGCGAGGCGGCCGGCCAGGCGCCAGCGGCGGTCGGTGCGGCGATCGCGCATCAGCTCGCCCGTGACCTGCGCCAGCACGTGCTCGAGCCGCGACAGGTCGGCGTCGACGCTGACGTTGACGGGCGGTACCGGGGCGGGCGCCGGGGCCGGCGCGGGCACCGGGGCCGGCCCGTTCTCGGGCAGCGGCGGGGTCTGCGTGGGCTCGAAATCTTGCGTCATGGCGTGCTATCCGGAGAAATGGCGTCGAACTCGACAGGGCGGACGTCCGCGGAAGGATACCAATACACCTGGCCGGCGCGTTCGACGACGTCGATGCGCATCAGGCGCTGGCCCGCGCACGGACCCGCGATGCACTGGCCGGTGGTGGGCTCGTAGACCGCGCCGTGCATCGAGCAGATGATGAACCGGCGCTCGTCGTCGAGGAATTCGCCGGGGCGCCAGTCCATCTCGGTGGGCACGTGCGCGCAACGGTTCATGTAGGCCACCACGCGGCCCTCGAAGCGCAGCGCGAACGCGTGCGCCGGGCGGCGCCACAGCAGCACGTCGAACACGTGGGCCGGGCCGGCCTCCGCCAGGTCGGCGCCGGCGCACAGGGGCAGCGCGCCGTCCGGCGCCGTCTCAGGCATGGGCTTGCAGCCAGGAGGCGAGCTCGGCCACGCTCTGCGCGACGAACAGCGGCGCGTGCGCGGCGAACTCCGACGTCTGGTGGGCGCCGTAGGCCACGGCGACGCTGGGCGCGCCGGCGTTGGCGGCCAGTTGCAGGTCGTGCGTGGTGTCGCCGATCATCAGCGTGCGATCCGGGCTCGTGCCGAACTCGCGCATCAGCTCGAAAAGCATCTGCGGGTCGGGCTTGGAGCGCGTCTCGTCGGCCGTGCGCGTGCCGTCGAACACGCCCTTCAGCTCCACCGAGTGCAGCGCCTCGTCGAGGCCCGCGCGGCTCTTGCCGGTGGCCACCGCCAGCCAGTGGTGGCGCGCCTTCAGCGCATGCAGCAGGTCGAGCACGCCGGGGAACAGCGTCAGGTCGTGCTGGCGCGCCAGGTAGTGGAAGCGGTAGCGCTCCACCATCTGCGGGATCTGCTCGGGCAGGATGTCGGGCACCGCGTGCTGCATCGCGCCGTGCAGGCTCAGGCCGATCACCCACGAGGCGCGCTCGTCGTCGGGCACCGGCAGCCCCAGGTCGCGGCAGGCGGCCTGGATGCTGTGCACGATCAGCGCGGTGGAGTCGAACAGCGTGCCGTCCCAGTCGAAGACGATGAGGTCGAAGCAGCGCGGGCGGTCGGGGGAATCGGTCATGGCTTCTCGAGCGCGGCCACGAGGGCGGCGCATTCGGGCGGCAGCGGCGCCACGAGCTCGAGGCGCTCGCCGCTGGCGGGATGGTCGAAGGCGAGCTGGCGGGCGTGCAGGAACATGCGCTCGAAGCGCACGCCCGGCACGGCCTCGCCGCGCGCGAAGCGGCGATTGAGCGCGAAGTCGCCGTACTTGTCGTCGCCCACGATCACGTGGCCGGAGTGCTGCAGGTGCACGCGGATCTGGTGGGTGCGGCCGGTCTTGATGGTGACGTCCAGCAAGGTGGTGTCCGCGAACTGCGCCGCGATGCGCACCAGCGAGATCGAGCGCTGGCCGTCCGCATGGTCGTTGGCCACCGGGAACACGCGGCGCTCGCCGCCGCCGTCCTCGGTCTTGTGCAGGGCCACGTCGATCACCTTGAGCCTGGCGGGCCAGCGTCCCACCACCAGCGCGGCGTAGGTCTTGCCGGTCTCGCGGGCGCGGAACTGCTCCTGCAGCGCCAGCAGCGCGCTGCGCTTCTTGGCCAGCAGCAGGATGCCCGAGGTCTCGCGGTCGAGCCGGTGCACCAGCTCCAGGTACTTCTGCTGCGGCCGTGCGCGGCGCAGCTGCTCGATGACGCCGAAGCTCACGCCCGAGCCGCCGTGCACGGCGGTGCCGGACGGCTTGTCGATGGCGATCAGGTGCTCGTCCTCGAACAGGATCGGGAACTCGCGCGGCGGCGCCGCCTCGGCCGGCGTCGCGGGCGCGGCCATGCGCACGGGCGGCACGCGCACGACGTCGCCGCCGGCCAGCTTGGTGTCGGCCGAGGCTCGACCCTTGTTCACGCGCACCTCGCCCGAGCGGATGATGCGGTAGACGTGCGTCTTGGGCACGCCCTTGAGCTCGCGCAGCAGGAAGTTGTCCAGGCGCTGGCCTTCGAATTCGGCGTCCACCGTGACGCTGCGGACCGCCGGCGCGGCCTCGACGGCCGGCTCCGGGACGGGCGCCCGGGGGGCGGGTGGCGCGGGTCGCGCACGAGGCTTGGCCGCAGCGGCCGCGAGGGCCTTGCCGGGAGCGCCCGGCTTCGCCTTGGCGCCGCCCCGGGCCGGCGTTTGAGCCGGCTTGCGTTTCGCCTCTATAATTGGCCGGACCACGTTAGCGACATAAGTTCTTGATTTTCCAGAGTTTACCTGGGTAATCCGCAAGACGGACCTCAAGTCGGCCCTTTGAAACTCGACAACAAAACCGCGATGACGTGGCGCCAAGTATCGAAAGAGACGCGGCAAACAAGGTGATGCAACGCGCTCGGCGCCTCGACAGGCCGGTGACCACGAAGTGGCCCGGCGGCCGGATGCAAAGACGCGGAAGAGCAACGACTCACGAACCGACCTGCATTTTTCCGCAGGCTGGAGATAAAGGTTTTCCAAGGTCGCCAGAAGGAGTTCCCAACGGAAATCCAGCTGGCAGCCGGTATCAGTTCCTTTTCAATCGCAACGCATGGCGTTCGTTTCCCACCCCCACCCGACCCCACCCCGCCACGCGGGCGAGCACGCACGGCCCCGGCCGGCGCCCGGCGCATTTCCGCGCCGCGCCGCCGCCACCGCCCTGCTCTCGCCCCGCGCCCGGGGCCGCCTGGTGCGTGGACCTGCAGGAGCGGCCGCGGCCGTGACCGCAGGTGGCCTTTCAGGAAACATCCGACGTCCGGCACCGCGAGGCCAAGGCCTGACGCCATAGCGCCAACGCTGTTCATGTCGACCGCCTCGTCACCGGGGCCCGACGAACAGTCCAGGGCGGTTCCTTCCTTCGGTTCGCTTGTAGTTTCTCGTGCATCGTTAGCGCGCTTCGCAGGTCCTGTCGACATCGGCCTGCAGGAAGCGCAGTGAGGCGAACGCCTCGCGTCGGCGCATCGCCGCGCGAAGCGAACAAGGAGTGCACGTGAAACGCATGCTCATCAACGCGACCCAGCCGGAAGAACGCCGGCTGGCCATCGTCGACGGCCAGAAACTTCTCGATTTCGAGAACGAGATCGAAGGGCGCGAACAGCGCAAGGGCAATATCTACAAGGCGGTCGTGACGCGCGTCGAGCCGTCGCTCGAGGCCTGTTTCGTCGATTACGGCGAAGACCGCCATGGTTTCCTGCCGTTCAAGGAAATCTCGCGCCAGTATTTCCGCGAAGGCACCGACGTCAAGTCGGCGCGCATCCAGGACGCGATCCGCGACGGCCAGGAACTCCTGGTGCAGGTCGAGAAGGAAGAACGCGGCAACAAGGGCGCGGCCCTGACCACGTTCGTGTCGCTGGCCGGCCGCTACCTCGTGCTGATGCCCAACAACCCGCGCGGCGGCGGCGTCAGCCGTCGCATCGAGGGCGAGGACCGCGAGGAACTCAAGGAAAACCTCGACCAGCTCGAGTACCCGAAGGGCATGAGCCTGATCGCGCGCACCGCCGGCATCGGCCGCAGCGCGCCCGAGCTCCAGTGGGACCTGAACTACATGCTCAAGCTGTGGGACGCCATCGACGGCGCCTCCAAGTCGGGCAAGGGCGCGTTCCTCATCTACCAGGAATCGTCGCTGGTCATCCGCGCCATCCGCGACTACTTCACCGCCGACATCGGCGAGATCCTGATCGATACGGACGACATCTTCGAGCAGGCGCAGCAGTTCATGAACCACGTGATGCCGGAGACGGCCAATCGCGTGAAGCGCTACCGCGACGACGCGGCGCTGTTCAGCCGCTTCCAGATCGAGCACCAGATCGAGACCGCGTTCTCGCGCACGGTCAACCTGCCGGCCGGCGGCGCGATCGTCATCGACCACACGGAAGCGCTGGTCTCCATCGACGTCAACTCGGCGCGCGCCACGCGCGGCGGCGACATCGAGGAAACGGCCACCCGCACCAACCTCGAGGCGGCCGACGAGATCGCGCGCCAGATGCGCCTGCGCGACCTGGGCGGCCTGATCGTGGTCGACTTCATCGACATGGAAGAGTCGAAGAACCGCCGCGAGGTGGAGCAACGCCTGCGCGACGCGCTGCGCTTCGACCGCGCCCGCGTGCAGTTCTCGTCCATCAGCAAGTTCGGCCTGCTCGAACTGAGCCGCCAGCGCCTGCGCCCGGCGCTGAGCGAGGGCAGCCACATCACCTGCCCGCGCTGCAACGGCACGGGCCACATCCGCGACACCGAATCGTCCGCTCTGCAGATCCTGCGCATCATCCAGGAAGAGTCGATGAAGGAGAACACGGCCGCCGTGCACGTGCAGGTGCCGGTGGAAGTGACGTCGTTCCTGCTCAACGAGAAGCGCAGCGAGATCACCAAGATCGAGCTGAAGCAGCGCACCACCGTGCTGCTGGTGCCCAACAAGCACCTCGAGACGCCGAACTACAAGCTCGAGCGCCTGCGCCACGACGATGCGCGCCTGGAGAACCTGCAGGCCAGCTACACGATGATCGAGGAGCCGCAGGACGAGGTCTCGATCACGCGGCGCGACAAGGCCAAGGCCAAGCAGGAGCCGGTGATCAAGGGCGTGCTGCCCGACCAGCCGGCCCCGCCGGCACCGGCCCCCGCGCCGGCGCCTGCACCGGTCGCGCAGGCCGCGCAACCCGCGCGCGCACCGCGTCCCGCGGCCGCCCCGGCGCCCGCCACCGGCGGATTCTTCGGCTGGGTCAAGAGCCTGTTCGGCGCGGCGCCCGCGCCCGCCCCGGTGGCCGCGCCCGCTCCGGCGACGGCCACGCCGGCCGCCCGCACGGGCGAGTCGCGCGACGGCAATCGTGACGGCCGCGGCCGTGACGACAAGCGTCGCGGCGGCCGCAGCGGCGAACGAGGTGGCCGCGGTTCCGAGGCCCGTGGCGGCGAAGGCCGCGGCGAGCGCAAGGCCGGCGAAGGCCGTCCGCCGCGCGACGAAGCGCGTCGCGGCGAGCGCGGCGAACGCAATCGCGAGACCGTGTCCGAGAGCGGCGAGGCGCGTCCGGAAGGCCGCGGCGGTCGCCGTGGCGAGCCGCGCGTCGACGGCGCGCCGCGTGAAGGTGGGCGCGAAGGCGGTCAAGGTGGCCGCGAAGGCGGTCGTCGCGAACGCGGCCCGCGCGAGGAGCGTCCGGCGCAGGTCGAAGGCGCCGAGGGCGTGGTGGCCGAGGCCGCACCGCAGCGCGAGCGTGGCGATCGTGGCGGCCGTCGTCCGGCTCCCGCACCGGTGGCCGAAGCGCCCAGCGGCTACGGCGAACTGGGCGAGCAAGGCGAGCTGATCGACACCCCGCCGGGCGCCGATATGGTGGCCGGCGCGGTGTCCGGGGACGGCACGCCCGCGGCCGACGGCGAGCGCGACGGCCGTCGCCGCCGCCGCCGCCGTGGCGGCCGTGGCCGTGACGACGCGTCCGGCGAAGGCGTCGTCGAGGGCGAAGGCAGCGACGCTGTCGCCGAGGGCGAGACGCCCGCGGAAGGCGCCGTGGCTGCCGAAGGCGAAGCACAAGCCGACGGCGAAGGCGGCAACCGCCGCCGTGGCCGCGGTCGCGACCGCAATCGCGGCCCGCGCCGCGAGGACGGCCAGGGCGACACCAGCGGCGAGACCGCCACCGAAGGCCTGCCCGGCAACGCCGCGCTGACCGAGGCGGCCGGCGTCGCCGAGCCCGCACCGGCCCCAGTGCTGGCCGACGCGCCGGCGTCGCATGCCGAGCCCGCCGCGGCGCCGGTGGCCGAAGCCGCCGAGGCCGACGAAGCGCCGGCCCGCGTGGCCGTGCCGTTCGAGTCGCACGCCTTCACGGCGCCGGCTCCGGCGCCCGTGCAGGCGCCCGCGCCGGTCGTGGCGGCGCCGGTCGCGCCCGTCGCGCCCGTCGTGCCGAAGTTCGACCTGCCCATCGCCGACCTGAACACGCTCGCGGGTTCGGCCGGCCTCGAGTGGGTGCACTCCAACGCCGACAGCGTGCGCGCCGCCCAGGAGGCGATCGCCAGCGCGCCCAAGGCCGCGCACGTTCCGCGCGAGCGCCCGCCGGTGGTCGTGGTCGACGAAGGCCCGCTGGTGCTGGTGGAGACCCGCAAGGATCTCAGCCAGATCAAGCTGCCATTCGATACGCAGGCCTCCTGATTGCCGCGTTTGACGCCATGACGAACCCGACCGCCCTCCTCGCTCGCCGCCCCGTGTTCCGGACGCTGTGCATCGCGGGGGCCGCCGGGCTCGCGATGTCGTTGTCGGCCTGCAAGGACGTCGACGCGGCGTCGATGACGCCCGCGGGCGCGGCGCTGGTGGCCTCGGCCCCGGCCGTCTCGACGGCTCACGTGCCAGCACCGCCCGTCATCGCCTCCGCCGCCGCGCCGGGCGACCTGGCGTCGGTCGACGCGCAACTGGAGAAGACGCTCGCCGGCGCGTCGGCCTGCACCGTCGACACCGAATGCCATTCGGTGGCCGTCGGCGCCAAGGCCTGCGGCGGCCCGACGGGCTACCGCGCGTACTCGAGCAAGACCGTCTCCGCGGCCAGCGTCGACGCGCTGGCGCAGCGCGAGCGCGACCTCGCCGGCCAGGCGGCGCGTGACTCGCACCAGGTGTCCACCTGCTACATGCTCGCCGACCCCGGCGCGCACTGCCAGCAGAACAAGTGCGTCACCGGGCAGGCCGGGCCGGGCTGAGCGACGCCGTCCTCACGACGAGCCGCGCGCCTTCGGGCCCGCGGCTTTTTTCATGGCGGCGAGGCCGGTCTAGAGCCGGTCGAGCGCCCGCAAGTAGGCCGCGTCGCGCATCAGGTCGTCCCAGGGCATCGGCTCGGTCTGCGGCAGCAGGTCCAGGCGGCGCCGTTCGCTGGCGGCGTCCGGTGCCCAGGTGCCATCGGCGCGCGCCTTGACGAGGCCGTCCAGCAGGTCGTCCAGCGGCTTGCCCTTGCCCACGCTCTGGTTGCACAGCAGCACCAGGTCGCAGCCGGCGTTCATCGCCAGCACGGCGGCCTCGGCATAGCCCAGCGTGCGACCGGCCAGCGTGCGCGCGCCGGCCATGCTCAGGTCGTCGGAAAAGATCGCACCGGTGAAGCCGAGCCGCGCGCGCAGGATGTCCTGCAGCCACGGCGCCGAGAAGCCCGCGGGCTTGTCGTCGACGTCGGGGTACACGACGTGGGCAGGCATCACGCCGGCCAGCGACGTGGACAACCATTCGTAGGGCCGCGCGTCGTCCAGCAGGATCTCGGCGAGCGGGCGCGGGTCCACCGGAATGTCGACGTGGCTGTCGGCCGCGACATGGCCGTGGCCGGGGAAGTGCTTGCCGCAGTTGGCCATGCCGGCCTGGCGCATGCCCAGCATCAGGCTCTTGGCCAGCAGCGTGACGATGCGGGCGTCGCGATGGAACGAGCGGTCGCCGATGACCACGCTGTGGCCGAAGTGCAGGTCGAGCACCGGCGCGAAGCTCAGGTCGACGCCGCAGGCGCGCAGCTCGGTGGCCATCACGAAGCCGGCCGCGGTGGCCGAGTCGGTGGCGGCCATCGCGCCGTCGCCCGCGGGGCCGGCGCCGTCGTCCATCCAGCGCTTGCCGTAGACGTCCATGGCCGGCAGGTGAGTGAAGCCGTCGGTGCGGAAGCGCTGGACGCGGCCGCCCTCGTGGTCGACGCACACCAGCAGGTCGGGCCGGATCGCCTTCATCTCGGCCACCAGCTCGGTGACCTGCTGGCGGTTGACCCAGTTGCGCCCGAACAGGATCGCGCCGCCGGTCAGCGGATGCGCGAGGCGGCGCCGGTCGTCGGCGCCGAGCCGGGTGCCGGCCACGTCGAGGATCACCGGGGCGTGGTCGTCGAAGCGGGCGTCGGGGACGAAATCCAGCGGCTCGCTGAACTTGGCGACGATGGCGGCCTCGCCGGACGGCTTGGGTGTCTTGGCGTTCTTCTTGATCTTGCGGGCCATGGATGTCAGCTCTGGGTTGGTGCGGTCTCGACCACCACGAAGGAGGCCACGTAGTCGGTCTCGTCGGTGACGGTGACGTGCGCGACGAGGTTGCGCTCGGCGAACCACGCCGCCATCTCGCCGTGCAGGCGGATGAAGGGCTTGCCGGAGCGCTCGTTGAGGATCTCGCAGCTGCGCCAGGTCATGGGCATGTGCAAGCCCATGCCCACGGCCTTGGAGAACGCCTCCTTGGCCGAGAAGCGCGTGGCCAGGAAGCGGACGCCGCGGCTTTCCACCTTGGCGCGCCGCGCGTGGAACACCTTCAGCTCGTCGGGGCCCAGCACCTTCTCGGCGAAGCGGTCGCCCTTGCGCTCCAGCGTGGCCGTGATGCGGCGCACGTCGCAGAGGTCGGTGCCGATGCCATAGATCATCGGGAAACCTCCGCGCTGCGCGCTACGGTCTGTTCGCGCTTCGGGCGGCCGTGCGCGCTCACGCGAGCGACTCCGCCGCCTCGGCCGCGACGATGGCGCGCAGGTAGCGCTGGACCGTGTCGCCCAGGCCGTATTCCAGCGCGTCGGCGATCAGCGCGTGGCCGATCGAGACCTCGGCGACGCCGGGCACCGCGCGGATGAAGTCGGTAAGGTTGGCGAGGCTCAGGTCGTGGCCCGCGTTGAGCCCCAGGCCCAGCGCCAGCGCCGCCTCGGCGGTGCGCGTGAAGCGCGCGAGCACCTCGGCCTGGCGCGGCGTGCCGTGCGCGCTGGCGTAGGTCTCGGTGTAGAGCTCGATGCGGTCGGCGCCGAGCTCGCGCACCGCGGCCATCGCCTCGGGCAACGGGTCCATGAACAGGCTCACGCGCACGCCCAGCGCGTGGCATTCCTCGATGAGCGGACGCAGCCGGTCTGCGTCCTTGCCCAGATCCCAGCCGTGATCGGAGGTGAACTGGTCCTCGCTGTCGGGCACGAAGGTGGCCTGGTGCGGCCGCACCTCGCGGATGAAGCCCATCAGGTTCTGGAACGGGTTGCCCTCGATGTTGTACTCGGCCTCGGGCCACTGCTTGAGCAGCGCGTGGATCTCGCCGACATCGGCGGCGCGGATGTGGCGCTCGTCGGGCCGCGGGTGCACCGTGATGCCTTGCGCGCCGGCCTGCAGGCACAACGTGGCCGCGCGCGTGACGCTGGGGATGCCCAGGTGGCGCGTGTTGCGCAGGTGGGCGACCTTGTTGACGTTGACGGACAGCGCGCAGCGGTGCGCGTGGGTGACCTGTTCCGGGGCGACCAGCGGGTTCATGAGGCGATCTTTCGTTGTCAGCGCGTGCCGATCAGCTGTCGCGCATCCCGCATCACGTCGCGGGTGCGCAGCGCGGGCGAACCGAGATGATAGTGAACCAGCGCGCGCAGCACCGGCTTGAGGAGATCGAGGCGCGTCGCGCAGGCCACGTGCAACGCGCCGAGGTTGTTGTCGCGCAGCGCGGCATCGATCTCCAGCAGGTCGGCGCCGGGCAATCGGGCGGCCGGCTGCGACGCGTCTGCATCGACCAGGCCGCGGTCGCCCAGCCACTGGTAGGCCGCGTCGGGCACGAGGGCCTGCTGGGTGGCGGTGACGCGGTCGAGCTCGGGCAGCAGGCCGATGGCCTTGAGCAGCACCAGCTCGAACGCGCGCAGCCCGATCTGCTCGGCGAAGTCGTCGGACACCGCCAGGCTGCGCAGCGTGGCCGCGTAGGCGTCGAACAGCAGCGGGTGCGCGTCGCCGCGCGCCAGCAGCTTCATCAGCAGCTCGTTGAGGTAGAAGCCGGCGAACAGCCGCGCCGGCGGCAGCACCGGCGTCGCGTCGAGCCCGGCCCACTCGGCGGCGCGCAGCGTGACCACGTCGGCCTGGGCGTCCTCGGCCTGCTTGCCGATGGTGGCCGAGATGCGCTGGAACGGCAGCAGCACGCTGCGCAGCTGCGAGTACGGCCGCTTGGCACCCTTGGCCGCCACCGTGACGCGGCCCTTGGCGCGCGTGAACAGGTCCAGGATCAGGCTGGTCTCGCTCCAGTCGTAGCGATGGAGCACGTAGGCGTCGAGCGGCGCCGTGACGCGGCGGGCGGTCGGCATCAGCTGAGCCGCCGACGGGCCGCCCCTAGGCGGCGAGCGCCCCCTCGGGGGGCAGCGACCGCAGGGAGCGTGGGGGCTGTCATGTCGTTATTCGTAGCCGTAGGACCGCAGGTGTTCCTCGGAATCGGCCCAGCCCGAGCGCACCTTCACCCACACCTCGAGGAACACCTTGGCCTCGAGCAGGCGCTCGAGCTCCTGGCGCGACTCCGACGCGATGCGCTTGAGCTGCATGCCCTTGGCGCCGATGACCATGCCCTTGTGCGCGTCGCGCTCCACGATGATGGTGGCGGCGATGCGGCGCATCGTGCCTTCCTCGACGAACTGGTCGATCACCACGGTCACGTTGTACGGCAGCTCGTCGCCGGTCAGGCGGAACAGCTTCTCGCGGATCACCTCGCTGACCAGGAAGCGCTCGCTGCGGTCGGTGAGCATCTCGGCGTCGTAGAACCACGGCTGCTCGGGCAGGTAGGGCTTGAGCACGCCCAGCAGGCGCTCGATGTCGCTGGTGGAGTGCGAGGACATCGGGAAGAACTCGGCGAACGCGAACTTGTCCTGCATGGACTTCAGCCACGGCAGCAGGTCGCTGCGGCGCTGCACGGTGTCGAGCTTGTTCGGGATCAGGATCACCGGCTTGCCCTTGGGCATCAGCTGCAGCGCCTTCGCGTCGTCCGCGCCGAACTTGCCGGCCTCGACCATGAACAGCACGATGTCGACGTCGGTCAGCACCGACACCACGGTCTTGTTCAGCGACTTGTTGAGCGCCGCGGAGTGCTTGGTCTGGTAGCCGGGCGTGTCGACGAACACGAACTGGGCCGGGCCCTCGCTGCGCACGCCGGTGATGCGGTGGCGCGTGGTCTGGGCCTTGTTGGAGGTGATGCTGATCTTCTGGCCCACCAGCGCGTTCAGCAGCGTGGACTTGCCCACGTTGGGGCGGCCGACGATGGCCACGAGGCCGCAGCGCTTCTTCTCGCCGTGCTCGTCCACCGCGGCCGACAGCATCGCGGCGATCGCGGCCTCGCTGAGCGGCGTCTCGATGGTGTCTTCGCCGTCGTCGGCGAAGTCCTCGGGCAGGTCATCGGAATGACTGTCGCCTTGCGGCAGGTCGTCCTCCGGAAGCTCGTCGGACGAGTCGTGGGGAGGCTTGATTTCAGGCACCAGGGTTTCCTTTGCGGGTCGGCACGTCGAGTTCGCCGGCCTTGATTCGATCGAGCAGTTGCTGCGCGGAGGCCTGCTCGGCGGCGCGGCGCGAGCGCCCCACGCCGGTGGCCCGCCACTTCAGCATGGGGACGTCGCATTCGACCTCGAAGGTCTGGGCATGCGCCTGCCCGTGCGTGGCCGAGATGCGGTACGCCGGAACGGGCACGTGCCGCGCCTGCAGCCATTCCTGCAGTTCGGTCTTGGCGTCCTTGCGCCAGTTGTCGGTGGTGGTCGACATGATGGTCTCGCCGAACAGCCGCGCCACCAGCGCCTGCGCGGCGTCGAACCCGCCGTCGATGCTCACGGCGCCGATCAGCGCCTCCACCGCGTCGGCCAGGATGGACGGCCGGGTGGCGCCGCCGCCGCGCGCCTCGCCGTCGGACAGGCGCAGGGCGTCGGGCAGGCCCAGCACCAGCGCCACGCGATGCAGGCTGTCCTCGCGCACGAGGTGGGCGCGCACGCGCGTGAGGTCGCCTTCGTCGGAGCCGGAGAAGCGGTCGAACAGCAGCCGCGAGACGGCCAGGTTCAGCACGGCGTCGCCCAGGAACTCGAGCCGCTCGTTGTGGTCGGCGCCGAAGCTGCGGTGCGTGAGGGCGCGCTCGAACAGCGCGCGCTCGGCGAAGCGGTGGCCGAGCCTTTGTTCGACCAGCGCCGCCCCGCGGGCCGGCGCAGACGGCGCGCTGCTGGCCATCGCGATCAGGGCCCCTTGACGCCGCCGGAGGTGGCCGAGCCGTCGTACTTGACCAGCAGGTACACCGGTTCCACGATGGGAATCTCGACGTTGTAGGCGAACGAGGTGCGCATGTTGCCGCTGTCGCCGAGCACCTGGATGTTGAGGTCCTTGCCGCTGATCGTGTGGATCGAGTACTCGACCTCGGTGGTCTTGTCGAACGAGCTGCGGACCTCGGCCGGGCTGCCCGGGTTGTTCGCCATGATGCGCGAGACCGCCTTGCGGATCGTCAGGTATTCGTTGACCGACGGAAACACGCGGGCCGCCATCAGCATGAAGAAGCCCACGATCACCGCGAGGACGACCAGGCTGACCAGCGAGGCGCCGCGCTGGCGGGAGAGTTGACGGGACTGGATCATGGAGGGTGCCCTTGGTTCAATGCGCCGGCCGCTCGGGCCGGCGCCGGATCAATGGAACGAGCCGATGCGACCGAGGTCGCCGAAATTCATCCAGACGAAGAAGGCGCGCCCGACGATGTTCTCGTCCGGCACGAACCCCCAGTAACGGGAATCCTGCGAGTCGTCGCGATGGTCGCCCATCATGAAGTACTGGTTGGCGGGAACCTTGCAGACCACGCCTTCGGCACTGTACTGGCAGTTGTCCTTGAACGGGAAGCCGTTGAACGGCGTGACGCCGGCCGGACGATCGGGATCGTTGAGGATGCGGTGCTTCACGCCCTTCAGGTCTTCCTCGAACGCGTGCTCGTAGACGTGGCGCTCGTCGACATAGTAGTCGGGCTGCGGCGTCTCGGGGATCAGCTCGCCGTTGATGCGCAGCTGCTTGTTGAGGTAGGACACCTCGTCGCCGGGCAGGCCCACCACGCGCTTGATGTAGTCCACCTGCGGGTTCATCGGGTAGTGGAACACCATCACGTCGCCGCGCTGCGGGTCGTGGTTGGGGATGATCTTCTTGTTGATCACCGGCAGGCGGATGCCGTAGTGGAACTTGTTGACGAGTATCAGGTCGCCCACCTGCAGCGTCGGGATCATCGAGCCCGACGGGATCTTGAACGGCTCGAACAGGAAGCTGCGCAGGACGAAGACGACCGCGATCACCGGGAACAGGCCGGCGGTCCAGTCGAGCCACCACGGCTGCTGCAGCAGGCGTGCCTTGACGTCGTCGATCTGGCCGTCCACCACGATGCCCTGGCGGGTGAGCTCGGCCCGGCGCGCGGCCTCCTGCGACTCGAACTGCGCGGCGGCCTTCGCGCGCCGCGGCGCGAAGAACAGGCGCTCGGCGAGCCAGTACAGGAAGGTCACGAAGGTGAGGGTCAGCAGCAGCAACGCGAAGTTGCCCGGCCACCAATCCTTCAACCAGCCGCCGAGATAGATCACCAAGGCGGCATACAGCGCGCCGGTCAATGCACTCATCGATTCAATCGTCCACTTGGAGGATGGCAAGGAAAGCTTCCTGAGGCACTTCGACGGAGCCGATCTGCTTCATGCGCTTCTTGCCCGCCTTTTGTTTTTCGAGCAGCTTCTTCTTGCGGGAGACGTCCCCGCCATAGCATTTTGCCAGCACGTTCTTGCGCAGCGCCTTGATGTTCTCGCGCGAGATGATGTTGGCGCCGATCGCGGCCTGGATCGCGACGTCGTATTGCTGGCGCGGGATCTGTTCGCGCATCTTCGCCGCCACCGCCCGGCCGCGGAACGCGCTCTGCGCCCGGTGCACGATGATGGACAGCGCGTCGATGCGGTCGCCGTTGATCAGCAGGTCCACCTTGACGACGTCCGACGCCCGGTACTCCTTGAACTCGTAGTCCATCGACGCGTAGCCGCGCGAGATGCTCTTGAGCTTGTCGAAGAAGTCGAGCACGATCTCGGCCAGCGGGATCTCGTACGTGAGCATCACCTGGCGGCCATGGTAGGCCATGTTGAGCTGCACGCCGCGCTTCTGCACGGCCAGCGTCATCACGGTGCCCACGTAGTCCTGCGGCATGTACAGGTGCACGGTGACGATGGGCTCGCGGATCTCCTTGGTGCGGCCCGGATCCGGCATCTTCGACGGGTTCTCCACGAGCATCACGGTGCCGTCGTTGAGTTCGACCTCGTAGACGACGCTGGGCGCGGTGGTGATCAGGTCCTGGTCGAACTCGCGCTCCAGGCGCTCCTGCACGATCTCCATGTGCAGCAGGCCGAGGAAGCCGCAGCGGAAACCGAAGCCCAGCGCCTGGCTGACTTCCGGCTCATAGTGCAGCGAGCTGTCGTTGAGCTTGAGTTTCTCCAGCGCGTCGCGCAGCTGGTCGTACTCGCTGGCCTCGGTGGGATACAGGCCGGCGAACACCTGCGGCTGGATCTCCTTGAAGCCCGGCAGCGGCTCGGTGGCCGGCCCCGCGTTGTTGGGCAGCTTCTTCTCGAGCGTGATGGTGTCGCCCACCTTGGCGGCCTGCAGCTCCTTGATGCCGCCGATGATGAAGCCCACCTCGCCGGCCTTGAGCATCTCGCGAGGCGACGACTTCGGCGAGAACACGCCCATCTGCTCGATCGGGTAGACGGCGTTGCTGGCCATCATGCGCATGCGCTCGTTCTTCTTGAGGACGCCGTCGACCACGCGCACCAGCATCACGACGCCCACGTAGTTGTCGAACCAGCTGTCGATGATCATGGCGCGCGGCGGCGCGTCGGGGTTGCCCTTGGGCGACGGCATGCGCGCGATCACGGCCTCGAGGATCTCGTCGATGCCCATGCCCGTCTTGGCCGAGCACGGGATCGCGTCGGTGGCGTCGATGCCGATGACGTCCTCGATCTCCTTCTTGGCATTCTCGGGATCGGCGTTGGGCAGATCCATCTTGTTCAGCACGGGCACCACCTCGACGCCCAGCTCGAGCGCCGTGTAGCAGTTGGCCACCGTCTGCGCCTCGACGCCCTGGCTCGCGTCGACCACCAGCAACGCGCCTTCACAGGCCGACAACGAACGGCTGACTTCGTACGAGAAGTCGACATGCCCCGGCGTGTCGATCAGGTTCAGGTTGTAGGTCTTGCCGTCCCTGGCCACGTATTCGAGCGCCGCCGTCTGCGCCTTGATCGTGATGCCCCGCTCGCGTTCGATGTCCATCGAGTCGAGCACCTGCGCGTCCATCTCGCGGTCGGACAGTCCGCCGCAACGCTGGATGATCCGGTCGGCCAAGGTGCTCTTGCCGTGGTCGATGTGGGCAATGATCGAGAAGTTTCTGATGTGATCCATGAGGTCGTTCAAACGGTCAGGCGTGTCGGTGTCTTGGCGCGCTTGCCGTGTCGGCGCGGACTCGCAGCGGGAGGGGTGCGAGGGGCGTCGGAATGACCGCAACGCCCTGCGTCGAGACTAAAAAAAAGGCACGTCCAAAGAGAGACGCGCCTTCCAACAAAATCGTATGGCAACTGCTTGTTGGGCTTTCATTGTAGCCAAAAGCACCCCGGTGGAAACCGCGTCTTTGCTGGGTTTTTGTGGCGTTGCACGTCTCCAACATGAAAATTCGTCCACAAGTTATGCACAGGGTGACGTGCATGAATTGTGGACAAGTTGGAGGCCGGCAGAAGTCCCGGGGAACACCGCGCCAACCCAGCGATTTCAACCTCAATTGTACCGTTTCGATGACGTCGGCCGGAGACAAATGTTGGACAAGTGGGCGCAGGCTAACTTGTCGACAATTGGCCTGATGAGCACCTCGGCCGGATTGCCGGTTCGCCTGACGCACAAGGTTCCTGCCTGATGAAAAGACCCGTCGGCCCACTCGGCTGTCGGGTCATTTCGGCGCCTTGCCGGCCACGGAACTTGTAACCGCGGGATCGAGTCCCAACGGCTGGTTGCCGATAAGAAGAGGCGACGTGGATGGTGCGGCTGGCAGGAATCGAACCTGCGACCCTCTCCTTAGGAGGGAGATGCTCTATCCACTGAGCTACAGCCGCACAGCGGGGCAGTGTATCAAGGACGGCGGGTCGGGCCGGACGCGGATCATGATGAGGTCCACGGCTTGCCGAACCCTACGAAATTGCACAACTTTCAGGCATGTGAGGGCACGCTCTACAGGAGCGGCGGTTCTATACTCTCACTCGTACGACGTCGCCAATGGTGACGACGCCGGTACGGCGTTCTCTCGGAATCGGGGCGAAGACAGACATGGGTTCGAAATTCAAGGTTGCGGGGCTGCTGGCCCTCGGCGCTGTCGCCGGTGCATTGACCACGATGCAACTGCAGGCCACCGCGCGCAACTCGCTGGCCTCGCTGCCCCTCGAAGACATCCAGCGCCTGACCGACGTGTTCGAGCGCATCAAGGCCGACTACGTCGAGCCGGTCGACGAGAAGAAGCTGATCTCCGACGCCATCACCGGCATGGTGGCGGGCCTCGATCCGCACTCGCAGTACTTCGACAAGAAGTCGTACAAGGAATTCCGCGAAGGCACCTCGGGCCGCTTCGTGGGCGTGGGCATCGAGATCGGCATGGAAGACGGCCTGGTCAAGATCGTGTCCCCCATCGAAGGCTCGCCCGCGTTCCGCGCCGGCCTGAAGCCCAACGACCTGATCACCAGGATCGACGACACCCAGGTCAAGGGCCTCACCATGGACCAGGCCGTCAAGAAGATGCGCGGCGACCCGAATTCCAAGGTCGTGCTCACCATCTTCCGCAAGGACGAGAGCCGCAGCTTCCCGGTCACGATCACGCGCGAGGAAATCCACGTGCAGAGCGTCAAGGCCAAGGACATCGACGGCTACGCCTGGGTACGCGTCAACCAGTTCCAGGATCGCACCGTGGAAGACTTCGCCGCCAAGGTGGAAGACCTCTACAAGAAGGATCCGAAGATCAAGGGCTTCGTGCTCGACCTGCGCAACGACCCGGGCGGCCTGCTCGAGGGCGCCGTGGGCATCGCCTCGGCCTTCCTGCCGAGCGACTCCGTGGTGGTCAAGACCAACGGCCAGATCAACGAATCCAAGCAGACCTTCAAGGCCACGCCCGACGACTACCTGCGTCGCGGCGGCAGCGACCCGCTGCGCCGCCTGCCGGCCTCGCTGAAGACGGTGCCGCTGGTGGTGCTGATCAACGAAGGCTCGGCCTCGGCCAGCGAGATCGTGGCCGGCGCACTGCAGGACTACCACCGCGGCACGCTCATGGGCGCGCAGTCGTTCGGCAAGGGCTCCGTGCAGACGGTGATGCCGCTGCCGGGCGACACCGCCGTCAAGATCACCACCGCGCGCTACTACACGCCCAGCGGCCGCTCCATCCAGGCCAAGGGCATCGTGCCCGAGGTGTGGCTCGACGAGACCGCCGAGGGCAACGTCTACTCGGCCCTGCGCACCCGCGAGGCCGACCTCGACAAGCACCTGATCAACGGCGACGAGAAGAAGGACGCCGAGCGCGAGAAGGAACGCGACGAACAGCGCACCAAGCTCGAGGCCGAACTGGCCAAGAACAACAACAAGCCGCTGAAGCCGCTGCCCGAATTCGGCTCGCCGGAAGACTTCCAGCTGAACCAGGCGCTCAACCGCCTGCGCGGCCAGCCGGTGGTGGTCAGCAAGACGGCCACGGAGCGCAAGCCCGAAGACACGTCGACGAACTGACGGCCCCACGGTCGCTAGCGCTCCCTGCCCCCGAGGGGCCGGCCGCGAGCGGCCCGGCAAAGCCGGCTCCGCCGCTCCCTTGAACTTCGTTGAGCTGCATGAGCGGCAGCGCCGGAACCGATGAATCCACCCTTCGACCCGCGCGATGACCGATGACGAGTTGCTGCGCTGGTCGCGCCACATCCTGCTCGACGAGATCGGCGTCGAGGGCCAGGAACGCATCCGCGCCGCCCGCGCGCTGGTGATCGGCGCCGGCGGGCTGGGCTCGCCGGTGGCGCTGTACCTGGGCAGCGCCGGCATCGGACGCCTCACGCTGGTCGACGGCGACGTGGTGGACCTGACCAACCTGCAGCGCCAGATCGCGCATACCCATGACCGTATCGGCCAGCCCAAGGTGGCCTCGGCCCGCGCCGCCGTGCTGGCCATCGCGCCCGAGCTGGACGTCGTCGCGATCGAACGCCGGGTCGACGCCGATGCGCTCGCGACGCTCGTGGCCGACGCCGGCGTCGTGCTCGATTGCAGCGACAACTTCGCCACCCGCCAGGCCGTCAACGCGGCCTGCGTGGCCGCGGGCGTGCCGCTGGTCTCGGGCGCGGCGATCGCGTTCGACGGCCAGCTCTCCACCTGGGACACGCGCCGGCCCGACGCCCCCTGCTACGCCTGCGTGTTCCCGCTCGCGTCCGCACCGCCCGAGGTGCGTTGCGCCACGATGGGCGTGTTCGCGCCGCTGGTGGGCATCATCGGCGCGATGCAGGCCGCCGAGGCGCTGAAGCTGGTGGCGGGCATCGGCACGTCGCTGGCGGGCCGGCTGCAGATGCTCGATGCGCGCTCGATGGAGTGGACGACGATCGCCGTGCCGCGCGACCCCGCGTGCCCCGTGTGCGCGTCGCGTCCACGCGCCTGAGTCCGCGCTGACGTCTCGCGCGCGAGGCCTGGGGTAAGCTTCCTTCATGAAGCATCGCCCATTGAAAGCACGCAATTTCCAGAGCGCTGGCCAGGACGCCGCCAAGGCCAAGCCGCCCTCGCTGTACGACGGCCCCGGCAGCGCCTACCACCTCGCATTCACCGACGTCGACTTCCTGCTGCAGGACGAGCTGCGCCCGGTGCGCGTGCAGCTCGAGCTGATGAAGCCGGAGATGGTGCAGGCCAAGCACGCCATCGAGTCCACCATCGTCATCTTCGGCAGCGCGCGCATCAAGCCGCCCGAGGCCGCGCAGGAGCTGCTGGCCGCGGCCTTCAAGGGCGGCGACGCGCTGGCCATCAAGCGCGCCGAGAGCGCCGTCGCGATGAGCCACCACTACGTCGAGGCCCGCCGCTTCGCCGCCATGGTCACCACCGGCACGCGCCACCTGGCCACGCCCATCCACGTGGTCACGGGCGGCGGCCCCGGCATCATGGAGGCCGGCAACCGCGGCGCGTTCGAGGCGGGCGGCAAGAGCATCGGCCTGAACATCGTGCTGCCGCACGAGCAGCAGCCCAACCCGTACATCACGCCGGAGCTGTGCTTCCAGTTCCACTACTTCGCGATGCGCAAGATGCACTTCCTGATGCGCGCCGTCGCGCTGGCGTGCTTCCCCGGCGGTTTCGGCACGCTCGACGAGATGTTCGAGGTGCTCACGCTGATCCAGACCGGCAAGTCGCGCCCGCGTCCCATCCTGCTGTTCGGCGCCGCGTTCTGGCGCCGCCTGATCGACTTCGACCTGCTGATCGAGACCGGCATGATCTCGCCCGACGACGTGCACCTGTTCAAGTTCGTCGAGACGGCGGAGGAAGGCTGGGCCGCGCTCAAGGGCGCCTACGGCTTCGAAGGCATCGACTAGTACCCTCGCCGACGAGCTTTGATCGGCCAAAGGGCCGCCAACTCGAATCATTCGCACCTCCGCCCCAGGGACAATGACGCCATGACCAAAGTTTCACTCATCGGCGCGCCGACCGACATCGGCGCAGGCGCCCGCGGCGCCAGCATGGGCCCCGAGGCGATGCGCGTGGCGCAGATCGGGCCGACGCTGGAGGCCCACGGCATCCAGGTGTTCGACCGCGGCAACCTGCAGGGTCCGGCCAACCCGTGGCAGCCGCCGGTGGAGGGCTTCCGGCACCTGGCCGAAGTGGCCGCCTGGAACAACGCCGTCCACGACGCCGTGCACGCCGAGCTGGGCCTGGGACACCTGCCCATCCTGCTGGGCGGCGACCACTGCCTGGGCATCGGCTCCATCAGCGCCGTGGCGCGCCACTGCCGCGAGACCGGCAAGAAGCTGCGCATCCTGTGGCTCGACGCGCACGCCGACTTCAACACCCACGTGCTCACGCCCAGCGGCAACATCCACGGCATGCCCGTGGCCTGCCTGTGCGGCCACGGCCCGAAGGAGCTGATCGAGATCGGCGGCCAGGTGCCCGCGATCAACCCGAAGTGGATCCGCCAGATCGGCATCCGCAGCGTCGACGCGGGCGAGAAGAAGTTCGTGCACGAGATGGGCCTCGAGGTGTTCGACATGCGCTACATCGACGAGATGGGCATGCGCCACACGATGGAGCTGGCGCTCGCCACGCTCGACGACAACACCCACCTGCATGTGAGCTTCGACGTCGACTTCCTCGACCCGCAGATCGCCCCCGGCGTCGGCACCGTCATCCCCGGCGGGCCCACGTACCGCGAGGCCCAGCTGTGCATGGAGATGATCGCCGACACGGGCCGCCTGGCCTCGCTCGACGTGATGGAGCTGAACCCGGCGCTGGACGTGCGCAACCAGACCGCCGTGCTGGCCGTCGACCTGATCGAGAGCCTGTTCGGCAAGAGCACCCTGATGCGCAAATGAGCCGTGCCCGCCGCGAGCGCGAGGCCGCGGCGGGCGCATACTTGCGGCGAGTTTCCGAAAGGCTCTGGATGACGCTGCGCAGGCTGGGGATGGTTGTCGCAAGCGCGGCGCTCGCGCTCGCGACGTCGCTCGCCGGGGCCGCGCCGCTGCGCATCGCCACCGCGTTCGATCCGCAGACGATGGACCCGCACAGCCTCGCGCTGCAGTACCACACGCGGGTGGTCTTCCAGATCTACGAATCGCTGGTCGGCCGCGACCAGAACTACGGCCTCGTGCCGGTGCTGGCCACGTCGTGGTCGCAGACCAACCCGCTCACGTGGCGCTTCAAGCTGCGTCCCGACGTGCACTTCCACGACGGGAGCCTGTTCACCGCCGAGGACGCGGTGTTCTCGTTCGAGCGCGCGCTGGCGCCGCCCTCGCAGCGCCAGTTCGTGCTCAAGGGCGTGAAGGACGTGCGCATGGTGGATCCGCTCACCATCGACATCCAGCTCGCCGCCCCCGACGCCGTGCTGCCGCAGAAGCTGGTGCTGGTGGCGATGATGAGCAAGCGCTGGGCGCAGGCGCACCACGTGGAGCGCGCGCAGGACTTCAACGCGCGCCAGGAGACCTGGGCCGTGCGCAACGCAAATGGCACCGGCGCCTACCGGCTCGAACGCTACGAGCCCGACGTGCGCACCACGCTGAAGGCGTTCCCGCAGTGGTGGAACCGGCGCAACGCGGACAACGGCAACGTCGACGACGTCAGCTTCGTCACCATCCGCTCCGACGCCACGCGGCTGGCGGCGCTGCATTCGCGCGAGATCGACGTGGTGCTGGATCCGCCATACCAGGACGTGGAGCAGCTGCGCCACGACCCCGACCTCGCGGTCGCGCAGGTGGGCGACATCTCCACCGAATACCTGGCGTTGGACCAGGCCAGCGCCGTGCTGCCGGGCGTGGCGCCCGGCCCCGACGGCAAGCCGCGCAATCCGTTCCGCGACCTGCGCGTGCGGCGCGCCGTGTACCAGGCCGTCAACATCGACCTGATCATCCAGAAGGTGCTCAAGGGCCTGGCCAGGCCCACGGCCGAACTGCTCGCGCCGGAGTTCGGCAAGCCCGACCCGGCCGACAGCACGCGCCCGCGCTTCGACCCGGTGCGCGCGCGCGACCTGCTGCGCGAGGCCGGCTACCCCGACGGCTTCGACCTGACGCTGGACTGCGTCAACGTCGCGCTGCGCGAGCACGTTTGCCAGGCGATCGCCGCCATGCTCACGCAGGTGGGCATCCGCACCACGCTGCACACATCGCCCAGTACGCAGTTCTTTCCCATGATCACGCAGGGCAAGGTGAGCCTGGCCGAATTCGGCTTCACCGGCAGCACCGAGGATGCCTGGCAGGGTCTGAACGGGTTGCTGCACACCTGGGATCGCGACGGCGGCGGCACCTTCAACGGCGGCCGCTACTCGAACGCGCGGCTGGACGCACTGATCGACGCGGTGCGTGCCGAGCCCGACCCGGCCCGGCGCCGCACGCTCGTGTCGACCGCGCTCAAGCTGGCCGTCGACGACGTCGCCTACGTGCCGCTGTATCGGCGCACGCTCAGCTGGGTGATGCAGAAAAATGTGCACGTCGTCATGCTGCCGGACGACACGATTCCCGTCCGCTGGGTGTTGGTGCGCTGACTCGCCGTCGTCGCGCGGCGTGGCCAGCCGCGGGGAGCGTGACGAAGTTCTCACGTCCGCGTAACACCATGTTGGAATGCCCCGCCCGGGTATGCCGCGTGCCCGCTCCTGCTGGACCGTGGGAAGTCCCTGCGCACCGGAAAGGTCCATGCCCGTCGCCCCGCACCGCCGCTCACTCGCCGTCAAGCTGCGCCTCGCGGTCTTCGGTTGCATGCTGGCCGCACTGGCCCTGGCGCTGGTCACGGCCAAGGTGCTCGACCCCCTTTTCGACGAACGCGCGGTCCGCTACGGCGCGCTGGCGCTGGCCCTGATCGCCGCGGCCGGCATCGCGGCCTGGGCCGTCTCCGCCTGGTTGCACGCGGCCGTCACGCGTCCGCTCGCGGCCATGGCCGACATCGCGCGCGACGCGATGCAGCAAGGCGCGCCGACGCGGCGCGCCATCAAGCGGTCCGACGACGAGGTGGGCGACCTGGCCGACGCGTTCAACGAATTGCTGGCGGAGGTCGAACGCCGCAAGGCGGCCCGCGAGGCCGCGGCGGCGGACGGCGATCGCGACGTCGCGGACCTGCGCCGCGCGCAGTCCGAAGTGATGCGCCTGAACGAGGAACTGGAGCACCGCGTGCTCGAACGCACCGCGCAGCTGGAGGAATCCAACCGCGACCTGCAGGCGGCCACGCGCGAGGCCGAGAACGCCAACCGGGCCAAGTCGGAATTCCTGTCCAACATGAGCCACGAGCTGCGCACGCCGCTCAACGCCATCATCGGCTTCGGCCAGCTGCTGGAGCACGCCGACGGCGAGAGCGCGATGCCGGAGCGCCAGCGCGGCTTCGTCAAGCACATCGTCGACGCCGGCAACCACCTGCTCACGCTGATCAACGAGATCCTCAACCTGGCCCAGATCGAGGCGGGCAAGGTGTCGATCAGCCTCGAGCCGGTGGACCTGCGCGAGGTGCTCGATGAGTGCCACGCCCTCACGCGCACGGCGTCGGCGCAGCGCGGCATCCGCCTCGTGTTCCCGCAGACGAGCCTCAACGTCAACGCCGACCGCACGCGCCTGAAGCAGGTGCTGCTGAACCTGCTGTCGAACGCGGTGAAGTACAACCGCGAGCATGGCGCGGTGATCGTCGAATGCACGCCCGGCGACGAGGGCCGCATCCGCGTGGCTATCCAGGACACCGGCGCCGGCCTGACGCCCGAGCAGCTGCGCTCGCTGTTCCAGCCGTTCAACCGGCTTGGGCGCGACGCGACGATCGAGGGCAGCGGCATCGGCCTCGTGCTCACCAAGCGGTTGGTGGAGCTGATGGGCGGCACGATCGGCGTGCACAGCACCCCGGGCACCGGCAGCACGTTCTGGATCGACCTGCGCAGCGCCGAGCCCGTGAAGGTGGACCTCGCGCGCATCGAACCCCGCCTGCCCACCGCCAGCGAGCTGATGGGCGGCGAGCCGCCGGTGGCCACCATCCTGTGCGTCGACGACAACCGCGCCAACCTGGCCCTGCTCGCCGAGGCGCTGTCGCTGCGCCCGGACTGCCTCGTGCTGACTGCCGTGGATGGCCAGGCAGGCGTGGACATGGCGCGCAGCCACAGCCCCGACGTGATCCTGATGGACAACAACATGCCGGTGATGAGCGGCCGCGAGGCGATGCGCATCCTGCGCGCGGATCCCGCCACCGCCGGCATCCCCGTCATCGCGGTGAGCGCGGCGGCGATGCCCAACATGGTGTCGTCGGGCCTGGAGCTCGGCTACTTCCGCTACCTGGTCAAGCCCTACGACCTGGTGGACCTGACCGATGCCGTCGACTCGGCCATCGACGTCTCGCGCGGCAAGTCGCGCGGCGCGGAGGCCGTCGAATCCTAGGCTTTCTTGCGCGCGAGCGCGCGTGACGCCTTCGCGGGCACGGGCGCGGGCACGTTCGCGCCGTGGCCGTCGGCCGCCACGATCCAGCCTTCCAGCGCATCGACGTCCGGCGGCATGCCGTGGGCCGGCTGCGTGTCGGCCCAGGCCGCCAGCAGCAGGCACAACGCGGCGTCCAGCTTGTCGCCCTGCGGATCGGCCACCAGTTCGTCGCGCTGCGCGTGCGTGAGCTTCAGCCGCAGGCCACGCCAGCGGCCCTGCTCCAGCGCGTCGACGAGATCCTTGCGCGCGATGAGGCGATCGGCGGTCTGCTGCGCCTTGGTGTCGCTCTTGTACGAGCGCCGCCCGATCAGCGCGCGGGCCACCATGCCGGGATAGCCCTCCAGCGCCACCCGCGCCGGGTCGCCGTCGGCCAGGCCCGGCAGGTGGACGCCGGCGGCGCGCAGCGCGGGCACGCCAGCGTGCAGCATGAAGGCCACCGGCGGATTGACCCACTTCATCGACGGGCTGCTGCCGGCCGGGCCGTCGCAGGCGCGGTGCGCGAACTTGGATCCTTCGGGCCGCGCGTCGCAGAAGGCCGCGAACGTGGCGGCGATCGCCTCGCGCGACAGGCCCGCGTAGTGCGTCATGCACGCGGCCCAGTCGCCGGGCCACGCCAGCGTCCGCACGAGCTCGCGCGGCAGGCCGAACGGCAGGTCGAACGCGGCCAGCCACGGCCCGGGCCGCGCCAGCGCCTGGGCGAAGTCGGCCGGCGACACGTTCTCCTCGAAGCGCTGCAGCCGCAGGAGGCCCGGCCGCTGCCAGCGGCCCCAGGCCCAGACGATGGGCTTGCCGCGGCGCGGCGCGCTGGAGAAGTCGACGCCGGCCAGCGTGGCGGCGTCTTCGGGTTCGGCAAGGTTCATGACAGGCATTTTTGCTCACAAGCCCGGATTCGAGCCTCGGCGGGAACGGCGTGTTGAGGTAGCCTCGGACGCGTCGCAGACCATCCCCGCCGGCCCCTCCCCGGCGATCGCCCGCACACCATGGTCGCCCCCGCGTCGACTCCGTCCCCCACCTTCGCAACCGCCGCCGCGAACGCGCATTCCCACGCCACGGCGCGCGACTTCGACGACGACGACCACACCCAGGGCGCGCCGCTGCTCGAGGCCCTGCTCGCCGACACCGCGCGGCCGTCGCGCCTCGGCCTGCCCGCCGGCGCCGCCGCCGTGTTCGAGGTGACCGGCGCCATCGTGCTCGCCACCATCGCGCTGGCGATCTCCGGCGCGCACCTGGGCGTCGCGCCGCCGTGGCTGCGCCTGTTCGACAACGTGTACTGGACGGTCGCCGACATCGGCGCGGCCTGGCTCACCTGGATCGGGGTGCGCGACGCGCGCCAGAAGGGCCTGGCCGCCGAGTTCGCGGCACGTCGCTGGTTCGCGTTCGGCTTCTCTTCGTACGCGCTCGGCCAGATGCTGTGGGACCTGCAGATCTTCCTGGCCTGGCAGCCGTTCCCGGCGCCGTCCGACCCGTTCTTCATGATGATGGCGCCCTGCTGCGCGCTGGGCATGATGGGCTACCTGCGCGGCCGCGTCAGCGAGTCGCAGCGCCTGGCCGCGGTGCTCGACACCCTCTCGCTGGCGATCGCCGTCGTGGCGCTGGCGCTGGTGGTCTACCTGCCCGCGCGCGGCGCCATGAGCACGCTCGCGCTCGGCGTGATGGTGGCCTATCCCACGCTGCTGCTGGCCGGCGCCTGCGTGGGCGTCATGCTGATCGCGCTGCTGCGCGTGGGCCGCGGCTGGAGCGTCTGGGTGCTCACCGCGATGCTGGCCGCGCACGGCGGGCTGTGGATGGAATGGAACGCGCTGACGCTGCGACACGAGCTCGCCGACGGCGGCGTCGTGAACGCTCTGTTCTCGGTGTGCACGCTGCTGGGCGGCCTGGCCGTGACCTGCTGGCGCGTGGAGGCGGCGGTCAACCCGCGCATCGACCGCTTCTACGAGGGCGCGCTGCGCGTGCTGCCGCTGGTCGTCGTGGTGGGCGTCACCTTCGCGGTGACCTTGCAGGATTCCGTCGCCAAGCTGTCGCCGTCGGGCCGCTTCACCTGCGAGGCCGCGGCGGTGATCGTGATCCTGCTGGCTGCGGTACGCCAGACGCTGCAGCTGCGCGATCGCGACCAGCTCATCGAAGCCCAGCACCTGCTGCGCGACCGCGAGAACCAGCTGGGCGAGCTGAACCTGAACCTGGAGCAGCGCGTGCTGCATCGCACGCAGGAGGTCGAGCAGCGCAACGCGGAGCTGTCCACGGCGCTGCATCAGCTGTCGATGGCCCAGCACGAGCTGGTGCGCGCCGGCAAGCTGGCGGGCCTGGGCTCGCTGGTCAAGGGCGTGGCCGTCGAGATCTCTGCCGCGCTCTCCAACGCCGACATGGTGGCGATGACGCTGCCCGCGCAGGTGGAGTCGCTGGGGCGCCTGCATGCCGCGCCGGGCGACGACGGGTCGCGCCGGCGCAGCCAGGTCGCGGCCTGCGTCGGCGCGCTCGACGAAAGCCACAAGCAGCTGCGGCAGTCGCTGGAACAGGCCCGCAACGTCATCGACGGACTGCAGCAGCTCGCCGTCGACCAGACCAGCGACCAGCGCCGCACCTTCGACCTGCTGGCAAGCGTGCGCGAGATCTGCGACCTGACCCGTCTTGCCCATCGCCACGACCCGGTCGAGATCATCGTCACCGGCGCGCCGGACCTGATCATCGACAGCTATCCCGGCACCATCGGACAGGTGCTCAACCAACTGGTGGAGAACGCCATCGTGCACGGCTTCGTGCCCAGCGGCGAGGGCACGATCTCGGTTCGCGTGTGGCCCTCCGGCGACGACGCCGTGCGCATCACCGTGAACGACGACGGCATCGGCATCCCGCCGGCCGACCTGCCGCAGGTGTTCGCCCCCTTCTTCACGACGCGGCTCGCGCAGGGCGGCAGCGGCCTGGGCCTGACGATCTCGCGCAACATGGTCAACGGCATCCTCGGCGGCCGCATCGAGATCGCCTCGCCGCCGGGCGCCGGCACCACTGCCACGATCACGCTGCCGCGGCAGGCGCCGCGTTCACAAGGCTAGCAACGCCACGCCGGCGGCCATCAGCAACGCGCCCAGGATTCGCGAGCCGCGGTCGCCTTCGTCCAGCAGCCTGCCCCCGATCAGCGCCGCGAACAGCATCGAGATCTCGCGCGCCGGCGCCACGTGCGAAACCGGCGCCAGCTTCACCGCGTACAGCACCAGGACGTAGGCCAGCGGGCTCACCAGCCCCAGGATGACCGCGTGCCACTTGTAGCGCCGCCACGCGTCAGCGAAACCGAAGGGATCGCGCAGCAGCGTGGGCAGCATGAACGGCAGGCGAACCAGGTTGCCGAAGTAGTCGACGATGATCGGGCCGATCAGCAGCTTCTTGACCGCGTAGCCGTCCAGCACCGTGTAGACGGCGATCAGCAGGCCGGTGGCCGCACCCCAGCGCAGTCCCGCGTGCACGCGCTCGCGTTGCGCGGGATCGTGCGCCGCGCGCAGCAGTGCAGGGCCACCAGCGATGGTGAACACGCCGACGCACACGCACAGCACGCCGAGGCCGCCCCGCAGCGTCAGCGCCTCACCCATCACCACCACGGCCAGCAGCGAACTCACCAGCGGCCCTGTGCCGCGCGCCACCGGATAGACCACCGTGAGGTCGGAGACGCGATAGCCCTTGAGCAGCACCTTGAAGTAGGCCAGGTGCGTGAAGCCGCTGAGGCTCACGAAGGTCCACTGCACCCAGCCCCAGCGCGGCACTTCCTGCCAGCCCAGCCACAGCCCGGCGGGCGCCCAGAACAGCGCGAGCAGCAACCCGCCCATCAGCACGAAGTGCCTGTTGCCCCCGGTCTTCTTCGCGACGATGTTCCAGAACGCGTGCAGCAGGGCGGCGACGATCACCATCGCGAGGGCGGACAAGGGCATGCGCCGATTCTAGAATCGGGCGCGATGCAGATGAGGGGAACGCGATGCTGAGGATCCTGGGCAAGCCCGTCTCGATCAACGTGCGCAAGGTGCTGTGGCTGTGCGAGGAGCTCGCGTTGCCGTACGCGCTCGAGCCCTGGGGCGCCGGCTACCGGGACACGAACGCGCCGGAGTTCCTGGCGCTGAATCCCAACGCCATGGTGCCGGTGATCGTGGACGGCGACGCGGTGCTGTGGGAGTCGAACACCATCTGCCGCTACCTCGCCGGCAAGCACGGCCGCGACGACCTGCTGCCGCGCGACCCGCTCGCCCGCGCCCGCGTGGAGCAATGGATGGACTGGCAGGGCGGCGACCTCAACAACGCGTGGCGCTACGCGTTCATGGGGCTCGTGCGCCACAGCCCGGCACACCAGGACGCCCAGGCCCTCGCGGCCAGCGCGGCGGCATGGAACCGGCACATGGCCATCCTCGAGCGCCAGCTGGAACAGGCCGGGGACTTCGCCGCGGGCAGCGTGTTCACGCTGGCCGACATCGGGCTCGGGCTGTCGGTGAACCGCTGGTTCATGACGCCCATCGAGCGGCCGGAACTGCGGCATGTACGCGCCTACTACGACCTGCTCGCCACGCGCGCCGGCTTCCTGCAGCACGGACGCAACGGCACGCCCTGAGCGAGCTTTCGGCAAACTGTCGGGCAATGGGCCGGCTTATCCGGCCATCGGGACGTCATCCGCGCTCTAAAGTGCGGATGGCCTCCGGCGGAATTTCGGCGGAGCGTGCACGCATCTTCCCGATCACGAAAGCCCCATGCAGTCCGCCGTCCGTCCCCAGGAATCCCTCACGTTCAAGAACAAGATCGCCCTGCTCGCCGGCGTCGCCATCGCCGGCATCGTGCTGCTGACCATCGGCGCGGCCTGGACGCTTCGCGATCAGATCATCGAGGGCCGCAAGGCCGGCCTGGTGATGGCCGTGCAAACCCAGCGCAGCATCGCCGCGGCCTACCAGCAGAAGGCCGAGAAGGGCGAGATGACCGTGGAGGCGGCACAGAAGGCCGCCGCCGACGCCCTGCGCGGCGCCCGCTTCGGCGGCCCCGACGGCAACGCGAACTACTTCTTCATCTGGCGCAACGACGGCGTGGGCGTGATGCATCCGTTCAAGCCGGAGTGGACCGGCCAGAACATGCTGGGCAAGATCATCGACCCGAGCGGCATCGACATCATCGCCGTGCTGCTCAACGGTGCGAAGAAGACCGCCGACGGCAACGCGTTCATCGCGATGAAGTTCCCGCGCCCCGGCAAGACCGAGCCCGTGGACAAGCTGCAGTACGTCGGCACGGTGCCGGCCTGGAACTGGGTGATCGGCTCCGGCCTGTACATGGACGACGTCGACGCCGAGGTGTGGGCGGTCCTGGTCAAGGGCCTGGCCGCCGCGGCCCTGATGCTGGCGGCCATCGCCGCCATCGCCATCGCGATCTACCGCAGCGTGCTGCGCCAGATCGGCGGCGAGCCGGCCGTGGCGCTGGCCGCCATGAACGACGTGGCGCGCGGCGATCTGTCGGTGCAGCTGCACCGTCCGACGCCGGGCAGCCTGATGGCCGGCCTCGCGACGATGATCGAATCGCTGCGCGGCACGGTCACGCAGATCCGCCGTTCCACCGACAGCATCGCCACCGCCTCGGGCGAGATCGCGATCGGCAACAACAGCCTGGCCAGCCGCACCGAGCAGACGGCGTCCGCGCTGCAGCAGGCGGCGGCCACGATGGAGCAGCTGACGCAGACGGTGCGCCAGACCTCGGAGTCGGCGTCGGAGGCCAACAAGCTCGCCACCACCGCGGCCAGCGGCGCCACCGACGGCGGCAGCGTCGTCTCGCGCGTCGTGACCACGATGGAGGAGATCAACGCCAGCTCGCGCAAGATCACCGACATCATCGGCGTGATCGACGGCATCGCGTTCCAGACCAATATCCTGGCGCTGAACGCCGCGGTCGAAGCAGCACGCGCCGGCGAGCAGGGCCGCGGCTTCGCGGTGGTCGCCAGCGAGGTGCGCTCGCTCGCGCAGCGTTCGGCCAATGCCGCGCGCGAGATCAAGACGCTCATCGGCGCGTCGGTGGATCGCGTCGAGGCGGGCGGCCAGCTGGTGGCCGAGGCCGGCGGCACGATGCAGGGCATCGTCGCCGGCGTGCACCGCGTCAGCGACATCATCCAGGAGATCACCCGCGCCAGCGCCGAGCAGGCGACGGGCATCGGCCAGGTCAACGTGAGCGTGTCGGAGCTCGACCAGATGACGCAGCAGAACGCCGCGCTCGTCGAGGAGTCGGCCGCCGCCGCCGAGAGCCTGAAGGAACAGGCGCGCGCGCTGGCGGGCATCGTTCAGGTGTTCCGGCTCGAACGCTGAGAGAGAATCGGCACATCCGCAGGAGTGCTGAAGAATGACCCAACCCGTCCTCGCCGAGCTCTGGCGCGGCGACATCGTCGAGTCCTTCCACCGCGGGGCATTCGCGGTCACCGACGCGGCGGGCCACGTGCTGCGCGAGGGCGGCGACATCGATCGCCCGGTCTACGCGCGCTCCGCCGTCAAGGGCCTGCAGGCGCTGCCGCTGGTGGCCTCCGGCGCCGCCGAACGCTTCGGGCTCTCCGACGAGGAACTGGCGCTGGCCTGCGCCTCGCACGGCGGCCAGCCCGAACACGTGGCCGCGGCCACGAGCATGCTGGCCAAGGCCGGGCTCGACGCCTCGGTGCTCGAGTGCGGCACGCACTGGCCCTCCAACGAACTCGCCGCGCGCGCGCTCGCCGCCCGCGGCGAATCGCCCTGCCCGCTGCACAACAACTGCTCCGGCAAGCACTCGGGCTTCGCCTGCCTGGGCGCGCTGATGGCCGGCGACGCCGACAAGGCACGCGGCCTGCTGCGCGGCTACGTCGAGCCCGATCACGTGGTCATGCGCGAGATCGGCGCGTCGCTGGAATCGGCCACCGGCGTGCGCCTGGCCGACGCGCCGCGCGCCACCGACGGCTGCTCCATCCCCACCTACGGCATTCCCCTGCGCGCCCTTGCGCACGCGTTCGCGCGCTTCGGCACGGGCGTGGGCCTCGCGCCCGAACGCGCCCGCGCGGCCGCCCGCCTGCGCGAGGCGGTGGCCGCCGCGCCGCTGATGGTGGCAGGCACCGGGCGGCTGGACACCCGGCTGATGACGCACTTCGGCAAGCGCGTGTTCTGCAAGGTGGGCGCCGAGGGCGTCTACTGCGCCGCGCTGCCCGAGCTCGGGCTGGGGCTCGCGCTGAAGATGGACGACGGCAACACGGCGCGCGCGGCGGAGGTGGTGGTGGTGGCGTTGATCGAGTTGCTGCTCGCGCTGGACGACGCGGACCGCGCGTTCGTGGCGCCGTTGCGCGACGTCGAGCTGAAGAACTGGAACGGGCGGATCGTGGGACGGCTGGCCGCCGCACCGGCGTTTGCTCAGAGCGCGCGCTGATCCGCGGAGCTCAGACCGCTTTCCAGAGCGTCGGCAGCCCGTCGATGTTGCGGAACACCGACGACAGCGCGCCCTTGGTGACCAGCGCCGTCGCGCGCTCGATGTCCGGCGCGAGATAGCGGTCGGTGGGCATCGCGGCGCATTCGGCGCGCAGCAGCGCGTGCGCCTGCTCCAGCGCGGTGGAGCTGCGCAGCGGCCGCAGGAACTCCACGCCCTGCGCGGACGCGAGCCACTCGATGCCCAGGATCACGGACACGTTGGAGATCATCGCCTGCAGCCGGCGCGCCGCGAACGTGGCCATCGACACGTGGTCTTCCTGGTTGGCCGACGTGGGCAGCGAATCGACGCTGGCCGGATGCGCAAGCGACTTGTTCTCGCTGGCCAGCGCCGCCGCGGTGACGTGGGCGATCATGAAGCCCGAGTTCAGGCCGGCATCGGCCGACAGGAACGGCGGCAGCTGCGACACGCCGGCATCGATCAGCATGGCGATGCGCCGCTCGGCGATCGCGCCCACCTCGGCGATGGCCACCGCCATCGCATCGGCGGCCAGCGCCACCGGCTCGGCGTGGAAGTTGCCACCGGACACCAGCACGCCGTCCTCGGCGAACACGAGCGGGTTGTCGGTGACCGCGTTGGCCTCGCGCACGAGGATCAGCGCGGCGTGGCGCAGCTGGTCGAGGCACGCGCCAACGACCTGCGGCTGGCAGCGCAGGCAGTACGGATCCTGCACGCGGTCGTCGCCTTCCACGTGGGACTGGCGGATCTCGCTGCCGGCCAGCAGCGCGCGGTAGTAGCGGGCGACATCGATCTGGCCCGGCTGGCCGCGCAACTCGTGGATGCGCGGATCGAACGGGCCATCGCTGCCGCGCGTGGCGTCCACGGTCAGCGCGCCGATGACCAGCGCCGACTCCAGCACCGGCTCGAACGTGATCAGCGCGTGCAGCGCCAGCGCGGTGGACGTCTGCGTGCCGTTGATCAGCGCCAGGCCTTCCTTGGCCTGCAGCGTCAGCGGCGCGATGCCGGCCTTCTCCAGCGCGGCGAGCGCGGGCACGCGCGCGCCGTCGGCCAGCATCTCGCCCTCGCCCATCAGCGCGAGCGTCATGTGCGACAGCGGCGCGAGGTCGCCCGACGCGCCCACCGAGCCCTGCGACGGCACGTACGGCACGAGGCCGGCGTTGTGCACGGCCAGGATCGTGTCGATCACCTCCTGGCGCACGCCCGAGTAGCCGCGCGCGAGCGACGCCGCCTTCAGCGCCATCATCAGCCGCATCACGGCCGGCTGCAGCGGCGCGCCCACGCCCACCGAGTGCGAGCGGATCAGGTTGCGCTGCAGCGCCTCGAGCTCGCCGGGGCTGATGCGCTTGTTGGCCAGCTTGCCGAAGCCGGTGTTGACGCCGTAGACCGGCGCGTCGCCGGCCGCGGCGGCCTGCACGACCGCGGCGCTGGCCGCGATGGGCGCGTGAGCGGATGGATTCAGCGTCAGCGTGAGGCCGCCTGCGTGCAGCGCCTGCAGGTCTTCGAGCGTGAGGTGGCCGGGATTGAGTTGAAGAGTCGTCATGTCGTTCACTTGATCATCGGCAGGTTCAGGCCATGGCGCCTGGCGGCCTCGCGCGCATCGTCGTAGCCCGCGTCCGCGTGGCGCATCACCCCGGTGGCGGGGTCGTTCCACAGCACGCGCTTCAGGCGCGCGTCGGCCTCCTTCGTGCCGTCGCACACGATGACGATGCCCGAGTGCTGCGAGTAGCCCATGCCCACGCCGCCGCCGTGGTGCAGCGACACCCAGGTGGCGCCGCCGCCGGTGGCCAGCAACGCGTTGAGCAGCGGCCAGTCGGACACGGCGTCGGAGCCGTCCAGCATGCTTTCGGTCTCGCGGTTGGGCGAGGCCACGGAGCCGGAGTCGAGGTGGTCGCGGCCGATCACGATGGGCGCTTTCAGCTCGCCGTTGCGCACCATCTCGTTGAACGCCAGGCCGGCGCGGTCGCGGTCGCCCAGGCCGATCCAGCAGATGCGCGCGGGCAGGCCCTGGAACGCGATGCGTTCGCCGGCCATGTCCAGCCAGCGGTGCAGGCCCGCGTCGTCGGGGAACAGCTCCTTCATCTTCGCATCGGTCTTGCGGATGTCCTCCGGATCGCCCGACAGCGCCACCCAGCGGAACGGGCCCTTGCCCTGGCAGAACAGCGGCCGCACGTAGGCCGGCACGAAGCCGGGGAAATCGAACGCGTCGGCCACGCCCTGGTCGAACGCGACCTGCCGGATGTTGTTGCCGTAGTCGACGGTGGGGATGCCCATCCGCTGGAACTCGAGCATCGCCTGCACGTGCCTCGCGGCGCTCTTCGCGGCGGCGTCGCGCAGCGCGGCGTGCTGCGCATGGTCGGCCTGCGCGGCGCGCCATTGCTCCACGCTCCAGCCGGCCGGCAGGTAGCCGTTGACGAGGTCGTGGGCCGATGTCTGGTCGGTGACGAGGTCGGGACGCACGCCGCCGGCGGCCGCGCGGCGCGCGAGCTCCGGCATGATCTCGGCCGCGTTGCCCAGCAGGCCGACGGACACCGCGCGGCCCTCGGCGGCATAGCGCTTCATGCGCTCGAGCGCGTCGTCGATGCCGGTGGCCTGCTCGTCGAGGTAGCGCGTCTTCAGGCGGAAGTCGATGCGGCTCTGCTGGCACTCGATGGTGAGCGAGCTGGCGCCCGCGAAGCTGGCTGCAAGCGGCTGCGCGCCGCCCATGCCGCCGAGGCCCGAGGTGAGGATCCAGCGGCCCGCCATGTTGCCGCCGAAGTGCTGGCGGCCGGCCTCCACGAAGGTCTCGTAGGTGCCCTGCACGATGCCCTGGCTGCCGATGTAGATCCACGAGCCGGCCGTCATCTGGCCGTACATCATCAGGCCCTTGCGGTCGAGCTCGTTGAAGTGCTCCCAGGTGGCCCACTTCGGAACCAGGTTGGAGTTGGCGAGCAGCACGCGCGGCGCATCGGCGTGCGTGCGGAACACGCCCACCGGCTTGCCCGACTGCACCAGCAGCGTCTCGTCGTCGTTCAGCTTGCGCAAAGCTTCGAGGATCGCGTCGAAGCACTCCCAGTTGCGCGCGGCCTTGCCGATGCCGCCGTAGACCACCAGCGCGTCCGGGTTCTCGGCAACCTCGGGATCGAGGTTGTTCTGGATCATCCGGTAGGCCGCCTCGATCAGCCAGTTGCGGCAGGTGATGGCGGTGCCGCGCGGCGCGCGCACGGGGCGCGGCAGGGACTGGGCGGCGGCGGGGATTCGGGACAGGTCGTTCACGGCGCTTCTCCGGCGGAAGAGGCGCGCTTCGCATACCGCGAACAGGGTATGCCATGCGCACCAGACAGGTGTATCGAATCCCTCGAAAGGCGCAACTTCGCACGGTGAGGCCAGCATCGATACGGGTCGTACTCTACTTGTCTAGACAACCTTGTGCAAGTACGATCGCGGCATGCCGTCCTCCGCCCGCTCACGCCTCCGATCGCCGCCCGTCCATCCTTCCGCGCAAACGCCCCGTGCGGCGCACGACGGGCTCTTCGCCGGCATGGGCAGCACGCCCGCCAACGGCAGCGCGTCGTCGCGTTCCGCGCCGCAGCCGCCCTACGCCCGGGTCAAGCAGTACCTGAAGGACGCGCTGGAGGCCGGGCGCTGGGCGCCGGGCGCGCAGATGCCGTCCGAGGCCGAGCTGGTGGCGCAGTTCGGCGTCAGCCGCATGACCGTGCACCGCGCGCTGCGCGAGCTGCAGGACGCCGGGCTCATCACGCGCCTGCAGGGCGTGGGCACCTTCGCGGCGCAGCTGAACCGGGTGTCGTCCACGCTCACCATCAACGACATCCAGGAAGAGATCCACAAGCGCGGCCACCGCCACGACGCCACCGTGCACCTGAAGCGCGCCGAGGCCGCGCCCGCGGCGCTCGCGCAGCGCCTGGGCCTGGCGCCCGGCGACACGGTGTTCCACACGCTCATCGTGCACCACGAGCACGGCGTCGCGCTGCAGTGCGAGGATCGCTACGTGAACCCGGCCTGCGCGCCCGGCTACCTCGACGTCGACTTCACGCAGGTCACGCCCACGCACTACCTGCTGGACGTGGCGCCGCTGTGGGAGGCGCACGTGGCCATCGAGTCCGCGCTGCCCACGGCGCAGGAGGCCAAGCTGCTGGGCATCCAGCGCACCGACCCGTGCCTGATCGTGGTTCGCGGCACCGTCAGTCGCGGCGTGCCCGTCACGCTGGCGCGCCTGGTGCATCCCGGATCGCGCTACACGCTCGAAAGCCAGTTCCGGCCGTGATCCTGCGCCCCGCCGCCAACGCGGCGCCGCAGCCGTGGCGAAACGGCGGCGGCGTCACCCGGGAGCTGCTGTGCCTGCCGGCCGGCGCCGGCGACGACTGGACGCTGCGCATCAGCGTGGCCGACATCGAGGCCGACGGCCCGTTCTCGCCCTTCCCCGGCGTCACGCGCTGGTTCGCCGCCGTCTCGGGCGCCGGCGTGCGGCTGGTCTTCCGGGACGCCGAGGCCGACGTGCGCCCCGGTGACGCCCCGCTGTGCTTCGACGGCGCCGACGCCCCCGGTTGCACGCTGCTGGCCGGCGCCACCCGCGACCTCAACGTGATGGTGCGCAGCCACCGCGCCGATGCGCTGGTCACGGCCGCCACCTTCCTCGACGAGGCGGAGCCCGGCCACGGTCCGGGCTTCGGCTTCTTCGCGCTGCAGGCGCTGGCGCTGCACGGCGCCGGCGCCGGGCCGGTGGCGATGCCCGCGCTGTCGCTCGCCTGGTGCGAGGCGCCCTTGGCCGCGTCGCGCGCGTGGTCGGTGGCGCCGTCGCATGACAGCGGCGCCGCGCGGGAACACCCCGTGCCGGGATACTGGATCCGCCTGCTGCCCCCGAAGCGATGACCGACCTGCTCGAATCCTTCACGCCCGGCCTGCCCGAGAAGGCCCTCGGCGCCGCCGCGCCCGCGCGCCGCGTGTGGCGTCACGCACGCGTGGCCACGCTCGCCGGCGCGAGCGGCTGGGGCCTGATCGAGCGCGGCGCGATCGTCACCGAGAACGCGCACATCGCGTGGGTCGGCGACGAGGCCGACCTGCCGGCGATGGGAAGCGGCGCGGTCGAGGAACACGATCTCGGCGGCGCGCTGCTCACGCCGGGCCTGGTCGACGCCCACACGCACCTGGTCTACGGCGGCCACCGCGCGCACGAGTTCGAGATGCGCCTGCAGGGCGCCGGCTACGAGGAGATCGCACGCGCCGGCGGCGGCATCCGCTCCACCGTCGCGGCCACACGCGCCGCGAGCGAGGACACGTTGTTCGCGCTCGCCGAGCGCCGGCTTGCCACGCTGCACGACGGCGGCGTCACCACCGTGGAGGTCAAGTCCGGCTACGGCTTGTCGTTCGAGGACGAGGCCCGCTGCCTGCGCGTGGCGCGCCGCCTCGGCGACACCGGCGTCACCGTGCGCACCACCAGCCTGGCCGCGCACGCGTTGCCGCCCGAGTTCGAAGGCCGCGCCGACGACTACATCGCGGCCGTGTGCGAGTGGCTGCCGCGCTGGCACGAGCAGGGCCTGGTCGACGCGGTCGACGCATTCTGCGAGCGCATCGCGTTCGGCACGGCCCAGGTCGAGCGCGTGTTCGAGACCGCGAGGTCGCTGGGCCTGCCGGTGAAGCTGCACGCCGAACAGCTCAGCGATTCCGGCGGCGCCGAGCTCGCCGCGCGCTACGCCGCGCTGTCGTGCGACCACCTCGAGTACCTGTCGGATGCCGGCATCGCCGCGATGCGCGCGGCCGGCACGGTGGCGATGCTGCTGCCCGGCGCGTTCCACTTCCTGCGCGAGACGAAGCTCCCTCCCGTCGCCGCGCTGCGCGAGGCGGGCGTGGCGATGGCCGTCTCCACCGACCACAACCCCGGCACCTCGCCCACGCTGTCGCTGCCGCTGATGATCCACCTCGCCTGCGTCGATTTCCGCCTCACGCCCGAGGAGTCCGTGCGTGGCGCCACCGTGAACGCGGCCCGCGCGCTGGGGCTGGCCGACCGCGGCACGCTCGCGGCGGGCCGGCGCGCCGACTTCGCGCTGTGGTCGCTGGAGCATCCGCGCGAGCTGGCCTACTGGTTCGGCCACCCAGTCTGCCGCGGCACCGTCGTCGCTGGAATGTCGGCCCCTCCCGCGCCGAGTACGGCGCTCCATCCCCCGAGGGGAGCACGGGCCGGCTAGGGGCGGCCCGTCGCTCGTCCCGTGTCGACCCCAAGGATCTCGCCCCATGATCGCCGACCACCCGTCATTCCACCTCACCCCCGGCACCACGCCGCTGCTGGTGAGCCTGCCGCACTGCGGCGAGCTGATCCCCGACGAGCTGCGCTCGCGCTACCAGGCACGCGCGCTGGCCGTGGAGGACACCGACTGGCACCTGCACCGTCTCTACGCGTTCGCGCGGGAGCTGGGCGCCAGCGTGCTGCAGCCGCGCGCCTCGCGCTTCGTCATCGACCTGAACCGGCCGTCCGACAACGCGCCGATGTACCCCGGCGCGAACAACACCGAGCTGTGCCCGACGCGCTTCTTCACCGGCGACCCGATCTACGTCGACGGCGGCGCGCCGACCGAGCCCGAGATCCACCAGCGCATCGCGCAGTGGTGGCAGCCGTACCACGGCGCGATCGCCGCCGAACTCGCGCGCCTGAAGGCCGAGCACGGCCACGCGATCATCTTCGACGGCCACAGCATCAAGAGCGAGCTGCCGTGGCTGTTCGAGGGCCGGCTTCCCGCGCTCAACCTCGGCACCGTCGGCGGCGCCAGCTGCGCGCCGTCGCTGCGCGGGCAACTGGCGGGCGTGCTCGCATCGCAGGACCGGTATTCGCACGTGGTCGACGGCCGCTTCAAGGGCGGCTACATCACGCGCCACTACGGGCGACCCGACGACAGCATCCACGCGGTGCAGCTGGAAATGACGTGGGACTGCTACATGGACGAGACGCCGCCGTACGCGTATCGCCCGGACAAGGCCACGCAGGTGCAACCGCTGCTGCGCGAGTTGCTGCGCACGATGCGCGACTGGACGCCGCGATGAGCGTGGCCACGCGATATTGGGCACCGGCAGCGTGGATCGCCGGCGGCTGGCAGCGCGACGTGGTACTGGAGGTGGGCACCGACGGCCACTGGTCGCGCATCGGCGCCGGCGTGCCCACGCCCGACGACGCCGAGCGCCTCGCCGGCCCGGTGCTGCCGGGCCTCGTCGACGCGCACAGCCACGCGTTCCAGCGCGCGTTCGCCGGACTCGCGGAACGCCGCGACGGCGCGGACGACGACTTCTGGAGCTGGCGCGACCGCATGTACCAGGTCGCCAACGCCGTCACGCCCGAGAGCCTGCGCGCGATCGCCGCGCACCTGTACGTGGAGCTGCTGCGCGGCGGCTACACGCAGGTGTGCGAGTTCCACTACCTGCAGCACCGGTCCGACGGCACGCCCTACGACGATCCGCTGGCGCTGTCCATGGCGCTGGCCGACGCCGCCGACGACGCCGGCATCGGCCTCACGCTGCTGCCCGTGCTGTACGAGCGCGCGGGCTTCGGCGCGCCCGCGCTGCGCCCCGACCAGCGCCGCTTCCATGCCGGCGCGCGGGACGTGTGGCGCCTCAGCCAGGACTTCGCCGCCCGCGTCGCCGCCGCCGGCCGCGCCTCGTCGGTGCCGCTCAACGCCGGCCTCGCGATCCACTCGCTGCGCGCCGCCGCCGCCGAGTCGATCGCGCAGCTGCGCGAGCTGGCGCATGGCTTCGACGGCCCCATCCACGTGCACGTGTCCGAACAGCGCGCCGAGCTGCGCGACTGCGTGGCCGCCACCGGCCAGACGCCCGTCGCCTGGCTCGCGTCGCAGGGCTGGCTCGACGCGCGCTGGCAACTGGTGCACGCCACGCACGTGGATGCCGGCGAGATCGCCGCCACCGCCACCAGCGGCGCGGGCGTCGTCATCTGCCCGGGCACCGAGGGCAACCTCGGCGACGGCTTCACCGACCTGCCGGCGTGGCTGGCGGCCGGCGTCGATCTCGCCATCGGCTCCGACAGCAACGTCACGCGCAGCTGGCGCGAGGAGCTGCGCTGGATGGAATACGGCCAGCGCCTGCGCCTGGAACGCCGCAACGTCTGCGCGCAACCCGGGCAGCAACCTGACACCGCCGCCAGCCTGTTCGAGCGCGCCCGCGCGGGCGGGGGACGCGCGGCCGGGCACGCGCGCTGGGGCCTCGAGGCCGGCGCCCGCGCCGACCTGCTGGTGATCGATCCCGACGACGCCAGCCTGCTGGGCCTGCCGCCCGCGCGCTGGCTGGACGCGCTGGTGTTCTCCAGCCCCGGCCGTCCGTGGCGCGACGTGATGGTGGCCGGGCGCTGGGCGCTGCGGCGCCACCACCACGCGCAGGTGGAGCGCATCTCGGCGGCCTTCGCGCAGGCGATGGCGCCGTTGTGGGCCGACGCCTGAGCCGCCGCTCGCACCCCGGGCCCGACGCTTCGTCGCACGCCCATGGCCCTCGATCGCGCAGTGCACGACAGTGACGATGCGGCCATCCGCCTTCATTCAACCAACCAGGACTCCGCCCGATGATCACCAGAACCTTTGCCCTGTCGACGCTCGCCTGCGCCCTGCTGCTCTCGTTCGGTGCGCCGCGGCACGCCCACGCCGCGGGCGACAGGATCGTCATCACGAAGCAGGCCGACCTGCCGCGCTTCAGCTACAGGATCGCGGGCACGGCCACCCAGTTCGTCGAGGCCGGCCCCGCGGCGTTCGACGCGTTCGCGGCCCAGGTCTCCCACGACGTCGACGGCGTGCTGGCCGGCTACCAGATCGACGACAAGTCCACGCTGGCCGAGCTGCTCGGCGCGAAGCTGAGCGCCCAGGAGCTGGCGGGCGACTACGCCGGCGGCCTCAAGACCGTCGACGAACTGCGCGCGCTGCAGACCAAGCCCGCGGCGCAGGCGCTCACCGGCCTGCTCGCCCGCGCGCGGCTGCAGGCGGCCATCGACGCGGGCGGCGAGTCCGGCCCGGCGTTCGAGGCGGCGTTCAGGAAGCACTACGCCGAATCGATCGCGCCGCTGCCCTGGGCGGTGGTCAAGGACGGCGTCAAAGCCTCCTACGGCTATTCGCGCATCGCGGGCCGCGCGGCCACGCTGGCCGACGTGACGACGGAGCTCGACCCGGCGGTCGCCAAGTCGGGCGCGCTCGATTCCGGCGAAGCCTGGACGCTGCTGGGCACGCGCGTGGAGCTGAAATACGCCATGCCGCTGTACGGCGCGCGCGCCGACGTGCTGCACGAGTACATCGCGAAGAACGACACGCCGGTGCCGGAGATCTGGTCGGCACGCGAGGTCACCCTCACGGCCGCCGACAAGCTCACGCCCGTTAACGTGGCGATCTGGGACTCGGGCATCGACGTGGCGCTGTTCCCCAAGCAGCTGTTCGACGATCCCAGGCCCACCGCCAGCGGCACGCACGGCCTCGCGTTCAACGACGACGGCACGCCGTCCACCCGTTGGACATACACGCTGACCGCGGTGCAGAAGGCCGCCTACCCGGGCTTCGAGCAGGAGATCCGCGGCCGCGTCGACCTGCAGAACGGCATCGACTCGCCCGACGCGCTCGCCGTGCAGAAGATCTACCGCACGATGTCGCCGGCCGAGATGCACGCCCGCCAGGAAGCCGAGAAGGTGCTCGGCTTCTACGTGCACGGCACGCACTGCGCCGGCATCGCCGTGCGCGGCAACCCGGCGGCCCGCCTGGTGGTGGCGCGCTTCGACGACCAGCTGCCCGACTTCCCGTTCCAGCCCACCGAGGCCTGGGTCAGGAAGATGGGCGCCGACTTCCAGCAGATGGGCGACTACTTCCGCACCCGCCACGTGCGCGTCGTCAACATGAGCTGGGGCGACGACGTGGCCGAGTTCGAGACCTGGCTCTCGAAGACCGGCGGCGGCGCCGACCCGGCCGCCCGCAAGGCCAAGGCCGCCGCGCTGTTCGCGCTGTGGAAGGAAGCCATCGAGAAGGCCATCAGGTCGGCCCCGGACACCCTGTTCGTCACCGCCGCCGGCAACAGCGACAGCGACGCCGGCTTCCTGGAAGACGTGCCCGCCTCGCTGCACCTGCCCAACCTGATCGCCGTGGGCGCGGTCAACAAGGCCGGCGACGAGACCTCGTTCACCAGCCACGGCGACACGGTGCTGGTGCACAGCGACGGCTACCTCGTCGACAGCTTCGTGCCCGGCGGCGCGCGCCTGCCGCTGTCCGGCACGTCGATGGCCTCGCCCAACGTCGTCAACCTGGCCGCCAAGCTGATCGCGCTCGACCCGACGCTGACGCCCGCGCAGACCATCGCGCTGATCCGCCAGGGCGCCACCGACACGCCCGACGGCCGCCGCCACCTGATGGACGAGCAGCGTTCCGTGGCCCTGCTCAAGGCCGGCCCGAAGTAAGGCGCCCGGTGGCGCCTCCCGCAGCTCGACCGTGGCCGGCCGGGAACCAACGGCCGTGCCACGGGTCTGATCCTTGCCGGGCCAGGTAAAGACGTGTTCGCGTACTCGACATGGCATCCGGGAAGCAGAAAATCGAATGAACGCAAGTACGCGCCCTGCAAGGAGCCTGAAATGACCACCGCCGCCACCCAATCCACCCCGGCCACGACGCTTCGGCGCTCGCTGGCCATCGCCGCTGGCGCCCTGGCGCTGGCCTTCGGCGGCGCCGCGCAGGCGGCACCGGGCGGCTGGCACGGCGGCGGAGGCGGAGGTGGCTGGCATGGCGGCGGCGGCGGTTGGCACGGCGGTGGAGGTTGGCACGGCGGCGGCCGCGTCTACTACGGCGGCTGGGGCTGGGATCCGTTCTGGGGCGTGGGCCTCGGGCTGGGCCTGGGCCTGGCGGCCACCGCGCCGTACTACTACGACCCGGCCCCCGGCGTCGTCTATGTCAGCCCGCCGGTGTACTACCCGCCGGCGCCGGTCTACGCGACGCCCGCTCCGGCCGCCCCTGCGCCCGCCCCCGCGGCGGCCGAGCCGATCTTCTATCCGCGCAACGGCCAGAGCGCGCAGCAGGTCGAGGCGGACCGCCAGGACTGCAACCGCTGGGCCACCACGCAGCCCCGCGCGATGTCCGACGCCAGCATCTTCCAGCGCGCCACGCTCGCGTGCATGGACGGGCGCGGCTACACGGCGCGCTAAGGCCCGTCAGGCCGCCGGCGGCGCGATCAGTCGCGCCGCCGCCGCGGCTTCCTTCAGCGTCTTCAACAGCGCGGGCAACTCGGCGGCCGGCACCGGCTGCGCCAGCAGGAAGCCCTGCATCTCGTCGCAGCCCTGGCGCACCAGCTGCAGCCGCTGCTCCAGCGTCTCCACACCCTCGGCGATCACGCGCAGGCCCAGCTTGTGGGTCATCACGATGATGGTCTCGACGATGGCGGCGTCGTCCGAGTCGGTGGGGATGCCGCCGATGAACGAGCGGTCGATCTTCAGGCGATCCAGCGGCAGCCGCTTCAGGTAGGCCAGGCTCGAGTAGCCGGTGCCGAAGTCGTCGATGGAAAGCTGCACGCCCAGCTCGCGCAGCGACTGCAGCACGCTCTGCGCGTGCAGCGGATCGAGCATGACGCTGCTCTCGGTGATCTCCAGCTCGAGGCAGCACGCCGCCAGGCCGCTGGCGGCCAGCGCGTGGCGCACCGCGCCGTCCAGGCCCGGCCGCTGCAGCTGGCGCGCCGAGATGTTGACAGCCACGCGCAGCGGCGACAGGTTGTCGGCCAGGCCGTCGCGCTGCCACTGCGCCACCTGGCGGCAGGCCTCGTTGAGCACCCATTCGCCGATGCCCAGCACCAGGCCCGTCTCCTCGGCCATGGGGATGAACGCGTTGGGCAGCACCAGGCCGCGCACCGGATGGCGCCAGCGCACCAGGGCCTCGACGGCGCAGACCTCGCCGGTGGCCAGGTCGAGCTGCGGCTGGTAGTGCAGCTCCAGCTCCTGGCGTTCCACGGCGCGGCGCAGGTCGTTCTCCAGCCGCAGCCGGCCGTGCGCCTGCGCGTTCATCTCGGGGCTGAAGAAGCGGTAGGCGTTGCGGCCCTCGCCCTTGGCCTCGTACAGCGCGATGTCGGCGTACTTCAGCAGCAGCTCGCCGCTGCCGCCGTCGCGCGGGAACAGGCTCACGCCGAGGCTGGCGGTGACGTGCAGCTCCTGGCCCTCCAGCACGAACGGCTCGCCGAGGGTGCGCATCAGCTTCTCGGCGATGCGGGCGGCGTCGGTGGCGCCGGCCACGTTGCACACCACCACCTGGAACTCGTCGCCGCCCACGCGCGCGACGGTGTCGTTGTCGCGGAGCGTGGCGCGCAAGCGGCGCGCGATCCCCTGCAGCAGTTGGTCGCCCACGTCGTGGCCCAACGAGTCGTTGACGATCTTGAAGCGGTCGAGGTCGATGAACAGCACCGCCACCTGCTGGTCGAGCCGCTGCGCCTGGCCCAGCGCCTGGCCCAGCCGGTCCATCAGCATCGCGCGGTTGGGCAGGCCGGTGAGCGAGTCGTGGTACGCGAGGTGCTCGATGCGCGCCTCCTGCGCCTTGCGCTCGGTGACGTCCTGGATCACGCCGGCGCGGCGCACGTCACGGCCAGAGCCGTCGCGCACGGCGTAGACGCGCATGGACACGTAACGGGTCTCGTGGCCCGGCGGGCACACGCGGAAGTCGATCTCAAAGTCCACCGGATCGCGCGCGTCCATCCGCGCGCGGACGGCGGCGCGGTCGTCCTCGTGCACGTGTTCCAGCCAGACGCGCGCGTCCGCATGGACGGCCGCCACGGGCATGCGGAAGATGCGCTCGAAGGCGGGGCTCACGTACAACGCGTGGCGGCGGCGCAGGTCGCCCAGCCAGAACACGTCGCCGATCGATTCGGCCATCTGGCGGAAGCGCTCCTCGCTCTCGCGCAGCGCGGCGCGTTCGCGCTCCAGCTGCGCCCGGTACCACGCGTTCTCGATGGCCACCGGCAGCCGGTGCAACAGGTCTTCCTGCTTGACGAGGTAGTCGGTGGCGCCCAGCTTGAGCGTCTGCGCGGCGCTGTTCTCGTCGCCGTGGCCCGTGATCACGATGATGGGCAGGCTCGAGCCGCGCTCGTGGCGCAGCTCGCGCACCACGTCCAGCGCGTTCATGCCGGGCAGCTTGAAATCGAGCAGCAGCACGTCGGGGCCCGCTTCAACCGCCGGCGGCAGGCGCGCGAGCGCCTCCTGCGCGGTGTGCACGGCCTCCACCTGCACGTGCGGCGCATAGCGGGCCAGGTGGCGCTGCAGCAGGTCGACGTCGCTGGCGCTGGGTTCGGCGTACAGCACGCGGATGGGCGTGGAGCGCCGCGCCGAGGCCGCGCGGAACGAGTTCACGGCGCCGGCCAGCGTGGCGGGCAGCCGGTCGATGTACGCGCCCTCCTTGACGACGTAGTCATCGGCACCGCTGCGCAGGGCCGTCACCACCAGCGCCTCGTCGCCCGAGCCGGTGAGCATCGCCACCGCGATGGGCAGGCCGCGCGCGCGCACCTCGCCCAGGAGTTCGAGCCCGTTGCCGTCGGGCAGGCGCACGTCCACCAGCAGCACGTCGGGCAGGTCGCCGGCGGCCTCCTCGGCGGCCAGGCGAATGCGCGCGTCGGCCAGCGTGTGCACGGTGGCCAGGATCACGTCGGGCGCGAGCCGGGCCAGGCGCCGGCAGGTCAGGTCGGCGTCCTGTTCGTTGTCTTCGACGTACAGGACCTTCATGGCGATCAGCGTCTCAGACCGCTTGCTGGTTGAGGACGCACCAGTAGAGATCGATCTGCGCCGCCACCTCGATGAACTTCTCGAACTCCACCGGCTTGACGATGTAGGAGTTGGCGCCCAGCGCATAGGCCGCGGCGACATCGGTGTCCTCGCGCGAGGTGGTGAGCACCACCACCGGGATGCGGCAGTACTCGGGATGCGCCTTCAGCTGGCGCAGCACCTCGAGGCCGCTGACGCGCGGCAGCTTCAGATCGAGCAGGATCACCACCGGCAGCGGATGGCCCGAGTCCCAGCGCGCCATCCAGTCCAGCGCCTCCTCGCCGTCGCGCGCCACTTCGAGCACGTTGACGATGTGGCGCTTCGCGAACGCGCGCTGCGTCAGGTCGACATCCATCGGGTTGTCTTCGACGAGCAGGATGGGCCGGCGGTCTTCCATTCGCGCAGCATAGCGAAATGCAACCGCTTGGATACAGCATTTGTCCCGCCCCCATTCGAGGGGGGTACGGGAATTCCGCGCACCAAGTCACATGTTCGGAGCCTGCTCGACGGCGGGCAGCTCGATGTAGAACGTGGCGCCCTGGCCCGCCACGCTTTCGGCCCACACGCGCCCGTGCATGCGTTCGACCGCCTTGCGCACGATCGCCAGGCCCACGCCGGTGCCCGGGAAGTCCTCGGCGCGGTGCAGGCGTTGGAAGATCTCGAAGATGCGGTCGTGGTACCGCATGTTGAACCCCGGCCCGTTGTCGCGGACCCAGAACAGCGCGTGGCCGCCAGCGCGGCGCACCCCGACCTCGATCTCGCGCCGGGGGCGGCCGGCGGTGAACTTGAGCGCGTTGTCCAGCAGGTTGCGCAGCGCCAGCACGAGGCCCTCGCGCTCGCCCATCACGGCCAGGCCCGGCTCCACGGAGCGGGTCAGCGTCACCTCGCCGGCGCTCGCCTCGGCCGCCGCGCCGTCGACCACCGTCGCCACCACTGGTGCCGGCTCCAACGGGCCCAGCTTGGGCCGGCCGCGCTCCACGCGCGAGTAGGCCAGCAGGTCGTCGATGAGGTCGCCCATGTGCGCGGTGGCCTTGCGGATCATCGCCACGAAGAAGCGCCCTTCCTCGTCGAGCTTGCCCGCATGGTCGGACTCCAGCAGCCGGCTGTAGCCGTCGATGCCGCGCAGCGGCGCCTTCAGGTCGTGCGACACCGAGTAGGTGAACGCCTCCATCTCGTGGTGCTTGGCCTCCAGCTCCGAGGTGCGATCGGCCACGCGATGCTCCAGCTCGATGTTGAGCGAGCGGATCTCCTGCTCGGCGCGGCGCCGCTCGGTGATGTCGATCAGGAAGCCGTGCCACACGACGCCGCCGTCGGGCTCGCGCACCGGCATCGAGTGCGCCTCCAGGCAACGCTCGCCTCCGGGCGTGTGCGGCACGCGGAAGGTGGCCAGCCACGCGCTGCCGAGATCGGCGGAGGCGCGCAGCGATTGCGCCACGGCCTCGCGCTCGTCCGGGTGCACCAGGGCCAGCAGGTCGATGCCGCGCTCCACCAGCGTGGCCGCGTCGACGCCGACCAGGTCGCGGATGGCCGGGCTCGCGAACGTGAAGCGGCTGCGGCCCTGCGCGTCCTGGCAGTACGAATGCACCGCGCCCGGCGCCGTCGCCACGAGCCGCTCCAGGCGTTCCTGCGCGTCGCGGTGCGCGCGTTCCAGCGTGATGTCCTCGGCGAAGCCGGCCATGTAGCGCATCCGGCCGTCGGGGCCGAACAGCGGGAAGCCGCGGCCGCGGATCCACACGAGACGGCCGTCGGGGCGGTTCACGCGGTACTCGGTCTGGTACATGCCGGCGGCGTTGGCGTGCAGGGCCGCCTCGGCCACGCGCTGCCGGTCGGCCGGATCGACGCCATCGAGCCAATGCGCCAGGTCGTCGTAGAGCGGCGCCGCCGGCCGGCCCCAGATGCGCTCGTAGGCCGAGTTCATGTACAGCAGCTTCCGCGCGCGCGGGTCGACGATCCACATCAGGTCCAGCGAATGGTCGCCGAACATGCGGAACAGCTGCTCGCTCTCCAGCAGCGAACGCGCGGCGTCGCGCTCGTGGGTGGTGTCGGTGAAGGAGACGACCGCACCGCGGCCGCGGCCCCCGCCCACGTCGGCGACGGGCACGGCGCGCACGCGCAGCCAGCGCTGGCCGCGCGGGGTCTGCACGACGACGATGCCCGAGGTTGTCTCGCCGCTGCCGTTGATCGCGCGCCAGACCGGCCGCGCGTGCTGCGGCATCGGCTGCCCGTGCTCGTCGGACTGCGGCCAGCCGAGGTCGTCGATGCGCGCGCCGAACGAACGCTGGTCGATGCCCAGCACGTCGCGCGCGGCGCGGTTGGCGTCGACGATGCGCAGCTCGGCATCGAACCAGAGCACGCCCGACTCGAGCGAATCGAAAATGCGGCGGCTGGTCTCGGATTCCACGCGATGCTCCCTGCGTTCTGCGCGTTCGAGTGGCGAACTCTAGGGCAAAGTCAGTCAGCCGCAAACAGGTCGTCGGCGAGTTGCGCCGCGCCCGACGGCACATCGAGCACCCAGCGCAGCACCCGCGCGCCCGCCAGCGTGGCGCCGATCCGGTGGCGCCGGCTGGGGCGGGCCTCGACGAAGCCGATCTCGAACACCTGCTCGGGCGCCACCGCGTGCACGCCGCCGAAGCGCGAGCCGGCGTGGGCGCGCAGCCAGCCGTGAAGGCGCAGCAGCTCGTCGTCCGGCAGCGCGATGGGCAGGCGCGCCAGCGGCAGCAATCGAAGGCCCTCGGCGCCGTCGGGCGCGGCGATGAACTCGCCGGACAGCGACGCGGCCATCGCGGCGCGCTGCTCTTCCTCGGACCTCGGGACGCGGTTCCACAACGCGAAGCCGCAGTCGACGAAGGCCAGCGCGAGCGCCGCCGCCGTGCCCGCCGCGAGCGCGTCGCCCGGCACATACTGCAGCACGGCTCGCACGCGGCGCATCGGGGCCCTGACGGCCCAGGCCGCGCCAGAGCGGCCATGCCGCAGCACGAGGCCGCTCCAGCCGGCGTCGCGCGCGGCGCGGGCGGCCTGCGCGAGATCGGCGCCGTCCGCGCCCGGCGGCGCCAGGTGCGGCGTCGTGAAGACGGGCGGCAGCGGCTGCGCGAGGTCCGGAGGCGGCCAGCGTTCCAGGAGCCGGCCGCGGCGCGCGCGCGGCTCCTCCGCCATGCCGTGCCAGTCGACCAGGGCCAGGTGCAACGACGTGTCCGACTCGGCGCCCTTGCGCGACGACAGGGACGGCGCGACGGCCCGCCCGCCCTGCCGGGCCAGCAGCACCGCCTCGATGACACCGTCCTCGGGCCACCGCCCGGCCTGCAGCCAGTCGGCAGGAACGGCATCGTTGAGCAGCCGGCCGCTGCGTTGCCACACGGCCACCTCGTCGCCGCGCCGCGCCACGTGCACGCGCACGCCGGGCCAGCGCGGCTCGGCGTGGAGCTCGCCCGACCGCCAGGCGTCCAGCAGCTCGGCGTGCAGGCCGTCGTGCGCCTCGTCCAGCGACGCGAAGCCGCGCGGACGCGGCAGGCCGGGCGCCGGCACGGCCTGCCGCAACACGTCGCGCCGGCGATGCCACCACCAGGCCACGTCCTGCGGATCGGCGTCGAAGGCCCGGGCCCAGGCACGCTGCCATTGCCACGCATCGACGATGGGCCGTGCCAGGCCGCACGCGGCGCGCACGGCCCAGCGGCGGGCGATGGCGTCGTCGAGGCGGGCGATGGCCTGCGCGATCGCGCCGGCGCGCTCCGGCGCGGGCCGGGCCGCCGCCGCGGTCCAGTCCGCGAGCCAGTCGGCGAGCGCGGGCCGGCTCGCGGGCGTCGGCGCGCCCTCGGGCCAGGGCAGCAGCAGCGCGATCGCCTCGGCGGCCTCCGCGGCGGCGTCGCGGCCCACGTCGAACAGCCAGGGCGGCGTGCCCTCCGCCGCCGCCAGCGCGCGCGCCGCCTCGGCGAGCGTGGCCTGGGTCAGCCGGGCGGGACGCGGCGGCCGCGCGCCGGCCACCAGCCACTCGCCCGCGAGCGCGCCCGCGTGACGCCCCACCGCACGCAGGTGGCGCGCGAGCACGTCCACGCGATCGGCGTCGCCGGGGCGGGATTCCAGCTCTTCGGTGAGGACGGCCAACGCACGCATCCGTGCATCATGCCGCGACGCGCCAGGGGCCAAGGTCGAGCCGGTTCAGCGCGCCGGACGCCCATTCGCGCGCGAGCGGGAACGGGCCGAATCCGGAGTCGACGTTGATGTGGCCGGCGTCGCCCAGGTTGATCCAGTTGCTGCCCCAGCGCGTGGCCCATTCGTGCGCCTGGGTGGCCGACATCCAGGGATCGGTGTCGCTGGCGACGACGCAGCTGGGCAGGCCGAGCCGGCCCTGCGGCAGCGCGTGCGCCACATGGAAGCGGCCGGGATCCGCGGGCGCCACCAGCAGCAGCTGCGCCACGTCCAGCGCGGGCCGGCGCAGCACCGCGCGCACGGTGGCCAGGCAGCCGAAGCTGTGGGCGGCGATCACGTGCGGGCCGGGGCCCAGCGCCTCCAGGGTGTCGGCGATGCGATCGCTCCAGCGCTCGAGGTCGGGCGCGCTCCAGTCGTCCTGCTCGACCCGCACCGAGCCGGCCACCTGGCCCTGCAGCCAGCTCTGCCAGTGCCCCGGGCCGCTGCCGTGCAGGCCGGGCACGATCACGAGTCGCGGGCGCGCCGCGGCGGCGCGATCGAATGGCGTGTGCAGCGAGTTCATGGGCAGCCAGCGTAGGACGCGGCCCGGCCGTCGCCAACGAAGGAAATGCCATATCCATCGTCGCCGGCCGAGGTCGCCAACTATTTCGCGAAAGACCCCTCAAGTTCCGCCCCGGCCGGTCGATTAGCCGAACAAGCGCGCTCCCCGCCTGGCACGAATCGCCATGGTTCGATCACTGGAAGAGACGGGAGGCACGCCGGCATTTCCCCACGTCGCCGCTCGCGCGCCTGTGCCAGGCACTTTCGCGTGCCACGGACCGTGGGCAACAGGAACGTGCGCGTCGCGGCCTCGCGGCGCATGCGCGAAGGACCCGCCATGTTGACGCCCAGTTCGCCCATTCCAACGCCGTTCTCCAACGCGGCCACCAACACCGCCAAGTCGGCGACGGTGGAGGCCACGGCGCGCACGGCGTTCCGCGAGCAGATGCGCCTGGCCAACGATCACGAGGCCGCCGTCGCCAACAACGCGGCCACGCTGGCCGCGTCGCGCCAGCAGGCGACGGAGGTGCCCGACCCGATGACCAGCCTGTCGACGGTGGCCGTCGCGGGCGCGATGAACAGCCTGCCCGCCGCGCTCGAAATGATGCGCAGCATCGTGATGGCCTCGGCCGCAGGCACCCTGTCGGAGGCCGACCGCCAGGCCCTGCAGACGGAGTACGCCCAGCTTTCCGCCCAGGTGGCCAGCACCGTCGGCAGCGTCAGCGCCGGCCAGCAGTCGCAGACCTCCACGACGCACGACGACGAGCGCGAGGACAACGCCGGGAACACCTGGCGCGAGGACAGCGACGACCATCGCACCACCCTCACCCAGACGAAGGAGATGCCCAAGGAGACCGTGCAATACCAGCCGGTCGAGCGCACGACCACCGTGCAGCGGCAGGCGCTGGTGCAGGACGGCCACGGCCCGCAGAAGGATCCGCGGGTGGACTTCCGCACGCACGAGCTGCACGTGGGCGCCGATTCCTACGAGCCGGTGTCGATGCGCCAGTCCATGGAGCACCCGACGGCGCCCGAGACCTTCGGCCGCATCGAGACGCACGCCGAGACACAGCACAGCTTCGTGGCCCAGGCCGCGCAGATCACGCAGTTCGTGCAGGTGGCCCAGACCGAGCACATCCCGCCGGTCGTGGCGGTGGCTTAGGCCGCGAGGCGCACGCCCTCGCGCGGCGGCTCGTCGAGCACGCGCGCCAGCACCCGCCCTTCCAGCTCCGCAAACGCCGGCGATCCGTGCGCGCGGGGCCGCGCGAGCGCCACGCGCTCGTCCAGCGTGACGCGGCCGCTCCCCACCAGCAGCACGCGATCGGCCAGGGCCACGGCCTCCGCCACGTCGTGCGTGACGAGCACCGCGGTGAAGCGCAGCTCGCGCCACACCGACTCGATCAGGCGCTGCATCTCGATGCGCGTGAGCGCGTCCAGCGCGCCCAGTGGCTCGTCCAGCAGCAGCAGGCGCGGACGATGAACGAGTGCGCGGGCGAGCGCCACGCGTTGCCGCTGGCCGCCAGACAGCACGGCGGGCCAGTCGCCGGCGCGGTCGGCCAGGCCCACTTGCGCGAGCGCGTCCCGCGCGCGGTCGGACGCGCCGCGGTCGGCGAGGCCCAGCCGCACGTTCTGCAGCACCGTGCGCCAGGGCAGCAGGCGCGATTCCTGGAACATGATGCGCACGTCGTCGGCCGTCGCGTCGCCCAGCCTGAGCGCGCCCGACGTGGGCGTCTCGAGTCCGGCCAGCAAGCGTAGCAGGGTGCTCTTGCCGCAGCCGCTGCGCCCGACGATGGCGACGAACTCGCCGGGGTTCACGTCCAGCGTGATGTCGTGCAGCACCTGGCGTTCGCCGAAGCGCTTGCCAAGTCCTTCGACCTGCACCTGCAGGCCGGCGGCGGGCGGAATGGTCCATTCACGTTGCATGGCGGGGTTCTCCACGGAATCAGGCTGGCACCGCGGCATAGGCCGGGTTCCAGCGCAGGAAGCGTCGCTCCAGGCCGCGCGCGACGAGGTCGGCCAGCTTGCCCAGCAACGCGTAAAGCAGCACGCCCACCAGCACCACGTCGGTCTGCAGGAATTCGCGCGCGTTCATGGTCATGTAGCCGATGCCCGATTGCGCTGAGATGGTCTCGGCCACGATCAGCAGCACCCACATCAGCCCCAGCGAGAAGCGCAGCCCGACGAGGATGGACGGCAGCGCGCCCGGCAGGATCACCTCGCGGTACAGCGGCCAGCCCTTCAGGCCGTAGCTGCGCGCCATCTCCACCAGGCCGGCGTCGACGGACTTGATGCCGTGGTAGGTATTCAGGTAGATCGGGAAGAACACGCCGATGGCCACCAGGAACAGCTTGGCCGACTCGTCGATGCCGAACCACAGGATGACCAGCGGGATCAGCGCCAGCGGCGGCACGTTGCGCACCATCTGCAGCGTGGTGTCCAGCAGCGTCTCGGCCGTGCGGAACGTGCCGGTGAGCAGCCCCAGCACCAGCCCCAGTCCGCCGCCGATGGCCAGTCCGGCCACGGCGCGGCCGGTGCTGATGGCCACGTCGTGCACCAGCTCGCCCGACTTCAGCAGGTTCCAAGCCGCCTGCGCCACGGCGAAGGGCTCGGGCAGGATGCGCGTGGACAGCCAGCCCGTGCGCGACGCGATCTCCCAGCCGGCGATGACCAGGAGCGGGACGATCCAGGGGGCGACGCCGCGCAGTTGCCGGCGCGCAGTCACGGCGTGTTTCCTTCAAGCTCTCGGGAAGCGAGGGTCACACCCGAGCCGATCCGAGCTCCCCCCCGGGGGGCAGCGACCGGAGGGAGCGTGGGGGCCAACATTCCTGGGCGGATGTCGTTGGCCACGATCTCGCCGAACGGGCCGGTGAGCACCGGCTGCGTCGTGAGCTTCTCGCGCGTGGCCAGCGGCAGCAGCGGGAACACCAGCTCCGCGAACCGGTAGGCCTCCTCCAGGTGCGGGTAGCCCGACAGGATGAAGTAGTCCATGCCGAGGTCGGCGTACTCCTGGATGCGGTCGGCCACCTGCCGCGGGCTGCCCACCAGCGCCGTGCCGGCGCCGCCACGCACGAGGCCCACGCCGGCCCACAGGTTGGGCGACACCTCCAGCCCGGCGCGCGGGTTGGCCTTGTCGAACCTGCCGCCGTGCAGCTCGGCCATGCGGCGCTGGCCGATGGAGTCCATCGCCGCGAACTTCTTCTGCGCCGCGGCGACGATGTCGTCGTCCAGGTGCGAGATCAGCTTGCCGGCGGCGGCCCAGGCCTCCTCCTCGGTCTCGCGCACGATCACGTGCAGGCGGATGCCGAACTGCAGCTTGCGGCCCAGCTTCCCGGCGCGGCCGCCGACGTCGCGCACCTTCTCGGCCACCGCGGCCGGCGGCTCGCCCCACGTGAGGTAGGTGTCGCACTGCGCCGCCGCGAGGTCGTGCGCCGGGCCCGACGAGCCGCCGAAGAACAGCGGCGGATACGGCCGCGTCACCGGCGGGTAGATCACCTTGGCGCCCTTGACCTTCAGGTGCTTGCCGTTGAAATCGATGGCCTCGTTCCGGTGGCTGGCCTCCAGCACCTCGCGCCAGATCGTGACGAACTCGGTGGAGACCTCGTAGCGCTCCTCGTGGTTCAGGTGCAGGCCGTCGCCGGCCAGCTCGTCGGGGTCGCCGCCGGTGACCAGGTTCACCAGCACGCGGCCGCCCGAAAGCCGGTCGAGCGTGGCGGCCATGCGCGCGGTCTGCACCGGCTGGATGATGCCCGGGCGCAGCGCCACCAGGAACTTCAGGCGCTTCGTGACGTCGACCAGGCTGGCCGCGACCATCCACGAGTCCTCGCACGAGCGGCCGGTGGGCAGCAGCACGCCTTCGTAGCCGAGCGTGTCGGCGGCGATGGCCACCTGCTTGAAGTAGTCGAGGTCGGTCTGGCGCGCGCCGTGCGAGGTGCCGAGGTAGCGCGAGTCGCCGTGGGTGGGGATGAACCAGAGGATCTTCATGATCAGGCTTTCAGTACGGCGTCGGCGACGCGGATCGGCTTGGGGATGAGTCCGAGCCTGGAGAACGCATCGGCCACGCGCTGCTGGTCGGCGATGTCGGAATCCTTCAGGCGCGTGATCGGGCCCGACGTGCGGCGCTCGATGAAGCGGATCGTGGTGGACAGCGGCAGCCCGCTGGCCGCCGACAGGAAGTGCGCGGTCTCGGTGCGGTTGCCCTTGACCCAGGCGTCGGCCTCGCTCAGCGAGTCGAACAGGGCCTTGAGCGTGCGCGCGTCCCGCGTGAGCGCGCGCGAGGCCAGGTAGTAGCTGTTGTTGCTGGTGAGTCCGACGCCGGTGGACAGCACGCGCACCCGGCCGTCGATCTCGGCGGCGGCGTAGTACGGATCCCAGATGCCCCAGGCATCGAGGGCGCCGCGTTCGAAGGCCGCGCGGCCGTCGGACGGCGTGAGGTAGACGGGCGTGATGTCCGACCACTGCAGGCCGCCCTTCTCCACGCCGCGCACCACCAGGAAATGGGCGCTGGAGCCCTTCTGGAAGCCGATGCGCCTGCCCTTGAGGTCGGCCAGCGTGCGGATGGAGGAATCGGCCGGCACGAGGATGGCGGAGCTGGCGGGCTTTGGCGGTTCGAGGCCGGCGTACCAGATGTCCTTGCCCGCGGCCTGCGCGAACACGGGCGGAGTGTCGCCGGTGAAGCCCAAGTCCAGGCTGTCGACGGCCAGCGCCTCGAGGATCTGCGGGCCCGCGGGGAACTCCACCCACTTGAGCGGCGTGCCGGGCAGGCGCGCCTCGAGCAGCCTGCGCTCGCGCACCACCATCAGGTTGACGGACGACTTCTGGTAGCCGATGCGCAGCTCCGGCGTGCCGGCGCGCGCGGGCAGCGCCGCCGCGCCGGCGAGCGCGAGCGCCTGGCGACGATTCAGGAGCGCGTGCATGTCACTTGCCGGCGACGGTGGCCGCCCCGGCGTTGGCGGGCAGCGCGTCGGCGATGCGCACGGGCCTGGGAATCAGCTTCAGGTCGTAGAACGTGTCGGCGACCTTCTGCTGCTCGGCGGCCACGGCCGCGGTCAGCGGCGCCACGCCGTAGCGGTAGCGCTTCAGGCTGGTCTCGACGACGGCCACGTCCAGTCCCTGCAGCGGCGCGATCAGCCCGGCCGCGCGCGGCACGTCCGCCTGCACGAATTTCGCGGCCTCCTGCGTGTTGGCGAACAGCTCGCGGATCACGTGCGGGTTGGCCTGCGCGTAGTCGGTCTGGGCGAGGTAGTAGCTGTAGCTGTTGACCACGCCCGTGCCGTCGGCCAGCTGGCGCGCGTTGATCTGGTGCTCGGCGGCGGCCAGGAACGGATCCCAGATCACCCAGGCGTCGACCGCGCCCTTCTCGAACGCGGCGCGCGCGTCGGCCGGCGGCAGGAACACCGGCGTGACGTCGGAGTACTTCAGGCCGTTCTTCTCCAGCAGCTTCACGAGCAGGTAGTGCACGTTGGAGCCCTTGTTCAGCGCGATGCGCCTGCCCTTCAGGTCGGCCACCGATTTCAGCGGCGAATCCTTGGGCACCACCACGGCCTCGGTGGTGGGCGACGCCGGGTCGTTGCCGACGTAGACGAAGCGCGCGCCGGCGGCCTGCGCGAAGATGGGCGGCGCCTCGCCGACGAAGCCGACGTCGATCGCGCCGACGTTCAGGCCTTCCAGCAGTTGCGGGCCGGCCGGGAACTCGACCCACTTGACGGCCACGCCCTGCGGCGCGAGGCGCTTTTCCAGCGTGCCCTGCGCCTTCTGCAGCACGAACAGGCTGGCCGACTTCTGGAAGCCGATGCGCAGCTCCCTGGCCGGGTCGGCATGCGCGCCGAACGTGGCGAACGCCAGGCCCAGCGACAGCAGGCGTGCGAGCCAGCCGCGGCGCGACGCGACGGCGGAGAAGGAATGGGAGACGTTCATGGACGGTTCCTGGGTTCGATGGGACATTCAGGCGGCCAGCGCGAGCGGACTGGCGACGCGCAAGGGCAAGGGGCCGTCGGCCAGCGCGCGCGCGACGCGCTGCACCACCTCGTCGTGGGCGACGTGGCCGTGCAGCGAGTGCGGCGTGAACTGGGCGTCGACGGCGTAGACCGTGTCGAGGATGTGGCGCGCGCCGAGGGCCGACAGCACGGGCTTGAGCGCGTAGTCAAGCGCCAGCAGGTGCGCGGCGCTGCCGCCGGTGCCCAGCGCCAGCACGGTCTTGCCGCGCAGCGCGTCCTGCGGCAGCAGGTCGAGGAAGGTCTTCAGCAGGCCGCTGTACGAGGCCTTGTAGATGGGCGTGGCGATGACCACGAGCCGGGCCGCGGCCACCTGTTCGCGGGCGTGGCGGATGGCCGCGTCGTCGGCGTCGGCGCGCACCAGGGCCGCCGCGGGCAGGTCGCGCAGCACGATCTCGGTACGGGGCGTCGCGTCGGGAAAAGCCGCCAGCACGTGGCGCAGCAGGGCCGTGGAGCGCGAATTGGCGGACGGGCTGCCGGCCAGGGCGACGATAGCCATGAAGGAAGGTGTTGAGTTATGAACACCCTCACGATAGGGACGCCGTCGCGTGGCGAAAACGAATCCGTTCGGCTATCGATATCCGCCGGCCGCCTTTGTCGGTATCGGCGCAACCTTATGCGCCGGGCGAGTCAGGTTCTCAGGGAGCCGGGCGGCTGCGTGACGACAGGTCGTCCACCAGCGCCAGCAGGGCGTTGGTGTCGGCGGGCTTGCGCAGGTAGAAGTCGAAGCCGCAGGCGCGCGTGGCCACTTCGACGGCCACGCCGTGGGACGCGGTGAGCGCCACCAGGAAGGGCTGGTGCGCCAGCGGCGTGCCGCGGATGGCGCGCGCGGCCTCGTAGCCGTTCAGGACGGGCATGTCGAGGTCCATGAAGACGATCTCCGGCTCGAACGTCGAGGCGGCCTCGATGGCCGTCCGCCCGTCGCCGGCCACCCGGGTGTCGTGACCCAGTGTCTCGAACAGCAGGCCCATCGTCTCGGTGATGTCCTTGAGGTCGTCGGCTACGAGGATCCTGGCCAATGCATCTGCTCCCTGGGTGTCGCGCGCCGCGGCATCCGATGCCGTGGCGACGAAGCCATGGTACGTGGCATTTGTCCAAATATTGTCGCGATCTGCCTACAAGCAACGCGGCCGGGAAGATCCCGGCAAATCGTGGAACATGCCTGCCTGGGTATTGTGACCCAGGTCAACCGGCCTCCCCGCCCTCGCCCGGCGCCGCGTCACCGAACGCGGTGCGGAAGGTGCCGCACTGCAGGCCCTTGCCCGTCAGTGCCCGCACCAGCACCGCCTCGTCGCCGTGGGTGACGATCACGCGGGTGCAGCGGGTCGCGTCGACCGCGGCAAGCAGCCCCGGCCAGTCGGCGTGATCGCTCAGGACGAAGCCGCGATCCAGCCCCGCGCGATGGCGCGCGCCGTGCTGCTGCATCCAGCCGCTGGCGAACGACTCGCGCACCCGCACCGCGCGCTGCCAGCGCCAGGGCGCGCCCGCGCTCGGCGGCGCCACGACCAGGGCGCCGCGCAACGCGCGCGGGTCGTCCAGCTCGCCCCAGGACCGCGTGGGCGGCAGCCGCACGCCTTCTTCCCGGTGCGCGGCGTTGATCGCCTCGGCCGCCGGGTGGACGTAGATCGGACCGAGATCGGCGGCGATGCCGGCCAGCACGTGCTGGGTCTTGCCCAGGCTGTAGGCGCCCACCAGGCTCGCCTCGCCGGCCGCGGCGTTGGCCTGCCACCAGCGGTTCATGTCATCGAACACGTCGGCGTGGCGCGGCCAGCGGTAGAGAGGGAGGCCGAAGGTGGCCTCGGTGACGAAGCAGTCGCAACGCACCGGCTCGAAGGCCTCGCAGGTGGGGTTGGCGTCGCCCAGCGTCGAGACGCAGTAGTCGCCGGCCAGCACCCACACCTGGCCGTCGACCTCGATGCGCACCTGGGCCGAGCCCAGGATGTGGCCGGCCGGGTGCAGGCTCACGCGCGCCGCGCCCAGGGTGACCGTCTCGCCCCAGTCGAGACCGGTGACGTCGATCCGGCCCAGCCTTGCGCGCAGCACCCCCACGCCGCGCCGGGCGGCGAGGTAGTGGCGATGGCCGGCGCGGGCGTGGTCGGCGTGGGCGTGGGTGATCACGGCGCGCTCCACCTTGCGCCAGGGGTCGACGTAGAAGTCGCCGGCGGGGCAGTAGAGGCCCTGCGGGCGGCGGACGACGAGGTCAGCCGCCAATTCCGCCTCGCGCCGGCCCGCGGGTGCGGCGCGCCAGCAACGTTGCGCGGACGTGCGTCACGCGAATGCGCGCGCGGTCACATGCGCGCACGACCCGCATGGAATACTGGCCCGCATGGAGCCGCTCCCCACCCCCGCGCCGCGATCCCCCGCCCTGCCGCTGGACGAACTCACCGCGCTGGCGCTCGGCGCCGACCCGCAGCGCACGTCGCTGCTCCAGCTCTACCTGGGCGTGAAGGGCCGCATTCCGCGGCGCACGTTCTGGCTGCACGGCGTGCTGTCGCTGTTCCTGATGATGGTGTTCGTCAACGCCCTGCTCGACATCGCGCGGGTGGACGACGACGTCGCCGGCAAGCTCGTCAACCTCGTGTTCGCCTGGCCCTGCATCGCGGTCTCGGCCAAGCGCCTGCACGACTTCAACTTCTCGGGCTGGTGGCTGCTCGTCAACCTCACGGGCATCGGCCTGCTGGTGATGCTGGTCGTCGGCCTGCTGCCCGGCACCCGCGGCCCGAACCGCTTCGGCATCGACCCGCGCGAGGCGCTGGCGCGCGCGAGGATCAGTAGCGCCCATTGATGCCGGCCATGCGCAGGAACCAGTGCGCCACCATCGCGACGAAGGTGCGGCGCACCACGGCCAGCCAGCCCTTGGCATAGGGCGGCGCCATCACCGGGCGGGAGGCCGCCATCGCGATCTCCAGTTCCTCGGCCGCGCGCGCCGCGAACGGCGCGTCGCACACCACCACGTTGGCCTCCAGGTTCAGCAGCAGCGACAACGGGTCGATGTTGGAGCTGCCCAGCGTGGCCCAGTCGTCGTCGACCACGGCCATCTTCGCGTGCAGGTAGGCGGGCGTGTACTCGAAGATCTGCACGCCCTTGGTCAGCAGCTCGTCGTAGAGCACGCGCGCGGCCATGCCGGCGATCCGGTAGTCGATCTTGCCCTGCAGCAGCAGGCGCACCTTCACGCCGCGCTCGGCCGCGTTGGCCAGCTCGACGCGGAAGCGCCGGTCGGGATAGAAGTACGGCGTCACCAGGTCGATGCGGTGGCGCGCGTGCTGGATCGCGTCCATGTAGACGCGCTCGATGGAACGGCGCTGGCGCAGGTTGTCGCGCACCACGAAGGCCAGGCTCACCGGCGGCTGCGGCACGCTCGCGTTCGCACGGTGCGGCCGCACGATGCGCAGCCGCGTGGCGAGGCGTCGCACGCGGGCCATGGGCGCGGCGCTGCGCACCAGGCTCGCGAGCTCGTCGCGCCACACGCGGCCCAGCATCGCGCGGGTCCAGATCGCCTGCACCGACTGCTCCACCTCGGCCACCGCGCTGCCGCGCAGGCACACCGCGAAGTCCAGGCGCGGGGCGTCGCTCCAGCCGTGGTGCAGGTCGTTGCGGTCGGCGATCAGGTTGATGCCGCCGACGAACCCCACCTCGCCGTCGATCACGCACAGCTTCTGGTGCAGCCGGCGCGCCTGGCCCGGCTGGAAGTAGCTCCACCAGCGATCGATGGGCCGGAACACGGCCAGCTGGACGCCCGCGGGTGCCATCCACTCGCGCAGCACGGCCAGCGTGGCCTTGGAGCCGAAGCCGTCCACCACCACGCGCACCTGCACGCCGCGCCGCGCCGCCTCGGCCAGCAGCAGCGCCAGCGTCTGGGCGACGGCGTCGTCGTGGAAGATGTACGTGGCCAGCCAGATGGTGCGGCGCGCCCGCGCGATGGCCGTGCCCATCGCGGGGAACAGGTCGTCGCCGCCACGCAGCAGGTCGACGACGTGGCCGCCCTCGAACTTCGGCCTGACGCCCAGGCTCCAGGGCGCGCGCGCGCTGGTTCGTTCACGTCGCTTGGCGCTGATCGCGGATCTCCCCTTGATGACGTCGGCCGACACGGCCGACGCCGGCGCGAACGCGCCAGCCGTCAATTTAGCTCAAGCTCGGCGACATACGGCAGGTGGTCGGACATGCGTGCCCAGCCGGCGCCGCGCGGCACCATCGTGCCCTCGCAGCGGAAGCCGCGCATGTAGATCCGATCCAGCGAGAAGACCGGCAGGCGCGACGGGAAGGTGGGCCGCTTGGGCAGGCGCCTGTCGGTCGACAGCGCGCGCGTGAGGCCGGCCGCGGCCATCGGGCCGTCCAGGCGCTCGCCCCAGTCGTTGAAGTCGCCGGCCACGAGCACCGGCTCGTCGTGCGGCAGCTCGTTGGCGATGTACTGCGCCAGCCGCTGCGCCTGGCGCAGGCGGCTGGAATGCACCAGCCCGAAGTGCGCGACGATGGCGTGCACCGTGGTGCCGTTCCAGTCCACCGGCACGTACAGCAGCCCGCGCTGCTCGAAGCGGTGGTCGGACACGTCGTGGTGGCCCACGTCGCCCAGCGGCCAGCGCGAGAGCAGCGCGTTGCCGTGCTCGCCGTGCCTGGTGAAGGCATTGGAGCGGTAGGCCGAGTTGTAGCCCTCGGGCGCGAGGAACTCGGCCTGGCCCTGCTCCGGCCAGCCCAGGATGGTCTGGTCGAAGCGCGCGGCGTCGCGCGAGTGGTGCAGGCGCACCTCCTGCAGGAACACGAGGTCGGCGTCGAGCGCCTCGACGCCCAGCACCAGGTTGTGGATCTCCAGCCGCTTGGCCGCGCCCATGCCGCGCACGCCCTTGTGGATGTTGTACGTGGCCACGCGCAGCCGCGTCGTCGCGGCGGCGGTCTGGGGAGGCAGGATTGTGAATTCCGACGTCAGGTTCATCACGGCAGCGTGTGCACGCGGCAAGGCGTCCCGAAGAGGTGGACGATGGCCGCGAAACCTGCTCGCGGGGGCGTTCCACTGGCAATACTCATGCCGGAGCATCATGCCACCGGCCCGGCTGCCGTGCCATGCGCGGGGTCAAGCCCCCCGCCAGCGCGGCAAGTGCAGGATCGCCTCGGCGTTGGACGGCGAGAAGCAGGCATCGGCCGCCTCGCGCCACGGCAGCCACCGGTACGCCACGTGCTCGCGCGGCGCGAGCACCACCGGCGTGCCCGCGGGCACCTCCAGCGCGAACACATGCTCGGTGTTGTGCGTGACGCCCGGCGCATAGCGTGCGCGCCAGCGTGGGTAGATCTCGTAGACGTTGACGAGCGCGCAGTCGCGCAGCCTTGCCGTGTCCACCACGATCCCGGTCTCCTCGGCGACCTCGCGCACGCAGGTGTCGGCCAGCGATTCCTCGAGCGTGTCCTTGGATCCGGTGACGCTCTGCCAGTAGCCCGGCGCGTCGGCGCGCTCGATCAGCAGCACGTCGAGCTGGGGGGTGTGGATGACGACGAGGACGGACTCGGGGATCTTGTAGGGACGGGCGTCTTGCTGGGGGGTCATGGGGGCGATGTTAGGGCAGTGCGTGTTGCGGTTCTTGCGGGTGCGCTGGGTCAGGCACGACTCACCGGGGGAGCTTGTTTTGTTCGTGTCCCCCGGCCTGCGGCCTCCTCCTTTACCTCACAAAACAAGCTCCCCCGCCTCGCCGTGCCGAGCATGGCTGGCCGGCAGACAACATTCGCTGGGGGAAGGCCGCAGGATGTTTGGAAAGGGTTTTGGCATCGTCGGGCCATCGAGGCCGCGACGATGCCCGCGGCCGGCCGATCACGCGCCGTCGTGCTTGACGCGAATGACCGGCCACGCGCCCGCGCTCCTCTTCGTGACCGACAAGGGTCGCACGCGGATGTTGTCTCGTCGATCAAGACATGGAAGCCGGCACGAGATTCGACGTTCGCGTCAGGCCCAGTGACCAGTTGTGGTGCCGGTCGCGGGCATCGACGCGGCCTCGATGGCCCGTCGATGCCAAAACCCCTCTACAAAGATGACGCGAACTTCCCCTGCGAATGTTGTCTGCCGGCTTGCCATGCGGGGCACGGCGAGGCGGGGGAGTCTTTTTTGTGAGGTAAAGGAGGAGGCCGCAGGCCGGGGGACACGAACAAAAAAGACTCCCCCGGTGAGTCGTGCCTGCCCCAGCGCGCCCCGCAAACCACGACCCCGGACCACGAACCGCGCCTGCTCCCGCATCGACGCCACCCGCGAACCAGCCCGGCAGCGCTCAATACGCGAACGTGCCCGACACGGTCAGCGTACGCGGCGCGCCCACCGTGAGGTAGCCCGCGCCCGGGTAGCCGCCCGAGGACGCCCAGTAGTTGCGGTTGGTGACGTTGTCGATGCCGGCGCGCAGCGTGACCTCGTGCGACTGCACCTCGAGCGCGTAGCGGGCGCCCACGTCGAAGCGGTTCCACGACGGCACGACCTGCGTGTTGGCCGCATCGGCGTACTGCTTGCCGGTGTGCACGCCGCGCACGTTCAGCGCCAGGCCCTCCACCGAGGGCACGTCGAAGTCGAAGCCCAGGTTGAACTGCGAGCGCGGCGAGCCGATCGCGTCCTTGCCGGACAGCCTGGCGTCGAGGAAGCTCGCGCCGCCCAGCACGCGCACGCCCGGCAGCGCCTCGCCGTAGACCGAGAGCTCGGCGCCGCGGTTGCGCTGCGTGCTGAGCAGCTCGAAGGTGCTGTCGGCGGTGTTGACGCCGTAGGTGGGCTTCCTCGACTGGAACACGCTCACCGTGCCGCCGTACGTGCCGGTGTCGACCTTCACGCCGATCTCGCCCTGGCGGGTCTGGTAGGGCTTGAAGGATTGGTTGGCGTTGACGACGGTCCTGCTTTCGCCTGCGCCGAAGTCGTAGTACGTCTGCGGCGCCACGTCGCCGGCCTGCAGGCCCTCGACGTAGGTGGCGTACAGCGACACCTGCTTGTTGGCGCGGAACACGAGGCCGGCGATCGGGGTGATGCGCGCGTCCTTGCTCGCGGGCGTGGCCAGGCTGCCGTCGCCATAGTTGAACGATGTGCTCTCGATCTGCTGGCGGCGCGCGCCGACGGTCAGCAGCACGCTGCCGTCCAGGAAGTTCAGCGTGTCGGCCAGAGCCTCGCTGCTGGTGACCAGGCGCTGCGTCGTGAGCGGGTTCGACAAGGTGCCGCCGACCAGGAAGTCCTCGGCCGGCATCGCGACGAACTGGGTGTCGTAGAGCGAGCCCGCCGACGCCGGAGCCAGATAGTTGGAGAACGCGTAGGCATTCTTCGAGACCGACCGGTAGGCGCCGTACGAGGCCACGAGGGTGTGCTTGACGGGGCCGGTGGCGAACGAGCCGCGCAGGCCCGCCTCGCCGGTACTGATGCGGTCCTTGCGCGAGTTCACCGAGGCGTAGAGCGATTGCGCGCCGGTGGCGCCCGCCACCGAGAGGGTCTCGAGCTGGTTGTCCTCGTGGCCTTCACGGAAGCCGCCCGCCGCCCAGGCCGTCACGTCGGGCAGCAGGTCGACCTCGGCGCGCAGCGTGCCGAAGGTGTCGCGCTCGTGCGAGTACGTCCAGGGCTGGGCGATCTGCTTGTCGGCCTTCGGGGCGGCCGGGATCGGGCCGGACACGGTGATGTTGGGTGTCGCGCCCTTGATCAGGTTGTCCTGCGAGCCGATGTCGGCCGACACGCGCACGTTACCCACGTGGAAGTCGGCACCGAGCAGCGCGGCGTCGAGCTTGTCGCGTTCGCCCTTGACCGACGAGTCGCCTTCGCTGTGCACGACGTTCGCGCGCAGGCCCAGCTCCTTGTGCACGCCGAAGCGGCGGCCGACGTCGACGGCCTCCGAAAGCACGCCGCCGTCGATGCCCACCGTGACCTCGGCCTGCGGCGCGTTGGCCGCGCGCTTGGGCATCACGTTGACCGCGCCGCCCAGGCCGCTGCCGCCGGGCGCCGCGCCGTTGATGAACGCGCTGGCGCCGCGCAGCACCTCCACGCGCTCGACCAGCTGCGCGGCCAGGTACTGCCGCGGCAACAGGCCGTACAGGCCGTTGTAGGCGATGTCGTCGGAGTAGACCACCAGGCCGCGCACCATGTAGGCCTGCTGGAAGTTGCCGAAGCCGCGCGTCACGCGCACGCCCGGGTCGTTCTGCAGCACGTCGGCCAGGCTGGCCGCCTGGTAGTCCTGGATGATCTTGGCGGTGTAGTTGGTGATGTTGAACGGCGTCTCCATCACGTCCTGGCTGCCGAGCAGGCCCACGCGGCCGCCGCGGGCCACCTGGCCGCCGGCGTACGGCGCCTTCAGGCCGCCGGCCGACGCATCGGCGCTGATGACCACTTCCTGGACTTCGGGGGCGCTGGCGGCCGGCGCGGGCGCGACGGCGGCCTGGGCGTGCGCCTGGGTGGCTGCCAGCACGAGGACGGCAGCGGAGAGCGCGCTGCGGCGGAAGGCGGCGTGGTGCATGGAAATCCCGGACTTGTTATGCCTGAAGATGAGATTGATTCTCATTTGCCATTGTGCGCAGCCGCGCAATGACCCGGTGTTACGTTGCCACAAATCCCCCGCCGGACGGTTGCCGGGCACCCCCGCGGGCCCGACCTGCGAAAATGGCGGATTCACCGTTCCCCTGCCCCATGAATCCTCAAGTCGAAGCCATCCAGGCCAAGTTGCGTCAGATCGACGACTACCAGAGCAAGGGGCTGCTGCGCGCCGAAGAAGCCGAGCCGCAGCGCGCGGCGCTGATGAAGAAGCTGCTGGAGCTGCTCGTGCCCGACACGCCGGCGCCCCGGCTGCCCATGCGGGTGCGCGCGTGGGGCGCCGTGGCGATGCTGGTGTTGGTGGGCGGCTTCACGGCCTACCTGATCTCGGGCCACGCGGGCCTGCGGGCGCGCAGCGAGCAGATCCTGGCGCAGGGCAAGATCGCCGCGGCGCAGGACGCGCAGAGCCGCAAGGAGCGCCTGGAGCGAATCCGCCGGGGCGAATCGCTCGCGCCCGATGCCTATGGACGCTTCCCGTCCGCGTCCGCGTCGGCCGTGGCCGTGGCACCGGCGTCGGCTGCGACGGCTGGTGTGGCGTCGGCGCCGGCCACCCAGGCCGGCGCCAGCGCGGCCGCCGAGGCCATCGCGCCCCTGCTGTCGGGCCGGGTGACGCTGGATCCGAAGCTGGCGGGCCTTGTGGCCTCCGACGACACCGTCTTCGTCACCGTGCGCACGCCGGACGACCCGACCGGGCTGCCGCTGGCGCAGATCCGCGTGGAGGTCAGCAACCTGCCGTTCGACTTCGACGTGGGCACGCGCGAGATGATCGGCTCGCCCGACCGCTTCCTGCACGCCGACAAGGTGATCGTGACGGCGCTGGTCTCGAAGAGCGGCCGCGGCCGCGCCAAGCCGGGCGACCTCACGGGCACCTCGGCGGTCGTGGCGCCGTGGTCCAACGACGTGCGCTTCGTCATCGACACGGTCGTGCGCTGACGCCGCGGCGAACCAGGAAATGAAAAGGCCCGCGTTCGTCGCCGAGGCGATGCGCGCGGGCCCTTGAACCGGCTCCGGGCCGGTCGGGTCAGGACGGCATTCAGCCGGCGTTGGCCGCCGCCCCGGCGTTGCGCAGACGGATGTGCAGCTCGCGCAGCTGCTTCTCGTCGACGATGCTGGGCGCGCCCGTGAGCAGGTCCTGCGCGCGCTGCGTCTTCGGGAACGCGATCACGTCGCGGATCGACTCGGCGCCCGTCATCATCGTGACGATGCGGTCGAGGCCGAAGGCCAGGCCGCCGTGCGGGGGCGCGCCGTACTGCAGCGCGTCCAGCAGGAAGCCGAACTTGACCTGCGCGTCCTCGCGGTCGATGTTCAGCGCCGAGAACACCTTGCTCTGCACGTCGGCGCGGTGGATACGCACCGAGCCGCCGCCCAGTTCCCAGCCGTTGAGCACCATGTCGTAGGCCTTGGCGATGCACGCGCCCGGATCGGTGTCCATCAGGTCCTCGTGGCCGTCCTTGGGTGCCGTGAACGGATGGTGCACGGCGTTCCAGCGGCCTTCCTCGTCGTCGCGCTCGAACATCGGGAAATCGACCACCCACAGCGGCGCCCACTTGTCCTCGAACAGGCCGTTGGCCTTGCCGAAGTCGGAGTGGCCCACCTTCAGGCGCAGCGCGCCCATGGCGTCGTTGACGATCTTGGCCTTGTCGGCGCCGAAGAACAGCAGGTCGCCGTTGGCCGCGCCGGTGCGCGCCAGGATCTCGGCGATCGCCTTGTCGTGCAGGTTCTTCACGATGGGCGACTGCAGGCCTTCGCGGCCCTTGGCCACGTCGTTGACCTTGATCCAGGCCAGGCCCTTGGCGCCGTAGATCTTCACGACCTCGGTGTAGGCGTCGATCTCGCCGCGGCTGATCTCGGCGCCGCCCTTGACGCGCAGCGCCACGACGCGGCCGCCGGCCATGGTCGCGGCCGACGAGAACACCTTGAAATCGACGTCGCCCATCACGTCGGTGAGCTCGGTGAACTCCATGTTGACGCGCAGGTCGGGCTTGTCGGAGCCGTACAGGCGCATCGCGTCGGCGTAGGTCATCACCGGGTACTGGCCCAGGTCGACGCCGATGGCGTTCTTGAACACCGAGCGGATCATGCCCTCGAACATGTCGCGGATCTCGTTCTCCGTGAGGAACGAGGTCTCGATGTCGATCTGCGTGAACTCGGGCTGGCGGTCGGCGCGCAGGTCCTCGTCGCGGAAGCACTTGGTGATCTGATAGTAGCGGTCGAAGCCGGCCACCATCAGCAACTGCTTGAACAGCTGCGGCGACTGCGGCAGCGCGAAGAAGTGGCCGTCGTGCACGCGGCTTGGCACGAGGTAGTCGCGCGCGCCTTCGGGCGTGCTTTTGCCCAGCATCGGGGTCTCGATGTCGACGAAGCCGTTCTTGTCCAGGAACTGGCGCACTTCCATCGCCACGCGGTAGCGCAGCATCAGGTTCTTCTGCATCTGCGGGCGGCGCAGGTCCAGCACGCGGTGCGTGAGGCGCGTCGTTTCCGACAGGTTCTCGTCATCGAGCTGGAACGGTGGCGTGACGCTGGGGTTGAGCACTTCCAGCTCGCTGCAGAACACCTCGATGGTGCCGCTGCGCATGTTGGCGTTGACGGCCTCGGGCGCACGGGCGCGCACCACGCCGACGACCTTGAGGCAGAACTCGTTGCGCACGCTCTCGGCGACCTTGAAGCTCTCGGCGAGATCCTGGTCGCAGACGATCTGCACGATGCCTTCGCGATCGCGGAGATCGATGAAGATCAGCTTGCCGTGGTCACGGCGGCGATGGGCCCAGCCCATGAGGGTGACGGTCTGGCCGGTCAGCTTGTCGTCGACGAGGCCGCAGTAGGTGGTTCGCATTGGGGGTACTCCGTTTATCGGTACGGTTTGTTCGGATGCCGGGCACGCCTCGTGGCGGCGTGCGGGCTTGGTCTGGTGAGTGGCAGGCCGGAGCGGGGGGTCACCCTCAGGACTGAACGCTGAAAAGCCTCGGGGCGTTCAGCCCACCCGATTGGGGTCGGCCCCCTCCGGCGGGACGGGGATCCCGGCCGGGGGCGACACGACGCCCATGGAGATGATGTACTTCAACGCCTCGTCGACGCTCATGTGCAGCGGCCTGCAGGCCTCGCGCGGCATCATCAGGAAGAAGCCCGACGTCGGGTTCGGCGTGGTGGGCACGTAGAGGCTCACATGCTCGCCCGGCAGCTGCGCCGCGACCTCGCCCGACGGCTTGCCGGTGACGAACGCGATCGTCCAGCTGCCTTCGCGCGGGTACGGCACCATCACCGCCTCGCGGAACGCGTTGCCGTTGGTGGAGAACAGGGTGTCGGAGACCTGCTTGACCGACACGTAGATCGACTTGACGATGGGGATGTGCGACAGCAGGTTGTTCCACTGCTTGAGCCACCACGCGCCCACCATGTTGGTGACCAGCATGCCCGTGATCAGCAGCAGCAGCACCAGCAGGATCACGCCCAGGCCCGGCACGCTCATCAGCAGGTCGACGAGGTTCTGCGAGCCGTCGGCGTGCTCGGAGCCGTGGAACAGGCGCTGCAGGCCCACCAGGACGCCATGGAACATGCCGTCCATCAGGTTGATGGCCCACATGAGCACGCCCACCGTGATCGCGAGCGGCAGCCAGACCAGCAAACCGGCGAACAGGTATTTTCTCAAGAAGGGCTCCCGCCGCGCGCGAACGCGGCCGTGGTGGCGTGCATGGGACGGCGGACGATCAGTGGCAGGCGCAGCTGCCGCCGCCGTGCGAACCGGACGACGCCGACGCTGCGCCGTCGGATGACGGCGCGGGCGCCGGGGCGGGCGCGGACGGCGCGGCGGAACCGCCGGCATCGCCGGAAGTGGCCGGCGCGGCGGCAGGGGCGGGCGCGCTGCCGCCCTTGAAATCGGTGGCGTACCAGCCCGAGCCCTTGAGCTGGAATCCGGCGGCGGTCACCTGCTTCTGGAATTGCTCGGCACCGCAGACCGGGCACGTGGTGAGCACGGGATCGGAAATCTTCTGCAGCACGTCGCGCGAATGGCCGCACGAAGCGCAGCGATACGCGTAGATCGGCATGGCTTGGCTCTTGTAACTTAACTTGGAATTATAGATTGCCCGGGCCGGCGGGGGTGGGAAACCCCGACGGAACGGCTCGCGAGCCCTGAATATGGAGGCTTTTCGTGACGAAACAACCGGGCGCGACGACCCGCGGCCCCGTTCAGCGGAAATAGACGAACAACCGCACGGCGCACAGCCCCACGACGAAGCCCACCGCCACCCACAACGCCGCCTGCAGCAGCCGGTTGGTGCGCCGCTGCTCCTTCAGCAGCGCCGCCACCTGCGCGGCCGACGCGGGCGCGGCGTCGCCCTCGAGCCTGTGCGCTGCGATCGACAACGCCTGGTGCACCAGCCGCGGCAGCGCCGGGATGTAGTGCGCGTAGCGTGGCGCCTCGTCCTTGAGGCGCTCGACGAAGCCGCGCCAGCCCACCTGCTGGTTCATCCAGCGCTCGAGGAAGGGCTGCGCGGTGCTCCACAGGTCAAGCTCGGGGTCGAGCTGGCGGCCCAGGCCTTCCACGTTGAGAAGCGTCTTCTGCAGCAGCACCAGCTGCGGCTGGATCTCGACGTTGAAGCGGCGCGAGGTCTGGAACAGTCGCAGCAGCACCTGGCCCAGCGAGATGTCCTTCAGCGGGCGGTCGAAGTGCGGCTCGCAGACGGCGCGCACGGCGCTCTCCAGCGCCTCCAGCCGCGTGTCGGCCGGCACCCAGCCGCTCTCGATGTGCAGTTCGGCCACGCGCTTGTAGTCGCGCCTGAAGAAGGCGATGAAGTTCTGCGCCAGGTAGTCCTTGTCGGACTCGGTGAGCGTGCCGATGATGCCGAAGTCGAGCGCGATGTAGCGCCCGAAGCTCTCCGGCGCCAGGCTCACCTGGATGTTGCCCGGGTGCATGTCCGCGTGGAAGAAGCCGTCGCGGAACACCTGCGTGAAGAAGATGGTGACGCCGTCGCGCGCCAGCTTGGGGATGTCGACGCCGGCCAGCCGCAGGCGATCGACCTGGCTGATGGGCACGCCGTACATGCGCTCCATCACCATCACGCGCGAGGTGCAGAAGTCCCACAGCATCTCGGGCACCAGGATCAGGTCCAGGCTGGCCATGTTGCGGCGCAGCTGCGCGGCGTTGGCCGCCTCGCGGATCAGGTCCAGCTCGTCATGCAGGTACATGTCGAACTCGGCGACCACGTCGCGCGGACGCAGGCGCTTGCCGTCGGCGCTGACGCGCTCCACCCAGCGCGCCACCGTGTGCAGGATGGCCAGGTCGCTCTCGATGGCCTGCAGCACGTTGGGCCGCAGCACCTTCACCGCGACCTCGCGGCCGCCCTTGAGCGTGGCGAAGTGCACCTGGGCGATGGAGGCGCTCGCGACGGGCGTGTTGTCGAAGCTCTCGAACACGTCGTCGAACTTGCGCCTGAGCTCCTTGAGCAGCCCGGCCTCCACCAGCGCGCGCGCGGCGGCGCCGTCGAACGGCGGCACGCGATCCTGCAGCAGCGCGAGCTCGTCGGCGATGTCGGCGGGCAGCAGGTCGCGCCGCGTGGAAAGCACCTGACCGAACTTGATGAAGATCGGGCCCAGCCGCTCCAGCGCCTGGCGCAGGCGCGGGCCGCGAGGCTCGTCGTAGCTGCGGCCGATGGCGATCACGCGAGCGAGCAGCCGCAGCCACGGCTGACGCACGCGGCCGAGCGCGATCTCGTCCACGCCGAAGCGCAGCAGCGTGAAGCCGATGAAGAGGAGGCGGGCGAAGTGGCGCAATGTCAGCCCCTCGTCCGACGAGATCCCAGGGTCACGACTTGTTGCGTGCCTGGAGCATGTCCAGCATCTGCCCCATCGCCTTCTTGGCCACGTCGGCGGCCTGCGCGAACTGCGCGCTGGCGCGGCTGACGCCCTCGGCCACGGTCGGGCCGAAGAAGCGCTCGGCGTCCGCGGCCGGATCCCAGCGCACGTTCTGGGCGATCCAGTTGACGTCGGCCGCCAGCGCGCCGTCGCCGTCGATGGACATCGGCGGCAGGCCGCCCTTGAACACGTTGCCGGCCACCTTGGTGGGCTCCGACGCGTCGATGCGCACGTTGAGGTCGGGCGTGACGCTCGCCTCCTCGGCGGTCTCCACGGCCTCGAACAGGCCCGCCGGCGTGACGCGCAGCGTGAGCGGTGGCGGCACCGGGATCAGGCCAGGCCATCCGCTCACGTCGACGCGGACGGCCTTGCCCGCATGCGCGCGCAGGCGCTCGACCGCGGGCGGGCAGCCCGTGAGCACGTGGTTGGCGAACAGCACCATGCGGTTGCGCACGGCGGGAAGCCACAGATCCTGGAAAGGCAAGTCCATGGGGTCGATTGTAGGTGGCGGGGCCATCCGGTGAACGTCCTCAGCCGCGGAAGGGACGGAAATGGGCGTGATCGGCGGCGGCAAGCAGTTCGCGGTCGCCGGCGCTGTCGCCATAGGCGTGGAGCTCGACGTCGCTCAGGTCTCCGACGAGCGCCTGCAGCCGGCGCAGCTTCTCGGCGCCGGTGCAGTCCGCGCCTTCGAGCAGGCCCGTGAAGCGGGCGACGCCATCGGGGCCCCGCTCGACGGCCAGGCGCGTGCAGAGCAGGTCGTCGAACCCGAGATCGGCGGCGACGACGGCAAGGTAGAGATCGAGCGTCGAGCTGACCAGCACCAGGCGATGTCCTTGCGCGCGGTGCCATTCGATCCGCTCCACCGCGTCGACGCGCAGCCAAGGCCGGATGCCGCGCACATGCGCATCGACGAACGACCGCAGGCGTTCGACCGGCTGGCCCGCCACCAGGCGGCGCAGCACGCGCACCTTGAGCGCGTCGATCGAGATCCGGCCCAGCACGTGGCCGATCGCATGCAGGCCCAGCGCGGCGAACGTCGAGGCCACGCGCGCACGCCCGAACACCCGCACGAGGAACGGCACCAGCGTATCGCGGCGGGTGATCGTGCCGTCGAAGTCGAACGCGGCGACGACCCGGCGCGCGGCCGGCGCGGCCATCACGCCGCCGCGTCGAACCCGCGCGGATTCATGGACTGCCAGCGCCAGCTGTCCGCGCACATCGCGTCGAGGTCGCGCGAGGCCTTCCAGCCCAGTTCGGCCAGCGCCCGGGCCGGGTCGGCCCAGCAACTGTCGATGTCGCCGGCGCGGCGCGCGACGATGTCGTAGGGCACGGGTCGCCCGCTGGCCTTCTCGTAGGCGGCGATCAGCTCCAGCACGCTGTAGCCGCGGCCGGTGCCGAGGTTGACCAGCAGCGAGCCGGGCGTCGCCAGCAGCCGGTTCAGCGCGGCGACGTGGCCCTGGGCCAGGTCCACCACGTGGATATAGTCGCGCACGCCGGTGCCGTCGGGCGTTTCGTAGTCGTCGCCGAACACCGACAGGCGCGCGCGCCGGCCCACCGCCACCTGGGCCACGTAGGGCATCAGGTTGTTGGGCACGCCGCGCGGATCCTCGCCGATGCGTCCGCTCTCGTGCGCGCCCACCGGATTGAAGTAGCGCAGGATGCCCGACTGCCAGCCGGCCTCGGCAGCGGCCATGTCGCGCAGGATCTTCTCGCCGATCAGCTTGGTCTCGCCATACGGGTTGGTGGCGCCGGTGATGGCGTCCTCGCGGATGGGCAGCGTCTCGGGCTTGCCGTACACGGTGGCGCTGGAGCTGAAGACGATGCGGTTCACGCCGTGCGCGCGCATCGCGGTGCACAGCGTGAGCAGGCCGCCGATGTTGTTGGCGTAGTAACGCAGCGGCTGCTGCGCCGATTCGCCCACCGCCTTGAAGGCCGCGAAGTGCACGACGGCGTCGATGCGGTGGCGCTCGAACACGGCATGCATCGCGCCGGCGTCGCAGACGCTGGCGCGCTCGAACACCGGCGACTTGCCGGACAGCTGCTCCAGGCGGTTGAGCACCTCGGGCGAGCTGTTGGAGAAGTCGTCGAGGCCGACCACGTCGTAGCCGGCGGCCAGCAGTTCCAGCCAGGTGTGGGAGGCGATGTAGCCGGTCGCGCCCGTGAGAAGAATCGTTGGCATGTTTGTGTTTTGGCACGCGCCGAAGGCGCCCAGACTAGTTCAAGCTCTCGGGAAGCGAGGGTCGCACCCGAGTCGAACCGAGCACCCCCTCGGGGGGCAGCGACGGAGGAGCGTGGGGGCCCGATGTCAGCACTTGATGCCGACGTGGAGAGCGACCGCGCCACCCGCCATGTTGTGCACGTCGACATGGCCGAAGCCGGCCGTCTTCATCATCGCCTTGAGCGTGGCCTGGTCGGGATGCATGCGGATCGACTCGGCCAGGTAGCGGTAGCTCTCGGCGTCGCCGGCCACCAGCTGGCCCACCTTGGGCAGCACGTTGAACGAGTACCAGTCGTAGGCCTTCTGCAGCGGCGCGGCGATCTTCGAGAACTCCAGCACCAGCAGGCGGCCGCCGGGGCGCAGCACGCGGTTCATCTCGGCCAGCGCGAGATCCTTGTGGGTCATGTTGCGCAGGCCGAAGGCCACGCTCACCAGGTCGAACTGGCCGGTGGCGAACGGCAGCTTCTCGGCGTCGCAGATGGACGTGGGCAGCACCAGCCCCTCGTCGATGAGGCGGTCGCGGCCGACGCGCAGCATCGCCTCGTTGATGTCGGTGTGCACCACCACGCCGGTGGGGCCGACGCGCCTGGCGAACGCGCGCGCCAGGTCGCCGGTGCCGCCGGCGATGTCCAGCGCCTTGTCGCCGGCCTTCAGGTTGGCCACCGCCACGGTGTACTTCTTCCACGCGCGATGCATGCCGCCCGACATGAGGTCGTTCATCACGTCGTACTTCTTCGCGACGGAGTCGAACACGCCGCGCACGCGGGTGGCCTTCTCGTTCTCGTCGACCGTCTCGTAGCCGAAGTGGGTCTGGGTCATGGCGTGGTCTCTTTTCAGTGCGAGTGACAGGCGCCGCCGGCAGGCTTGGCCATGTCGGCGTCGCGATCGAGCCCGGCCTGCGCCAGGCGCTCGAGGTATTGCGCGAGGAGTTCGTCCTGCTGCGAACCCAGGCGGTAGAGGAAGTCCCAGGTGTACAGGCCGGTGTCGTGGCCGTCGGAGAACGTGGGCTTGACGGCGTAGTGCCCCACCGGCTCGATGGCGTCGATGACGACGTCGCGCTTGCCGGTCTGCAGCGTCTCCTGGCCCGGCCCGTGCCCCTGCACCTCGGCCGAGGGCGAGTACACGCGCATCAGCTCGAACGGGATGCGGAAGCGCCGGCCGTCGTCGAACTCGATCTCGAGCGCGCGCGACTGCTGGTGCACCGTGAGCGACACGGGGGTGCGGTGGACGGAGGGGGTGGCCGGCATCCCGGGAGTTTAGCGTTTACCCGGGCGTGGCCCGGCGGGCCGGGCCTGCAGGCGACAGTTCCCCCGAACGGGGGTGCCAATGGCGTAACAACTTGTGAGAATGCAAGGCTCCGAAACCTTCGTCCGTCCCCATGAACCGTCTCGCCCCGCTTCTCGCCCTGGCCCTGTCGACCTCGGCGTTCGCCGACATGCAGAAGTGCGCGGGCCCGCAGGGGACGACGATCTACACGGACGGGGATTGCCCTTCCGTGGCGCCGCCCACGGCCCGCCCGGCCGCGGTGCCGCCGGCCCGCCCGACCGCGGCCGGCAGCGCGCCGGTGGACGCCCCGATCGAGATCCAGGAAACCGGCGTGCCGGTGATCGTGCAGATGGCCGGCCGCTTCGCCTGGCTCGACGACGACACGCTGGCCATCACCACCTTCGCCGACCCGAACGCCAAGGCGCCGTGGATGGTGCGCCGGATCGTCGCCTACGACGTGCCCTCGCGCCGCAGCAGCGTGCTGGTGCCGCGCGGCTTCGTCGACTGCACGAACGCCGCCTACAACCTCGTGAGCCTGGAGACGGGCGACCTCGAATCGCGCTTCGCGGTCGGCTCGCATGCCGCGCCGTCGGTGCAGCAGTTCCAGGTGTGGAATCCGGCCGCGCGCAAGCTCTCGCCCGCGCCGCCCGAATTCAAGGCCGCGTGGCACCCGTCGGCCTGCATGAAGCCTGCGCCGGAGGACCTGGGCGTGCACGACCTGCTCGCCAGCAGGAAGCCCGTGCGCTACCTGCAGCCCGAGCACGGCACGCTGGTGTGGGGCACGCTGGACGACAGCGGCCATCCCACGGGACCGGCGCTGGTGACGGCCAGGAAGAAGGTGCCGCTCGCGCTGAGCATCAACGAGATCTCGCACGACGTGCGCTGGCTGCCGTTCCGCCACGCCTACCAGTTGGCGCCGGGCGTCCACGACCGCGCGCTGGATCCACCGCGCGACGCGCCGCTGCTCACGATGGACCTCGACGGCCGCCTCGCGCGCCATCCGATTCCCGCCAGCCTGACGCGCCAGCTCGACGCGCTGGGCGCACCCGCGCCGGCCGAGATGATCGCCACGCGCGCCGGCGACCTGGTGATCCAGCCCGGGACGGCGGCCAACGGCGGCGGCCTGTACCTGGTGCAGGGCGAGCAGAGCCGGCGCATCTGGTGCACGGCGCGACCGGCGCCAGGCCAGGCCACGGACGCCGACGGCTGCACGATGTCGCAGGCCGTGGCGGTGTCGCCGGACGGCTGCCGCATTGCCTTCGACGCGCGCCCGGCCACGGCCATCGCCACGGGGTTCCCGGCCGCGCCCACCCTGAAGGTGCTGACCCTGTGCGACGGTGCGTTGCCGGCGGCACCGACGGCGGCGGGCAACCGGAAGAAGGGGCGTTGAACCGCTAGGACCAGGCGTTGGTCAGTTCCAGCCGCACCTGGCTGCGGCCCGCGTTGCCGGTGCAGCGCCAGCCGCGGCGCTCGTAGAAGCCGCGCGCCTTGGTGTCGGCACCGGTGCTGAGCCACAGGGTGTCGAGCCCGTTCGTCCACAGCCACTCCACCATGGTGTCGTGCAGCAGCGAACCGTAGCCGCGCCGCTCGGCGCGCGGGTCGACGAACAGCGCCCAGACGTTGGCGCCCTTGGCGTCGCCGATGGCGAAGGCGACGATCTCGCCGTCCTCCTCCACCACCCAGCCGCGGCCGCTGGCCTCCAGCTGCGCGATGACCTCGTCATCCTCGATGCGTCCCGGCACCAGCGTGTTCTCGACCACGGCGTAGCGCACCCGCCAGATCCCGGCCAGGTCGGCCCGGGTCGCTTCGCGCAACCTGGCCTTGGTCAACGTGGTACCCATCACATGCTCACCCATCGATCCGGATGCGGGCCTCTCCTGCCCGTCTTGGCTCCCCGAGTCGCACTGCCGTGCGCGGACGGGGCTGTCCGCCCTCGTTTCCGCACGTCAATGGTAGCGGCGGCAGCGCTCGCGGCCTATCGATGACTTCACGGATGCCGCGCCTTTCGCGGCACGATTTCACTGCCCGGAGAAGAGCGCGACGAACCCCGCGCGCCCGGCTCCTCAGGCGGCGGGCGCCAGCGCCGCCACGGCACGCGCCACGCGCGCGTCGAGCTCGGGCAGGCCCATGCGCAGGCGCGTGACGGGCGCGGGCGCGACCTCGCGCGCGGGCGCCGCCCACACCGGCGCGGGGAAGTGGCTGTCCCAGTCGAAGCGGGCGATCACGTGCCAGTGCAGGTGCGGCACCACGTTGCCCAGGCTGGCGAGGTTGATCTTGGTGGGTTGCAGCGACTCGCGCAGCACGCGTTCGACGGCACTCACCACGCCCATCATGGCCGCCTGCCCGCCCAGCGAGAGGTCGCTCCACTCGGCCACGTGGGCGCGCCAGACGACGCGGTAGAAGGCGGGGAACGCGGCGTCGTCGGCGCGGATCACGCGCCACTGGGTCGACTGGAACACCAGCACGCCGCCGGCCTCGCGGCACAGCTCGCAGGCGGGCCGGAAGGCCGGCGATTCGAGGGGATGGAAGACGGGCATGGCGGGCTGGCAAGCAACGTTGGCGGGTGCGGGCCGCTCCGGGTTCGAGCGTGCCCGCGATGCGGTATTGTGTTGCACGCCGCCCCCGCCGGCCCGACCTTCGAATCGACCCACCGCCCTTTCGCCGGATCACCCCACGATGACCTTGCAACGCCGCTCCCTGCTCGCGCTCGCCGCCGGCACCCTCGGCCCTTCCGCCGCGCTGCTGAGTTCTTCCGCCCGCGCCGCCGACCCCTATCCGAACCACGCGCTGCGCTGGATCGTGGCCTACCCGGCCGCCGGTGGCTCCGACTTCCTCGCGCGCCAGCTCGCGCCGCAGATGGGCAGGCAGATGGGCCAGACCATCGTCGTGGACAACCGCCCCGGCGCGGCCGGCATCATCGGCACCGAGGCGGCCTCCAAGCAGCCCGGCGACGGCTACACCCTGCTCACCGGCGACAACGGCGCCATGGTGTTCCACACCGCGCTTTACAAGACCCTGCCCTACAACCCGGCCGACTTCGTGCCGCTGGGCTTCATGGCCAGCTTCCCGTTGCTGCTGGTGGTCAATCCGAACGCCGGCTTCACCAGCGCGGCGCAGTTCCTCGACGCGGTCAGGCGCAGCCCCGGCAAGTACAGCTACGCGTCGCCCGGCGCCGGCAGCCCGCACCACCTCGCCATGGAGCTGCTCAAGCAGCGCACCGGCAGCTTCATCGTGCACGTGCCCTACCGCGGCACCGCGCCAGCCATGCAGGACGTGATGAGCGGCCAGGTGCCCATCATGGTGCTGGACACCGCCGCCGGCCTGGCCCAGGTCCGCAGCGGCAAGCTGAAGGCGCTGGCCGTGATGTCGAAGCACCGCATCGCGCTGTTGCCCGACGTGCCCACGCTGTCGGAGGTGGGCGGCAACGGCCCGCTGAAGGACTTCGAGGCCACCGCGTGGCAAGGCCTGTTCGCGCCCAAGGGCACGCCGCCGGACATCGCCGCGCGGCTGAGCGCCGAGATGCGCAAGGCCATCCTCACGCCCGACGTCAAGGCCCGGCTGGAAGCCTTCGGCCTCGAGGTGGCACCCACCGACGGCCCGGCGCTGGCGGCGTTCATCCAGAAGGAGACCGCCTTCTGGCACGCGCTGATCAAGGAACGCCACCTCACGCTGGACTGACATGTCCGACGCCGCCGTCGAACGCCGCATCGCCGCCTTCGTGGACAAGTACACGCCCGCGATCGCGGCGCAGCTGCGCGACGCGCGCCGGCGCCTGCGCGCGCACTTCCCGCGCGGCGTGGAGATGGTGTTCGACAACTACAACGCGCTGGTCTTCGGCATCGGCCCCACCGATCGCACGCGCGAGTCGTTCATCTCCATCGCCGGCTACCCGAAGTGGGTCACGCTGTTCTTCCTCGACGGCGCCAGCCTGGACGACCCGCAGGGCCTGCTCGAGGGCGACGGCAAGCAGGTGCGCGGCATCCGCCTGAAGACGCCGGCCGACCTCGATTCGCCCGCGGTGGCCGCCCTCGTCGCGCAGGCCATCGCGCCGCACCGCGACGCGCTGGCCGCCGCGGCGCCGCTGTCCACCGTCATCAAGGCGGAGGCCGAAAAGCAGCGGCCGCGCCGTCCCGCCGCCTCGAAGACCTGATCCATGACCCCGACCGGTATTTCCACCGTCCAGGCGGCGCGCGACGAGATCGCCGCGCAGATCCGCGCCTACCGCGATCTCGTGGGCGCCGCGTCCAAGGCCTCGGGCATGAGCCTGACGCGCATCGACGCGGCGCTGGCCGCCTTCGAGCCGGCGTTCTTCAACAACCTGCTGGTCGCGCTCGACGCGCGCTTTCGCGAGCGCGCGCCCACCCCCGAGGGCACCGAGGTGCGCCTGCTGGCCCACGCGCTGCTGGCGCACGGCGGCGTGCTCACCGCCGATCCGGCGATCCGCCACGACGCGGACGCCTCCGTGCTGCGGCTGGACATCGGCGAGCGCGTCGCGCTCAACGCCGACGATTTCGAGGCGCTCGCCGCCGCGTTCCTCGGCGCGATCGAACGGACGGCCGGCGGCTGAGTCCGATGCACGGATCGGATAGGCGGACATAGATCACGCATCGTCCCGCCGCGTGCGGCGCGCGCCGCACACGAATGTAAGCAGATGTGCTGGAATGGATCGACGGAAAAAGCCGCGTCCATGCAGCGCGGCTCTCCGCCGCGAACGCCGGGCAGCAGACCGGGCGTCGCGGACCGGACGCCTGCGCCGCGGCGCGCGTCAGGCTCGTGCTTCATTCGCCAGCGAGGGTCCCATGGAACGAAGAACGCCCCTGCAGCACCTGCTGCACAACCTGCTGCCATCGCGCGGCAAGTCGATCACCTCCGAGCTGCAGTTCATGGACACGCGTCCGGAAGGACCGGACATGGCAGCGGCGCTTCGCCAGGTGGCGAGCTCGCGCCGGCCCATGTCCTGGGGCGAGTCGGCCGTCGACCTCGAGCTGGGCACCGACATCATGGAGTACCCGGAAGACACCGCGGCCGACCTGATGGACGAGTTCTTCGCCAAGTCGGAGAAGCGGGCCGCCTGAGCCTCGCTCCCGGGTGGCGCCACGGCGGTGGCGGATCCTGCGACTGGCGCAGGATCCATGCGCGCGTCAGACCAGCACGCGCTCGATGCCGCCCGCGTTGGCGCGCTTCACGTACTCGGGCATCCAGTCCTCGCCCAGGATCTTGCGCGCCATCTCCACGACGATGTAGTCGGCCTCGAGCAGGCCCGTCTTCAGGTCCTCGCCGTAGCGCGACAGGCCTTGCAGGCAGCTGGGGCAGGACGTGAGGATCTTCAGGTCGGCGTCGGGCGCGGCCAGCCCCTTGGCGGCCTGGATCGCGCGCAGCGCGGTCTCGTCCTTGCGGATCTCCTCTTCCTTGCGGAACCGCACCTGCGTGGAGATGTCGGGCCGGGCCATCGCCAGCATGCCCGACTCGCCGCAGCAGCGCGCGCTCTTGACGACGTCCTCGCCCACCAGCGCCTTCACCGTCTTCAGCGGATCCTGCAGCTTCATCGGCGTGTGGCACGGGTCGTGGAACAGGTAGCCGTTGCCGGATTCGAGCTTGATGTTCTTCTCGAGCAGGTACTCGTGGATGTCGACGATGCGGCAGCCCGGGAAGATGTCCTCGAACTTGTAGCCCTGCAGCTGGTCGTAGCAGGTGCCGCAGCTCACCACCACCGTCTTGATGTCGAGGTAGTTGAGCGTGTTGGCCACGCGGTGGAACAGCACGCGGTTGTCGGTGATCATCTCCTCGGCCTTGTCGAAGTCGCCGGAGCCGCGCTGCGGGTAGCCGCAGCACAGGTAGCCCGGAGGCAGCACCGTCTGCACGCCGGCGTGCCACAGCATGGCCTGCGTGGCCAGGCCCACCTGCGAGAACAGGCGCTCGGAGCCGCAGCCCGGGAAGTAGAAGACGGCCTCGGTCTCGGACGTCGTCGTCTTCGGGTCGCGGATGATGGGGACGTAGTTCTTGTCCTCGATGTCCAGCAGCGCCCGGGCGGTCTTCTTGGGCAGGCCGCCCGGCATCTTCTTGTTGATGAAGTGGATGACCTGTTCCTTGACCGTGGCCGCGCCGACGGTGGCCGGCGGCGCGGCGGTCTGGCGGCGCGCCGCGATCTTGAGCACGTCGTGCGCGACGCGCTGCGCCTTCGCGCCGACGCCGGTGAGCGCCAGGCGCGCGGCCTTGATCGTCTGCGGATTGGTCGCGTTGAGCATGAACATGGCCGCGGCGCTGGCCGGCCGGAATGTCTTCTGGCCCATCTTGCGCAGCAGGTTGCGCATGTTCATGGACACGTCGCCGAAGTCGATGTCCACCGGGCACGGCGAGAGGCACTTATGGCACACGGTGCAGTGGTCGGCCACGTCCTCGAACTCCTCCCAGTGGCGCAGCGAAACGCCGCGGCGCGTCTGCTCCTCGTACAGGAAGGCCTCGATCAGCAGCGAGGTGGCCAGGATCTTGTTGCGCGGGCTGTACAGCAGGTTGGCGCGCGGCACGTGCGTGGCGCAAACGGGCTTGCACTTGCCGCAGCGCAGGCAGTCCTTGATCGACGCGCTGATGGCGCCGATGTCGGACTGCTGCATGATCAGGCTCTCGTGGCCCATCAGGCCGAACGACGGCGTGTAGGCGTGCGACAGGTCGGCGTGGTGCACGTCGGCGCCGAGCGCGGCCAGCGGCGCGCCGCGCAGCAGCTTGCCCTTGTTGAAGCGGCCTTCCGGGTCGACGCGCTGCTTGTAGGCGGTGAAGTCGGCCAGCTCGAGGTCGGTGAGGAACTCGAGCTTGGTGATGCCGATGCCGTGCTCGCCCGAGATGACGCCGTCCAGGCTGCGCGCCAGCACCATGATGCGGGCCACCGCCTCGTGCGCGGTCTGCAGCATCTCGTAGTTGTCGGAGTTCACCGGGATGTTGGTGTGCACGTTGCCGTCGCCGGCATGCATGTGCAGCGCCACCCAGGTGCGCCCGCGCAGCACCTGCTTGTGGATCGTGCGGCACTCCTCGATGACGGGCGCGAACTCGGCGCCCGCGAAGATGCCCTGCAGCGGCGCCAGCACCTGCGTCTTCCACGACGCGCGCAGCGTGTAGTCCTGCATGCGCTCGAAGAACGTGCGCGCCGGCTCGTCTCCGGTGGCGGGTTGCACGATGTCGAGGCCCGTCATCCAGCCCTGCCACAGCGTCCGCACATCGCCGATCAGCGCCTGCGCGCGCGCGACGCGATCGCCCAGCAGCTCGGCCGACGGGATGTTCTGCGAGTCGTCACTCTTGCCGAGCGGCAGCGAGCCGGTGGACAGGAAGTCCTCCAGCGCGCCGAGCAGCGCGAGCTTGTTGCGCAGGCTCAGCTCGATGTTGATGCGCTCGATGCCCAGCGTGTACTCGCCCATGCGCTCCAGCGGGATCACCACGTCCTCGTTCACCTTGAACGCGTTGGTGTGCTTGGCGATGGCGGCGGTGCGCTTGCGGTCGAGCCAGAACTTCTTGCGCGCGTCGGCGCTGACGGCGATGAAGCCCTCGCCCGAGCGCGCGTTGGCCATGCGCACCACCTCGCTGGTGGCGCGCGCGACGGCGTCCTCGTCGGCGCCCACGATGTCGCCGAACAGCGCCATCTTGGGCAGGCCGCCGCGCTTGCTCTTGGTGGCGTAGCCCACCGCGCGCAGGTAGCGGTCGTCCAGATGTTCGAGGCCCGCGAGGATGGCGCCATTCGGCAGCTTGGCCTGCGCGAACATGAAGTCCTTGATCTCCACGATGGAGGGCACCGCGTCCTTCGGGTTGCCGAAGAACTCGAGGCACACCGTGCGCACGTGCGCCGGCATCTTGTGCACCACCCAGCGCGCGCTGGTGATCAGGCCGTCGGTGCCTTCCTTCTGGATGCCGGGCAGGCCGGCCAGGAACTTGTCGGTGACGTCCTTGCCCAGGCCTTCCTTGCGGAACTGGCGGCCGGGGATCTCGAGCACTTCGGTGCGCTCGAGCTTCTTGCCGGTGGCGTCGAAGTACTTCAGCTCGAAGCGCGCCACCGGGGCGTCGTGGATCTTGCCCATGTTGTGGTCGAGGCGGGTGACCTCCAGCCACTTCGCCTCGGGCGTGACCATGCGCCAGCTGACCAGGTTGTCGAGCGCGGTGCCCCACAGCACGGCCTTCTTGCCGCCGGCGTTCATCGCCACGTTGCCGCCGATGCAGCTCGCCTCGGCCGACGTCGGGTCGACCGCGAACACGTAGCCCGAACGCTCGGCCGCGTCGGACACGCGCTGCGTGACCACGCCGGCCTCCGTCCACACGGTGGCCACCGGCGCGTCGTGGCCGGGAATCGCGACCAGCTCGACCTCGGTCATCGCCTCGAGCTTCTCGGTGTTGATCACCGCGCTCAGCCACGTGAGCGGCACGGCGCCGCCGGTGTAGCCGGTGCCGCCGCCGCGCGGGACGATGGTGAGCCCCAGCTCCACGCAACCGGCCACCAGCGCGGCCATCTCGGCCTCGGTGTCGGGCGTGAGCACCACGAACGGGTACTCGACGCGCCAGTCGGTGGCGTCGGTGACGTGCGAGACGCGCGACAGCCCGTCGAACTTGATGTTGTCCTTGGCCGTGACCTTGCCCAGCACCTTGCGGGCGCGGCCGCGCAGGTCCCAGACGTCGGAGAAATGCTTCGCGAAATCGGTGACCGCCTGGCGCGCGCCCACCAGCAGCTCGGCGACGAAGGCGTCGCGCGCGGCATCGGCGCTGGGCGTGCGGCGCTTCTCCACCTCGGCGAGGCGGTGGTTCAGCGCATCGATCAGCAGCGCGCGGCGCTTCGGGTTGTCGAGGAGGTCGTCCTCCAGGTACGGGTTGCGCTGCACCACCCAGATGTCGCCCAGCACCTCGTAGAGCATGCGGGCCGAGCGGCCGGTCTGGCGCTCCTCGCGCAGGCGGTTCAGGATCTCCCAGGCCCGGGACCCGAGCAGCCGCAGCACGATCTCGCGGTCGGAGAACGAGGTGTAGTTGTACGGAATCTCCCGCAGCCGGGGGGCGGCGGAATGGGTCTGCACGAGGGTCGCGGCGGCGGCCAGCGTAGTGGCGAGGGGAGCGTTCATGTGGCCTGGGCAATATCCACGCGGGAAAAGTGCCTGCTGCGTGGAGTTGAATCGTAACCCAGCGGCCCCGGCCGGCGTGGCGTGGGGTCTGCCTGTCCGGCAGTCGGCGCCGCCAGTGTCGTGACGGTTCTACACTCGGGCGTCCGATGCCTCGATTTCAGGCAATCGTCGCTTCGCCTGCCGCGAAGCGCGATGTCCAACTCCGCAGCCGCCCATGAAGACCGCCGACTGGCCCTACCCGTTCTGGATCGCCCACCGCGGCGCGGGCAAGCGCGCGCCGGAGAACACGCTGGCGGCCTTTCGCGAGGGCGCGGCGCTGGGCTTTCGCATGTTCGAGTGCGACGTGAAGCTGTCGGCCGACGACGTGCCCTTCCTGCTGCACGACAGCGAGCTGGAGCGCACCACCTCGGGCACGGGCACGGCCGGCGAGCGCCCGTGGACCGCGCTGTCGCAGCTGGACGCGGGCCGCTGGCACGGCGCCGCGAATGCCGGCGAGCCCCTGCCGACGCTGGCGGGGATCGCCCGCTTCGTGCTGGCCAACGGCCTGGCCGTCAACCTCGAGATCAAGCCCACGCCGGGCGTGGAGACGCGCACCGGCGACCTGGTGGCGCGCGCCGCCGCGCAGCTGTGGGCCGGCAGCGGGCCGCCGCCGCTGCTGAGCTCGTTCGAGGTGTCGGCGCTGGAGGCCGCGGCCGACGCGGCGCCGAACCTGCCGCGCGCCCTGCTGCTGGACGAGCTGTGGCCCGGCTGGTTCGAGACCGCGCAACGCCTCGCCTGCGTCGCCGTGGTCACCCACCACCGGCTGATGGATGCCGCGCTGGCGCAGCGCCTGCACGCGGCCGGCCAGCGGGCGCTGGTCTACACGGTCAACACCCACGCCGACCTCTCGGCGATGCGCGCCGCCGGCGTGGACGGCGTGATCACCGACGAGGTGGAGCGCTACGGGGCCGAGGCGCGCGCCGCCCGCTGATCACGGGTTCAACAGTTCGGCGCCTACCTCCGAGCCGGCGGCTTCGGGCAGCTTGGGCAACACCCGGATCGAGCGCAGCAGCGGATTGCGCCACGCCACCAGAGTCAGCAGCAGGCCGAAGCCGCCCGAGAACGCGAGCGACGCGCGCAGGTCGACGTGCTCGCCCAGCCAGCCGCCCAGGAGCGCGCCCGGCACCGCCGGCAGCAGGATCAGCCAGCGCATGGTGCTGGTCATGCGTCCCAGCATCGGCGCCGGCGTCACCGACTGGCGCAGCGCCAGGAAGTTGATGAACAGCAGCACCGCGCCGAGGCCGAACAGCATCAGGTTGAGCGCGAAGATCGCCACGCCCAGCGGCCCGACGGGCGCCATCGCCAGCAGCGTCCAGCCGAGGCCGCACGAGCCGATGCCCATCGTCATCGACGGCCCGGGCCCGAAGTGCCGGCTGATGCGATGGCCCACCAGGGCGGCCAGCACCGTGCCGAAGCCCAGGCACACGTAGCTGAGGCCCACGCTCTGTTCCGACAGCCCCAGCGTGCGGGTGGCGAACAGGATGTTGACCACCTGCGCGGCGTTGTTGCACATCTGCCAACCGCCGGCGCTGCAGGCGAGCACCACCAGCAGCCGGTTGTGCATCACGAACTGCAGCCCCGCCTTGAGCTCGGGCCAGAACCGGCCCTGCCCCGACGGCGGCTTCTCGTTCACGCGGATGCCGCGCAGGATGGCGGCCGAGACCAGCAGCAGGCCCGCGTCGAACAGCAGCGCGACGGGTGCCCCCAGCAGCTTGATGAGCGCCCCGGCCAGGCCGGGCCCGGCCACGTCGGCGCCCGAGCTGGCCAGCGCGTTCTTCGCGTTGGCCTCCACCAGCCTGTCGCGCTCCACCACCTGCGTGAGCACCACCTGCGCGGCGCTGCCCGCCGAGGTGTTGACGATGCCGATGACGAAGGCCACCACGTACAGCCAGCCGATGGACAGCGCGTGCATCCACCACGCGAGCGGCACGCTGGCCGCCGCGATCGCGAGCGTGATCTCGCCGGCGATGTAGACCGGCAGCTTGCGCACGCGGTCCAGCCACACGCCGGACGGCAGCGAGATCAGCACGAACGGCAGCAGCTCCATCGTGGTGAGCGCGCCCATCTGTGTGGGCGACGCGTGCAGCAGCACCGCCGCGGTGAGCGGCAGCGCCAGCATCATGATCTGCGCGCCGAACGAGCTGGTGAGCACCGAGGCCCACAGGCGCCGGTAGACCACGTCGCGCAGCAGGTCGTTGGGCGCCAGCGTGAAGCGCGCACGCAGCGCCACCAGCATGCGCCGGGGGGTATTGCCGTTCGCCGCGAGTGCGGCGGTCGATTTCCTGTCCATGTCTCTCGTCTCCCTGTCCTTCCGGTCACTACCGCGCCTCGTGGGCGGCGGGTGGCCGGGTTGTCTTGCAGCGGCGCGTCCTGGATGAACGACGACTACCGCCGGGTTTCCAGCGGCATCGGGCGAGGGCCCGTCGGTGCTGGAGAGCTAGATGACCGGTGCGTTTCCGGTGGTCGCGAGGGCGACCTTGCACGGATGCATCGAGCTGGCGTCGGACGACGATCCGCACGATGGCATCGATGCCGGCGCCATGGCCGGCGCGGCGCCCGGGATGCCCACGACATCGGCCAGGCGGCACTGCAATCGCGGTCCGGCGAGCTGCAGCGCGACGGCGGCGACCAGGCCCGCGGCCACGATCGCGCCCCGCACGGCGCTTCCGCGCTGCGCCGGCCGCACCGACCCCGCACGCGAGGCGCGTCGTCGGGACGTGGTGTGGCGGGGCGTCATGGGTGTTCCGTGGCTGTGTTCCGGCGCAAGAGCGTCGATGGTAGCAGCGGCGCCCGCGCGCAGGCAAGCACCCTCCCACGAGTGCAGGGGCGTTCGCGCAACGGAACGCGAGGCGTCAGAACCTGTGAATGAATCCCACAGGTTCTCAGTCCTCGGGCATCTCGTGCCCGCAGACGCCGCACTCCACCTTCTTCAGCGACATCCACGGGAACGCGCGCAGCCAGCGGTGGTCGCACTTCGGGCACCGGCTGGTGGAGCGGCGCGAGATCAGCGCGAACGTGACCGCGATCCACGCGACGTCGAGCACCGTGTAGAGCGCCGGCGGCGCGGCGCCCGCCACGAACTGCCACGCCTTCACGACGAGGAACATGGCCAGGCCGCCCACCGGCAGCCAGCACCACAGCACGACGCGATCGCGGCGCAGTTGCGCCCGCGTCAGCTCAGCTCCGGTAGTCGGCATTGATCTTCACGTAGTCGTACGACAGGTCGCAGGTCCATACGGTGGTGGACGCGGTGCCGCGCTTCAGGTCGATGCGCACGGTGATCTCGGACTGCTTCATCACGCGCGCGCCGTCCTCCTCGCGGTAGTCGGCGCGGCGGCCGCCGTCGGTGACCACGGCCACGTCGTCGAGGAACAGGTCGATTCGCGACTGGTCCAGGTCGGCGATGCCGGCATAGCCCACCGCGGCCAGGATGCGGCCGAGGTTCGGGTCGCTCGCGAAGAACGCCGTCTTGACCAGCGGCGAGTGCGCGATGGCGTACGCCGCCAGCTTGCACTCGGCCTCGTCGCGCCCGCCGTCGATGCGCACGCTGATGAACTTGGTGGCGCCCTCGCCGTCGCGCACGATGGCCTGCGCCAGCTGCTGCGCGACCTGCGTCACCGCCGCGGCCAGCGCGCGGCCGTCGGCGGACTCCAGCGATTCGATGCGCGCGTGGCCGGCCTGCTGCGTGGCCATCACCACGAAGCTGTCGTTGGTGGAGGTGTCGCCGTCGATCGTGATGCGGTTGAACGATGCGTCGGCAGCCTGCTTCGCGAGCTGCTGCAACAGCGGCGCGGCGATCACCGCGTCGGTGGCCAGGAAGCCCAGCATCGTGGCCATGTTGGGACGGATCATGCCGGCGCCCTTGCTGATGCCGGTGACCGTGACGGTCCTGCCGCCGATGTCGACCCGCGCGGACGCCGCCTTGGGCAGTGTGTCGGTGGTCATGATGCCCTCGGCGGCCTGGGCCCAGTTGGCGGCCTGCAGGTCGCCGAGCGCGGCCGGCAGGCCGGCCTCGATGCGCTCGACCGGCAGCGCCTCCATGATGACGCCGGTGGAGAACGGCAACACCTGCTGCGGCTTGAGGCCCAGCAGGCCGGCCGCGGCCTCGCACGTGCGGCGCGCGCGGGCGAGGCCGTCCGCGCCCGTGCCCGCGTTCGCGTTGCCGGTGTTGATGACCAGCGCGCGGACGCCGTCCTGGCCGTCGGCGGCGCCGCTGGACAGGTGCTCGCGGCACACCTGCACCGGCGCGGCGCAGAAGCGGTTCTGCGTGAACACGCCCGCCACCACGGTGCCCGCGTCGAGCACGAAGGCGACGAGATCCTTGCGGTTGGCCTTGCGCACGCCCGCCATTGCGACGCCCACGCGGACGCCCGGGACGGCGTGCAGGTCGGAAGGCTTGGGGGCGGTGAGATTGACGGGCATCGGAAGACTCCAGGAAACGTGGCGCGAGCGGCCGGGCAAGGACGCGATTCTAGAAGGCGCGGATGACGGGCCGGCGGGGATGCCGGCACGCGCGTCGGGGCCTTCCAGGGTGGAGCGACGATGCGCCGCGCGTCACTCGATGGTGGACGTGCGCGCCGCGTCGTCCTGCTGGTCGTCGGGCAGGTGGATGCTGCCGGCGTGGAAGTCGTACTCGAAGACCTCTCCGTGGCGACCCCATTCGATGACGGTCTTGAGCACGCGCTCGGCCTCGGCCGGATCCAGGTGCTGCTGCAGCAGCCGCAGGAACGGCTGCTCGGGCAGCGCGCGTTCGGGATCCTGCTCCAGGCTGTGGCGGATGTGCGCGGCCAGCGGCACGTGTTCGAGCACCTGCTCGCCGAACAGTTGCTGGCGCACCGTGTGGTCGCCGTCGACGTAGCGCCGGCCGAGCAGCGTGAGGTGAAGGTCGCCGTCCTGCACGCGCGCAAGGCCCAGCAGGCCGAGGGCGCTGGCCACGGGCAGCAGTTCGTCGTCGGTGAGCTCCGACTCCTCGGCCAACGCAGGCAGGTCGGCCTCGCCATGGAACGGCGCGCCGGCCAGCAGCTCCAGCAGGCCCTCCATGCGCGCGATATCGGCCTCGGGCAGGCGGTCGTGCAGGCGCAGCGCCTCGGGTTCCTCGGTCGTGCGGCCGGCGCGGACGGCGCCGGCGGTCATCAGCGCGTAGACCTCGTCGATGAGCGAGCGCACCTCGGCCGAGTCGGCGATGCGCGGACGCGGCAGGTCGATGGCCAGCTGGAAGCGGATGCGGCCCGGGTCGCTCGCGAAGATCAGGATGCGGTCGGCCATCAGCACCGCCTCCTCGATGTTGTGCGACACCACCAGCATCGCCTTGGTGGGCATGCCGCCCTGCGTCCACAGCTCGAGGATGTCGTCGCGCAGGCGCTCGCCGGTGAGCACGTCGAGCGCCGAGAACGCCTCGTCCATCAGCAGCACGTCGGGCTGCGTGACGAGCGCGCGCGCGATGCCCACGCGCTGGCGCATGCCGCCCGAGAGCTCGCGCGGCAGCGCGCCCTCGAAGCCGGCCAGGCCGATCAGGCTGATCGCCTTCTCGGCGCGCTCGGCGCGTTCCGCGCGCCCGATGCCGCGGGCCTCCAGGCCCAGCTCCACGTTCTGCTGCACCGTCAGCCAGGGAAACAGCGCGAACGACTGGAACACCATGCTGATCGCGCGCGCCGGGCCGTACAGCGGCTGGCCGCGGTACTGCACCGCGCCCGCGTCGACACCGATGAGGCCGGCCATGATGCGCAGCAGCGTGCTCTTGCCCGAGCCCGACTGGCCCAGCAGCGCGACGATCTCGCCCTCGCGCAGCATGAAGTCGACGCCCTCGAGCACCGGGCGCTCGCGACCGTCGGCCGCGCGGAAGGACTTGCGGACGTCCTGGATCTGGATGATGGGGGTGCCGTGCTTTTCCATGGTCATTCAGTCTGCATTTGTCAAATCAACGCCCGGCGCCGCGCTCGGCCGCTCCGGAGCAAGACGGGCGGCCCCTTGGGGGCTGCGAGCGATGGCGAGCGGGGTCGTCATGACTGATCAGAAATGCATGCGCTCTTCGGCGATGCGGTAGAGGCGGCGCCACACGAAGTGGTTCATGCCCATCACGAACACGCACATCACGCAGATGCCCAGCGCGATGCGGTGGAAGTCGCCGGTGGCGGTCATGTGCGCGATGTAGCTGCCCAGGCCGTTGGCCTCGACCGTCTTGTTGCCCCAGGTGACGTACTCGGACACGATGCTGGCGTTCCACGAGCCGCCGCTGGCGGTGATGGCGCCCGTGACGAAGCTGGGGAAGACCGCCGGCAGCAGGAAACGCTTCCACTTCAACCAACCGGTCAGGCCGATGTTGCCGGCCGCGAAGCGCAGTTCGGACGGGATCGACGACGCGCCGGCGATCACGTTGAACAGCAGGTACCACTGGGTGCCGAACACCATCAGCGGCGACAGCCAGATGTCGGGGTTGAGGTTCCAGCGCACGATCACCACCACGACGACCGGGAACATCAGGTTGGCCGGGAACGCGGCGAGGAACTGCGCCACCGCCTGCAGCCGGCCCGACCAGATCGGCCGCAGTCCGATCCACACGCCCACCGGCACCCAGACCAGCGAGGCCAGCGCGATCAGGATCACCACGCGCAGCATGGTCGCGCATCCCAGCAGGAACACGTGCCACACCTCGCCGAAGCCGACCTCGGCATGCACGAACGTGTAGAGCTCGTAGACCGCGAACAGGCCGCCGGCCGCGATCACCGCGTCCCAGGCGCGCGCGAGCGTGCCGCTGGCCGCATGCGGGCGGGCGCGGATCGACGTGCCGTCGTGCGAGACGCGGAACCACGTGAAGGTGCTCTCCAGCGCGTGCGTGAAGCGCTCGCTGACCTTGGCGATGCGCTCGGTGCGGCGCGACCAGGTCAGCAGCCACGATGTCGGCGCCGTCTCCTGGCCGCCTTCCTCGAAACGGAACTTGTCGGCCCAGGCCACCAGCGGGCGGAACAGCAGCTGGTCGTACAGCATGATGCCCACCAGCATGCCCAGGATGGCCCAGCCGATCGCCTGCAGGTTCTGCGCCTCGATGGCCAGCGCGATGTAGGAACCCACGCCCGGCAGCTTGATGTTCTGGCCCGAGACGGCGATGGCCTCCGACGCGACGACGAAGAACCAGCCGCCGGACATCGACATCATCATGTTCCACAGCAGCCCCGGCATCGCGAACGGCAGCTCCAGCCGCCAGAAGCGTTGCCAGGCCGACAGCTGGAACACCCGCGCCGCCTCCTGCAGCTCGCTGGGCACCGTGCGCATCGACTGGTACAGGCTGAACGCCATGTTCCAGGCCTGCGAGGTGAAGATGGCGAAGATCGCCGCGCACTCCACGCCGAACAGGTTGCCCGGGAACAGGGCGATGAAGCCGGTGACGGTGATCGACAGGAAGCCCAGGATCGGAATCGACTGCAGGATGTCCAGCAAGGGCACCAGCACCTTCTCGGCCGCGCGCCAGCGCGCGGCCGCGGTGGCGAACGCAAAGCTGAACAGCAACGAGAACAACAGCGCCAGCAGCATGCGCAGCGTCGTGCGCAGCAGGTAGTACGGCAACTGCAGCGGATCGAGCGACAGCGGGATCGCGTCACCCAGGTGGTAGGGCTTGGTCATCGCCGCGCCGCCCAGTCCGGCCAGCACCAGCGCGGCCAGCACCAGCGGCAGCAGCGCCCAGTCCCACCGATTGCCGGCCTCCACGACCTGCCGGGGGAAGAAATTCTTCTCGAATGCCATGGCGGCGATTGTCGCGGCTAAATCTTGCCCAGAGACGACAAAGCCGCATCCGGCAGAACGCCAGTGCGGCTTTGTGGGTTTCCCGCTCGCTGTCAGCGGTCGGTCACGAGACAGTCACAACGTTGGCAAGCCGCCGACTCCGGCGCTGCCGCTCACACGCTCGAATGGAGATTCAAGGGAGCGGCGGATCCGGCTTTGCCGGGCCGCTCGCGGCCGGCCCCTCGGGGGCAGGGAGCGCCAGCGACCGTGGGGTTCACATTCACGCCAGCCGGCCGTGGCATTCCTTGTAGCGCTTGCCGCTGCCGCACGGGCACGGGTCGTTGCGTCCGACATGCGCGATCGGCTGGTACGGATTGCCCGCGGCCACGTTCAGCGGCGCGCTCTCCTCGCTGACGCTGCCGTCGTCGTTGGGATGCGTGTACTGCACGTTGCCCACGTGTTCCACGTTCTGCTCGATGGCCTGCGCGGCCTGGGCGGCCTGTTCCTGCGTCTGCACGCGCACCGTCAGCAGCACCTTGGTGACCTCGGTCTTGACGGTGTCGATCAGCTGCGAGAACAGCTCGAAGGCCTCGCGCTTGTATTCCTGCTTCGGATTCTTCTGCGCGTAGCCGCGCAGGTGGATGCCCTGGCGCAGGTAGTCGAGCGCGGCCAGGTGCTCGCGCCAGTTGGTGTCGAGGTTCTGCAGCAGCACCATGCGCATGAACGGCGTGAACTGCTCCTCGCCCACCATGTCGAGCTTGACCTGGAACGCGGCCTTGGCGGCCGTGACCACCATCTCGACGACCTCCTCGTCGTTGATGGACTCGCTCTTCTCCACCATCTGTGCCAGCGGCACGTCGAGCAGGTATTCGGTGAGCAGCGCCTTCTCCAGGCCGGGCAGGTCCCACTGCTCCTCGACGCTCTCCGCGGGCACGAACGCGCGCGCGAGATCGTCCATCGTGCCTTCGCGCAGGTTGGCGATCTGGTTGACAAGCGACTTCGCCTCGAGGATCTCGTTGCGCTGCTGGTAGATCACCTTGCGCTGGTCGTTGGAGACGTCGTCGTACTCCAGCAGCTGCTTGCGCATGTCGAAGTTGCGCGCCTCGACCTTGCGCTGCGCGCTTTCCAGGCTGCGGCTGACGATGCCGGCCTCGATGGCCTCGCCCTCGGGCATCTTCAGGCGCTCCATGATCGCCTTGACGCGGTCGCCCGCGAAGATGCGCATCAGCGGGTCTTCCAGCGACAGGTAGAAGCGCGAGGCGCCCGGGTCGCCCTGGCGGCCCGAGCGGCCGCGCAGCTGGTTGTCGATGCGGCGCGACTCGTGGCGCTCGGTGGCGATGATGCGCAGGCCGCCGGCGGCCTTGACCTGGGCGTTGATCGCCTGCCACTCGTCCTTCAGCTTCTGGATCTGCGCGCCCTTTTGCTCAGCCGGTACGGCGTCGTCGGCCTCGACGTGCTCGATCTGCTTCTCGACGTTGCCGCCCAGCACGATGTCGGTGCCGCGGCCGGCCATGTTGGTGGCGATGGTGATCGTGCCCGGACGGCCCGCCTGCGCCACGATGAGCGCCTCGCGCTCGTGCTGCTTGGCGTTGAGCACCTGGTGCGGGATCTTGGCCTTCTGCAGCAGTCCCGACAGCAGCTCGGAGTTCTCGATGGACGTGGTGCCCACCAGCGCCGGCTGGCCGCGGTTGACGCAGTCGCGGATGTCTTCCACCACGGCCTGGTACTTCTCGCGCGCGGTCTTGTAGACGAGGTCCAGCTCGTCCTTGCGCTGCGTGGGACGGTTCGGCGGGATCACCACGGTCTCGAGGCCGTAGATCTCCTGGAACTCGTAGGCCTCGGTGTCGGCCGTGCCGGTCATGCCGCCCAGCTTGGCGTACATGCGGAAGTAGTTCTGGAACGTGATCGAGGCGAGCGTCTGGTTCTCGCTCTGGATCTCGACGCCTTCCTTGGCCTCGACGGCCTGGTGCAGGCCGTCCGACCAGCGGCGGCCCGTCATCAGGCGGCCGGTGAACTCGTCGACGATGGTGACCTCGCCGTTCTGCACGACGTAGTGCTGGTCGCGGTGGTACAGCTGGTTGGCCCGCAGCGCCGCGTACACGTGGTGCATCAGCGAGATGTTGGCCGCGTCGTACAGGCTGGCGTTCTCGACCAGCAGGCCGGCAGCGGTCAGCAGTTCCTCGGCGCGCTCGTGGCCGGCCTCGGTGAGCGTGACCTGGTGGGCCTTCTCGTCGACCGTGAAGTCGCCCGGCTCGATGACGCCCTCGCCGGTGCGCGGGTCGGCCTCGCCGATCTGGCGCTTCAGGGCCGGCACGACGGCGTTGATGCGCACGTACATCTCGGTGTGGTCTTCGGCCTGGCCGCTGATGATCAGCGGCGTGCGGGCCTCGTCGATCAGGATCGAGTCGACCTCGTCGACGATGGCGAAGTTCAGGCCCCGCTGCACGCGATCGGCGGTCTCGTAGACCATGTTGTCGCGCAGGTAGTCGAAGCCGAACTCGTTGTTGGTGCCGTAGGTGATGTCGGCGGCGTAGGCGGCCTGCTTCTCCTCGCGCGACAGGCCGGGCACGTTCACGCCCACCGTCATGCCGAGGTAGTTGTAGAGGCGGCCCATCCACTCGGCGTCGCGGCGCGCCAGGTAGTCGTTGACCGTCACCAGGTGCACGCCCTTGCCGGACAGCGCGTTGAGGTAGACCGGCAGCGTAGCCATCAGCGTCTTGCCTTCGCCGGTGCGCATCTCGGCGATCTTGCCGTTGTGCAGCGTCATGCCGCCGATCAGCTGCACGTCGAAGTGGCGCATCTTCAGCGCGCGCTTGCCGGCCTCGCGGACCACGGCGAAGACCTCGGGCAGCAGGTCGTCGAGCGTGCTGCCCTGCTCGAGGCGGGCGCGGAACTCGGCCGTCTTGCCCTTCAGCGCCTCGTCGCTGAGCGCCGCCGCGGGCGCCTCGAGCGTGGCGATCTTCTCGACGACGCGCCGATATTGCTTGAGCAGTCGATCGTTTCGGCTACCGAAAATCTGGGTGAGGAGCTTGGGCAACATGCGTTCGTTCTGGGCCGGGAAGACAGGCCGCGGACAACGTACGGCGGCCGGTTTTGGCGGAGCCGGCTGTGAGCCGCGGGCCTGCCGGGGGTGGCAAGCAAATCTCGAAGACGCCTCGCGCCTTCGCACTGCGCCGCATCTGGGGATGCGACGCGCGAGGACAAGGTCTTGCGCGACGGGATCCGCGTAATCCCCGAGGAGAGCGGCGGCTCCGCGCACGCCGGTGAGTGCGGCCAATGGCCGAGCCCGCCCGGTACGAGGCGAAAAACGGCAAAGTGTAGCATTTGGGCCTCATCGGCCCGGGTGTCTGGCCTTCGCGGCGCTAACGGTGTTCGGCGCCCAGCGGGGTCGCCTGTCCGGCGACCGTCTGCACCGTCGGCCTGGCGTTGGGGCCGGCCAGGAAGCGCTGCGGATCCTGCGGAATGCCGTCCACCAGCACCTCGAAGTGCAGGTGCGGCCCGGTGGAGCGGCCGGTGGTGCCCACGTCGGCCACGACCTGGCCGCGCTTGACCAGGTCGCCCACCTTCACCAGGATCTTCGAGGTGTGGCCGTAGCGGGTCATCAGGCCGTTGCCGTGGTCGATCTCCAGCATCAGGCCGTACTCGGGATGCATCTCCGCGGTGCGCACCACCCCGCCGGCGGCGGCGTGGATCTCGGTGCCCACGGGCGACGGGAAGTCGAGGCCGGTGTGCAGCGCGCCGCGGCCGGTGAACGGATCGGCGCGGAAGCCGAAGCCCGAGCCCACGGCCACGTCGATCGGGCGGCTGCTGGGAATCATCAGCGTCTTCAGCCGCGACTCGAGCAGGCGCGACTCGGTGAGCGTGAGCACGTCGCTCTGCTCGCCGGCGGCCTCGGACAAGACCTGCAGCGCGCCGTTGAGCTCGGCCAGGCCCGGCTTGGACATCGGCACGAACGGGCCACCCGAGCCGGCGCCCTTGGTACGCGCGAGGCCCGACAGGTCTTCCGGCTTCAGGCCGGCCATGCCCGAGACGCGATCGCCCATCGCCTCGATCTTGATCATGCGCGCCTGCATGTCGCCCACCTTCTGCGCCATCGCGTCGAGGTTCTCGCGCATGATCTTGTCGCGCTGGGCGCTCTCGTCGTGCACCACCAGCTTCACCAGCTGGCTGACGACGGGCCAGCCCTCGCGGGCGGCCTTGAGGAAGAAGTAGTGATAGATCGCGCCGGAAGCCAGCAGGATCGCCATCACCAGGAACACCACCGACACGATCACCTGCGTCGGACTGATGTGCATGACCCGCGTGCGGGACATGCCGCCGTGGGTGATCATTATCTGCATCGCTACACTCTCCAGAGATGGCCCCGACCAGACCCCAAAAACCCAACGCCGCGCCCCGGCCGCCGACGTTCTACGCGCCCCTGCCGAACCGGCAGTCCGTGGTGCCGCTCGCGCGGCCACTCGGCGAGAGCCTCGCGGGCGATGACAGCCTGGCCAGCCTGCTGGCGCGCGTGCGCGCCTCGCAGGCGCGCCTGGACGCGCTGGCCGACGTATTGCCCGGCCTGCTGCGCCAGCACCTGCGTGCGGGCCCGCTGGACGATGAAGGCTGGACGATCCTTGCCGCCAATTCGGCCGTCGCGTCCAAGCTGCGACACCTGCTGCCCACGCTCGCGGAAACACTCGTGGCGAAAGGGTGGCAGGCTACTTCAATCCGGGTCAAGGTTCAATCGACGCAAGCCCCAGGAAGGTGAACGAAAGAAACCGCGCGTTGCGCGGTAAAGAAACCGCGCGTTGCGCGGTTCCGGGGAGACGAAGTAGTGGTTGCGGATGTCAGAGGCTCACCGCCTCGACCGCCGCCTCGGGCACGTCGTCCACCACCGATGCGTCCACCGGCTTGGCGCCGGCACTGGTCGGGTCGCTGCCGATCCGGAGGTCGGCCGGGACGGAAGCCGCCGGGGTCGACGACGCCGCGTGGCGCTCGACGAGCGCGCCGGACATCGCGGCGTCCACCACGCGCAGCGCGCTGAACAGCATCGACACCACGATCACGCCCAGCACGAGCGTGACCGCCCGGCTGAAATGGGCGTGGGCCATCCAACGCGGGGCGTGCAACCAGTGGAAGTGCAGCGTCATGATGGCTCCTTCGATGGCGCACCGGCCAGGCGGGCCGGTTGCGGTCGTTGCGATGCAGGCCTACTGGGCCGGGGCCGGGGTGTCCGGCGCCGGCGCCGGAGTCGATGGGGTCACTGTCGGCGTTTCAGGTGTCTGCTGCATTGCTGGGGGCTGAACGTCGGCTGGCGGCGTCACCGTCTGCGCCGGCACGTCCGGAGTGCCCCCCGGCGCCGGCGTGACGACGCGCCGCGTCGCCACGGGCGCGGCCTTGGCCTTGGGCGCGTGGGCGACCGGGGCATTGACCACCGGCGGCGCGGCCGGGACCACGGCCTCGACAGGCGCCGGAACGGCCGCGGCGGGCGCGGCATCTGCGGCGGCCCGCGACGTCGTCGGCTCGGCGCCGGCGGCCGGGGCCTGCTTGTCCATCTGGTTGACGGCCGCGTCGGTGCCGTCCGTCGACTTCGCCGCGGTCGCGTCGTTGGCGGCTGCCTGGGCGATCGGGTCGGGCATCGCCGGCTTCGTGACCTTGTTGGACGGCGCCATCAGGACGATGGCCAGCGCGACGCCGCCCACCAGGGCCGCGCCGAGCGCGCCGATGGCGGCCTTCGGGACACCCCTGGACTCGCCGGGTTGCCAGTCGGGCGTCCGCCCCTCGGCCATCAGCGCGGCCTCGTTCGTGGCCCCTGCGGGGCGGTAGGTGGCCGCCGGAGCGGGGCGAGCGCGAGTGGGGGCGGGACGCACATTGCCGTCAGGGACGCCGGTCGCGAAGTGGGGAGTGGTGTAGGTAGTCATGGCCCAAAGGTACGCCCCGTCCGGCGCGAACCCCATCGGCCAACGAGCCGATCGCCGGTAGGCCTGATCCGACAGCCGGCGCACAGCTTGATACAACTGTTGTGCTGCTGTCGTGTAGGCGGTGTCCGACACGGGGTGTGGCGCTCAGCCTATGTTCGGCGCCGCCATGCCTGAGCACACTGGACTCCAAGTAGACGGGCGCCCACCGGCGCCGTCCCGAACAGGCACGAGACAAGCCGGAGGCGGACATGGACAATTTTTCAGCAGGACAGTCGCACGACGCGAAATTCGAAGCCGGGATGCTGTTCGACATGGACAACCCGCTGGCCCTGCTCCGTCCCGACGACAACCTCGGCGATGAAGCGGCGTTTCCGTCGACCTGGCAACTTCTGGCTTCCGGAGACGCGCCGAACGACTGAGTCGAGCGGACGAACCGGGCGCTGCATAGGCGGCGCCGCAACGCAGGCACCCGGACAGGGCGCCGCGCCCGATCGGAAGCAACCCGGTCGTTGCACAATGTGGAGCAGAAGGTCGCGCCGGCATCGTCGACGGACCCGCTTGTGGCATGTCGAACCTGTTGGCATTCGTCGTCGAGGACAGCCCGGTGATCCAGGAGAACCTGATCGCCGCGCTCGAGGAAATGGCGCCCGTGAAGGTGGTGGGCACCGCCGTGGACCAGGCCGGCGCGCTGCATTGGCTCGGCGACGCCACCAATCGATGCGACATCGCGATCATCGACATCTTCCTGCGCCAGGGCTCGGGCATGGGCGTGCTGCGCGCGCTGCACGCGGCGGCCGCGCCGTTCGAGCGCGTCGTGCTCACCAACTACGCCACGGCCGACATCCGGCGCCAGTGCCTCGAGCTCGGTGCGAGCGCGGTGTTCGACAAGTCGGGCGAGATCGACGCGCTTGTCGACCACTGCGTCGCGAGCGCGGCGCGGCACGCCTGAGCGCGCAGTTGGCGCTGTCGTTCTTCGGCGAACGCCGGGCGAAAGCGCGCGGCAGCCGTACCCGGCGGCCGGGGGCCGTCAACTCATTGGATCAGGCCGTTCTTGAGCGCGTAGTAGGTCAGGTCGCTGTTCGTCTCGAGCTGCAGCTTCTCCAGCGTGCGCGCCCGGTAGGTGCTGACCGTCTTCACGCTGAGGAACATGCCCTCGGCGATCTGGCCAACCGTCTCGCCCTTGGCCAGGCGCAGGAAGACCTGCAGCTCGCGCTCGGACAACTGCTCGTGCGGCGGCCGGTCGCCCGCGCCCGCGGCGCCGTCGGCCAGCATCTCGGCCACCTGGGCCGTGATGTAGCGCCGGCCCATGGACACCGTGCGGATCGCCTTGACGATGTCGTCGGGGTCGCAGCCCTTGTTGAGATAGCCGCTGGCGCCCTGGCGCAGCAGCGTCGTGGCGTAGTGCGATTCGGGGAAGCCGCTGAGGATCAGCACGGGCAGGTCGGGACGGCGCGCCTTGATGGCCGCGAGCGCATCGACGCCGCTCTGGTCGGGCATGGACAGATCCATGAGAAGGACGTCCAGGTCGCCGCCACGCACGAGTTCGAGCGCCTCGCGGCCGTCGGCGGCTTCGCCGGTGACGCGCAGGTCGACGTGGTCGGAGAGGAATTGCCGGAGCCCGGAGCGAACGATCGCATGATCGTCGACGATCACAACGCGAATCATGTAGTCTCCCGCGGAATCTATGAACTTGAATTCGGGTCGGCGAATTGCCGACAGGAACGGCCGGTTCGCCACGAGGGTCATAACGTCGCGTCGAGAGCAAACGGCGTACCCATCCATTCAAGTGTAGCGGGGAACATCACATGTCATTTCTGAGGACGCTGGAGACCGCGAGGCGCAGTCGCTTCGCGGCTCCGGTGGCGCTCCTGCTGGGCCTGGCCGTGCTGTTGACCAACGAGATCGGTCACCAGCGGGCGCTGGCCGTCATCGCCAGCCGCGAGGCCTTGCTGGAAGCGCGCGTGGAAGTCAGCCTGCTGATGCGCGAGGTGATCGCGGCCGAATCGGGCCAGCGCGGCTACCTGCTCACGGCGCGTCCCGAATACAAGGAGCCGTACACGCGCGCGGCGGCCCAGGTGCAGGGCCAGCTCGCCCGGCTCGCGCAGATCTATTCGGCGTGGCCCGACCGCAGCGCCGATGTGAAGAAGCTCGACGAGCTGACGCGCCAGCGCATGTCCGAGCTCGACACCACCGTCAAGATGTTCGAGGGCGCGCACACCGAAGGCTGGCGCGAGGTGATGCTCACCGACATCGGCCGCGAGACCATGCTCGCCATCGAGGGCCAGGCGCGCAGCATGGCGCGCGTGGAGACGGCGCGCATCGACGAGTCGCGCGAGCTGCTCACCGAGACGCTGCTGTTCTCGCGCATCGGCATCGCCGCGCTGGTGGTGCTGAGCCTGGCCGCGCTGCTGCTTTACGCGCGCCAGGCGCGCCGCCTGGACGACGAGCGGCTGGAACGCGCCGCGCAGCTGCGCTTCGAGCGCGACAGGCTCGAAGTGGAGGTGGAGCGCCGCACGCGCGACATCACGCAGATCGCCAACCACCTGCAGACCGCGCGCGAGGACGAACGCAGCCGCCTCGCGCGCGAGCTGCACGACGAGCTCGGCGGCCTGCTCACGGCCGCCAAGCTGGACGTCGCGCGCATGCGCAGCCGCCTGGCAGCGGCGCCCCCCGAGGCGCTCGAGCGCATGACGCACCTGGTCAAGACGCTGGACGAGGGCATCGCGCTGAAGCGCCGCATCATCGAGGACCTGCGCCCGTCGTCGCTGAGCAATCTCGGCCTGAAGGCGGCGCTCGAGATCCTGTGCACCGAGTTCGCCGAGCGCAGCGAGCTGGTGGTGGAGACCGCGGTGGACGAGCTGCAGCTGGACGACGCCGGCAAGCTCACGGTCTACCGGCTGGTGCAGGAGGCCCTCACCAACGTGGCCAAGTACGCACGCGCCGCCACGGTCAACGTGAGCGTGAAGACGCGCGGCGCGTGGGCCGAGATCGACGTGAGCGACGACGGTGTCGGCTTCGATCCGGGCGCGGCGCAGGCGGCCGCGCACGGGCTGGCGGGCATGCGTTTCCGCGTGCAGTCGAGCCAGGGCGAGCTGAAGATCAAGTCGCGGCCGGGGCACGGCACCACGATCCAGGCGCGGCTGCCGCTGAGCGGCCCCGCGCCGGCGCCCGCCGAGGCGATCGAGGACGTCGCGGCGCTGCTGGGGCCCGGCGCCTATCCGCAGCAGTCCTAGGCATGCTGTCGGTGCCGTCCGACAGTGGGAACAGCCCTCCGCCTATCGTGCTCCGGCGTGCCGCGCCCTAACGTGGGATACCGTCACCACAACTATTCCAGAAGGAGCACAACATGATCTCTCGTCTCGCCATCGCGGCCATGGTCGCCGCCGCCACCCTCGTCACCGCCACCGGCTGCGCCGTCGAGCGCCACCAGGAAACCGTCGGCGCCTACGTCGACGACTCCGCCGTGACCACCAAGGTCAAGGCCAAGTTCGCGGAAGACCCGACGGTCAGCGCGATGGCCATCAAGGTCGACACGATGAAGGGCGTGGTGCAGCTGTCCGGCTTCGCCAAGTCCAACGAGGAACGCATGATGGCCGAGCGCCTGGCGCGCAACACGAACGGCGTTGCCGACGTGCGCAACGACATCCTGGTCCGGTAAGCGCCGACGCGCGGACGCCAGGCGCGTTCGCCTCGCATCAAAGGAAATGCCCCGCGAGCCGGGGCATTTTTCATGGCGCTTGCGAAGGACATGGCGCTTCCTTCGCCCGCGCCGCATCGCAGGCGACGACGACCCCGCCATCGCGGACGATGGGACCCCGACCCCGGACTCGGCGGGGCCCTGCCGGACGCGACAAACCGAACTCAGTGCTGCACGCGCTCCGGCGGTGCATACCGCAGCCCGATCGCGATGCGCCCGGTCCAGAACACCATGCGGCCGGTGCCGGGAAGCGCGACGGGCCCGATGTAGCCCTGCGGTACCCAGCCCTTCTCGAAGGGCGCGGGGTGCGAGGCCGGTTTGCTGGAGCTGGAACTGGAACTGGAGACGGTGGAAATCATGACTCACCTCCTGAAGACTACCGGGACCGAGGCAAACGGCGAGCCCGGCCGTGGAGTGACAGGATGTGCCAACGGCGTTCCGCGGCCATCCCCAGAACGGGGCGCCGGCCCGAGCCGGAAAAGGCCTACGATCTCCTGATCCCTCCGGAGGATGGAAGCCTCCCGCGGGAAGCCGAAGGAGACGCGCGTGGATCCCAGCGAGATCATCACCGACGACTCGGTGGAGTTCGTCCGCCAGCCCGATGGACGCTGGCGCTGGCACGCACGCACGCCGCAGGCCGCCGAGCTGCTGGGCATCGCGCTGGACGCGCCGTCGATGCTGTCGTTCAAGTCGGCCGTCGAGGCCGCCGCCGACGTCGCCGTGCACGCCAACGCCCAGCGCGACGCCACCGGCCGCCACGTCATGACGCGCGACTACATCCGCCGCATGATCAGCGCCATCGCCCTGCCCTGCGCCGCCTGCGCCGACGTGTTCTTCGGCGGCGTCTACTGGCACCCGCGCGACGCGGCCGGCGCCAACTGGGGCGTGGACATCATGAACGGCACCGGCGATTTCGACGGCTGCCTGGCGTGCGTCGCGAGCGCGCGCGAGGAACTGCGCCGCCTCTACGCCCTTGTCGACGAGGAGTGAGCCGCTTCTCGCACAGCCGGGCCCGTCGCCGAAGCCGACGTTGCCGTCCCCGCGCGGGATGGCCTTCGTGCGCCGCGCCTTCGCCAAAACGACAGCACGGTTGTCCGCACGGCGAAGGCAGGCACCGCCGAGTTGAGGCGCTCCCTCCAGAATGGCCGGGCATCTCGTGGTAAACACTTAGTTGCGGCGAAACAAGACAAGCAACTCCATGACTGACCAACCGTTCAAGGTACTCGTTGTCGGCGGCGGCGCCGGCGGGCTCGAGCTGGCCTGCAAGCTGGGGCGCAAGTGGGGCCCCGAGCGGGTCGCGCTGGTGGACGCCAAGCTGTTCCACATCTGGAAGCCGTCCCTGCACGAGGTGGCCGCTGGCACGCTGGACATCCACCAGGAAGGCCTGTCGTACCAGATGCTGGCCCACGACAACGGCTTCTCGTTCGTCTACGGCGCGATGACCGGCCTGGACACCGGCGCGCGCCAGCTGGTCGTCGGCGCCGTGATGGACGGCGCCGAGGAGGTGCTGCCGGAACGCCGCGTCGGCTACGAATCGCTGGTGCTGGCGATCGGCAGCGTGTCCAACGACTTCGGCGTGCCGGGCGTCGCCAACCACGCGTTCTCGCTGGACGGCCCGCAGGACGCGGAACGCTTCCGCCTGCGCATGCTGCAGCTGCTGTCGCTGGTGGACATCCGCAAGAGCCACGACCCGCGCGCCGCGCTCGACATCGTGATCATCGGCGGCGGCGCCACCGGCGTGGAGCTGGCCGCCGAACTGCGCGAGGCCAGCTCGCTTCACGCGCAGTACGGCCTGCGCCACATCGACGCGCTGCGCGACGTGCGCATCCGCATCCTGGAAGGCGCGCCGCGCCTGCTCGCGCCGCTGGCCGAGAACGTGTCGGCCGCGGCCACGCGCCTGCTGGGGCAGCGCCACGTGGTGGTCAACACCTCGTGCCGCGTGGTGCGCGTGGATTGGAACCAGGTGACCGACGCCGACGGCAACGTCTATCCCGCCGACCTGTGCGTGTGGGCCGCCGGCATCAAGGCGCCGCCGCTGCTGGCGCAGGTGAGCCTGCCGGTGACCAGGGGCGGCCAGGTGAAGGTGGACGGGCAGCTGCGCGTGGAAGGCGTGCCCGGCGTGTTCGCGTTCGGCGACTGCGCGTTCTGCCCGCAGCCGGACGGCAAGTCGGTGCCGCCGCGGGCGCAGTCGGCGCACCAGCAGGCCGACTACCTGTACGCGCTGCTGCAGCTTCCGGCCGGGACGGACCTGTCGGCGCGACCGCCCTACCTGTTCCACGACCACGGCTCGCTGGTGTCGATCGGCTCCAGCGCCACGGTGGGCAGCCTGATGGGCAACCTGTTCCGCTCCACGACATGGTTCGTCGAGGGCCTGTTCGCGCGCATGGTCTACGTCAGCCTGCACCTGATGCACCACCGCGCGGTGATGGGCTCGATGCGCACCGCGGTGCTGGCGATGGCGCGCTTCCTGGTCAAGCGCGCGCGGCCGCTCGTGAAGCTGCATTGACGGCGGCGGCGCCGGCACATGTCGGCGCCGATGCGATTCCACACAGAGCAGCAACCATCGGACGGGAAGATGAGGCGCCCTGGCACCCGCGCGCCCGCCGCGTCCCGACGTGATCCCCGACGACCTGCCCGTTTCCCCGCCCCCCGAACCGTCTTCCCGGCGCCGCGCGGCGCTTGCCGCCCTGGCCGGCCTCGCCGCCGCCGCGGGCCCGGCACGCGCGCAGATGGGCGGTGGGGGCGGTGGTGGCCGCGGCATGCGCGGGCAGCAGGACGGCACGCGGCCCGACAAGGACACGAAGGACAGCCATCCCGACGCCTCGCCGCCGCGCGACCTGGTGTCGGCCTTCGCGATGCGCCTGCGCGAGGGCGTGCCCGAGCTGGCGCTGGCGCCGCCGCAGCAACCGCTGTTCCGCGATTTCGTGGCGTCGCTGACCGAGGTGGGCCAGCACAACGAACGGCGCCTGCAGCGCATCCTGTGGCGCAGCGCCAGCAGCGTCAGCGCCGTGGCGCCGTTGAAGAGCTACATCGCGGCCGAGGTGGACGAAGGCGAAGGCCGGCAGGAGGCGCTCGCCGAACTGAAGGTGGCGTACGACAAGCTCGACGGGCAACTGGACGAGCGCCAGCGCGGCGTGCTGGTGGGCCTGTTCGTGGCCACGCGCAGCGAGTTGCAGGCGCCGCGCGCCTAGGCTGCCGGCCGCGTACGCAAGGCTTCGAGCAGGCCGTTGCGCGCCTGGTCCAGCGCGTCACGCATCTCCTCGGGCATGCGCGTGGCCAGCGTGATGTCCAGCAGCTCGTCGATCGCCTTCGCGTAGACCACGGCCAGGCCGGTCGGGTTCGGGTGCTGGATGAACAGCAGCTTGACCGCCATCTCGAGCGCCACGATCTGCCCGGCGAGCCGGGCGTTCTCGATGCGCTGGTTCTCGAGGAGGTCGGCAAGTGAGCTGGTCATGGTCGGGCGCGCTGCGTCGTGGCGGAAGCCGCGATGCTCTCATGCGCGCCCCCCGTTTGGCGAGTTCTCAGCGCTCGCCCAGCATGGAATGTTCCTTTGAAGACATGGGTGGCCCTCCTCGGAGACGGGGCCCTCTGCGGGGCCCGCGGCGACGCGTCAGAACCGGTGGACCATGCCCACCTGGACGCCGTTGATGGATTGGCCGTTCACGTCGGCCGGACTCGTGAAGTTGGCGTGCAGCGCGGCCGAGCCCGCGGGGCGGAAGCCGCCGTTGGCCTCGTTGCGGATCGTGTCCACCAGCGCCAGCAGCGTGGTGCGCTTGGACAGGTCGTAGTACGCGCCCACCGAGCCGCCGTCGGCGCCCTGGCGGCGGCCCGAGGTGTCGACGATCTTTCCCCACAACGCGCCCACGCGCAGCTGCGGCGTCACGTTGTAGTCGGCCGAGGCCTGCCAGATGTTGTAGAAGTGCTCGAGGTCGGCGTTGGTTCCGGCGTTGTAGCCGCCGATGTTGCCCAGGATCGTGCCGGCGGTCTTGCTCACCGCGGTCGACGTGATGTTGTTGCTGTGCACGAACGCGAGATACACCGTGCCGTATCCGTACTTCCAGTCGGCGTAGAGGTTGTCGTACTCGACGTCCTTGCTGATCGTCGCGTGCGTGGGCGGCAACGCGTGCAGCGTCATCGCGCCGGCCACGAAGGTGTCGCCGATGTAGTCGACGCTCGCCTGCAGCACCATCGGATGGTTGCCCACCGGGCTCTCGGGCAGCGAGGCGTGGGCCTCGAACTGCATGTGGCTCCAGCGCGGGCTGATGTAGGCGACGTCGTTGTCGTAGCGCGAGGGCACGCCGAAGTTGTTGATCACCGAGCCCAGCGTGCGGCGCGTGAAGTCGATGTAGTCGCCGTGCGAGAAGATGGGGCCGTTCTGTCGGCCGGCGCGGAACTCGCCCGCCGGCGTCACGAGGCCCACCCAGGATTGGCGGTCGAACAGGCCCGTGTAGGCCAGGCCGCCGGTGTCGGAATAGAAGCCGCCTTCCAGCTGGAACTTCACCTGGTAGCCGCCGCCGATGTCCTCGTTGCCGCGCAGGCCCCAGCGGCTGCGCAGCAGCGCGCCGTCGTCCAGTGCCACGAGATGGGCGCCGCTGCTGCTCTTCAGGTAGTCGCCATACAGGTCGATGTCGCCGTACAGCGTGACGGCGCTGTCGGCGTGGGCGGCGCCGGCCAGCGCGGCAAGCGTGGCGGCGATGCAGGGACGGAAGCGGATAGGCATGTGGTGTCTCCTCGTTGTGTGTGATCGTCGGATTTCGGGCGTGAGTCGGCCCCTCGCGGCCCGCGGACGGGTCGCGATGTCTTTTCGGGAAGCGGTGGAAAGGCCGGCTAGCTGCCGCGGGGCCGTTCGGTGCCGGCCACCGAATAGAGCGCCCCGGGGGCGTTGCGCGTCTTCTGGAATTCATCCAGCGACTGGCCGCGCATCGCCGCGTACACGTGCAGGTTCGAGACGCCGCTGACGGCGGCCAGTTTCTCGAGCAGGAAGAAGATGACGCCGTAGTGCAGCAGGCCGCGCCAGTCGCGCCGGCCGATCAGGTCGCGCTCGGCATCGCTGAGCGCCGCCTCGCGCATGCAGCCGGCCTCGTCGGCGCGGAAGCGTTCGCGTTGCGCGGGATCGATCAGCGCGTGCAGGAACTTCGAGACGCGATACGACTTCACGCTGCGCTCGAGGTCGAACGGGTAGGTGCCCTCCAGCTTCTCGATGCCGGCGAGCTGTTCATCGATCTTCGCGCGATGCCGCGCCAGTTCGCCGGCGGCGGGCGGCGACGACTGGTTCTCCAGGATCATCGTGGCGATGCCCGCCATCGACGGCAGGTAGTACGACTGGTGCAGCTTCCTGACGCTGCCCGACAGCGCGCCGCGCATCACTAGCCACATCACGACCTCGGAGCCTTCGTAGCCGCCCAGCGTCGCGAGCTCGGCCAGCGTCATCCCGGACAGGCGCTCGGGATCCTTCTCGATGAGTTCGAGGAACTGCGCGTCCCACCCGGTGTTGTTGAAGCCCGAGCGCTCGCCGTGCACCTGGTGCGACAGCCCGCCCGTGGCGACGATGGCCACGCGCAGGTCCTCGGGATAGCTCTCGATGGCGCGGCGCAGCGCCTGGCCCAGCTTCCAGCAGCGTCTCGCGCTGGGGCTGGGCGACTGCAGCACGCCCACCTGCAGCGGCACGATGGGGAACGGCCAGCCGCCGCGGTGCTCGCACAGCACCGACAGCGGCGAGAAGCAGCCGTGGTCCAGCGGCTTGTCCTGGAAGAAGGACATGTCGAACTCGTCGGCCACCAGCGAGCGCCCGACATGGGCCGCCAGCGCCGGATGGCCCGACACGGCCGGCAGCGCGCGCGGACCGCCGCCCTCGTCGGCGACCTCGAAGCGCTCGCCGATGCCCAGCGAGAACGCGCTGTAGTGATCGAAGAAGAACGACGTGACGTGGTCGTTGAAGATGAACAGCGCGACGTCGGGCCGCTGCTCCGCGAGCCACTCGCGCGGCGGCGCGAAGGCATCGAAAATGGGCGCCCACACGGGGTCGTCGCCCTTGTTCCTGTCGAACGCGAAGCCGATGGTGGGCGTGTGCGAGCACGCGACCGCGCCGATGATGGTGGCCATGCCGAGGGATCCCTTCAGGAATGGGCCAGATTCTGCGCGCCCGCGACCGGCGCGTCCTCGACGGCGCGGCGCGCCTTCAGCACCGCCAGGCCGGCCAGCATCGCGGGAATCGCCAGCAGCGGAATGATGGTGGTGAAGCCCCAGCCCATCGCCAGCAGCAGGCCGCCCACCATCGAGCCGGTGATGCTGCCGAAGCGGCCCATGCCCAGCATCCAGCTGACGCCGGTGGCGCGCGCCATGGTCGGGTAGCAGCTCGGCGCGAAGGCGTTCAGGCCGGTCTGCGCGCCGCTCATGAAGAAGCCGGCGGCAGCGACGAGCAGCGTGAGCGACGGCGACAGCGCGCCGCCCAGGCCCAGGCCGATGATGCAGGCCGCGCCGAGTGCGTAGGCGCCGGCGATCACGCGCGTGGGCTGGGTGCGGTCCATCGCGAAGCCCACGAGGATGGCGCCCACCGTGCCGCCGATCTGGAACATCGCCGTGACGTTGGCCGCCGTCGATATCGGCAGGCCCGCGTCCTTGATCAGCGTGGGCAGCCAGCCGGTGAGCAGGTAGATCACCAGCAGGCCCATGAAGTAGGTCACCCACAGCGCGATGGTCATCAGGCCGTAGCCCTGCGACAGCAGCACGCCGATGGGCGTCTTGCTGTGCACGGGCGGTTCGGTGGAGAAGAACTCGGTGCCGGCCGGGAAGCTCGTGCGGCAGATGCGGCCCAGCACCGCGCCGATGCGCGCGGCCGCGTAGCGCCGGATGACCATGAAGCGCGCCGACTCGGGCAACAGCACCAGCAGCACGGGCACCAGCACCAGCGGCAGCGCGCCGCCGGTCAGCAGCACCGAGCGCCAGCCGTACTGCGGGATCAGCCACGCGGCCAGGAAGCCCACGGTGCCCGAGCCGAGGTTGAAGCCGGTGAACATCACGGCGATCAGCACCGAGCGCGAGCGCTGCGGCACGTACTCCGACAGCAGCGTGGTGGAGTTGGGCATGGCCGCGCCAAGGCCCAGGCCGGTGAGCAGGCGCATCAGCGCCATCCCGGACAGGTTGCTGGTGAACGACGTCGCGATCGTGAACACGCCGAACAGGAAGACCGAGGTGATCAGCACCGCCTTGCGGCCGAAACGATCGGACGAGGGACCCGCCACCAGCGCGCCGATGACCAGCCCGATCGGCGCCGCGCTCATCACCGCGCCGAAGCTGGCGCGCGACGCATGCCATTCGCCGAGGATCGAGGGCGCGAGAAAGCCCATGATCGCCACGTCCATGCCGTCGACCGCGACGACCAGGAAGCACAGCACCAGCAGCAGCCATTGGATCGAGGTGAGCCCTCGTTCGTCGATGAACGCCTTGACGTCCACGGTATTTTTTTCAATCACTTCTTGTCTCCAGTTCGACCTCGGCGGATTGCCCGCGCGCCTCGCTGGCGGCGTCCGAAACGGACACGACCCAGGATGCGTTCTCCGGTACATCGAGTGTGCGTTCGCACGTCGCGCGATGGGGTGAGTTCGCGTTGACTTGCCATCACACTTGTTTATGCAAAAGGGTTAACCCCAGGTCGACGAACAGGCCGCGTCATAGGAGATTCCGTTGCATGGACCGCGGAACCAAGAGAAACAAAGTTATGGAGCCGACCCATGTGGCGGCACTGGGCATCAACCTGCGCCACCTGCGCGCGCTGTCGGCGGTGGCGTCCACCGGCAGCATCGCCGCGGCCGCCGACGAGCTCTACCGCGTGCCCTCGGCGGTGACGCGGTCGATCTCCGAGCTGGAGGGCGCGCTCGGAAAACAGTTGTTCGATCGCCACGCCCGCGGCATGACGCTGACGGCCTTCGGCGAGCTGGTGCTGGTGCGCGCGCAGCGCATCGCCCGCGAGTTCGAGGAGGCGCGCAACCAGCTCGCCGCGCGCGGCGGCATCGCGCCCAAGGTGGACGTGCACTCGCTGTTCGCGGCCATGCTCAACGGTCGCCGCCTGGCCGTCGTCGCGAGCCTGGCCGAGAAGCGCAACATGTCGGCGGTGGCACAGGAGTTCGGCATCAGCCAGCCGGCCATCAGCGCGGCGCTGAAGGATCTGGAGGTGGGCCTGGGAACGCCGCTGTTCGAGCGCACCGCGCGCGGGCTGGTGCCCTCGGGCGCGGGCGAGATCGTCGCGTTCTTCTTCAAGCGCGTGCTGGCCGAGCTGCGCCACATCGGCCCCGACCTGGCGGCCAGCGAAGGCATGCTGCAGGGCACCGTCAACGTCGGCGCGCTGCCGCTGGGCCGCACGCAGATCCTGCCGCGGGCGATCGCGCAACTGCTGGCCCGGCATCCGCGCCTGCACGTGGCCACCTTCGAGAGCCCGTACGAGGCGCTGGCGGCCTCGCTGCGCAGCGGCGACATCGACTTCATCCTCGGCGCGCTGCGCCCGCCCGACGACGCGAAGGAGCTGCAGCAGCGGCCGCTGTTCCAGGATCGCATCGCGGTCATCGCACGCGCGGGCCACCCGCTCGCGCGCGTGAAGCCGCTGGACTTCCGCGCGCTGCGCCAAGCCACCTGGGTGCTGTCGCGCCACGGCTCGCCCTCGCGCGAGCTGCTGGAGCACTTCTTCTCGGACGCGCGCCAGGCGCCGCCCGAGCCCACCGTGGAGACCGGTGACCTCGCCATCGTGCGCGGCCTGCTGCTGGACAGCGACATGCTCACCGCGCTGTCGGCCCACCAGTTGCGCCACGAGATCGACGAGGGCAGCCTGGTGGTGCTGGACTTCCCGCTCGCCGCGACGAAACGCCAGATCGGCCTGACGCAGCGCGCCGGCGCCCTGCCCTCGCCCGGCGCGCGGGCGTTGATGGCCGAGATCGAGGACGTCGTGCGGCGGTCGCCCGACTTCAGCGCCGTGCCGCCAGGCGGTGCTTGACGATGAGGGCCAGCGGCACCGTGAAGAACACGTGCGACATGAAACCGCCGATGATCACCACCGGATCCAGGTAGTTCGGGTGGTTGTCGCCGGCGAGCGCGATCGCCACGTGCATCACGATCCACGCGATGACCGCGTAGACCAACGCGGCCAGCGTCGCCTCGATGCCGCGGCGGCGCAGCGCGGGCCATGCCAGCGCGAAGGCCACGCCCCAGGCGATCGCGAACACGAAGTGGATGCCGGTGCCGATCACGTAGGCGCCGGCGCCCAGCGACTCCTGCACGGCCTTGCCGAACACCAGGCCGGTCGCGTTGCGCGGGATGCCGGCCAGCGGCATCAGGTGCTGGGCACCGACCCAAACGACGGCCTCGTAGATCCAGATGACGACCGCGCCGACGAGTCCGCCGAGTACGCCGGCGCGGATCTTCTCCGCCAGCGTGGGATCGCCGGTCTCCGCGTCGTCGGACCAGGCCAGGTCGCCGCGATGGCCGAGGGTGTGCGTGTTCATGTTGTCTCCTGTTGTCGTGGAAAGAAGCCGATTCAATCGATGTAGCGCAGGCCGGCCTCCGCGAGGCGGCCGCGCATGTCGTAGATGTCCAGCCCGAGTTCGCCAGCCGCCAGCCGGGTCCGCTTGGCCTGCTCGTTGGCCTCGCGCTTCGCCGCCACGTCGGCCACGGCCGCCGCATGGGCCGCGGGCACGAAGACCACGCCGTCGTCGTCGGCGATGACCACGTCGCCCGGGTTCACCAGCGCGCCGGCGCAGACGACGGGCACGTTGACCGAGCCCAGCGTGGCCTTGACCGTGCCCTTCGCGTGCGCCGCGCGCGCGAAGACCGGGAAGCGCATCTCGCGCAGGTCCTTGATGTCGCGCACGCCGCCGTCGATCACGAGGCCCAGCGCGCCGCGCGCGCGGAAGGAGGTGGCGAGCAGGTCGCCGAAGAAGCCGTCGGCGTTGTCGCTGGTGCAGGCGGCCACGACCACGTCGCCCGGCCGGATCTGCTCGGCGGCCACGTGCATCATCCAGTTGTCGCCGGGTTGCAGCAGCACGGTGACGGCCGTGCCGCAGGCGTGGGCGCCGGGCCAGATCGGATGCAGCACCGGCCGCGCGAGGCCCGTGCGGCCCATCGCCTCGTGCACGGTGGCCACGCCGAACCTGGAGAGTCGTTCCACCGCGTCGCGCGGCGCGCGTTCGATGTTGCGGCGGCAGATGCCCAGGACGTCGTTCATGCGGCGGCTCCGGCGATGGCGGCCTCGCGCGCGCGCAGGGCGGCGTCCAGGCGCGGGTAGATACGGCGGGCGTTGCCCTCGAAGACCTGCCGGCGATCGGCGGCCGACAGCGACGGCGCGGCTTCGATGAAGCGGCGCGTGTCGTCGTAGGCATGGCCCGTCTCGGGGTCGATGCCGCGCACCGCGCCGATCATCTCGGAGGCGAACAGCACGTTCTTCACCGGCATCACCCGGGTCAGCAGGTCGATGCCCGGCTGGTGGTAGACGCAGGTGTCGAAGAAGATGTTGTCCAGCAGGTGCTCGGAGAGCGGTGGCTTCTTCATCTCCTGCGCCAGCCCGCGGAAGCGTCCCCAGTGGTAGGGCACCGCGCCGCCGCCGTGCGGGATCACGAAGCGCAGCGTGGGGAAATCCTTGAACAGGTCGGACGCGAGGCACTGCATGAACGCGGTGGTGTCGGCGTTGAGGTAGTGCGCGCCGGTGGTGTGGAAGCACGCGTTGCAGCTGGTGCTCACGTGGATCATCGCGGGGATGTCCAGCTCGACCATGCGTTCGTAGAGCGGATACCAGTGGCGATCGGACAGCGGCGGCGACGTCCAGTGGCCGCCCGACGGATCGGGATTGAGGTTGACCGCGACGAAGCCGTACTCGCCGACGCAGCGATCGAGCTCGGCGAGGCAGGTGCGCGGGTCGACGCCCGGCGACTGCGGCAGCATCGCGGCGCCGATGAAGCGATCCGGGAACAATCCGGCCACGCGGGCGCAGAGCTCGTTGCAGATCGCGGCCCAGGTGGCGCTGGTCTCGAAGTCGCCGACGTGGTGAGCCATGAAGCTGGCGCGCGGCGAGAACACGGTGAGGTCGATGCCGCGCTCGCGCATCTTCGCAAGCTGGTTCGCTTCGATCGACTCGCGCAACTCATCGTCGGAGATGCGCAGGTCGGCCACCGCCGGCTTGAGCGACGGGTCGGCCAGGCCCGCGACCTGGCGGTTGCGCCAGGCCTCGAGCGCCTTGGGCGCCGTGGTGTAGTGGCCGTGGATGTCGATGATCACGATAGGCCTTCTTCGATGAGGACGGTGCCGCGGAACAGCGTGCGGGCGGTGCGCAGCAGCGCGGCGGAGACCACCTCGCCGTGGCCCTCGCCGCGCTCCAGGCGCACGGTGAATTCGCCCGACGGGTGCTCGATGGACAGGTCGTCGACGCGTGCGTCGGACGGCGCGACGAAGTCGGCCGCCACCGAGCCTTCGAGCAGGCAGGCGGTGGCCACCGAGACGGCGCCCAGCACGCCGATCGCCTCGTGGCACACCTTGGGAATGAACGTGCGCGTGTGCACCGCGCCGCCGTCGATGGCGGGTGCCAGCAGCGTCACTTTGGGAACGACCTTGCTGCGCACGTCGCCCAGCCCCATCGCCGGGCCGGCCACGAGACGGATGGCCTCGATGCGCGCCTTGAGTTCAGCGTTCGCGTCGAGCTCGGCCGGCGACTCGTAGCCGGTGACGCCGAGGCTGTCAGCGCGGATCAGCAGCACCGGCATGCCGTTGTCGATGCAGGTGACCGGCACGCCCTCGATGACGTCGCGCGTGCGGCCGGTGGGCAGCAGCGCGCCGCAGCTGGAGCCGGCGATGTCGGAGAACTGCAGCAGCACCGGCGCGGCCGTGCCGGGCACGCCGCTGATGCGCGTGCCGCCCGCGTAGGCGACGCGGCCCTCGGGCGTCTCGACGAGCGCCGTGCACAGCGAGTCGGTGTTGACCATGCGGATGCGCACGGCCGTGCGCGGCGAGGCGGCCGGCACCAGGCCCTGCTCGATGGCAAACGGACCGACGCCCGCGAGGATGTTGCCGCAGGTGGGCGCGGTGTCCACGCGCGACTCGGCGGCCACGACCTGCGCGAACAGGTAGTCGACGTCGGCGCGCGGATCGGCGCTCGCGCTGACGATCGCCACCTTGGTCGTGAGCGGGTTGCCGCCGCCGAGGCCGTCGATCTGGCGCGCGTCGCCGTGGCCCATCGCGGCAAGCAGCCAGCGGTCGCGTTCGGCGCGGTCGGTGGGCAGGTCTTCGGCGCGGAAGAAGGCCGCCTTGGAGGTGCCGCCGCGCATCAGCACGCACGGGATCTCGCGTGGGGAAGGTCGGGATGTCATCGGGCCAGTGTGGCCGCGAGGCCCGCGCCGTGGCGTGAGTTCGCGTTGTGCTGGCCTCAGATTTGTTGATCGCGCCGCCGCATCCGGCGCTTTCGGCAGGCTCGCGAGCCTGGCAACAACGCCCGTCGCGTCACGCCTGCGGCAACGACAATAATTTATGCCGGTGCCGCCACGGGGCTCACCGCCTGCCGTGCGCTCGGCGCCGATTTCCATCCCCTCGACACCCCCGACACGGCGCCTTTCGCGATAGGCTGCCAGCATGCTGCATGCGGAAAGGGATTCCCCGTGATCGAACCGGAAGGTCAACCTCGAAAACGCCTCGTGCCCGGCCTGCTCCTGGCATCGGCCCTGTTCGCCTCGCCGCCCCCCGCCCTCGCGCTCGATTCACCGCTGCAGGTCGCCCAGTACGCGCACACCTCGTGGACGGCCCGGGACGGGGCCTTGCTGGGCCTCGTCTTCGCGATCGCGCAGACCCCCGACGGCTACCTCTGGGTCTCTGGATCGTTCGGGCTGTTCCGCTTCGACGGTGTTCGCTTCGTGCCCTGGCAGCCACCGAAGGGCCAACCGCTGCCGGACAGTCCGTACAGCCTGCTGGTGTCGCACGACGGCACGCTCTGGATCGGCACCTTCAATGGACTGGCGAGCTGGAACGGCACCCAGCTCACCCGGTATCCGCAGACCGACCGCGGGTTCGTGACGAGTTTGCTCGAGGATCGCGAGGGAACGATCTGGGCCGGCCTGTTCGCGGACCCGGGGCGGCTGTGCGCCATTCGCGCAGGACAGGTGCGGTGTTCCACGCCGGAAGGCGGTTTCGGCGGCTACGTCTGGAGCCTGGGCGAGGACGGCGCCGGAAACCTGTGGGCGGGTGCGGAGTCCGGCGTCTGGCAATGGACGCCCGGGGCACCCCGGAAGTTCGCCTTGCCAGGCCTGCGCGTGGGCGACCTGAGCACGACCGACGATGGACAGATCCTGGTCGGCGTCCGGGGCGCCGGGCTCAGGCAGGTGGAGGGCGACCGGCTCGCGCCCTATCCTATCCGGCGTGCCGCCAAGCCCGAGGAACTGGTCCCCGACCGCGAGGTCAAGGCGAACAAGTTGCTGCGCGACCGCGACGGCGGGCTGTGGATCGGAACCGAAGGCCTGGGCATCATCCATGTGAAGGACGGCAAGGCGGACGTGTTCACGCGGGCGGAAGGCCTCTCGGGCAACATCGCCTGCAGCCTGTTCGAGGATCGCGAGGGCAACATCTGGTTCGGCAGCGAGAAGGGCCTGGATCGTTTCCGCAAGCTGCCGGTCACCAGCCTGTCGACGCAGCAGGGCCTGCCCAACGAAGTCACGAAGTCCGTGCTGGCCACCACGGACGGCAGCGTCTGGGTAGCCACGGACGATGGACTGGCGCGGTGGAAGGACGCGAAACCCGTCGTCTACAAGGAACGCGACGGGCTGCCGGATTCGAGGGTGCAGTCCCTCTATCAGGACGCCGGCGGGCGGCTCTGGGCGAGCACGGCCCGGGGGCTCGCCTACTTCGCGACCGACCGCTTCGTCGCGGTCGACGGGGTGCCCGACAACGAGATCTACTCCATGACGGGCGACGCGGCGGGCAACCTCTGGGTGTCCGGCAATGAAGGCCTCGGGCGACTGAACGGGGGGCGGTTCGTCGAGAACACTCCGTGGGCCGCGCTTGGCCGCCGGCAACAGGCCAAGGTCATCCTCGCCGATCGAGGCGGGCTGTGGCTGTCCTTCTGGACGGACGGCGGGGTGATGTTCTACAAGGACGGGAAGGTCGAGGCGACCTACACGTCCGCGCAGGGACTGGGTGCGGGCCACGTCGCCGGCCTCCGGCTCGACGCCGACGGGGCGGTGTGGGCGTCCACCGAAGAGGGCGGCCTCAGCCGGATCAAGGATGGCCGCGTCACGACGCTCACGGTCGCCAACGGCCTGCCCTGCAACACGATCCACTGGTCGACCCTGGACGACAACGGCGCGCTGTGGATGTACACGGCTTGCGGACTCGTGCGGGTCGTGCGTGACGACCTGGCGGCCTGGATCGCCGACCCGAACCACCGCGTGGTCGCGAAGCTGTGGAACGGAGCGGATGGCGTCCCGCTGCTGGCCTTGACGCCGGCGTACTTCAACCCGCCCGTGGCGAAGGACCCGGACGGAAAGTTCTGGTTCGTGTCGGGCGCCGACGTCCAGTTGATCGATCCCATCCACCTGCCCTCCAACCCGCTGCCGCCGCCGGTGCACATCGAGACCCTCGTCGCCGACCACAAGCCCTACGCGGTCGCCGATGGCCTGCGCCTGCCGCCGCTGGTGCGCGACCTGACGTTCGAGTTCGCGGCGCTGAGCCTGGTCGATCCGAAGAACATGCGCTTCCGCTATCGGCTGGAAGGGCACGACAACGATTGGCAAGAGGCCGTCGACCGACGCCAGGCGAGCTACACGAACCTGCCGCCCGGGAACTACCGCTTCCGCGTGAAGGCGTCCAACAACAGCGGCGTGTGGAACGAGGAAGGCGCGCGGCTCGATTTCTCGATCCAGCCGGCCTTCTACCAGACGACCTGGTTTCGCCTGGCGTGCGTGGTCCTGTTCATCGGCCTGGCATGGAGCGGATTCCAGCTCTGGCTGCGCATGCGCATCCTGCGGCTGCATCGCCAGTTCGAGGCCACGCTGGAGGCACGCGTCGCCGAGCGCACGCGCATCGCGCGCGACCTGCACGACACCCTGCTGCAGCGTTTCCACGGGCTGCTGCTGCAGTTCCAGGCCGCGCTCAACCTCCTGCCCGATCGTCCCCGCGAATCGAAGCAGGTCCTCGCGGGCGCCATCGACCAGGTGGCCGAGGCGATCACGGAGAGCCGCGACACCGTGCAGGGCCTGCGGACCTCGGCCCTGGAGACGAACAGGCTCGAGGACTCCCTGCGGGCGCTCGCCGAGGATCTCGCGAACGAGAACGGCCACGTGGCGTCGGCGTGCGTCGACGTGCAGGGCACGCCGCAGGCGCTGCATCCGCTGGTGCGCGACGAGACCTTCCGCATCGCCGGCGAGGCGCTGCGAAACGCCTTCCGGCATGCCGACGCGAAGCAGATCGACGTCGAGATCCGCTACGAGGCGCAGCGGCTGTGCGTGCGGGTGCGCGACAACGGCAAGGGGATCGCCCCGGAGGTGCTGCGCACGGGCGCGAAGGAGGGGCATTTCGGCTTGAGCGGGATGCGGGAGCGCGCGGAGCTCGTCGGCGCCAGGCTCACCGTCCGCAGCGTCGTCGATTCGGGCACGGAAGTGGATTTCATTGCCCCCGGGACACGGGCGTACAGTAGACCCACTCCGACCCGATCGTGGCTGTTCCACAAGAAGTTCGCGCCGAGCGAGATCCGCAAATGACACAAGATCTGCCCCGCATCCAGGTCCTTTGCGTGGACGATCACCCGATCGTTCGGCAGGGCATCGCGATGCTGCTTTCCGTGGAGCCGGACATGGCGCTCGTGGCAGAGGCTGCAAACGGCCGCGAGGCGATCCAGCAGTTCCGCGCGCACCGTCCGGACGTCACGCTCATGGACCTGCAGATGCCCGGCATGGGCGGGCTCGACGCGATCGGCGCGATCCAGGCCGAGTTCCCGGACGCCCGGATCATCGTGCTCACCACCTACGTCGGCGACGCGCAGGCGCAACGTGCGCTGCAGGCCGGCGCTCGCGGCTACCTGCTGAAGAACGCGCTGCACAAGGAGCTGCTGGACGCCATCCGCGCCGTTCACGCGGGCCGCAAGGCGCTGCCCTCGGAGGTGTCGTTCGAGCTGGCCGGGCAGGCCACGGACGACAACCTCACGCCGGCGGAGATCAGCGTCCTGCGATTCATCGCGCAGGGCGACGCCTACGGCGGCATCGCCCGGGCGCTCGGGCTCAGCGAAGAGAAGGTCGAAGGCCAGGTGCGAAGCATCCTGGCCAAGCTGGACGCCCAGGATCGATCGCAGGCCGAGTCGTCCGATCTCAATCGCGGGATGATCGAGACCGAGCGCGCCGCCCGGCATGCCGCCGAGGCGGCCAACCGCGCGAAGAGCGAGTTCCTGGCCGGCATGAGCCACGAGCTGCGCACGCCGCTGAACGGCATCCTCGGCTATGCCCAGTTGCTGACCATGGATGGCGGCTTGAACGCGCAGCAGGCGCGCGGCCTGGACACCATCCAGCAGAGCGGGTTGCACCTGCTGGCGCTGATCAACGACATCCTCGACCTGGCGCGCATCGAAGCCGGCCACACGGAGCTGAGCAGCGCGCCTGTGAACCTGCCAGGCCTCCTGAAGTCGGTGGTGCAGCTCATGCGGGTGAAGGCCGACGAAAAGCGCCTGGCTTTCGGCTTCGAGGCCGACGCGAGCCTGCCCGAGGCCGTGCTGACCGATGAGCGCCGGCTGCGCCAGGTGCTGCTCAACCTGCTGGGCAATGCGATCAAGTTCACCGACAGCGGCCAGGTCGGCTTGCGCGCCTCGGCGGAGCCAAAGGAGCCGGGGCGGGTGCTGCTGCGCCTGGATGTGGAGGACACCGGCGTCGGCATGTGCGCCGAGGATCTGGACCGCATCTTCGAGCCCTTCGAGCAGGTGGGCGATGTGCAGCACCGCAGCGGCGGCACCGGACTGGGCCTCACGATCACCCGCGCGCTGCTGAAGGACATGGGCGGGCAGGTGCAGGTGAGCAGCGAGCTCGGCCGCGGCACGCGGTTCCGCGTGGAACTGCCCTTGACGCTGGCGCAGCCGGCGGAGCCAGCCACCCGGAAGGCTCCCGGCATCGCGCGCTACCAAGGGCCTCTGAAGCGGGTGCTGGTGGTCGACGACGCGGCGGTGAACCGCACGCTGATGTGGGACTTCCTCACGAACGCCGGATTCATGGTGGCGCTGGCCAGCGACGGCAGCGAGCTGCTGGAGACCGCCCGGAGCTTCCGGCCGGACCTGATCCTCATGGACAGCGTGATGCCGTCGGTGGACGGCGTGGAGGCCACGCGCCGGCTGCGGCAGGATGCCGACCTGGGTGCAGTACCGGTGATCGCGGTCTCGGCCACGGCCAGCGCGGCGCACCGCGCCGACTGCCTGCGGGCCGGCGTCAACGTGTTCCTGGCCAAGCCGGTGTCCCTGGAGGCGCTGCGGGCGCACATCGGGGAGCAGTTGGGCCTGCAATGGATCGAGCCCGCCGCGGGCGCTGGCTGAGCAGCGATTCCGCGCGCCACGGCGAGCCTCGTCCGCTCAACCCCGTCTTCTCGAGACGCGCCCTCGCGGCTCAGCGATTCGTTTTCACTGAAATTCTTGGTGCGACCCCGCAGACCCGCTATTGGGTGTGCATTGCGTCGCGCGACCGGACGCCGGCTCGAATATTTTTGAGATCGCGCGGTCCGCATGTCGATTTCAGGGGCGGTCGAGCGTCAACCACATGTCTCTACCGCCAACTGGAGCGTCTTCATGCAACACGCCCGCCTGGCCTGCTTTGACCCTCGCAAAGTATTCGCCCGGAGTCCGGAGGCCCTGGGCCCCGTTGCGCTGATGCCGTTGCACGACCGGGACCCAACCGTCTGGCATGGCGATCCCGCAAGAAGAGCACTCCACGACCAAGGACACCGTCATCATGGCCCTCAAGACCCATACCGGCAGTTGCCACTGTGGCGCCGTCCGCTTCGAAGCCGACGCCGATCTCTCGCTTGGAACGTTCAAGTGCAACTGCTCGAGTTGCACGAAGGCGCGCTCCTGGCTGATGGTCGTGGGCGCCAGTCGCTTCCGTCTCACCGCCGGCGCCGATTCCCAGGCGACCTACCAATGGACTCCGCCCGGCCGCGCCGAGCCGACCATCCGTTTCCACTTCTGCAAGACCTGCGGCATCCGCACGCCGGGCGAAGGAAACCTCGAGGCCATGGGCGGCGCCTTCTACGCGGTGCAGGTTTGCTTGCTGGAGAACGTTGATCCCGACGAACTCGCTGCTGCGCCGATCATGTACCTGGACGGCCGGCACGACCATTTCGACCAGGCGCCGGCCGATACCCGCTGCCTCTGAGTGCGATCGGCCACGTGGCGTGCACGACGCAGTACCCGGCGGCGCTCGTCAACCTCGTCCCACCGTGATCAGCCGCTGGCCGAACGCCTGGGTCTCGTCGTCCATCGGGAAGTAGCCTTCGATCCGCAATTCCTGGGCCGTGACGTCGAGCGGGGTGCCGAGCGTCGTGATCGTCGTGAAGTAGCGGAGATTCGTGCCGCCGTGCCGCAGGTGGATGGGCAGCGCGACCTGGTTGATCGCCTCGCGGTCGGGCGGGAGGCCTGGCGCTCCACGAAGGCGCTCCATCTCTTCGACGAAGGCGCCCAGCGCCGGGTCCACGTCGGCCTCGGACCGGAGACGCGCCAGCACTTCGTCGGCCAGGTTGTCGAAGCCCACGACGCATTCGCGCAGGCCGTACGAGGCATCGAAAAGCGCCCGCACGGCGTTGCGTGCCGTGCCCGGCGGGAAGCGGACGCCGGTCCAGGCGAAGAGTCGAGCCGCGCCCGCGTTGAGCTCGAGGACATTGTGGAAACGGTCCAGGAGCACGGCCGGATGCGGCTCATGAAGCGACAGCGTGCGGGCGATCGCCTCGCGCACCCGGCTCATCGCGGGATCGTCCAGGGGCAGGCCCTGATAGACCGGAGCGAAGCCGCTCGCGACGAACAGCGCGTTGCGAACGCGCAGCGGCAGGTTCATCGCCGAGCTGAGGGCCTGGAGCATGCGATGCGAGGGCCGCGCGCGGCCCGTCTCCAGGCAGGAGAGATGACGCGTCGAGATCTCTGCGCGATGCGCCAGTTCTTCCTGGCTCAACCGACGACCGACACGAAGCGATCGAAGGACCTCGCCGGGGCTCTTGGGTGCCAACATGCCGCTCAATCTAACCCGGACCGGTCGCGCGGGACATGACCTCGGAGGTCATGGTCTTCCCGACACACACAGGCCAGACTCGAGCCCGAAAGCGAGGTCTCTCCATGCGAAACATCTGGCTGCTGCCTGCGTTCCTTGCCGTCGCCTTCCTGCTGTTGACGGCCTGGACGATGATCACCACCGGCCAACCCGCCGGCTTCTTGTTAGAGCACCTGCACAGCCGTTGGGGCACGCAGATCGGAATCGATCTGTTCAACGCGCTGTTCGTCGGCGTCTACTTCGCCCACGTCCTGTCGCGCCACTATCGCTTCCGCGCCTGGCCGTATGTCGCGCTGACACTGTGCACCGGGTCGCCTGGCTTGCTGGCCTTGGCGGCACGCGTACTCTACGCCCGCGGCGAAGCACTGCCGCGGGCTGGACACAAAGCCGCACGATCCCCGCGGCGGAAGGTCTGGAGGCGCTGCAGTGCTGCCGCGCCGCCTCTCGTCTACAAGATCTTTGTGGCACGCAACCACTCCGCGACGAGTTTCGGCCATTCAGTCGTGATGGGGGAAGATGTCGGGCGCAGGCCAAAGGCGTGCCCGCCCTCCGCGTAGAGGTGCATCTCCACGGGTACTTTCAGCTTGCGCAGCGCCATCGCGTACGCAATGGAATTGCGAACATCGTCCACCGGATCATCAAAGCTTTGAAGAAGAAGCGTGGGCGGCGCGCTCGGGCTGATCGAATTCCACGCATACAACTCGAGATCCTTCCCCGACCAGAGATGCCCGGGATAAAGCGCGATCGCGAAGTCGGGGCGTGACGAAAGGCTGTCAGCGGCATCGACAGCCGCGTAGGTGCGCTTGTCTGCATTGCTGATCGCCGCCACCAGATGCCCGCCGGCCGAGAACCCGATGACTCCGACCTTCCGAGGGTCGATGCCATATTCCGCTGACCTTTGACGAACCAGTCCCATCGCGCGCTGCGCATCCTGTAGCGCCAACTGCACAGCTGGCGCCTGATGCTTGCCATCCTTGTGCCAGTCTTGTGGACTCCGATATTTCAGCAAGATGCAGGTCATCCCCATCCTGTTGATCCAGTCGCAGATCTCGCTGCCTTCGAGGTCGATCGCTACGCCGTAGTAGCCACCGCCGGGCAGTACCATCACCGCAGCGCCGGTGTTGGGCGCTCTCGGAGGATAGACCGTCATCGTCGGACGCGAGATATTGGTGACGAACGTCCAAGGGCGCCCACCCACCAGGTTTGTTTTCTGAACAACGCGTTCAGCTGCGTTGGTTTCTGGTCGCTGAATTGCAACGCCGTCCGGCCATATGGGAAGTTGCATCAACCCTCCAGCGGGTTGCCAAGGCGTCATCTGAACTGCGCTGGCCGAGGCTGGCGAATTTCCAGGTCTGACTCGAGCCGGCTCAGCCTCAGCTCCATGGTTGGATGCGAAGGATCCGGACACCAAGCCCGAGAGGCCCAGCGCATATGCCAACGTCAGCCAGTATCGGCACGACATCCCCTGCCTCACGAACACTGTTGAATCACCGTTGCGCACGAGCGCACCCGGGCCCACATCCGTCTCCTTGCGCACGAAGTTCAGACAGATTGCCATTCGCTCTCCCATGTATTTGCACCGCAGTATGGGGCCGTGGCGATGCACCAGACAAGGGATGAAAGCTGGCATCAGACCACAGGAAATCTTCGGCCTTGCTCGCAAAGTCGGCTCCATCCGCCCATCATTGGCCGGAGCACTCGTGCCGCCTACACGGTGTGTTGGTGCGTTGCATCGACCGGTTGAATCCGCCCCGCAAAGCTGCCAACCACGGGCGGCGCTGGCGCAACATGCTGTGGGGAAGTCTTGACCGCCCGCCGGCTCGATGTCGATCGGCCCTTGATTCATTGGCTCGCAGCGGGGTTGCTTTGCCACGTGTCCGCGGGGCATGGGCAGCCTCTGCCTTGATGTGTACCCGGCTGGGTATCGACCAGCAACCAACGAATAGCGCTTCCGGCGCGCACCTCGAAACGCGTCGAGGTCTCAGGCACTGCTCAATGTTCTCGCTGTCGTACCGATAAGACCGGCTACATATCGGAATCGCTGCGCCATGGCCATTTCAATCGCTTCACCAGTATCAGGGCTGATCCGAAAGCTCCTTCCGCAGAGCCTGGCCGCGCGCGCCTCCGTCGCCATCTCGGTCGTGTTCCTGGCGGCTATCGCCGCGATCGCGGCGATATCGCTACGAACCTTCAATTCGCAGTTGATCAGTGTTCTGTCCAGTGACCAGAACATCCTGCTCGGTCGGATCTCCGAAAATGTCGATCAGCGACTCGAGCTATTGCAGGGCGCCCTGCAGACGAGCGCAAGAAAAATTACGGCGGCCGATCTGTCGACCCACACCCGAGCGCAATCCGCGCTGGAGAGAAACGACGGCCTCGCCGCCATCTTCGATCGCTCGATCTTCCTGTTCTCCGCAAAGGGCATCCTGCTCGCGGAGAGACCCGATCGGAACGCCCGCGTCGGGCTGGACGCCAGTTGGCGCAGCTACATCAAGCGCACGATCGAAACCCGACAGCCCGTCATTTCCGAGCCGTTCAAGACGAATATCGGCGACGAGCATATCGTGCTCGTCCTCACGATGCCGATCCTGGCGCCTGACGGCAGCCTTGTGGGACTCCTTACGGGCAGCCTTGACCTGACGCGCCCCGAGATGCTCGGCAACATCGCGCGGACCGTGATTGGCCGCACAGGCTACCTGGCGATCATGACGCGCGACGGCAAGGTCATCATGGACAGGGACAAGAACCGCCTGTCCAAACCGCTGTATGCCCGCGGCCAGAACCCCTTGTTCGATCGTGCGCTCGCCGGTTTCGAGGGAACGGCCGAGGGGGTCGACGAAAGCGGCAGGCCTTCATTCATCTCATACCGCGAGATCAAGAGCGCGGGGTGGATCATCTCGGCGATTTATCCCAGGGAAGAAGCCTATCGGGACATCGGACGGTTCGTCACCGACTTCTTGTGGGTTCTCGGCAGTTCGACCCTGCTGGTGTTGCTCGCCATCTGGGCGTTGACCGCCTACCTCATGCGACCGCTGATCGCCCTCACCCGCCACATCACGGCCTATTCCGCGACCGAGGGCCGGATCGCGCCGCTCCCCGGCGTCGCTGGAACCGGCAGCGGCGAGGTGCGCGCGCTCACGATGACGTTCAACGCACTCACGCGCAGCCTGAACGACCGCGAAGAATCGGTCATCGACGCGATGCGCCAGTACCAGATCATCACCGAGAACTCCACGGACATGATCACGCGGCACGACCTGGACGGATCGACGCTGTTCTCGTCGCCTGCCAGCGCGACCGTTCTCGGTATTCCGGCAGAGATGATGGCCGGGCGAAACGTCATCGAACTCATACATCCGGGCGACATCCCCCGCGTGCAACGAGCCTTCGAAGAAGCGGGGACCGCCGACGCCTCGATCACCGTCACTTACCGCGCTCGCCTCGCCAGCGATGAATACGTGTGGCTGGAGAGTGCGCTTCGCTTCATCAAGAGCGCCGATCAGCGAGCGGAAATACTCTGCCTCTCGCGCAACATCGATGAACGGAAACGGATGGAGGACAAGCTCCATCTCGAGGCGCGCACGGATCGCCTCACTCGCCTCCCGAATCGCCTCATGCTGGAGGAGCAGATCGAGTTGGCCATGTCGCGCCGTTGCCGAGACGAATCGCTGCTCGCCGTGCTGCTCATCGATCTGGATCGGTTCAAGAACATCAACGACACCCTCGGCCACCGGCACGGCGACGAGCTGCTCGTCTCGGTCGCCAAACGGTTCGCGAACTGCGCGCGGCCGGAGGACACGCTCGCGCGCTGGGGCGGCGATGAGTTCGTCGTTGTTCTTCCGTGTGTCCAGAGCCCGGAAGTCGCACGCGACATCGCGAACCGCTATCGCGAAGCACTGAAGGATCCCTTCCTGCATATGGGTGATCCGCTAGTCGTGACAGCGTCGATCGGCGTGAGCATCACGGCCGACACCGTGACGGAGCCGGAGACGCTGCTCGCGAACGCGGATATCGCGATGTATCGCGCGAAGGCCCGCGGAGGCAACGCTTGCGTTACCTACGCCGCCGAGATGAGTGCCGGCGCGCACAGCCGTCTTTCCATGGAGAGTGCCCTGTTCCATGCGGCCGAGCGGGAAGAGCTTCGACTGCATTTCCAGCCGTTGATCTCCGCAAGGAGTGGCCGCATCGTCGGGGCGGAGGCCCTCGTGCGCTGGCAGCATCCCGAGTTCGGCCTGGTGCCGCCCAGTGAATTCATTCCGCTGGCCGAGCGCACGGGTGTCATCGGCGAGATCGGAGATTGGGTGTTGTTCTCGGCGTGCCGCCAGATGGCCGAATGGCGCGCCGCAGGGCTGCACGGCATGTCCGTTTCCGTCAACATCTCTGGTCGCCAGTTCAGTGGCGACACGCTCGTCGCCGCGGTGCAGCGAGCGCTGAAGAGCGCAGGCCTGCCGCCAGAGTGCCTCGAGCTCGAACTCACCGAGACCCTCCTCATGGAGAATACCGACCACAGCCAGTCCACGATCAGCCAGTTGAAACGGCTCGGTGTCTCCATCGCACTGGACGATTTCGGGATCGGCTACTCCTCGCTCAGCTATCTCCAGCAGTTCACTCTCGACACGCTGAAGATCGACCGGGCGTTCACAAGCGAGATGCTGACCAGTCCGCAGTCCGACGCGATCGTGCGTGCCACCTTCGACATCGCCCGCGCGCTGAATTTCCGGACTGTCGCCGAAGGCATCGAAGACCGGGCCCAGGCCGCGTTCCTGGCCGAACTCGGTTGCGACGTCTTCCAGGGTTTCCATTTCGCCAAGCCCATGCCCGCGCGAGAGTTCCTCGCATTCGCGAATTCGTCTCCGATCCATCTTTTTCCGCGCGCCGCGAAAGACGCATCCGCCGCGTGACAGGGGCTCAGGCGCCGGATGCGTCGAGCGCGTTGCGAACAATCTCCTGGAGTTCGGCAAGGTGCGCGTCGCGCCTGCAGCCGGCGCTCGGCGCCGAGTCCGGACGCGAGACGCAACGCAGGCGCATTCCCGGCGGCAAGGCCGCCTCCAGCCAATCGCGCATCACGGGCCAAGCGCCATGGTTGCGGGCCTCTTCCTGCACCCAGACGACCTCCGAAAGACTTGGGTGCCTCGCCAGCACCTCGCGGAATGCGTCCGCCGGAAACGGATAGAGCTGCTCGATGCGAACGATGCGGCACCGGGCATCATGCCGCTTCTCCAGTGCCTCGGTCAGGTCGTAGGCGACCTTGCCGCTGCACACGAGGATTCGCTCGACCGCAGCGCCCGCTCTCGCCGGGCCGGTTTCCATCACCGGACGGAAGGCAGCCTCGGCGAATTCCGACCACGGCGAATGACTGGTGACCCTCCCATAGAGTTGAGTCTTGGGCGTGAAGACGACGAGCGGTTTGTCGATGCGGCCGATCAACTGGCGCCGCAACAGGTGGAAGAGCTGTGCGGACGTACTCGGCACGGCCACGACCATGTTCTGTTGCGCGCACAGCGACAGGAAGCGCCCGAGGTACGCACTCGAATGATCCGGGCCGCCACCCTCGTACCCGTGCGGCAGCAGCATCACGAGGCCGCTCTTGTAGCCCCACTTCACTTCGCCACAGCTGATGAACTGGTCGATGATGACTTGCGCGTTGTTGACGAAATCGCCGAACTGCGCCTCCCACACGACCAGCGAACGCGCCGCCATGACGGAATAGCCGTATTCAAAGCCCAGCACGGCTTCTTCAGACAGCGGCGTATCGAAGACCGAGAACGCCCCTTGCTCGCGCCCGAGATGGCGCAGCGGCACATGATGCAGGCCCTCGCCGTCCTCGACGGCTTGCTGGTCGTACCAGATGCATTGGCGATGGAAGAAGCTGCCGCGGCCGATGTCGAGGCCCGTCAGCCTGACGTTGAAGGAGGCCGACAGCAGCGTGGCATAGGCCAGGTTCTCGGCAAGGCGCCAGTCGACCTGGTTCGCGGGCTCGGAGGCACAAGCGCGCCACCCGTCGGTCAGGGCGACAATGTCCGCGTGCGGTGCGAATCCGGCGGGCACGGACGCCATCGATGCCGTCAACTGCTTGAGCTGCTGGAAGGGCACCGCCGTCGTGGACTTGGCGTAAACCTCGGATCGGGCGATCGGCACCTGGAGCGGCGTCACAGTCGACAACGGCCGGTCGTCCGAGCCGGGCGACGCCATCCTGGCGAGCACGCGGCGCTCCAGGTCCGCCACAAGTTCCTCGCCGATCGTGGCCGACTGCAGCATCGAATTGCGATACAACCGAGCGGTCGTCGCCTTGCCCCGGATTGCGCGCTGCATGGCGGGCTGGGTCAGCGTCGGGTCGTCAATTCCGTAGTGCCCGCGCCGGCGGTAGCCGAGGATGTCGACGAGGATGTCCGAGCGGAACCGCTGCCTGAATTCCACGGCGGTCTCGGCGGCGAACACCACGGCCTCCGGCACATCGGCATTCACGTGCAGGATCGGTATGTCGTAGGCCCGCGCGATATCCGCGCAATTCAGCGTCGAGCGGGCGTCGAGCAGATTCGACACCGTCGAGCCAATCTGGTTGTTCAGGATGACGTGCACGGTTCCTCCGACGTTGTAGCCGCGCGTCCTGGCGAGGTTGAACGTCTCCGTCACGATGCCCTGCCCGCTGAACGACGCGTCGCCATGCACGATGACCGGCATCACGGCCCCTCTCGCGCTCGCTCCCTCGGGTTCCTGCCGCGCACGCGTCATGCCGGTGATCACCGGCGTCACGCTTTCCAGATGCGATGGGTTGTGGGCGAGGAAGAATCCGATCTCGCCCGCGGCCGTCGACAGCCTTCCGCCGAGGCCCAGGTGCTCCTTGATATCCCACGTCGCCAGGCCGGGATCGGGATCGCCGGAGTACAGCGAGCAGATGCGCCCGAACCCCAGTCGCAGCACGTTGTAGAGGACGTTCACGCGTCCGCGATGTGGCATGCCCATGACGACCTCGCGCACGTTCGCGGCCGCCGCAGATTCCATCACGGACTGCAGGAACACGATGTAGGCCTCGCACCCCTCCAGGCCGAAGCGCTTATGACCGGGATACCGATCCGCGATCTCCTGCTCGAATCGCTCGGCGGCGAACAGCGCTTCGTAGATCGCCAGCCTCTTTCCCTCGCCGTAGCTCACGCCGGAGGGCCGGCCTTCCATGCGCTCGTAGAGCCACTTGAGCTGCTCGTGATTCCTGATATGCGCGACATTCAACGCCAGCGCACCGCAATAGCTGCGACGCAGGAGTTCCTCGATTCGCGGCAGGTCTCCGAGGTCCTGCGCGAGGCCCGGCAACAGGCGGTGGTCGAAATCGGGCGGACTTGCACCCGGATGCCATGCCTCGGCGGGCCTCAGCGGATTCACATTGGCATGCAGGTAGCCGACCCTACGATAGGTTCCCAGCAGCGAAGCGGCGATATCCTCCCGCGAGCGCACGCCGGTGGCGCCCTCGACAGGTCTTTCTACCGGGAGAGCGTCCGGTCTTTCATCGGCACGTGGCATCTGGAGATTTCTGAAATGCTCCCCGGACCGCACTCGCTCCCTATCTGCTTCGCGAAACGAGAGTGGCTCGCAATCGAGGAACGATTGACGCTGCGAGCACCGCGAAAGTGCGGCCGACAATCCATGCTCGCAGGAGGGCGACATTCTCGATCGCCTGAATTGGGCGGCGGACTTCCCGCTATTTCGAGGATCGGGGAGCGGGAAAACTCTCCCGCAGTGCCCGCGCGGAGGCACTCGACGGCGCCCGCTTTGCCAGCGAAAGCCGAAGCCTGGCGCCTCGCAATAAACGAAATGGTGCGACTATCGGTATGGGAATGGGGGCTCCAGGGCGCATGAATGCTCGGTTTTGAAGGCGACCGACCCTGGAAGTACCGTCAAAAGTACCGTCACTTTTTGCCACTGTAGAGCTGACTCGAACGCATGAACGTCGCGACGTCTTGAGGCACGCATCGACTGGTTGCCAATGAACTGCTGCGTCACCAGGCTTCATCGTGCGATCCTGCCGTCGCTACCAACGAAAACGATATCCGTGAAAGTCGAACCTGACTTGTGCCGGTTTGCCAGATCGATCTCGAATCCACCAAGATCCACGCGGCCCGCGGCCTGCATGGCCTTCAGGATGCCCACGCGTGACGCCTCTGCTGATTTGTGGCGCATCACTTCGGCGAGCACGAGCGGAGCGATACATCCCTCCAACTCGGGATAAGTGCGCTCCCCTGGCTCCCTGCGCATCGCCGCCAGAAAAGTGGCGACAAGCGGCACACTGCGATCGCGCGGAAGCGGAATCACTTGACTCATCGAGAATCCGCGTGCGCGCCCGCCTAGCTCGAGCAGTTCCGCTTGGCTGGCCGCGGACGACAGCCCGTAGACCTGAAGCAGCGGCATACCGCTGGCCGATTCGGCCACCAGCGAGTGAAGCATCGCCACGGTCGCCCGCCCGGACGTTGCCAACAGCACAGCCTGCGCATTCGTCTTGTACACCTGCGCGGCCGCCGCAGCCGCATCGCCGCCGTCGGGCCTTACCGAGACGACCTCCGAAGCCGAGACATTGTTTTCGCCGAGTCCCTCCTCGAGTGCGACCATTGCCGCATTCCCGGCCTTGTCGGCAGCGTGGACCAATACCACGCGCGAGAACCCGAGCGAGGCGATGTGCCGCGCGAGACGCTCGGCCTCGGCGCTCTGGTTGGCGGTCAGGAAGTAGGCCGTGTCCGCGTTGGAGGCCCGGCTCTCGATGTCCCCGCCGTACGGCGCGATCATCACGATGCCGGTCGCTTCAGCCCAGCCCAGCACTGCGGCGTTGATCGCCGGCCCCATTGCACCCAGCATGACGACCGCGCCGTCCCGGTCGACCATCTCGCGATCCATTCGCACCGCCCGTGCCGGATCTCCCTGATCATCCCGAGTGACGAGCTTCAGCGTGTTGCCGCGGATGCCGCCATGGGCGTTCACGTAGTCGGCGCAAGCCTGCCTCCCGCGTAGCAGGTCCTTGGCGATGGCCGCCGACGGTCCCGTGAGCGAAAGGGTCTGCCCGACCACGAGTTCCCCGGCTCGGGCTGCCTGCCAAGCCAGGAGAAACAGCATGCAGCGCGCGACGGTGATGGCGACCAAGCGGTCCCGTCTCGTTCTCCGATGCGTCGGATGCGTAGACGGGCGTCGTCGTGAGACGATGTCATGTATCGTCATGCGCTCCTCATTGCTTGGACAGCGGTATGTCGTGCGTGGTGGCGCCCGTGGGTCAGGAAGATCCGACCACCACGCCGGTGCGAGACGGCCGCGAGGCTCGCGTACGGTCGGTGGCATAGCGATCGAGGGTGAAGCCCTCGGTGTCGATCGCCGGCTCATGGCCTGACATCCAGTCGGCGAGCAACCGCCCGGTGCCAGCCGCCATCGTCCAACCGAGCGTTCCGTGGCCGGTCGCCAGCCACAAGTTCGAGATCGGGCTAGGTCCGACGAGCGGGGTGCCGTCCGGCGTCATCGGGCGCAAGCCCGTCCAGAATTCGGCCTTGCCGACATCGCCGCCCCTTGGAAACAGATCGGTGACCACGAACTCCAGCGTGCGTCGACGAGCCTCGTCAAGCTTGAGATCGAAGCCCGACAGCTGCGCCGTTCCTCCGACGCGTATGCGGTCGCCCAGGCGGGTCACCGCCACCTTGTGCGTTTCGTCCATGACGGTCGACTCGGGCGCGCGCCCTTCGTCCAGGATCGGAACGGTGATCGAATAGCCCTTGACGGGATGGACCGGGACGTCGAGCCCCAGCGGTCGGAGCATTGCCGCGGAATGGCTGCCCAGCGCAACAAGATAGCGATCCGCGATCACGGCGCCCCGATCAGTGTCGACGGCCATCACGCCATGCCGGTCACCCTGGATGCGGTTGATCCGGACGCCAAAGTGGAAGCGCACGCCCTGGCGCCGCGCCAGCTCGGCAAGCTCATTGGTGAACTTGAAGCAGTCGCCCGTTTCGTCACCCGGCAGGCGCAGCGCTCCGACGAACTTGTGCCGGACATCTGCCAGTGCCGGCTCATGGCGCAGGTAGCCGTCGCGATTGAGCAATTCGAACGGGACACCGAAGTCTTGCAGGATTTCGATGTCCTTGCCGATGCCGTCCAGCTGCTCCTGCGTGCGGAACAACTGCAGCGTGCCGCGGGTCCGCTCGTCGTAGCGGATGCCCGTCTCAGCGCGCAATTCCTTCAGGCAGTCTCGGCTGTATTCCGCAAGGCGCACCATGCGGGACTTGTTGATGCGATAGCGCTCCTCGGTGCAGTTTCGGAGCATCTGCCCGACCCATCGCCACATCGTGCGATCGGCCATTGGCTTGATGACAAGCGGACTGTGGTGCATGAGCAGCCACCTGATGGCTTTCAATGGCACGCCTGGCCCAGCCCAAGGAGCGGAATAGCCGGGCGAGACTTCGCCGGCGTTGGCGAAGCTGGTTTCCAGTGCAGGGCCGGCTTGCCGGTCGATGACGGTGACGTCGTGGCCTTCCCGGGCCAGGTAGTAGGCAGCGGTCGTCCCGATGACGCCGCTACCGAGGATGGCGATCTTCATTGCTCTTGGATGTATTGCCTGCGGTACCGCGTTCCGAGGCTGGTGAGGATTTCGTAGGCGTTGGTGCCGGCCTGAACGGCCAGCGCATTGACGTCCTGCACTTCGTCGATGACGTCGACCAGCGCGCCAGAAACGAGAAGACAGTCGGGAACGTCCGTCGCATCGACGGTGACGGTATCCATCGACACCCGGCCTACCACGGGCAATCCGACACCGTTCAGGCGCAGTTGGGCCCTGTCGCTGGCGCTGCGCAGGTAGCCATCCGCATAGCCGACGGAAACCGTCGCGATGCGCGATAGCCTGCTCGCCCGCCAGGTGTGGTTGTAGCCCACCGGGTCGCCAGCAGAGACATTCCGCCACTGGATCAACCGAGCCTGTACCCGCACGACTGGGCGCATGGGGTTCGGCTGTCCGGCGACGGGCGCGATACCGTAAAGCGCTGCACCGGGCCGTACCAGGTCGAAGTGGTAGGGACGGCCGAGGAATATGCCCGACGAATTCGCGAAGCACCCACTGGCTGCGGGAAGAAGCGCGCGAAGGGCCTGGAAGCGCGCGAGCTGAAGCTGGTTGGTTGGGTCGGCCTGGTCTTCGGCACTGGCCAGGTGGCTCATGACCAGCGTCGGGAGCACGCCGTCGAGTGCGCCGTGCCGCGACAGCAGTTCCTGGAAAGTGACTGGCGGCAAACCCAGCCGGGCCATACCCGTGTCCACCTGGATGGCCGCAGGCAGCGGGTGCCCGGCCCGCCGGGCCTGCGCCCGCCAGCGCTCCACCTGTTCCAGGCAGTTGAGCACGGGAACGAGGCCCCGGGCCGCGCACTCCGCCTCAGAGCCCGGTGTGGGCCCGTGCAGCACATGCACGCGGGCATCGGGTGGCCACGCGCCGGCCAACGCTCCGCGCAGCCTCACTCCTTCGTCGACCAGCGCAACGAAAAACTCCCGGCACCCAGCGCTCAACAGCGCGCGCACGACCTCCTCGGCTCCGAGTCCGTAGGCGTCCGCCTTCACGACAGCGCCGCAGCGCGCCGGTGCCGCCCGCGCTGACAGCAGCTGCCAGTTGTGGACGATTGCCCGAAGATCGACCGTGAGGATGGCTGCCGCGGCGCTGATCGCGTCGGTCATGCTACCTTCCTGAGCCATCGCCGCCGGCCGGCACAACACCTTGCTTCGAATAAAGGACAACGCCGCCGTCCTGCACGGCTGCCACTGCGGTCAGCGGCAGGCGATCCTGGCGCACGGAACTCTGAAACGTCATCCCCGAGTCATCGCTGCGCAGTTGCAGCCCGTCGAGACCGACACCGAAGATGCGCGCGCCGGCCTGGGCCAGTGCCGTGATCGAGGACGTGCTGTGCGTGTCGACGCGTTGCCAGCTGGCGCCGTCGTCGGTGCTGCGATAGAGAGATCCGCGCAGGCCCGCGGCAAGGAGCGCGCCGTCCGGCGTCGCCAGACCCGTCCAGAACGAGCCTTTGTAGCCGGTGGCCAGGTAGGTCCAGTGCCGGCCTCGATCCTCGGAGCGCAGCACCATGCCCTTCTCAGCCGGCGCGAAGATCCGCTCATGGCCATCGACGAAGAGACCGAACAGGTTCAGGTCGGCATGCTTGGCGCCTTCCGGCACAGGCATGTTGACGGGACTCCAGTGCGCGCCGCCATCGTCCGTCACCAGAACGAGCGACCACAGCCCCACGGCAACGCCGTTGCGCGCATCGAAGAAGCGCACCGCGAACAGCGGGCGGTCGGTCTGCGTGTCCTTGCGTTGCAGGGCCCAGGTCTCGCCGCCGTCCTCGGTATGCAGAATCACTCCCCAATGTCCGACCGCCCACCCGTGCAGGTTGTCCGCGAAGGAGACGGAGGTGAGCGTCACGTCGACGGGCACCGCGGCGGCCTGGCGATGAGTCCTGCCACCATCATCCGACAGCAGCACGATGCCGTGATCGCCGACCGCCACGAGCCGCGGGCCCGCGTGCGCGACGCCGAGCATCATCGCCTGGCCGGCATAAGAAACGCGGGCGGCGGCAGTCACGACCGGCGCCACCGCAGGAGGGTCGGCGGGCGCGGCCGCGAAGGTCACCGGCATCGCGGCGACAAGGGCCACGACGCAGCCCACGAGAAGCGATCGAAACATGCGCATGGTGGCGTTCAGTGCGTTTGCAGGCCGGTGACCCGGACTGGTCGATGCCGCGGGAACAGCTTCTCCAGCCAGACCGCGAAGGCGGGCAGCGCCGTCATCGCCATCACCATGTTGACCATGAACATGAACGCGAGGAGTTTGCCCATGTCGGCCTGGAACTTCAGTTGGGAAAACGACCAGGTTGCCACGCCGATCGCCAGCGTGATGGCGGTGAAGATCGTCGCAGTGCCGACTTCCAGGATCGCGTGCTCGATCGCCTTCACGATGGGCTGGCCTGCCGCCAAGTGCACGAGCAGGCGGTTGTAGATGTAGAACGCGTAGTCCACCCCGATGCCGACCGCAAGCACCATGACAGGCAGGGTGGCGACCGTCAAGCCGATCTGGAGTTCCTTCATGAACCAGTAGCCGATGAACGTTCCCACGGTCAGGGGCAGGCAGCACGCCACCACGGCCCGCAAGTCGCGGTACACGACGAACACGAGCAGGACGATGGCCGCGTAGACGTACAGCATCATGGGCAGCTCGCTGCGGGCGACCTCGTCGTTGATCGCCGCGAGGACGCCCGCGTTGCCGGAGGCGAGGCGGATCTTGACCCCAGGCATGGCGTGGTCGGCGCGGAACGCCTTGACGGCATCGATCACCCGGTTGATCGTGGTGGCCTTGTGGTCCGTGAGGAACAGGTGCACCGCCGTCATGCTGCAATCCTTGCGCATCATGCCGCGGATGCGCGCGATCTCCGTCGACAGCGCCGCGTAGTTCGCGGGGTCGATCGGCACCACGGCCATCTTCGGGTTGCCCTCGTTGTAGCCCTCGTTGTACAGGCGCAGCTGACCGGAATAGGACGACACCGAAAGCACGCCCTCGACCGGCTGCATGGCCCAGACGAACCGGTCCTGGTACAGGCCGATGTTGACGTTGCCACAGCTGTCCGGCGGCGCCTCGAACACGACGGTCAGCCAGTCGAGGCCGGTGTCGAAGTCGGCGGCGATGGCCGCCGCATCCAGGTTGAAGCGTGCGTCGGCCCGCAGTTCGGGCGCGCCAGGCTGCAAGGTGCCGACGACCCGGTCGCGGCTCTGCCAGGCAGCGGCCGCGAAGACGACCGCGGTCGCGCTCAGCGTGATCGCCGCGTTGCGCGGCTTGGCGACGCGCGCGACGGCGATCAGCCAGCCTGAGCGACGTTCGCGCTGGATCAGGGCCTTGTCGGCGTAAGCCTTGTTCATGGAGAAGAACGAGGCCGCCACCGGCAGCATCACGAGGTTGGTGATGATCTTGTAGGCCACGCCCAGCGACGCCGTGATGGCGAGCTCGCGCACCATCGGGATCGGGATAAGCAGCAGCGTGATGAACGAGACGAAGGCCGTCACCAACGCGAGGGTGCCCGGGATCAGCAAGCCGGTGAAGCTGTCGCGGCAGGCATCGAAGTTCGAGCGCCCGTGCGACAGCTGGCGCACGATGAAATTGATCTGTTGCACACCGTGCGAGACACCGATCGCGAACACGAGGAAAGGCACCAGGACGCCGAGCGGATCGAGCCCGAAACCCAGCAACCTCAAGGTGCCGAACTGCCAGACTAGCGAGGTGAGCGAGCAGAAGATCGGCAGCAGCGTGAACCGCACCGAGCGACAGTACCAGTAGACCGCCGCGGCCGTCAGGAGCAGCGCGACCACGCAGAACTTCAGGACCGATTGCGCGCCCGCCGCGATGTCGCCGATCTGCTTGGCAAAGCCGATGATCTGGATCTCGAACTCACCGTCCTCGAACTTCGCGCGTATCCGGTCTTCGAGAATCCGGTTGTACGCGATGTAGTCGATCTTCCTTCCCTGCGCGTCGTATTCGTTGAGCTCGGCGGTAAGCATCGCGCCCGTCTCGTCGCGCGAGACCAGCGTGCCGACGTAGCCGCCCTGCGCGGTCGTGCGTCGGATGTTCGCGATCGACTCGGGCGTCAGCTGCTCAGGCGTGATCGCGCTATCGATGATCGGATCGGCACGGAAGCCCTCCTCCGTGATCTCGTTGACGAAGCTGTTGGGCGTCCACAGCGATTGCACGCCCAGCCGTTCCACGTTGGGCAGGAAAGAGACCGCTTGCGTGACGTCGTAGAGCCTCTTGAGCCCGGCCGGTGTCCAGATCGTGCCCCTTCGCGCCTTCACGACGACGTTGAGGCGATTCGCGCCCAGGACATCGTTGCGGTACTCCTTGAAGGTCGCGATGTACTCGTGGCCAACCGGCATCTGCTTGTCGAAGCCGGCGTCCATGCGCAGCTGGCTCGCGAACCATCCCATCGCGAGCGTGAAGCAAGCCAGCACGACGAGGATGAGCCGGCGACCGGAAAATACGAGCGCCTGGATGCGTTGCACAGATCGAGTGAGCAACGAGCTCGCGGCTGGAGTAGGGGACACGGAGGACTCTTCGCGAAAAGAATTTTGGAGCTGCGAACGGATTCGCGGTCGGCGAGGACAGCCCGCCGGGGGTGTCGCCCCGGCAGGCCGCCTTGCCGGTCAAAAGTTCCTGGCCAGCGTGAGCCCGACGAAGTTGCGGTCGCGGTAGGGCTGATCGAACACGGTGCTGCCGCCGAAGAAGACCGCGTAGTTGATCGACGCCTGCCACTTCGTCGGATTCTGAAGGAGGCTCAGGATGAAGTTGGCCGACTTCGCGCCCTGCATGAACATGCCCGACGCATTCGGCGTGCGCCCATGCACGGCCTGGAAGTAGTAGACCTCCGGCACGAGTTGCCAGCCAGGAATGACCGTGCCGTCATACACCCAGCTGAAATCGAAGTTGTAGCCCCAGGACACCTTCGTTCCCACGGGTGTCGGCGTGCCGTTGGGATCGGTCTGCTGGCCCCAGCCCCACGCACCAGCGCTCACCGGATCGGCGCCGTAGTATTTCTTGAGCGTCGGGTAGTCGATGACCACCGACTCCGCCATCAGCGTGGCCGTGTCGGCGCCCAAGGCCTTCAGCACCGCACCGCCAGTGTTGGGCGTCAGGCTCAGCAGGCCGGTGAGGTGCCACTGGATCTTTTCCTGGTCCACCCAGCAGTTGCCGCCCTGCGACGAGCAGCCGCTGGCGGCCGAGTTCAACGCCACCGCGTCGCGCGGGCGATAGGACAACTCGGTACCGACGGCCCAGTCGCCGACGGGCAGGTTGGCGCTCAGGCCATAAAGTTGCCGATGCTCGGCGTAGGCCCACCCGGCATGACCCTGGCCATCGGCATTGATGCTGAAGTTGGGCGACTTGTCGTTGTAGGTCATGGCGTAGACCCCGAGGTTCAGCTGCGTGCCCTCCGGCTCGTAGCGCAGCGCGGCTCCCCACTGACCCCCATTCCTGGCCTTGGTCTCCACCAGGCCGTAGGCGTCATGGCCCATGCCCAGGCCGTTGGCGTCGGACCAATAGCTGCCCGTGGGCGGGAAGTAGTTGGCGTTCCACCTCGCCTGGGCATAGGCCTCGAGGTTGAGCCCGTGGCCGAGGCCGGACGCGACGCTCACGATCGGTGCCGGCAGGAACACCTCCTTGAGCTGCGTCCCGGGCTGCGACAGCCGCATGATGTCGATCGCGTTGGTGCTGTTGATGCCACCCGGCAGGAACAGGCTTTCGCCCCAGCTGATGACCTGGTTGCCGACGCGCACCCGCGTCGTCTCACCCCCGAGCTGGAAGGACTTGCTGAGCCAGAGGTCGAGGAGCCGCGCCTTGAATCGCAGGTCCTTGCGGACGTTCGGCGCCTGGCCGTCAGTGAGCGCGGGCGGCGTGGTGGCGCTCAGGTCGCCGGTCGTGTCCGTCGCCGTGAAGTCGCGGATCCAGTTGACCCGCCCGAGGAAGGTGAAGTCCTCGGGCATCTTCAGCAGCAGCTCGTGGCTCCCCTTGATGTACGTCGTGAAGGCATCGCCCTTGGCATAGTTGAGGTCCCCCTGGTCGCCGAGCGCGGAGGTCGGCGCAAGGCAACCGGCCGGCGCGTTCGGGCCGGTGGCCCCTGCGGTGATAAGCGTGCAGTCAGGGCTCTTCGTGCGAATGCCGGTCCCGACCGTGACGGTCGAGTCGAAGTTGCCGCGCACGTCGCCGAATTCGAATGTCTCGGCACGCGCGAAGCCGGTGGCCGACAGGGCGCAGGCGACGGCGACGACGCGCATCGCCAGGGAATCAGGTCTGGTCATCCTTGGTCTCCTTGGTGTTGGCTCGCCGGGCGATCAGCGCTCGCTGATGGCACGAAGGTTGTCCGCCGTGTAGAAGTCGGCCTTGAGGCGCGGGCCGGTGGGCTCGGTGAAGTAGCGGATGTCCTTGCCCGCACCCGAGGTGCCGGTATCGACGACGTAGCGCCCCTCCGCGACGTTGTTCTGGACCATGGCCATCACGTCGCAGGTGCCGGTCTCGTACACGGGAATCAGGAAGCCCTCGCGCATCTTGGCGAGCTTGCCTTGGCCGTCGAAGTCATCCATCATGACCGGGGCCCAGCTGTCCTCGTCGAGGTAGATCGTGCGCTTCGGCGCGGTGTGCCGCATGCCTGCCTTGACGGTCGCCTCGATCACCCAGACGCGGTGCAGCTCGTAGCGGCGATGGCTCTCGGCCACGAAGTTGGCCTGCGCATAGTCCTCGAACTTGCCGGTGAAGTCGAATCCCCCGAAGTCGTTGTACGGGATGTAGACCTCCTTCTTGCCCACGAGCTTCCAATCGAATCGATCGAGGGCGCCGTTGAACACGTTCGGTTCGTCCAGCGTGTACTGGTTCTCCATGCCGATCTGCGGCGCATCATGCGAGTACGTCGGCATGCGGCGCACGCGGCGCTGGCCCGGGAAGTAGTAGAACGTTTCGTTCTCGGCTTGGTTGAGGTATTGCGTGATCGCGAGGGCCTGCCCGGCGAGCGCGGCCGGCGACACGTACCCGAAGTAGACGTAGAACTCCACCGGCGGATACGACGACAGCGCGTGCGAGCCCTTCGCCCCCCAAGGGATGAACAGCGTCTGCTCGGAATCCGCGCGGATCCATTCGCTGCCTCCGCGGCGCGGCGAGACCGCGGTGATCGTGGCCTTGTAGTCGATGCCGACGCCGCGATAACGCATCTTCGAGTTCCACATCGCCTCCACGCCGGTCGAGGGGATCGGGAACGGGTAGCCAGGCACCGTCGCCTCCTTCAGGCTCCAGCCGTTGGCGTCCAGCTTCGCGGTTCCCGCGTTCTTGCGCGTGTTGGCGGCGACGAAGTCGGGCACGCCGCAATCGCGGTGCGACGGGTAGACGTCCATGCGATAGTCCTTGGCCTGCTTCAGCATCGCGAGCTGGCCCGCCGACAGCTTGCCGGCGTACTTGTCGGCGTTGGCAGCGTCGATCACGAACAGCGGCTTCTCGTCCTTGTGCTTCCAGTAGGCCTGACGCGGCTTGCCCCACTCCCAGCCCGACAGCGGCGCCTCTGCGCCCTGCCAGGCCGGAATCGTCCCGTCCTTGTTGCCCTCCTTTTCCGCGCCCGACGGCGTGAGCGCATCGAGCTGGCCGGCATCGGCGGACCATGCGGCAGGCACGATACCGGCCAGGCCGGCTAGAAGGGGTAGCGCCCACTTGATGCGATTTGCGGGGGTTGGCTTCAGGTTGCTCTTCGACATGTGATCTCCTGAGGAACGGATACTCCGGCACCCTGCCACGAGGGCTCGCTCACCGGACCTTCTTCGACGACGTCCCGCACGCTGCGAGCGGCGGGGATGGATAGGAATCTAGGCTCGGCCGTCGAACTTCGATAGCCGAGATCGGCACTTGGCGTATCGCCGGGAGTTCGCAGCGGTCAGCGGTCGACCGACTTCACGAATCGGCCCGGATCCACTACGACTCGCGACCTGCCCGATGCGGTTGCGGCAGCATCCGCCGCAGGACATCGTCCTTGCGGACGAAGTGATGGACGAGTGCCGCGCCGATGTGCGCGACGACCAGGGGCCACGCCACCCACTTGCCCAGGAAGCTGTGCACCGCCCAGGCCAGGTCCTCGAGATCCTTCGTCGACAGCGAGAAGGCGGTGCGTACCCATGCCGCGAAGGCCGTGTCGCGACACGCCGGAATCACGAACAGGCCAAAGTTCGTCGGGTCGTAGGTCGTCATGTAGCCGGACACCGGCATGAGGATCAGCAGCGCATAGAGCGTCCAGTGCGCCACGTCGGCCGCCCGATGCTCCAGGCGCGATCCGGGAACGTGCTCAGGCACGGGCCCCGACAGCCGCCATAGCAGTCGCGGCAGCGCCAGCGTGCCGATCGTGATGCCGAGAATCCAGTGGATATTGAGAATCGGCACCACGCGCGTGGCGTCCGGGACAATGCCGAAGAGCGCAGGCTTGATGCTCGTCTCCGGATCGACGAACCAGATCACGTAGTACACGACGATGTAGGCCGTGATGAAGGCCGCGGCGATCGCCCAGTGGAACAGCATCGACACGCCACCATACGCTTCGCAAGTGTTGCGCCACTTCACTTGCCACCTCCCGGCCGAGCTGGGTTGCCGGTTCACGGTACCAGCACCGTGATGACCTTTTCCTCGGTGAACGCAAGTGCACCGGCAAGGCCACCCTCGCGACCCAGCCCGCTGGTCTTCAATCCACCCCATGGCAGGTTGGCGTCGAGCGGACTCCAGCAGTTGACCCCGACGGCACCGACCTTCACCGCGCCCGCGACGCGGTGCGCGCGCGCGAGGTCGTTCGTCCATACCGTGGCTGCAAGGCCGTAGTCAGAATCGTTGGCGAGGGCGATGGCCTCCTCCTCGGAATCGAACGAGATCACGGTGCCGACCGGCCCGAAGATCTCCTCACGGGCGATTGTCATCGAGTTCGACGCGTTGGCGAAGATCGTCGGCTTCACGAACCAACCACGCTCCGATTGTGCAACACCGCCGGCGAGCAGTTCCGCACCCTCGTCGATCCCGATCCGGATGTAGCGGTTCACGCGTTCGTACTGCGACTTCTTGGCCACCGGCCCCATCTGCACGCCCGGCTGACGGGGATCGCCGACCTTCACGGCAGACGCCACCTCGGCCAACGCGGCCGCGAACCGCTGAGCGATGCCGCGCTGCACGAGGATGCGCGATCCCGCGGCACAGACTTGCCCCTGGTTGACGAACAGGCCAAGCGCGCAGCCGCGCACGGCGTCCTCGAAGGACGCGTCGTCGAAGACGATCTGCGGACTCTTCCCTCCGAGCTCGAGAGCCACGCGCTTGAACGCCGGCCCGACGATCCGCTGGATGGCGCGCCCCGCCTCGGGACTGCCGGTGAAGCTGATCTTGGCGACATCCGGGTGCTCGCACAGGGCCCGCCCTACCACGTCGCCGTCGCCCGTCACCACGTTGACCACCCCGTCGGGGAAGCCCGCCTCCTTGCACAGAGCGGCCAGATGCAGCGCCGACTGCGGCGTCTCTTCCGACGGCTTGATGACGACCGTGCAGCCCGCTGCCAGGAGTGCCGCGAGCTTCCAGGTGGTGATCATCAGCGGCGAATTCCAGGGCACGATCGCGCCGACGACGCCGACCGGCTCGCGAACGGTGTACGACAGGGTCCGTGTGCCCATGTAGCCCGAAGTGGGGATCGTGCGCCCTTCGAGCTGGTTGGCCCAGCCCGCCGCGGCGCGCAGGTTGGCCACGGCGTTGGGCACATCCATCATGCGAGGTTCCAGCGGCGAGCGGCCGATGGCGTTCGCATCCATGTCGGCGAGGACGCCGGTGTCACGCTCCACCAGATCGGCGAGCCGACTCAGGAGCAGTCCGCGCTGCGCGCCTCCCAGCGCGCTCCATGGCCCATCTTCCAGTTGCGCGCGCGCAGCAGCAACGGCACGTGTCACGTCCTCGCCCGTGCCGCGTGCGGCGGTCGCGTATTCCCGCTCGTCGATCGGGCTCACGAGGCTCATGCGCGCGCCATCCGAAGAGTCGACGAATTCGCCGGCAATGAAGTGCTTCAGGTGTCTGGTCATGGGGTCCTTGGCAAAAGAAGGGATTTCTCGCTTGAGCCGGCGCGGTGGCGCATGGCGGAGAAATCCAGGCACCGCCTTGGGGCGTTGCGGTGATTGAAGTTTCGACCTGCACCCCTCTGATTCGTTAGCCCAAATCAGCACATGGGTGGGCCGCAAGGGCATCCCTTGCGTCGTGCTTTCGCCCCCATGCAGCCGCTCGTTCACGCAGCAACAAATGCTCGATGCTTATCGATAAGAATCGGGTTTACCCGCCCCCGCACCGACGATAGGCACATGACAATTTCATGTGGCCACGTGGTACGCCAAGACGATGCCCGCGAGCCGGGGGGAAAGCGACTCCAAGAGGACGGCCTTGAGCCTGAGAATCGATCACTTCGAAGACATCCATCTGCACGCATCCTCGGTGCGGGAGTGGCGGCAAACCTATAGCCAACTCACCGCCGGGCCGCTGAGCAGTTCACTGTCCCAGATCCGCAATCCGCGCTTCCACGCCTTCCGCGAACGCATCAACCAGCGCGTCGTGCAACACGGCGAGGCGCCACGCGGGCGCGTGTGCTTCGCCGTGCCGCTGTTCATGCCGGGCACCGTCAGGATGCAGGGGCGCGACGCGGACGACGCCAGTCTGTTCGTGCTGCGCGGTGGCGACGAATTCATGTGCCACATGCCCATGGGCATGGACATGCTGGCCATCACGTTCGACGGATCACTGTTCGAAAGCGCCGTTTCGAGCACGGGGTGTGTCGACGAGATCAACACGCTGCTGAAACAGCCTGTCGTGCGCGTCCCCGCCGAACGCCTCGCTGCAAGCCGACGACGCCTGATGGCGATGTTTTCCGAGGCCGAGGCACAGAGCACGCTTCCTGCACCGCCGGAGGGCGTTGAGCTCCAGCTCGAGCAGGCGATGCTGGATGAGTTGCTGGGACTCATCGCTGACCCCGCGTGCGACCGCGGTCAACAACATGGGTCCTCGGTACGCAGCTTCATCGTCGAGAAGTGCCATCGCATGACGATCTCGGACACTGTCAACGCGCCGAGCGTCGTCGAGCTCTGCGAGCGCCTGCGCGTCAGCCGGCGCACGGTGCAGAACAGCTTCCGCAGCGTCGCCGAGACAACGCCGGTCAACTACATCCGCTCGATTCGCCTCAACGGCGTGCGGCGCGAGCTGATGTCGACGCGCGCCTGCGAGCTGTCTATCGGGGACGCCGCTGCCCGCTGGGGCTTCTTCCATCTCAGCCACTTCGCTGCGGACTACCACGAACTCTTCGGCGAGTTGCCGTCGCAAACGATGCGTACTGTGCGATCCGCCGATCGGTAATCGATGATCGACGCGGATACTTCGGCCGGGCGTCCCGGCTGCGGTGTGCGGACCAACAGTCATGCTTCGGTCGTAAGTCACCGCAGGTCAGCAGCAGGCATCTGTCCGAAAGCGTGCACAAGAAATCCGCCTTGCCGGCTATTCAAGCCCCATGCACAGGTACTTCAGGTGAACGTATTCGTCGATGCCATGTCTGGAGCCCTCGCGCCCGTAGCCCGACTGCTTGACGCCGCCGAAGGGCGCCACGGCGGTGCTGAGGATGCCGCTGTTGATCCCGACCATCCCGTATTCGAGCTGGCCCGACACGCGCCACGCGCGCGCCAGGTCGCGTGTGAAGAAGTAGGCCGCCAGGCCGTACTCGGTGTCGTTCGCCATCCGCACGGCATCTGCCTCGTCCCGGAAGCGGAACACGGGCGCCACCGGCCCGAAGGCCTCCTCCCGGGCGATTTGCATGTCCTCGCTCGCCTCGGTGACAAGCGTGGGCTCGTAGAACGTGCCGCCAAGCGAATGACGGCGGCCGCCAGCCACGACTCGCCCGCCCTTGTTCCGGGCATCCTCGATCAGTTGTTCGATTTTCGCTAGCGCGCTTTCGTCGATCAGCGGGCCTTGCGTCACGCCCGTCTCGAGACCGTCGCCCACGCGCAGTTCGGACACGGCCCGCGAGAGCTTCTGCACGAATGCGTCGTAGACCGTGTCCTGCACCAGGATTCGGTTCGTGCACACGCAGGTCTGGCCCGCGTTGCGGTACTTGGAGGCGATCGCCCCCGTCACCGCCGCATCGAGGTCGGCGTCCTCGAAGACGATGAAAGGCGCGTTGCCGCCGAGTTCGAGGGACAGCTTCTTCAGCGTCGGGGCACACTGGGCGGCCAGCGTCCGACCAACCTCCGTGGAGCCTGTGAACGAGAGCTTGCGCACCGTCGGGTTCGAGGTCAGCTCTCCACCGATCGCCGATGCGCTGCCCGTGATCACGTTGAACACGCCGGGCGGGATGCCAGCCAGCTCAGCCAGCCTGGCCAGCGCCAACGCGGACAGCGGCGTCTGCGACGCCGGCTTCACGACGATGGTGCAACCGGCTGCCAACGCAGGCGCAGCCTTGCGGGTGATCATGGCCGACGGGAAGTTCCAGGGCGTGATCGCCGCGCAGACGCCCACGGGCTCCTTCACCACCAGCAGTTGCTTGCCGCGCCAGGGCGAAGGGATCACCTCCCCATCGACGCGGCGTGCCTCCTCGGCGAACCACTCGACGTACGAGGCCGCGTACGCGATCTCGCCGCGAGATTCCGCCAGCGGCTTGCCCTGCTCGCGGGTCATCAGCGTCGCCAGTTCTTCCTGGTGCGCCATCATGAGCTCGGCCCAGCGTCGCAGCAGCTTCCCCCGATCCTCTGCCGGGCGATCGCGCCATGGTGCGAAGGCCCGCGCGGCCGCGTCGACGGCGCGTCGGGCCTCCTCGCGTCCAAGCGCCGGCACCCTGCCCACGAGCTGGCCGTTCGCGGGGTTGGTGACGGCGATCGTCAGCCCTTCCGGGGCAGCGATCCATTGGCCGTCGATGTAGCAGTCGGACATCGACAGCGAGTCCTTGGTCGGCATCATTGATTCCTAGCGTGGGGTAGTCGCACTGTCCGTTGGCGCGCAGCGGCGAGCGCTCAGTTCAGCTGCGTGACGAACTTGGTCACGAGGTAGCTATCGAAGGTCTCGACGCCGCCTTCGCTGCCGAAACCGCTGTCCTTGACGCCGCCGAACGGAATATCGGCCGGCGCCATGCCAAAGTGGTTGATGTTGACCATGCCGGCCTCCAGCCGCGAGGCGATCGCGTGCGCACGTTCCGTGTCGCGCGTGAACGCATAGGCGGCCAGTCCGAAGGGCAGGGAGTTGGCGACACGGATGGCGTCGCCGAGCTCGTCGAAAGGCACGATGCCGGCGATCGGTCCGAACGGCTCGTCGCGCATCAGGCGACTGGACGGCGCCGGATTGACCACGACCGTCGGCGCAAAGAAGCTGCCCTCCTCGCCGATGCGGACACCGCCGGTGGCGATCTCGCCGCCGGACAGGCGCGCGTCTTCCGAGAACGCCATCATCTCGCCCAGTCGCCGCGCGCTGGCCACCGGCCCCATCGTGACGCCGGGATCCGTGCCCCGTCCGACACGGATGCTGCCGACGCGCTGGACGAATCGGTCGACAAACCGATCGAAGACGGCGCGCTGCACCAGGAAGCGCGTCGGCGACACGCAGACCTGGCCGGCATTGCGGAACTTGTACGGCGCCAGCAGGTCGGCGGCGCGGTCGACGTCGGCGTCGTCGCAGACGATCACCGGCGCGTGGCCGCCCAGTTCCATCGTCGTGCGCTTCATGTGCTGTCCCGCGAGCGCGGCCAGCCGCTTGCCTACCGGCACCGATCCGGTGAAGGAGATCATGCGGACGAGCGGCGATTCGATGAGCTGGCGCGAGATCTCCTCGGGGGTCCCCCACACGACGTTCAGGCAGCCCGGAGGCAGGCCTGCATCGTGGAACAGCTGCGCGATCGCGACGATGGCGCTGGGGGTCTCCGACGGTCCCTTCAGGACGAGCGTGCAGCCGCTCGCAAGCGCCGCGACAACCTTGCGGATGGCCTGGTTGAACGGGAAGTTCCACGGCGAGATCGCCGCACATACTCCGATCGGCTCGCGGATCACCAGCTGACGCACGGCAGGCGAACGGGCGGGCACCACGCGGCCGTAGATGCGCCGCCCCTCCTCGGCATGCCATTCGATGTGCTCGGCACTCGCGGTGACTTCGCCGACCGCCTCGGCGAGCGGCTTGCCTTGGTCCAGCGTGATGCCCAGGCCGATCTGCTTCGCCCGTTCGCGCGTGAGCTGCGCCACGCGTCGCAAGAGGTCCGAGCGCACCAGGGGTGACTCCAGGCGCCACGACTCGAACGCCCGCTGTGCCGCCACGATGGCTCGCTCGACATCCAGGCTCGTGCCTCGCGGCAGGTGCCCGAGCACGCTGCCGTCCGCCGGATTCACGACGGGATCGGCTGCGCCGTCGACGGCGCCGGCGAACACGCCGTCGATGTACATGGACAGCGGGACGTAGGACTCGCTCATGCCTGGACCTCGCGCGGTTGCCGGGGTCCCGCAGGCACCAGGAGCGAGTTCTCCTGCTTGACCATCAGGTGGCGAATGCGCCCGCGGAAGACCTTGAATTCGGGATCGGCCAGGAGCCTGTCGCGCCGGCTCGCGCGATCGTCCATCGAGTCGAAGGCCCAGAGATAGATCAACTGGTTCAACTCGCCGACGTCCCGCGTGTAGTAGCCCAGCATCCTACCGAGGATGCGCTCCTGCACGGCGCGCCCGCACTCCTCGTAGACGCGGATGTATTCGGCCGTGCCGCCGGGCACGAGCGTGTAGATGCGCTGTTCGACCAGCGAAGTCATGTGGGGATCTCCGAACTGGAAGCCGAGGGACGGGCGCCCAGGCTGCCGATGGGGTGGGAAGTCATGCCGCCTCCTGGTGCCGATGCGCTGAAGGCTCCGGCATGAACGAGCGCAACGCCCGGGCCACCTGCGGCAGGCCCGCAGGCGTCGTCTGGGCCGCGACGTAGCGATCAGGGCGCACGACGACCAGCGAGCATGGATGCTCCGCGATCCAGTCTGCGAAGTGGTTGTCGACGTCCTCGACACATTCCGTGCCCTGCGCGGACTGCAGGCGCAACCCGGGCCGACTGCCGCTGCGGGCACGGCTGATCCGGACGAATCGCGCACCGAGCGAAGCCCAGAATGCGCGATCCGCCTCCGCCATGCCCGCCTGGGGATCGACCTCCCAGCCGATGACCGCGAACCACGGACCCAGCACGTCGTCGAGCTTCCGGCGCTCGCCTGTCGCGTCCTCGACATCCGGCTGGATCAGCATCCGGCCGACGGCGTTTGCTCCAGGAGCCTGCACCACGACACCGTGCTCGTAGCGCGGCATGGGCTTGAAGCGCATCTGCAGGACGTAGTCGCGGACACCGGGCGTCAAGCGAACTGCCGAGAAAAAACAGTCGCGCAGCCAGGCCTTGATCCGATTCGTCGGCATCAGCATGGCGCCGAAGGTATCGGCCAGATCGATCATCGCCTTCGCGTGGCGATGGCGCTCTTGCTCGTAGGTCTGGAGCACGGACGGCGCCAGCTGGCCGCGCACGATGCCCGCCAGCTTCCACGCGATGTTGCCCGCATCGCGCAGGCCCGCGTTCAGGCCCTGGCCGATCCAGGGCGGCGAGAGGTGCGCTGCGTCACCGATCAGCGCGACGCGGCCCTGGACGAAGCGCTCGGCGACCCGCGAGTGGTGGGTGTAGGTGCGTGCGCGGACGATCTCGAGCCGGTCCGGATCAGCCACGTAGGGCGCCAGCAACCGCCGCACGGACTCGGGCTCGGCGATGGCCTGCGCATCCTCGTGCGGGAACACCAGGAACTCCCAGCGCCTGAAGCCGTACGGCAGGTAGATGCAGACGTTCGGGCGCTTCGGGTCGCAATTGAGTGCCGTGTAAGGCGCATCCACCTCCGCGTTCCGGACGTCGACCACAACCCACTTGATGGCGTGCGTCTTGCCGGCCAGCTTCAGGCCCAGCAACTCGCGCATCGGGCTGCGGCCGCCGTCCGCGGCCACGCAGTAGTCGCATCCCAGCGCGTAGGTCTGCCCCGAAGCATCCCGTACCTGGAGCGTGACGCCAGAGGCATCCTGGAGCACCCCGACCACCTGTTCGCCCAGGCGCAATTCGACGTTTTCGTAGCGCGACAGCCCTTCGCGCAGCGTCTTCTCCGCCAGCTGCTGCATGAAGATGTTGCGCCGCCACCAGCCGAACTCGCGTGTCGCCGGCCGGACGTCGGCGAAGCACTTGCCGTCGGCGCGGAACATGCGCATCGGGACGTTCTGGATCATGTCGCGCGCCAGGCGGTCGGCCAGGCCCACCGTCTGGAACAACCGGAGGGCCTCGTCATCCATGCCGACGGCGCGCGGGTACTCGAGGACCTGCTTCTCGCGCTCGATCACGACGGTGCGGACGCCGTACGCGCCCAGCAGGTTCGCGGCCGCGATGCCATTCGGCCCTCCGCCCACCACGACGACGGAGGCTCGCGAAGGACGGCTCTCACGCATTCGGGGTCCCCCTGGCCCAGGCCGCCAGCGATGGGCTGCCAAGGAAGCGATGCAGGGAACTTTCGAAGGCCGCGAAGTTGTCGTCGTGCACGTAGTGGCCCGCCGCCGCGATCTCGTCGCACTGGATGTTGGCGTTGCGGCGGCACATCTCCCTGGCGACGTCGGCCGAAAGGAAATCGGAGCGCGCTCCGCGCAGCAGGAGCATCGGCCGCGAGACGGCCTCGACATGCGGCCAAAGGTCGACCAGTTGCTCCGGCGTGGCGTTCAGCCGCGCCTCGGCGATGCCCTGCGCGTCATGGCGCCAGACGACGACGCCTCGATCATCGGCCTTCATCGAATGCAACACGCGCGCCTGCAGGGCCGCCTCCGACACGTTGGGCCGCTGCCGCCTCCAGAAGGCCGTCGCATCGAACCACGAGTCGAAGCGGTCGGGCGTTTCGTGCAGCTCCCGCCGGATGCGATCCGCACCTGCCGAGTTCGCGGACGATCCGGGACCGATGTCCTCGATCACCAGGGCCGCCAAGCGCTCGGGATGGCGCGATGCATAGACCAAGGCCGTGGCGCCGCCCATTGAGTGCCCGAGCAGCACGAAGGCCGGCAGGCGAAGCTTGTCGACGAGCGCCTCGAGGTCATGCACGTACGACTCGGTGTAGTAGCGCCTCGCCGGATCCCACTGGCTCATGCCGCGGCCCCGCATGTCGAGCGCGATCACGTGGAAGCGCTCGGCCAGGCGCTGCGCGGCCGGTTCCCAGGTGAAGGCAAAGCTGCGCAACCCGTGCAGCGCGACGATCGCCGGCGCGCCCCGCTCGCCCCACTCCACGTAGCGCAGCTTCAGGCCGTCGCTGTCCACCCACCCCTCGCGGACAGGCGTCTTTGCGGGGTGCGGCGTGGCGATGTCAGACGAGGCCATCTTCGCCCTTGATGTCGCGGGCCTGCAGCCCACCCAGGCGGGCATTCAGGCGGCCCCGCGTCGCGAATGCCCAGCACAGGACGACCTCGTCGCGGTTGGGGCCGTCCGCGAACATCGCCGTCACCGTGTCGTAGTGCGAACGGACGTACAGGGCGTCCTTGTGCGCCAGCGGGATGTCAATGACCGTTCCCGGCCCCCCGCGCTTGCCGGTCGAGGGCACCCAGGATTTGCCGCCGCCGACGCCGTCGCGAACGGGATTGGCCGCCGGATTGGTCAGGAGCGCGTTGCCGTGTTCGTACTCGCCGTCGATGCCGACCAGGCAGGCCTTGCCGTAGCTTTCGATGGCACGGCCCGCCGCCGCTTCGCGGATGCGGCGTCCGAATTCCCGGCCGAGGTCGGGCGAGGGCGTGATCCAGGGCGACAGGTCCTGGACGTAACGCCCCGCGAACGGGTTGTGGATGCAGGCGGCGATCACGATCTTGCGCAGGGGCTCGCCGTCCGCGGGCTGCCCGGTCTCGCCGGCCAGGGTGTCCTCGACCTGCAGGAACCACTTGCGGATGTGGAAGGCGGAGAAGTTCGGAGCTTTGGTCATGTCCAGGTCAATGCAGTAGTGGGTTCAGTCGAAGAGCGGCTCGAGGTGAACGGGGTCGCTCGCGGCGCGGTACTCCGTCATGAGCCGCTTGCCTTCCTCGTCGGTCGTCGCGGTCTCGCAGAAGAACTCGAGCCGGTTGCCGTCGGGATCGGTGAAATAGACGCCGATGCCGGCCTTGTGGTCGGTGATCTTGACGATGGGGACCTGCCGGCGAAGAAGCATCCCGTACAGCCGCCGCAGCTCGAGGAGGCCGCCGGCGATCTCCAGTCCGTAATGCTGCAGTCCGATCGTGCCGAGCTCGGCCGGCGACTGCGCCTTGATCAGCGCGATGTCGTGGTGCTTCTGACCGAACGACATGAAGACCCAGCGCGGCTCGCGCGCGACCTCCTGCATGCCGAGCACCTCGGCGTACCATGCGCCGGAGGCCTCCGGATCGCGGACGTAGAGAGCCACGTGGGTGCGCGCGACGCGCGGGACAGGGAGCTGGGTGCCCGGCTTCAGCGGCGGCACCTCGATGGCGGCGGTCATGTCGGTTTCCTTCAATCGATCGACTGCGCGTGCGCGACCAGCGGCGCGCGCATCGGCGTCCAGGCCACGGCGGTGATCTCGCTGAACTCGCGCCACTCCTTCTTCCAGGTTCGGCCGCCGTCCCGCGACCGGAACAGGTCGCCGTACTTGGTGCCCGCGTAGACGAGCGCCGGGTTCGCAGGATGGCTGCCGAGCGCCCAGAACGTGGAGTTCGGTGCGGTCTCAAGCTCGGTTTCCGTCCAGCTGTGGCCGCGGTCGGTGGAGCGGCACAACCGGGTCTTGAAGCCCGGCGTGCCATCGCCGATCGCCAGCAGGAGCTCGCGCTCGGAGCCCGGGATGGGCATCACCGTGCGCGTGTAGTACAGGCCATCGAAGCGCTGCTTGGAGAGCTGGCCGTCCCAGGTCTGGCCGTCGTCGTCGCTCACGTACACGGCATTCACCGTCAGCACGATCGTGGTCTTGGGCAGCGTCGCGGTGGCCGGCAGGATCGCGATCGCGTGGATGTCGGAGCTGCGGATCGGCTTGCGTGGGTCGTCCAGGCGCTCGAAGGTCTCCCCGGCGTCGCGGCTGCGCCAGACGCCCCCCTCCTCGACGCCGAACCAGACCTGGCGGCTGTCGTCGGGATCGACGCAGATCGTCAGCATGCGCGGCCTGTTCACACCCTGGCAGAACTCGGGCATCTCTGGCGGCAGGCGCGACCACGTCTCGCCGCGGTCGGTCGACTTGAAGAGCGCCGAGCGCGACGGGGCGCCTGTGCCGGCATAGATGACGTCCGGGTCGTTCGGATCGATGGCGATCGACCAAACCGTCATGCCGGAGATCGCCCCCTCCGCGCGGCGCCAGTGGGCGCCGGCGTCATCGCTGATGCACAGTCCGCAGTCGGCGCCGGCGTACACACGCTGCGGACGCCCGGGGTCCACCGCGAGTGAGCGCACGACGCCATCGAACTCGATGGCCTCCTTGAGGCCGAGGCGATGCCAGGTCTTGCCGTCGTCGTTGCTGCGCAGGATCCCTTGTCCCGCGGTCGCGACCATGATCGTGAAGTCCATCAGGGGCTCCTTCAAAGAAAGATGCCGCGGCTCAGGCCGCCGTCGCACCCCAGGGATTCACCGGTGATCGATCCGGACCTTGGAGAGGCCAGGAACGCGATGAGCCACCCCATCTCCTCGGGCTGCAGGACGCGCCGGATCGGCGTCGCCTTGACGTAGTTCGCCTCGACTTCCGCGACGGTCAACCCCTGCTTGCGAGCCTCCTTCTCGTAGAGCTCGTGGATGTGCGGGGTCTCGACGACGCCGGGATGCATGGTGTTGACCGTGATGCCGTCCGGGCCCAGCTGGTCGGACAGCGTCTTGGTCATGTGCACGATGGCGACGTTGCGCATGCCCGAAAGCTGTTTGCTGCCGCGGCCGGTCAGTCCGCCGATGTTGATGATCCGGCCGTAGCCCCCACGGCGCATGTGCGGTGCCGCGGCCTTCGCGCATCGCAGATAGCCGACGACCTTGATATCGATGTCCTGCAGCAGGCCCTGCGGATCCGCGTCGGCAAGCTCCGCGCGCACCAGGCCGCCGGGATGCGCCGCGCCATTGACGAGGATGTCCAGACGCCCGAACGCAGCCGCCGCCTCGTCGATCGCCGCCGTCACCGAGTCCATGCTGGTGGTGTCCACCGTCAGCGGGAGGATGCGGCCGGCTTCGGCGCCGAGCTGGCGACGCAGGTCTTCGGCCGCCTCTTCCAGGAGTGACAGGCGTCTCGCGGCGATCGCGACGTCGACGCCCTCGCGCGCGAGTTCCAGTGCCGCGGCCTTGCCGATGCCCATGCTGCCGCCTGTGATGAAGGCAGCCTTGCCCTTGAGTTGTAGATCCATATGTCCTCGGAAGAAGGGGGAAGTCAGGCCAGGCGCATCTCGATGACGATCGGGCCGGAGGTGTGCGTCAGCGCCATGCGCAGTGCACCCTGCAACTCGTCGGTGGTCGACGTCCGCACGCACGGCACGCCGTAGCCTTGCGCAAGCGCGACCCAATCCAGCGGCGGATCGTCCAGCGAGGTCAGGCGCGCGGCCTGCGGACCGGGAGCGATCCCGGCGCGTGCGAGCTCCGTCTGCAAGATGCCGTATCGCCGGTTCGACGTGATGAGCACGATGACCGGTAGCCGCTCGCGCGCCATGGTCCACAACGCCTGGATGGTGTACTGCGCGCTGCCGTCGGACTGCAGCGCGAACACCCGGCGGCCCGGGCACGCCACCGCGGCGCCGAGCGCCACCGGCAGGCCTTGTCCGATCGCTCCACCGGTGTTGGTCAGGATGGTGTGCCGCGCCGCGCATGCCGAGGCCGTGACGAAGGGATACCCGCAGGTGCCGCCTTCCACCGAGACGATGGCACCGTCGGGAAGCGCGTTCGCGACGATCCGGCCAATGGCTGCCGGCGTCAGCTCACCCGCGGGGACGGCGTGCTGTGCTGGCGTGACGCCCGCCGCGATCGCGGATGCGCCCAATGCATCGGCCAGGCGTTCGAGCGCTCCGTCAGCAGCCTCGCCCGGGCGCGCGAGCAGGTGCAACGCTTCAGGTGGCGCGAGCTCGCTCGGCAGGCCCTCGTATCCGAAGTAGGCCACCGGGGCGATGGCGCCCGCGAGCACGACGGCCGATCCCTCGAGCGCCTGGATCGCGGCCTCCGGAAAGTAGGGAAGTCGGTCGATGTCGGGCAGCCCGCCGCCGCGCTCCGTGCGGGCCGGGAAGGTCTCGCTGAACAGGCGAGCGCCGGTCGCGGCCGCGATACGGCCGGCCGCGATCTGGCCGCACTCGCTCAGCGCGCGATCGCCCAGGAGCAGCACGGTTCGCTGACCGCTGGCGAGCAGGCGCCGAATCGACTCGATGCGTTCGCCATCGATGGAGGACGGGGCGGCCGGCGCGGCGGCCGGCTGCTCTTGCCCGGGCGCGGGGAGCTGCTGGAAGTCGACCGGTACCACCAGCGTGGCGACCTGCCCGGGCGACGCCAGCGTGGCGCGCATGCCGTCGACGGTGTCGCGCCAAAGATGTCGCGCCGAGGAGATCGCTCGGTACCACCCGGACACCGGACAGGCCAGGGATTCGATGTCCGATGTGAGCGGCGCGTCGTACTTCAGGTGCCAGCTCGCGTGGTCGCCAACGATGTTGAGGATCGGTGTCCGCGCCCGCCGCGCGTTATGGAGGTTGGCCAAGCCGTTCGCCAGTCCCGGCCCGAGATGGAGCAGGGTGGTGGCCGGCCGGCGCGACATGCGTCCGTAGCCATCGGCGGCCCCGGTGCAGACACCCTCGAACAGCCCCAGCACCGCGCGCATGCCATCGACTTGGTCCAGGGCCCCGACGATCGGCATCTCGGTCGTGCCCGGGTTCGCGAAACAGACGCTCGCCCCGGTGGCCACCGCGGCCTGCAGGACGGTCACCGCCCCGCTGGGCAAATCTTCATTGCTAGGAATCTTGTGCATAGTCGGCTCTGGCATGAAAGTGATCGTATTCCCAACATACGGCACTTACAACACCGCGAATGACCGAAATCGGCACTTCGAGAGCCAGCAAGATGCGCAGGCGTGTCGTCGCGCGCCGCCCCATCGACGCACCGATCCATCGAGCGCCCGTCGGAGCAGACACGCCTCGAGCGAGGCGCCAATGGCCGCGACGCCCGGTGCCGCATCGCGCGGCCGTGACCTCACAACGAGTCAGGGGCGGGCCGTCTTCCCGACGGCACGCGGCCCCAGGTCAGGAAGAGCCGAGCGCGACGGCCTTCCGCGCCTTGGGCAACGCCGTGCCGGCAGCCGCCGGGCGACGGCGGCGGCCCGCAGGTGCCAGCTCCTCGGCTGCCGGGCTGCGGGCGGCGTGCTCCACCACACGGGCCAGCGCGCGCGAGACCTGCCCGGCCGCGGCGCGCAGCCGCGCGCCGATCAGTTCGGGCTCGTAGACCTTGAAGTCCTCCGCCGCAAAGACGAGCGAAATGCAGCCCGCGACCTCGCCAGTACTGAACAGGATCGGCGACGAGATGCCCGACATCCCTGCGTCGATCTCGCCGGTGGACATGCACAGGCCCTGCCGCTTGATGGCTTGCAGCGCTTTCCAGAACGACAGCCAGTCTCGTCCGATCTCCTGGCAGTCCACTTCGTGCTGGTGCTCCTTCCACAGCCGCTTGAGCCGGCTGCGGCTCATCGAGGACAAGATGGCCTTGGACGTGGACGAACGGAACAACGGCATCGTCGTTCCGCGCCCGAAAGAGACCGGCAGCCGGGTCGTCGTCGCTTCATGCTCGAACACGTTGACGATGCGGTCGTCGTAGCAGGTGGTCAGCAATCCGGTCGCCCCGAGCGAATCGGCAAGGGAACTGACGACCGGCCGACCGGCGTTCAACAGCGGGTCCGACTGGATGATCCGGTGGTCGAGCTCGATGATGCGAGGCCCCAGCATGAACTGCCCGCCATCGCTCACCAGCAATCCGGCGTGTCCGAGCTCGCGGGTGTAGCGGTAGCACGTCGTGCGCGTGAGACCGAGCGACTCGGCGATTTGCTCCGCGGTCATCGTCGTGTGTTCCTTGGAGAACAGGTCGAGGACGGAGAGCATGCGCGTGAGGCTGGACACGGGTGAATTTCGCGACGGGTGTTGGTGCTCGATCTTAGGACAAGTCCGGCCTTGGCTACGCACTCCCGCGCGCGACCGTACCAACTCGCGCTCGTTCGACGTAATGGCAAAAGGCAGCATTTGTGCCGCGATTTCCATCCATCCGCCTTGAATATTTCCTTCAAATTATTGTCTGCAATGCCGAAATACGGGACTATCGATATCACAACCTCGTACGGGAAGCCCCTTGGCGCGCTGCGGCATTCGGCTGCCGCGGGCGGTACACAAAGGACTGCGACATGCGTTCGTTTCGCGACATGAAGATAGGAACACGGCTGGGCATCGGATTCGGAGGCGTCATCGCCTTGCTCATCCTGATCGCCGTCGTCGGCATCGACCGCATCGAGGCGGTCAAGGTCAACACCGAGCTCATCCTCCATGACCGCTACGCCAAGGTTTCGCTGGCGCACTCGATCGAAAATGCCGTCAACTCGCAGGCACGCGAGCTGCGCACCGCGCTCATCAGCACCGATGTGGAGATCGTCCGCAACGAACTGGCCGCCGTCGACGAGGCGGATCGCCAGATCGCCGGCGCCGTGACCCAATTGCAAGCTTCGTTGACGTCCGCGGAAGGAAAGGCCGTGCTGGCCGGACTCATTGAGACTCGCAGGGACTACATGCAGCGCAAGGAGGAGCTTGTGCGACTGGTGGGCGCCCAGAGCCTCGACGAAGGGGGCGTCTACCTGATCAAGCAAATGATGCCCGCCCAGACGGCTTACCTGGCCGCACTCGACAAGCTGACCAAATCGCAGATCGACCAGATGGAGCGGTTCGGCCAGGAGGCCACGGACATGGCGTCCGTCGCACGCATCCTGATGTTCACCCTGGCCGTCGGGGCCGTGGCCCTGGCGATCGGCGTGGCCGTCGCGATTACCCGATCTATCACGCGGCCGATCTCGCAAGCCGTGCAGATCGCACGCACCGTCGCATCCGGCGACCTGACCTGCCGCGTCGAATCGGGCAGCGCGGACGAGGCCGGACAACTCCTCGAGGCCCTGCGTCACATGAACGAGGGTCTCACCGGTATCGTTCACGAGGTCCGGGACAGCAGTGAGTCCATCGCCACGGGCTCGCAGCAGATCGCCGTCGGCAATGCTGATCTGTCGCATCGCACCGAGGAACAGGCCTCCAACCTGCAGCAGACCGCGTCGTCCATGGCGCAGATCCTGTCGACCGTGCGACAGACCGCCGACACGGCGCGACTGGCGGCCTCGCTCGCCGAAAGTGCGAGCGTCGTGGCCCTCAAGGGCGGCACCGTCGTCGAGCAGGTCGTGACGACCATGGGCGACATCTCGGGCAGCTCGCGCAAGATCTCGGAGATCACCGGAGTGATCGACGCCATCGCGTTCCAGACCAACATCCTGGCCCTCAACGCGGCCGTCGAGGCGGCACGTGCGGGCGAGCAGGGCCGCGGCTTCAGCGTGGTTGCGGGCGAGGTCCGCACGCTTGCGCAACGCGCCGCCTCCGCCGCGCGCGAGATCCGTGCGCTGATCGGCGCGAGCGCAGAGATGGTCGATGCCGGATCCCATCTCGTGAGCGATGCGGGCGCCACGATGACGGAGATCGTCGACCAGGTGCGGCGCGTCAGCCAGCTGATCTCCGAGATCGATACCGCTACCCAGGAACAGGCGGCAAGCATCAGCCACATCGGCAACTCGGTGACTCAGCTGGACCGGGTGACGCAGCAGAACGCGGCGCTGGTGGAGGAGTCGGCCGCGGCCGCGGACAGCCTCAACCAGCAGGCGGCCAAGCTGACGGGTCTCGTCGGCGCCTTCCGGCTGGCGTGACCTACTCGGAAATCAGCCGACGCGTAGGTCAACCCAGGAACTGCTGTGCTTGCCGACAGGCGAGCCGAATGAGATGCGGCGTGATCGCGTGCCCATCCTTCGACCCGGGACGCGTGTGCACCCAGCCCAGGTACGTGAAGCCGCGCGCCGTCAGGAAGGCCGGCAGCGTGGCCAACACCGATGCCGGAAGGCCGCGGCGGGCACGGTAGCCATCGATGAGCCCGTCCCGGGCGGCCTGATAGCAGGGATCGTCCTGGATGAAGTACAGCGCCGTGGCAAGCTCGAACGGATGCCATCCGAAGCCGGCGTCGTCGAAGTCGATCAGGCGCGGGCGTCCGTCGGAACCCAGCAGCAGGTTTTCCGGGACGAAGTCCGCGTGGATCAAGCCGTAGTGGCGCTCGGCCCCGGTGTCGGCAGCAAGGTCGCGGAGTTCCCGGCGGACCTTGTCCCTCGCATGCATCAACAGCTTGCGCTCGGTGCGCGTCAGCGCCTCCAGCTCCCAGAACTTGCCCCACAAAGGGCGTTCGCCGACCAGCCCTTCCAGGTTCCAGCTGGGACGCTGGAAGCCCGGCGGCAACCGCCACGCGGCCGCATGGTCGTGCAGCCCCGCCATGATGTTCCCGATCATGCGATACAGGCTGCCGACGTCCTGCAGGCCGCTCCCGAGTCCGCCCTCGGAGGTGCCCAACTGGCGCCCGTCGATCCATTCGAAGAGGTCGACCTGTCGTTCAGCCCCTCCGGCCTTGGCTCGGACCTTCACGAACAGGCTGCCGTCGCTGGAGGGCACGAGGGCCGGCACGTCGATGCCGGCCTCGCGAAGGGCGGCCATCCACTGGAGCTCAGAGCGCAGCGACTCGTCTGGATGGTTGCCCTCGGGATGGATCCGCAGGGCGAAGGATGTCCCCGTCTCGTCGACGACGCGGAACACGGCGTTCTCCCGCATCTTGACAAGATGGACCTCCCGCATCGTCTTGTTCCAGCGACGCAGTGCCGGCGCCACCATCTCGTGGAGCGCCGCCGGGGCGTCTTCGGCGGCACGTCGTTCACGCATCGCGCGTCTCCGCGAGGCTGCGATCCAGCGCATCCAGCAAAAGCTCTGCATGCGAGCCGTCGAAGGCCAGCGGAGGCCGGACCTTGAGGACGTTGTCATGCTGACCCAGGCGGCTGACCAGGACGCCGTGCTCGCGCATTCGATTCACCACGGCGCGGGCGCGTCCGGGTGCCGGCGTCCTGGCGGCGCGATCCTGCACCAGCTCGATCGCCCAGAACAGGCCCTTGGAACGGACATCTCCGACGGCCTCATGCCTCGCCGCGAGATCGCGCAGGGATGCCGTGACCTGCGGCCCCAGTGTTCGCACGCGCTCGATCAGGCCCTCCTCCTCGATCACGTCCAGTACCGCGAGCGCTGCGGCGCAAGACACCGGATTGCCCGCGAACGTGTTGAAGTACATCACCCGATCGCGGAACGCATCGATCATCGCGGCGCTCGAGACCACGCCGGCGATGGGGTGCCCGTTGCCCATGGGCTTGCCCAGCGTCACGATGTCTGGAACGGCCTGCGTCAGGCGATGCCCCCAGAACTCCCCGGTACGGCCGAAGCCAGCCTGCACCTCGTCCAGGATGACGAGCCCTCCTGCCTCGCGCACCAGCCGCGCGGCTCGCTCCAGGAAAGCAGGAGGCGCGTCGGGCAGGCCTTCGTTGGCGAAGACGGGGCAAACCAGCATGCCGGCAACGCCAAAGCCATCGCGCTGCAGCCGGGCGATGCCCGCACGCACCTCGTCGACATAGGCCTCGACCAACGCGTCGCCGCTCAAGCCGCGCAAGGGCCGGTAGGCGTCGGGGAAAGGCACCGCATGCACGCGCGGGCTTCCAGGGCGGCCACCGCTGAACGTGGTGGACAGCTCGTCGACCGCCGCAGTGTTGCCGTGGTAGGTGTTGCTCGTGCAGATGATGCCTTCGCTGCCCGTCAGCGTCCGCGCCATGCGCAGCGCCAGGTCGTTCGCCTCGCTCCCCGTGCAGGTGAGCATCACTGCGTCCAGCCTCTCGAAGAGCGCCGTCAGCCTCTCGGCATACTGCACGATCGTCTCGTGCAAGTAGCGCGTATGGACGTTGAGCGTCCCCGCTTGTCGTGCGATCGCTTCGACCACCCGAGGGTGGCAGTGGCCGACAACGGGAACGTTGTTGTAAGCGTCGAGATAGCGCCGGCCGTCGTCGTCGTACAGCCACGCGCCCTCGCCGCGGACGATGTGCAGGGGGTTGTCGTAGAACAGCGGTGCACCCTTGCCGAGCAAGCGTTGTCGGCGTTCGAGCAGCGATGAGGTCACGTGGATGGCTCCCTGACGGAAGGCGCGACGCCTCGCGGGTTCCACGAGGCGTCGCGACCAAGCTGGAGGAGTGGTCACTCAGGGCGAGGGCGCGCGCGTCGCGCGCTTCAGACCTCGCCCCGGCGATCACAGGGTGGCCAGGGCCTCGCCGAAGATGTCCAGGGCCTTGAACATCAGCGAACGCGGGATGGTGAGGGACGGCATGACTCGCATCACGTTGGTGTAGCGCCCGCAGGGGATCATGAGGACGCCGTGGCTGACGAGGTAGTCCATCAGCTTGCCCAGCTTCTCGCGGCTCAGCGGCTCCTTCGTCGCCTTGTCCTCCACGAGTTCGATTCCGATCATCAGGCCGCGGCCTCGAACCTCGCCCACGAACCGGCTGCCGAAGCCGCGGATGCGCTCCTGCGCTTCCAGGCCGAGCTTGTGGGCGCGATTGAGCAGGTCCATGGCCGGATCCTGCAGGATGGCGAAGTTGGTCAGCGCGACCGCCGCGGACACCGAGTTCGCCGCGAACGTGTTGGGCATCGAGCCGTCGGGGATCTTCTCTGCAAGGTCGGAGCGCATGACCAGGCCGGCCATCGGCACGTCGCCGCCCACTCCCTTGCCGAACGTCAGCATGTCAGGCTTGACGCCGGAGTGCTCGACTGCCCACATCTTGCCGGTGCGGCCGGCACCTGCCTGGATCTCGTCGACGATCAACAGGGCCCCACTCCGATCGCAGGCCTTGCGCAACAGTTGCAGGAATTCCGGTGCCGGGGGCACGTAGCCGCCCTCCCCTTGAACGGGCTCGACGATCACCGCGGCGACGTCGTCCACGCCGGTGTACGGCGTGTTCATCAGGTAGTCGACGTACTCGCCGGCGATCTGTTCCGCGCTCTTGTGGGTGGTGTCGAACGGGAAGCGGTAGGCGTACGGATAGGGCGCGTGGATCACGCCGCCCATGAACGGCCCGTACCCCTTCCGATAAGCGGTGCCCGTCGTGAGCGACCCCGACGCGTTCCAGACGCCGTGGTAGGCCCCCTGGAAGGCGATGATCTGGTTGCGTCCCGTGACGCGCCGAGCGAACTTCACCGCCGCCTCGACAGCATCGCTGCCGCTCTGGGCGAAGAAGGTGATGCAGTTGCCGCGCAGGCCGTCCGGCATGACTTCGGAGATCTTGGCGGCGAGCTCGGTGCGGCGCGTGCTGTTGACCTCCATCGAGTGCATCAGCACTTCCGACTGCTGCCGCATTGCCGCCACGACCTTCGGATTGCAGCGACCCACGCTGCTCACGCCGACGCCGGCAGAGAGGTCGATGAAGGTGTTGCCGTCCGGGTCCTTGAACGTGACGCCGAAGGCGCGGTCCATGACGACAGGCATGCGACCACCGCCGCGCGCCATGGATTCGGTCCGGCCCGACAACGCCAGCGCCTCGGTGGACTTGGGCCCAGGGAAGTGGCTCGAGACCATCTTCGGGGCATCGGGGAAATTGAGGGATTCCAGTTCTGTTTCGGTCACAACGTACCTCGTTGGCAGCGTAAGGGGATTCGTGCGATCTACAAGGCGATCGCGATAGCGCTCGTTTGGGCGGGCGGAGCCCGCGACGAGACGACGTTGGGATCGTGACGGACTTCGGGCGGCACAAGTAGCCCGAATCGGCATGCCGTGCCCCTCCCGAGAAGGCATCGAGCTGCATCAGGCCGCAACGCTCGGGCTCCTCGTCATCGACGCGCCTACCGTCGAGCGCCGGAACATCGCCCCAGGCCAGCACGCGCGCTCGTCCCGATTCGGGATCGAATATGCGAAGCGCGCGATGGTGGGGCCTGGCATCGTTGAGAATGCGGCCGCACAGGCACTGTTCGCACCGTCTTTGAGCGCATGCGGGGTGTCAGAGCCGGCAGTGGGATTGCTGCGCGCCCGCAGCGACGGACTCCGAATGATGCAAACGGGCGGGCAGGTCGCACCACCCACCCTCACGCGGGTTACGACCGGGAGTCGCTGAATGCGCCCATTCCGTACATGTCGGCGACGATCACCCAACTGTCGCCTTTGCGTCTCCAGGCGGTCAGCGAGCGGAATTCGATGACGCCTCCTGCGGCGGCATCCGCCGGAGGCGACTTCCATTCAAGCCAGGTGATGGCAGACGTCGCGCTCAACTCCTCGGTGCGCACCGAGCGGATCGACAGCTGCGGCGTGATCTTCAGCATCTCCGTCAATGCCGGCAGCAGGTTCGCGCCTGCCGTGATCCCGGGAGCGCCTTCGCCACAGACGGTGGCCTCCTCGGCGAACACTTCCTGCAGTACCGCCTGCGCGTCTGCGCCTCGGCAGAGCGTCTGGAGTCGTTCGATGGCTTGGGTCAGTTTCATGCGCATTCCTTGAAATTGCAGTCTTGCTCGATGGAAGTTCGCCGGGTTCAGGGAGTTGTGGCGTGTGATCGCAGGAAGTCCTGGACGTCGCGTGCAGCGCGGATCCCCTCCTCGATCGCGCCGTCAATGAACCCGCGCCACCCGCAGGCCCAGTCCGTATTGGCAAAGAACAGGGGCGGCGCCGGCGTCCGCAGGGACTCCAGCGCCCTGGAGACCTGTCCAGCGGAGAACCAAGTCCATCCTCCCTTGGAATAGGGGTCCCGGGTCCAATCGTGGGCGAAGACTTCCTCCACGACGATGCCCGGGATGAACTTGCGCAATTCAGCCTCGATGCGCTCGAGGCTCCAGAGGTCCACGCGATCGTCCGGGCCGAACCCCACCAGGATCGACTTCCCCTCCACCTCGCGATCCGCCACGACCATCGTCAGGGCATTCGGGAACGGCGCGAAGCCCACCCAGGCACCCACACTGCGGTCGACCCGTGCGAAGAACTTGGTGCCGGCGCAGATGTGCTTCTCCTGATGCGCGCTCCTGCGTTCCGGCGTCAACCCGGGACCGAAGTCGATATCGCTCAGGACATTCAACGGCACCGCGACCACGACCGACTTGGCGCGGACTTCAAGCCCGTCGGTTCGCACGCGCACATGTTCGCCCTCGACACGAATGGATCGCACCGGCTGTCCCAACGCAATGTCGGCCCGAGCGTCGCCAAGCATCGCCGAGGCCAGCGCCGACGTGCCCTGAGCGATCTTGTAGCGCCCGAGCCGCTTCAGCAGCGAGTCCGTGGAGTAGTCGCCGAGTGCCCACCAATGCATCTGGTCGTGAAAGCCCCCTTTGGCCGGGTCGGTGGCGGCATTCATGGTCAGGAACGCCTGCAGGAGCTCCCGCGGGCGACCTTTGACCGACAACTGGGCCAGCCGATCCGTCATGCTGAGGCTGTCCGTGCTTTCCAGGAGCTCCGCCGACGGGGCAAAGGGATTGGGGAACACGTCGCGAGCCTGCGCGCCGTCGATGTCGCAATAGGCGCTCAATGCCTCGTCCAGGTCAGCGCCGATCGCCGCCGCCGAGTCGGTGGCCAAGCCCGCCGCACCCAGCACGCTCATGGTGTCGGCCGTGCCGCTCAGCGATTCGATGAGACCCAGCCCGTACCGACGGATCTCGTTCCACACATAGGGCTGCCCCCAGTGCACCCAGGTGCCACCGATCTCGAACTTCTGTCCGCGCCGCTCGGTGACGAAGGTGCGCCCCCCGATGCGGTCCCGCGCTTCCACGATCGCCACGCGCAGGCCTCGCGTCCCCAGCTCGCGCGCCGCGGTCAGACCGGCGAATCCAGCGCCGATCACCAGGACGTCGTAGTCCTCGTGCGCGAGTGCCGCGCGCTCGAGCGCGGCCGACGTCCTCATGCCGGCCACCGGCGCATGCCCGCGTTCGATGCTCAATCCATCCGAAGTCTTGTTCATGCCTGGATGCGCTCCTGAAATGAGGTCAACAATGCATGACCGCCCGACGATGGAACGTCGGGACGATCGGATCTCCACTCGCCGCCTGACTGGGCGCGTCCCCAGCAATCGACCAGGAAATTCTGTTGCCGGGCCTGTCTACCCCGGTAGCACTAATCGGAAAGCCGATCAGGGCCGGCGGTAGCCGTCTTCGAGCGGATGGCGCACCGGAGGAGGTCTAATCGACGGCAACGCATTAGTGCGTCGGAGCCGTGCGAGACGGGCGCGGAGAGCCACCTTGGCGCCGGGTCTGCGAGGGCAGTTCTCCGAACAGCTCGTGGTACTTCGACGCGAAGTAGCTCAGGTGCAGGAAGCCCCACTTCGCGGCAGCGTCCCCGATGCCCAGCTCCTCCGAACGAGTCTCCATCAACTCCCGCCGCACGCCATTGAGCCGAACGCTGCGCAAGTAGTTGACGGGGTTGGTCTCAGTCACGCTCTGGAAGCTGTTCTGCAGCGTCCGGCGGGTGACCCTCAGCCGCCTGGACAGTTGCTCGATGCTCGGGGCTTGCGCGGTGTCCCGCATGGTGATGCGGTGGCAGGTTTCCACGATGTAGCCTCGGCTCGAGCTCACGCTGCGCGGGTGCTTGCCGTTCGTGGAGTCGATGATGAGGTGTACCCACTCGTCCAGCATCGCCTGCTCGATTTGCTGCTCCGTCTCTGGCGTCGCCTGCGATTCGGGCAGATCAATGACCGCGTTGAACAGTTCGAGCAAGCGCTGGCGGCATGGTGCCAGCCGATGTGCTGGAATCCGGATGATCGGTTGCTTCAGCAAGGCGTCGATTCCCGCTGATTGGGGGTGGTCTGCCACGGCGCGATCGAATGTGTCGCGCTCGAAGGTGACCGAGAGCATGTCCATGGACCTGGGCATGTGGAACATGAACTCATCGCCACCCTGCAAGACGAACATGCAATTGGCATCCGCGTCCCGGCCCTGCACCTGCGCCGTGCCATTGATCGCGACCGGGAGCGCGAAGCAGATGTGTCCCTGCGGAGCCTCGCCTTGCTGCACGACACGCTTGTCGATGCGTTCGCGGAAGGCGTGAACGCGGTCGGTCGACAGTTGTGACAGGACGGACCGCGCCTCGCCGCACGAGATCTGGTTGTAGACAGTCCCCCAGCCCTTCAACGATGCAGCGTGCAGGTGCACGTCATTGAACTGCTCTGTCTTGATGTCCATCTGGACAGCCCCCGATCTGACTCACCCTTGAACCAGGGGAAGCCTTCCAGCCGCTCGAGCGCGGAAGGCGGGCGTGCCCCCCCCCCGGATCTGCCTCAGGAGCGGCTCGCCCCCATCTCGGAGTACGCGTCAGGATCGCGGACGCGCAGCCGCCTGGCCAGAGCCCACCCAACGACGGCCGCGACGGGGATCAGGGACGGGAGTGCGATTCCCAACGCCTTGCCATCGGTTCCGGTGAGCTGTCCGAAGTTGACGAAGATGTATACGAACAGAACGGCCATGACGAGGCCCGAAGCCACCGGGGCGACCAGCGACTTCCAAAAGGAGACCCCTCGGTGCCGCCGGAAGAACGCCACGACGGCAACCGAGGTGACGGTCATCATGCCGACCAGTCCCAGCACGCCGACCTGGCAGATCCAGGTGAACAGGTCGAGAACCGGATCCAGGTGAAGACCGGCGAACAAGGCCACCACGAGCAGCGCGCCGATGGTCTGCGTGATCGATCCCACGTGCGGGCTCTGATGGACCGCATGGGTGCGCCCGAGCATGGCCGGGAGCAGGCCTTCCCGGCCCGCCACATAGCTATAGCGCGCTATGTAGTTGTGGAATGCCGAAAGCGCGGCAAACAGGCTGGAGACGAACAGCAACTGCGTGATGGCGGGCACCGGCCCCCCGACGTAACGCTTCGAAAGCGAGAAAAAGAGCGTGGTGGGGTCCTGCAGGGCCTTGATGGACGGGATCAGTTCGGACGGCCCGACGCCGGCGATCATCAGCCACGACGTGAGGACATAAAACATGCCGATCAGCAACACGGCGGCATAGGTTGCGCGCGGCACGGTCTTTTCGGGGTTGCGCACTTCCTCGGCGTAGATGGTCGTCGCCTCGAAGCCCATGAAGGATCCGAGGCAGAACAGGATCGCCATCGGGAACGATCCGGACTGGAGCGCGCTCAGCTCGAAGGTGTGGGTGGACAGGCCATGCGCGCCTCCCTTGCCCAGGATGACCACGTCCACCAGCAGCACGATCACGTACTCCACCAGCACCAGAAGCCCGAGTACCTTCGCGGACAGGTCGACCTGACGGTATCCCAGGATGCTCACGAGCACGATGGCGATGAGGCTGTACACCCACCAGGGGCCGTCCACACCATATCCGGCGAACAGGCTCGCGGAAGCCGCTCCGAACAGACCGATGAGCCCAAACTGCATCGCGTTGTAGGCCACCAGCGCCATCACCGCCGTCGCACCGCCCCAGTGGCCACCCAGGCCGCGGGCCGCATAGGCATAGAAAGCGCCGGCGTTGCGCACGTGACGCGCCATCGCGACATAGCCGACTGAAAACAGCAGCATCACCACGGTGGCGCACAGGAAGGTCGCGGGCAGCCCCGTGCCGTTACCCAGCATGAAGGCAATTGGCAGCACACCGGCCACCCCGGTGAGGGGGGCCGCAGCCGAAACCACCATGAAGGTCAGCGCAGCGAACCCCAGCGAGTTCTGCCGCAGCTGGTTGTCGCCGGCGACGGCCTCTTGGGGCGCTGTCGGGGGCCCAGCGATGACGTTGTCGTCCATGATGTATTTGCCTATCGTCTCATCTGGAGGTCCGCACAGAAGTCGCAAATCGGGCGCAACGCTGTCGTCCTGGTTTCGAGGAATCTATAGCCGATTCTTTGCCGCAGTTAGCCTGAATCGGCAGGCGTCGGGCCTCTGCGCACAGCGCCCGGCTCCATCGAGCACAGGCCATCGAGTACCATGATCGCAGGCTTGCTGATTCAGTGTTGGGCGATCCGGCCGTTCAGTTCTGTTGCTGCCGACGTCAACAGGTCGCAGAGGAAACTTTCCTGAAAGGCGCTGAATCGCTCGCGGCGCCCCACCATCGTGATGCTGCCCAGAACCCGACGCTTCTCGTCGAAGATCGGCGCTGCGACGCCCATCCGCCCCGAGTGCAGTTCGCTCTCGCTCAGGCAATAACCCAGCTTGCGGATGGCCAGGAGGCTCTTGGAGAACTCCTTCCATTCGAGCCCCAGGTGCTTCAGCTCGGGCTTGTTCGCGTGGGCGTCGAAGATGCGACGGATCTGCCTTGGCAACAGGTAGGCCAGGACCACGCGGGAGGTTGCACTATGAAACAGGTCGATGGGCTTGCCTCGGCCACCACCCACGGGCCCGGTATCCGAGCCGCGCTTGATCAGGACGTTCACCACCGAGTCGCCATGCCATTCGCTGATCAAGGCGTCCAGACCCGTCGCGGCGACCAGCTTGTCGACCAGGTCCCGGCTGCAGACCAGCAGGGGATCGTATTCGGTCATCTGGGCCTCGAGCGCGATGATGCGCGGACCCAGCGCGTAGCCGCGGGGCAGCCGAACCAGAAGGCCCGCATCGCCGAGCTCCCTCAGGTAGCGGTAGGCGCTCGCGGGCGTGTACGCCAGCTCACGGCAGATGATGTCGACGCCGATTACCGGCTGGTCGGGGCGGAAAAGTTCGAGGACATTGAGCATGCGGCGAAGGCTGTTCATGCGGGCTTTCTAGTCAACGAGGCCTCGATGCATTCGTCATGCGAGTTGCACCTGCTCACTCCTGGGCGATCGATCGGAGCGGTTCCAGGTGGAGCGCTCGATTCGGTTCCGGCTCCCATCCAGGAGCGCCCTGAAGCAGGGTGCTCGCCGGCATCTGATGCGCAGCCTGGCGCTAGTCGCTCAGGCGTCCTAGTGGCGGACGAGCGCGACGCGTTCGGTCTGCGAAGGCAGTTCGCCGAAGAGCTCCTGGTATTCAGCGGCGAAGTGGCTGAGATGGAAGAAGCCCCATTGCGACGCGGCGTCGCCGATGGAGAGCTCGGCCGCCCGCGTGTTCTTCAGGGTTCGTCGAACACCGTTGAGGCGAACCGACCGCAGGTAGTGGAGAGGCGTGGTCTCGGCGACCAGGCGGAAACTGTTCTGGACGGTTCTGCGGCTGACCTGCAGCCGCTGGCAGAGCTCGAGAACGCTCGGCGCGTTCAGCGTATCCGACAAGGCGAGACGGTGGCACTTCTCGACGATGAAGCTGTGCACCGAGGTACCACTGCGCTGGCTGCGGTCGCAGGCCGGATCCGTCACGAGTTGCAGCATCTCCTCGATCATCGCCTGTTCGAACTCGGCTTCTCGTGCGTGGCTGTCGGTCAGCTCCTCGTTCACCAGTGCTTCGGAGAACATCGCCATCATGCGTTGTCGCGAGGCCTTGAAGCGTTCGGCCGGAACTCTGACCACGGCCTGCCTGAGCAAGGACTTGATGTCTTCGCCCGAAGGAACGTTCGCCAGTGCGTTCTCGAACAGTTCACGATCGAAGGTGAGCGACAGCAGATCCATGCCCATGGGCATGTGGAACATGAACTCTTCTCCGCTTCGCAGGAAGAAGATGCTGTTGCCGTCGGCGTCGCGCCCCTGCATGCGGATCGTGCCCGGCATGGAGACCGGGATCGCGAAGCAGACCTTGTCGCGCGGCGCTTCGCCATGCTGCACGACGCGCCGGTTGATGCGCTCGCGGAAGGCATGGCACCGCCGGCTGCTGACCTGCATCAGCGTCGAGTCGGTGACGCCGGCCGAGATCTGGCTGTAGGTCTGGTTCCAGCCCTGGACAGCGGCCGCGTGGACATGCACGTCTCGGAAATGATGGATGCTCTGGTTCATGTCTCGCGGGTCCTTCGCCATGAGCGCCGCGAGCGATGCGAAAGTTGCTTCATTCGCGCATAGTGCAAATTTAGCAAATCTCAACTTATGGGAATCTAGGTGCAAACCCTTGGCATTGACTGGCTCGGGCGGCGGGCGCGAATCGAGGCCGAAATCGTCGATCTGACAGGCAGCGCGTCGGAATTCCACTCATGCGTTCATGGCCGCTCAATCCGGTGGACCATCAGTGCTCGTTCATCGAGCAGTCCCAGTACCAGATCGACGCCTCCGTTGCCATTCGAACCTGGTGCACGCTTGTCAGGCGGGTCCGATCGATGTGCAGCTCGTCGACAGACGGCAAAGTTCCGACATGCAGCAGTCCCAGCATTGCCGACGGTCGGCTCCGCCGCGTGAAGTCGTAGCTCGCCGCTGATTTGAGAGTTCCTGGCCGGGGCCTCCGCCGGCATCCGTTTGCTGGCGCGCGGCCTATCCTGCACTCACCAATTCCTTCCCTCATCCAACGCCAAAAACCGATGATTTCGAGGCCCGAATCGTCGCATTTGTAAGCCCGGCCCGAGACTTGTAGCCGCACATGCGGTGCAGATGCGACGGGACACGCCGAGGTGCCGCCGCCGATGCGAAGTTCAGCCGACGCTTACGGGACGACGCGCCCTGGAGCCGACGGCAAAAGGTCGCGAAAGAGACGGTACCCGCTGAAGTGTCGCGGCGGATGCGTCGGTCAGGCGACGGATTTGGCCGCCCCTCACAGCCAATGATAGGCGGCCGTGCTGGATGGGCGACGGATAGACGTCGGCAAGGAGAGGGCTCCAGACGCGGAGGCTGCCGGCAAGCCGCCGAAGAGCCGATGATTCTTGGTGGAAATTCATCGCGCGCCGATCTGCGACCCGCGCTTAGATTGGTCGCATTTCCACGGCGAGGTCCTCGTGAAGCTGCAGCCAAAGTGTCCGCCCGGTCGAGCCGACCGCAAGGCTGGGGCGTATTGCTCCGACATCGTGCAGTTGCGTAACGAGGGCTACACGTACCGAGCGATAAGAGAGGCGTTTGCCGAGCTTGGGATCACCTTGAGCGACAGCGCGCTTAGGCGGGAAGTACGACGACAGCAAAAGACGCTCGTCCGCGCGACGCCCGGCGTGCGATCGCCATCGCCGGTGCCTAGTGACTCGACGCCGCCCGAGCGGAAACCCCTGCCCATCGGGCAGCTGCCATCTCGCAGCGCGACCGGTCGAAAAGACGCAGAAGCGTTCTTCGATGCCCACCCCAGCAACCCGTTGTTCTCAACCAAGGAGACCTCATGAAACTCGCAGTCATCAACTTCTCGGGGAACGTCGGCAAGACCACGGTTGCTCGCCATCTGCTCGCCTGCCGCATTCCCGACTGCCAGGTCGTGGCGGTCGAGAGCATCAACGCCGACGATGGCCCGTCGGTAACGATTCGCGGTCGGCAGTTCGCGCAGCTGCAGGAGTTCCTGCAAAGCGTCGAAAACGTCGTGATCGACGTCGGCGCTAGTAATGTGGAAGACTTCCTCAAGCTGATGCGGCGATACCGCGACAGCCAGGAAGACTTCGATGGTTTCATCGTGCCAACAGTGCCGGCCCGCAAGCAGCAGGACACGGCAGTCACGCTGGCGGAGTTGGCACGCATCGGCGTTTCGCCGGACAGACTGCGCCTGGTATTCAACCAGGTCGACGACGACAACCCGATCGACAGCACATTCAATACGCTCCTGTCGTATTGCGCCTCGTCGGGTGTTGCTCGGCCCCGCACGGCAGCATTCCTCTCGTTCAACGAGGTGTACGCGCTGGTTCGTGGCACGGGTCAGTCCCTGGCCGAGCTGGCTGCCGACCGAACCGACTACAAGGCGGCGATCGGCAGGGCCACCACCCGGTCAGACAAACTGGCTCTGGCGCAGCGTCTGGCGATCCAACGACTCGCCAGAGGCGTGATCCCCGAACTCGATGCGTGCTTCGCGGCGCTGGAACTGCAAGACCTCGCACATCGGATGCCCACAGCATGACCAATCTGAACACGACGCGGGAAGCGCTCATCGTCGAGGCTATCGGGGAGGCCGGGAGGCTGATTCGACAAGTCGAGGCGTTGGCGCCAGCGCTGGATGAATCCCGCCAGAAGTTCGCGCAGGCCCATAGCGGACTCGCCGGCCAATTGGCGGCATTCGAAGCGCAGGTATTGGCCTTGTCAGAGAAGGCGAAGGTCCAGACCGCCAGGCACATCCTGGCGTGCGTGGACGAAGCCACGCGCACCGGAGTGGAAGCACAAGCGAAGGCGATGGCGAAGGCGGCCACGCAGCTGTTCGATTCACGAGTCGATCCACGCATTGAGCAGCTCGCCAGAGTCATCTCGCATCAGGTCGATCGCTTGGGCCACCCGTGGGAACGCTGGTTGACGCATGCGGCAACGGCGCTCGTCTCGTCCGTCCTGACCCTTGCGATGGTGGCGCATCTCTGGCCACGCTGAGTACCAGCACCGACCCGTCCTGATGTGACCGCTGGCACTACGGGCGTTCGCCATCGCTCTTGGGAGCAAGACATCTTGCGATTCCTCCAGGGCCTTCCTGGTCTCAGCGATGAGCGCTTCAATTAGGCGATGGGGTCCACCTCCAACGTCAAGTTCGTTTGCTGGAGCGCCAGAGGCTAGCTCGCGGCAACGGCATGCGGCCATCGGCGAACGACCGAGCTCAGGCCCATCAGGCGTACGTTGGGGCGCCGCAACGCAGCGAACCCATCCCTCTTGCGCATTCGCGCCGCCGCCCGCATCATCCGCACCCTATTGCTGAAGGCGCCCACGACAGCGCCCGCAAACGGAGATCCCTCTTATGTCCTCCTTGTTCATCTCGACGATCGACTGAACACGGTTCCCGAGCCCCGGCTGAACCGTGTCTGTTCACAGATACGGCCTCAGACCGCGCCGGCTAAGCAAAGCCCCGCAGCCACCAGAGCCGGGGCTTTTGCTTTTCGGAACCGAAATGAGTGCACAACTCCGTTCCCGCGCCCTCGATGAGGGGCGGGTCAAGGCCCTGCGCCGCATGAAACAGCCGATGACGCTGGTGCTCGAAACGAGCCCCGGCGCGCGCGACCACGTGGCGCGCGCGCTCGGCCAGCGTGGCTTGCGTGGCGCAGGCCAACACATCCAAAGCCGCGGCGCCCAGCGCCGTGCCGACCGCGTGGCGCTACAGGCGCTGCTGCGACGAAAGGATTGGGATGACTGATTCCCTGGAACTGCGCGAGCAGCTGGCGCGGAAGAACCGACAGCTGCAGGAGATCGCCGCCCGGCTCAAGACCGAGCTGTTCGGCATCGACGCCATCATCGACCGCGTCATCGATTCGATGCGCGCCTGGTACGTGCTGCCTGAGCTCGTCTCGCGCCCGGTCATCGTCTGCCTCTGGGGCCTGACCGGCACCGGCAAGACCCAGCTCGTGCGCCGCCTGGCGCAGCTGCTGGGCTTCTACGACCGCTTCGTCGAAGTACAGATGGACGGCTTCTCGAACGGCGCGGGTTGGCGCGGCGCGCAGAGCATCTCGGGCATGCTGACGCAGTCAGGCGTGCGCGAGGGCGAGCCGGGCATCCTCGTACTCGACGAGTTCCAGCGCTTTCGCACCATCGACAACAAACGCGGCGAGCTGCGCGTCGAGCGCTACCAGGACGTCTGGGCGCTGCTGTCCGATGGCCGCCTGCCGCCCGCGCTCTCGCTCCTGGGCGACATCGAATCGTCCATCGCCGAGGCGGCCTTCGACGCCGAACGCGCCGAGGCGAGCGACACCAAGCTGCGCTTCAAGCTGCGCAGCTGGGAAGCCCAGGAGTTGCAGCGCAACCTCAAGCTCGACGAGCCGCTGATGGAGATCATGGCCTGGGCGCCCGAGCAGATCCAGGAGCGCCTGCGCGCGTTCCGCGAGAACGGACAGCAGCGATGGGAGACCGACTACAGCCGCTTGCTCGTCTTCGTCTGCGGCAACCTCGACGAGGCTTACGAGGACCTGGCCACCAGCGTGGACGACTGCGACAGCGACGCCGACATCTTCCACGAGCTGACCGGGAAGTTGAGCGTCATCGACGTCAAGCAGGCGCTCAACAAGCGCTTCAAGCCGGAGCAGGTGGCTCGTCTCGGCAACGAGCATGTGATCTACCCCTCCCTCTCGCGCCACGCCTACGAGCAGCTGATCGAGCAGGGCTGCGAGCGCTACGCCCGCGAGACCGGGAGCCGTTGCGGCCTTCGCTTCGAACTGGATGCCAGCGTGCGCGAACAGATCTACGCCAACGGCGTTTTCCCCGCCCAGGGCACGCGGCCGCTGTTCTCCTCGCTGCATGCGATCCTCGGCGCCGGGCTGGCCAAGGCGGCGCTGTGGGCGCTCGAACGCGGTGCATCCTCCGGCGAAACCGTCGGCCTCACGGCCGATGGCCGCAGCCTGGTCGCGCATTGGCACGGCCAGGCGCAGGCCATCGCCGCGCCCTTCGAGATCAATCGGCTGCGCCAGCGCAACAACATTGACTTCCGCGCCCTGCTGTCCGTGCACGAGGCCGGCCACGGCTTGGTCCACGCGCTCCTCTTCGGCCGCGCACCGCAGGAAATCAAGATCCACGTGGCGAGCTTCGAAGGCGGCTACAACGCCTACACCTCGCGCAAGGTCTGGTCGCGCCGCAACCTTCTGGACTCCATCTGCACGAGCCTTGCCGGCCGTGCCGCGGAACTGCTCGTCTTCGGAACCGAGCTGAGCTCAGGCGGCGCCGAGAGCGATCTGCGCAAGGCCACCGAAACAGCTGCTCGCATGATCCGCCACCTCGGCCACGGCCCACGCATCGGCCGCAGCGACGTGTCCACCAACAGCGAGGAGAACCTCTGCACAGACGTGGAGGCCAGCAACGCGGCGATCGAGGCGCAGCTTCAGGCCGAGCACATGCGCGCCACGGGGTTGATCGAGACGCATCGCGATGCGCTGCTGGCCTTGGTGGACGAACTCATGGAACACGGGCAGGTCACGCCGGCCAGGTTCGCGGCGGTGGTGGGGTTGCCGCTTGGAAAGCCGGAGGACGCGTTGGATCCGTACGCGCAGCGCCTGACGGAGTTTCGGGTTGAGCGACCGGCGCGGCTAAGGGCGTAGCCCAAGGCGCATCCAGCAGGCGGAGGTCTGTCGAACGCGCATTTCTCGAGAACTACGGCAACGTCGCTACTCCGGGGACATCAACTGGTCAAACACCCCGTCCACCATCAGGCTGAACGGCATGCGTCCGACAGGGCCGTGAGCCGACGCAAGCTCTTGGAATTCAGGAGCCATCAGCCTTTCCGCAAAGCGCTTTCGGTGGTCCGGCGCGAGAAGCCATGCCCGGATGCGTGCCCGGAACTCGGGACGATCAGAAGCAAATGCGTTTCCGTACTCCCGATGCTCCCAGAAGTCCCAGTACGTTCCCTCTACAAATTGAGCGGTGGATGAGGGGGCATCGCAGTCCAGCCACAAGTCCAGCAGAGGCTCTATGGCAATTCCGCCGATGTTGAACATCAGCAGGACGCTGAAGGGATCATCAACCCCGCGGCAAGCACTGTCGCCTGCCGGGTCATCGCGCAAGACGCAGGCGAAGTACGCCAATGCGAAGCGGTTGAGAACGGCACGTTCATCCTCGCTCCAACAATCCTCCGGACAGCGGCCCAGCCGATCGAGAGAGAGCTCGATGGAGTGATGAATTTCCTCACCTTTGGCGAGGAGCTCGAGCATGCGTGGCAGCAGATGGCCAATCTCCTGAGCAGGCTGCACCTCACTCTTGGCAGAGCAGTTGTATTCATGGAAGTGATCGGCCGTAAGTCGCGTCAAAGGCCATGAGCGCAGTTGCTGCTCAATTTCCACAGATACGCAGCAGGCAAGGCAGACGTCGAGCGGAAACGGCGGTGCGGCGTGGTGCTCAAACGCGCGATAGGCCTCGGCGATAACCTCGCGCAGAGCCGATTGACTAGGATGTGGATTCACAAGGAATACCTCAAGCCAAAGCGAGACGAAGGCGAACGACTCCCCGGCAGAGATCTGGCCTGCCCGAGAGGCCGCGACTGTGAGGAGATCGAACTGTCCGAAGCAGCCATTCAATCCAGAGTCGCGAGAACTCCCATGGAAGTGAGGTGATAGTTGATATTGCGTTGAAGTCTTGCTTCAACGAGATCTCTGGCCGCCGTCCACGAGCGCCTCAGGGAGGCGGCTTCGAGTTGACTCGGAGTGACGAAGCAACGATGCATATCGCGATCCCATGCCTCCAGCTCGACTTGCAAGCGGCTTACGGGCTGGTCGTCCGATTGAACGCCAACCAACGTGTCGAGCAAAAATTCGAGCCGAGTCCAAGGTGGGAGATGAACTGAGACCCGAACAAGGCTGTTCAAGCTGGCCGGCCGGCGAGCCAGCAGGCCTCTCAACCACTCGAGTTGCGGTGGTGCATCCCCCCGCTTGATCTGCCTGACTGCAATCTCGCGCACGACCGCCGACTCATCCTCCAATATGCGTCGGATAAGGCGATCGCGGCCGAGGCCCGTGGTCGTCGACAACAGCCTGGAAAACGCCGCCCGGCGTACGATTGCTGCGGCGTCAATGCAGGCCTCCGCCACAACCGACTCCGCGTGGTCGGGGTCAAGTGCGCACATCACTTCGAACGCTACAGCGCGATGTTTGCCGCTGATGTCGGACACGAAACGTTGGCGGGCGCGTTCCAGGAGTCCTTCGCGTCCTGAAGAAGTCGACTTCAATGCCAGGGATCTGACGAACGCATTCGAATCCAGGCACAGGTCTTCCACCAAGGATGCAGCCATCTGCTCGCCGATGTTTATCACCTCACGCAGGCCGGCTGCTCGTACAGATGCAAATCTGGAGACGCAAGCCAATCCGGCGAGCTCCAGCCTTCGCTGGGATTCGACAACCGCGGAAATTTCTGCGACTGCAATCAAAGCAACGACGACATCCGGCGACTGAAGCGCGAGACGCAGCACCTCGATTCGACCATGCGCGTCGGTCGCCTCGATCTCCAGACGAAGGAGATAGCGCCTACCGTCTTGCGAGATCTCCGAGGCTTTGAGCTTGACCGCAGCCAGCACGCGAGGCTCGATGAGGAATCTGGCGATCAGCCCCAGAATCTGCGAATGATCGGCGCGCCCACCTCGCGTGAGAGCCGCAACTTGGCCGAGCGAGCTTGACCAGCTAGCGGCATGCTCTTCCACGACGAAGGCTTTCACCGCCCCCAGTGCAGCGCGTCGAACCTCCGGCACCCAGTCGTTGAGTCGCGCGAGCAAGGTGGGTAACGCCGGGCCGTAGTCGGATTGGGCCAAGGCATTGACCGCAGCCTCCCGAACGAAGCCGCTTCTGTCGCTTGCCGCGATGATCCACTCGTCCCAGGACGCAGGCGCCCTTTTCTCGTCGCTCCAGAGGAGCCTGGTCAACCAGTTCATCCCGTACCCCTCAACTTGCCTTCACACAGACGGACCAGCCGCCGGCGATGGCCTCCGTGACGAACCGTGCAGGAAGAAACCGCTCGATCACCGAGAAGTTGGTCGTTGCGTGATCCGTGAGCTCCGTGCACGTGTACGTCGCCTCGCCTCCCCGACGCCAGACAGCCAAGGCCAACGGCAGCGCCCATTGATCTGCCAGGTGCGGCCCCAGGGCAGCGGTGGACGCCTCGTAGGCACGAACCTCTTTCACAAGGGCATTCGCCACGTTGTCGGAGCTGAGGCCTTTCTCGCCGAACTGCGTGAAGAGCTCGCTGACGTTCTCGTAGGCCAGCGTCGCCATCAGCGCATTGCCGGGGCCTTCGTTCTGGCGAACGGGAGGCGTCCGAAGCTGCTCAGCCTCCCACCCAAGCGCGCGTCCGAGATGATCGAGCTCGCGCCGCGCCACGGCACCGGGCAGAGCCGGCGCCAGACACTCCGCGTAGGACTCGACCGGCGGACCGCGCTCGATCAGATCGAATGGCTGGAGCGTCTCCGATGCGGAATGAACGCTCACGTTGATCTCTCCACCGCCCGCGGGATAGAACCCCAGGCGTCGAAGGTCGAGGTTGGATTCCGCGCCGAGGCGACGCAGCAGGGGCGCATAGCACCGCTCAAGGAAGTGGAACGGCGGAGCCATCGGGTTGTGGGTGCCGCCGCCCAGCTTCAGGCGGCTCTGCCACTTCGCCAGCATCAGTGCCGGCCAGAGCGTCTGCAGCACCAGCGTGCAGCTGCCCGCCGTCCCGACGCTGAACTCGTAGTCGCCAGCCTTCACGGGGCCAGGCTCGAAGACGAGCGTGGTCGAGCCCGGCTCCGCGCCGCTCACGGTCGCCCCACTCACCTTCGCTGCAGCCTGGACGCAGGTCAGGTGTTGCCGCATCAGGCCCGGCTTCGAGCGTCGCGCGCGAATGCGGGCTAGCGTGAAGGCCTGGCCGGTACACATGGACAGGGACAGGGAGGTGCGCAGGATCTGTCCGCCGCCCTCGCCGACGGAACCATCAAGTTCGATCATGAGAATTCTCGTTCTTAGTCTTGATGCCGTGCCTCGAAATGAAGCACGGCTTGATTCAGGAAGGCATCGAGCTCACTGGCGTCGGCCTTCGGGTGGCTTGCGAAGGCATGCGCCTGGGCGACCGCCAGCTCGCGCTCGATGAAGTCATGGATACCCGTCCAGCGTGCGCTGGTTGCAGCTTCGCCCTGTCGCATCTTGACCTCCAGGAGCGCGTTGATCTCCTCGATTAGCGCCGCCTCGGAGACCGTCGCCTCGACCAGTTCGGCGAAGCGCATGGGCGGCACGCCTCGACCACTGCGGATCCAGCGTGCCGCCAGGAGCGGCCGCAGGACGTAGAGGTACTTCTTGTAGCGGACGACGTCGCCGTACAGGTGCTCGCGCAGGTTCTTCTTCGCCATCGAGACGTAGTGGTGGTAGCCGCGCACCGGCGAGAAACTTCGCTCGGCAAGCAGGCGCAGCCGATCGACCCACGGTTCTGCCTGCCTGTAGAGGATGGGCGAGCGCAGCCACTCGAGCAGCGTCGGATTGGAATCGCGCATCAGCTGCAAGGTCTTGCGCAGATCCCAGCCGCTGACGTCGAGCTCGTCGCTGATCGGTTGCTCGATGACGTCGCGGCCGGCCTCCACCGTCAGGTACCAGGAGAGCCGATTGACGTACACGAAGCGCACGTCGTAATCGCTGTCCGGCGAGGCGAAGCCCCAGCCGCGACTGCCGGATTCGCATGCGAACAGCACCACCACGTCGTGACGACGCTCCAGTTCTGTCAATGTCGTGAGCACGGTGGCCCGCATCGCATCGGACACCGGATGCGCGCTCAGGATGGTCTTCTCGTTCATTCCCTCTCTCCTTGTCCTTCAATCTGAGGGGAGAGGACATCCGCCCTCACCCCTTCACGCAAACAACCTGCTTCAACGTGTGCACCACTTCGACCAGGTCGCGCTGGGCGGCCATCACGGCGTCGATGTCCTTGTAGGCCATCGGAATCTCGTCGATCACGTCCTTGTCCTTGCGGCACTCGACGCCCTCCGTCGCCTTGATCTGGTCATCCACCGTGAACAGCTTCTTGGCCTTGGTGCGGCTCATCACCCGGCCTGCACCGTGGCTGCAGCTGTCGAAGCTCTCCGGGTTGCCGAGGCCGCGCACGATGTAGCTGCGCGCGCCCATGCTGCCCGGAATGATGCCCATCTGGCCCTTTGCCGCGCTCACGGCACCCTTGCGGGTGATGAACACGTCCTCGCCGAAGTGACGCTCCTGCTGCACGTAGTTGTGGTGGCAGTTCACGGCCTCGACGTGCGACTCGAACGGCTTGGTGATCACCTTGCGAACGGTCGCGATCAGGTTGGTCATCATCACTTCGCGGTTGCGTTGCGCAAACTTCTGCGCCCAGCTCACCGCACGCACGTAGTCGCCGAAGTACTGGGCGCCTTCCTCGAAGTACGCCAGGTCCTTGTCGGGCAGGTTGCGTTCGTGACGTTCCGCATCCTTCTTGGCGAGCTCGATGAAGTGCGTCCCGATGGCGTTGCCGACCCCACGCGAGCCCGAGTGCAGCATGAACCACACGGCGCCTTCCTCGTCGAGGCAGACCTCGATGAAGTGGTTGCCCGTGCCCAGCGTTCCCAGATGCTTGCGGTTGTTGGTGTTCTTCAGGCGCGGATGCAGTTCGCACAGCGCGTCGAACTCGTCGGCGAGCGTGGCCCAGATCTGGTCGACGGTCTCGGGCGGGTTCTCCCAGCTGCCCTGGTCGCGGCCGCGGCTGCGCGGGTTCGAGCCGTGGGGCACCGCGCGCTCGATCGCCGAACGCAGCGGACCGAGGTTGTCCGGAAGATCTTCCGCGCGCAGCGTGGTCTTGGCGGCCATCATGCCGCAGCCGATGTCGACACCGACCGCGGCCGGAATGATCGCCTTCAGCGTCGGGATCACCGAGCCCACGGTCGCACCGATGCCCAGATGGACGTCGGGCATCGCGGCGATGTGCTTGAACACCACGGGAAGGCGCGCGGCGTTCGCGAGCTGCTTGCGCGCTTCGTCCTCGACGGGGACGCCACGCGTCCACATCTTCACGGGCACGCCGCCGGCGACCTCTTCAATGTTGTAGTTCTGTTCCATGGCTCATTCTCTTCAACAAAGATGCGGTGACCAGGGTCGATGAAGTCTTTTTCTGCGCCACCCGTTTCCGGGCCGGGATTTGAACCCGGGCCTCGCGGCCGAGGCCGCGCGCGCTACCAGTAACTCCACCTGCATTCACCGCCAAAAGGAGATGCCTCGTTGCGACAAGGTTTTGGTGAAACATCGTGCTCTACCACTGAGCTACGGCTCCTCCCGAAGGACGGAACCGACAGGGTTCGAACCTGCGACCACGAGATTAAGAGTCTGTAGTTCCACCAGCATTCGCAACAAGACATCAAACAATGGGCGCGACAAGGGACGGCAAGACGTAGCCATTACCGGCTTCCCGGCCGGGGATTCGAACCCCAGGCATCCGATGTAGTCCTGCCTGCATTCGCGCTGAAATATTCAATTGCTCACTAGCCCCCGCGTGGCGACAAACGATCGGTGAGATGGATACAGGTCGATGTAATCCCACCAGCATTCGCCACGCGACAGCATTCGTTCAAAGGGGCGCCGCACACGACCAGATTCGAAAGAGCGGCCTGCCGCTTGCGCGGCTGCGGGCTTGCGGGCCCGCACGGCCAGGTGTGCTGTACTCCTGCGTGCATTCGCATGCGGCGCCTTCAACTTTCCTTCTACTGCGGGGCCAGCGAAATCTTGTCGATCTCGCCAACCCAATGATCGGCGCCGGCTTTGCCTTCGGCAAAGCTGGACACCATCGTGAACACCGCGTCGGAGAAGCCACCGACATTCAGGATGTCGGCACGCTCCGCCGCCTGCGTCGTCGCGCCCGGCTGGATGTCGATGCAGACCAGCCGCGCTTGCGGGTTGCGTGCCTTCAGCAGCTCCCACTCACGCACCGTCTGCGTCGCACCGCGCCGGTTCGCATCGACCCACGACTCGTTGTCCGAGACGAGGATCACCAGATCCACGGACGCACGTTCCTTGTTCAGCAATGCCAGCGGCGCGCTGCAGTTGGTGCCACCGCCACCGATCTTGGCCAGCGACTGCGCGTTGGTCATCACCGAGTCCCGAGCGTTCAGCGACAACGGCACCACAGCCTGCTCGAACGGCAACACGCGTGCCGCCGGGTTCTTGCGCAGGATCGAGGCGGCGACCAGGGCGGCCACATCGATGCAACGCACGCTCGACGTCGCCGAGCCGCGATGACCCGTCACGGCCGAGCTCATCGAGCCCGACACATCGGGGCACACCACGACGCGGCCTTCGAAGCGCGGCACATTGCCGATCGCCAGTTCCATGGCGTCCTGCAAGGCATCGCGAACGGCTGCCGGTACGGCGTCGCCCGTCGCCTTGAAGGCCGACATCAGCTGGTACGGCATGACCCGCGCCTTCGCCACAGACAGTGGGTCACGCAGCTTCGCCGCGATCACCTCGGTCATGCCCGGCAGTTCGAACACGCCGTGACGCGCGAACGTGTTCAGGTTCTGGCGCACCATCTGCCACGAACCCGTGCGAGCGATCTGGGCCCATTGGGTCGCGGTCAGTTCGAGTGCGGTCAGCATCTGGAACGGAACGTCAGGCACCTCGGCCGCCACGCCCTGGGCGCTCTCGCGCTTGAAGCGTTCGAAGGCCTGGGTGATCGGCGGCAGCGCCGCTTCATCGACCGGCTTGCCGATCAGCCAGGCGAACCATGCGGCGCGCCAGGCCTCGTCGGGCTTCGGGTGAACCATCTTGACCACATCGGCCAGCGACGGCGTGTTGCCGACCGACGCGTTCAGCAGTTGCTTCTCGCTCGCGGTCAGCAGCCATTGCTGCACCAGCTTCTTGGGACGCGAGCCGAGGGACTTGCGGCCCACGGCACCGCTGCGCACGATCTGCACGAAGTTGCGCAGCATCTTGCCGTTGTCGATCACTCGGCCGAACACCTGGCCCAGGAGGGCCACGTCGCGTGCCGCCAGCGTTGCCGCCAGCAGCGCCGGCATGTCCTTCATGAAGCCCGCTTCGCGGGCGTACAGCGCGGTCTTGACGACGAAGGCAGCGTCGAGCTCCTTGGCCAGCGCCAGTACGGCGTCGAGTTGTGCTTCGGCGTTCGCATAGAAGGTCTGGCCCAGGCAACCCGTCGCGGCCAGTTGCGCGAGCCGGTGGCGCGGCGTGAACGCGTAAGCCGGCGCCTGTTCGGCGTTGACCGTGTTCGCGTTGGGCAGCAGCGCGCCCTTGAGCGTTTGAAAGAGTTGGGTGTTGACCATGAGCGTTCTCCTCGTTGCATTCAACTTGTTGTTGTCCTCTCTATTGCAACGGCTGTGCCAGGGTTCATCGAAGTTGGTCTGAGATGACGTAAGTCGTTGATCCATATGATGAAAACCGGAGAGTTGAACTGCAGTCAGATCCAGTAGGATGTGGCGAGATCTGGAAACACTTAGAATCCAAGCTAGTTACATATATATGAAGCTATGACTAAGAAGACCGTCGTCGTCGGCTTCCTCGGCACGCAGCTGGACTCGGGCCAAGGCGCAGGGCGCTGGGAGAAGTGGCGGCCGACGCTGTCGCTGGTTCAACACGAGGACACGGTGATCGACCGGCTGGAGCTGCTCTACACGCCGCGGCACGTGGGCCTGGCGCTGCAACTGCAGAAGGACATCGCGACGGCGTCGCCCGAGACCGTCGTCAACCTCGTGGCGATGGACATCGCCGATCCCTGGGACTTCGGCGAGATGTACGCCGCGCTCTACGACTGGGCGCGCAGCTACCGCTTCGACCCGGCGCACGAGCAGTACTGGGCGCACATCACCACCGGCACGCACGTGGCGCAGATCTGCATGTTCCTGATGGTGGAGTCGCGCTTCATTCCCGGCGTGCTGTTGCAGACGGCGCCGCCGAAGAAGCAGACGCGGGGTGATGCAGGCAACTTCACGCTGATCGACCTGGATCTGTCGCGCTATGACGTCCTGGCGCGTCGCTTCGAACAGGCCCAGACCGAGGCCCTCGATTTCCTCAAGAGCGGGATCGCGACGCGCAACAAGCAGTTCAACGCCCTGATCGAGGAGATCGAGCGGGTGGCCGTGCGCTCGCGCGCGCCAATCTTGCTGACCGGCCCGACCGGCGCCGGCAAGTCTCATCTGGCGCGTCGCATGTTCGAGCTGAAGAAGTCGCGCCACCAGGTCAAGGGCGACTTCGTCGAGGTGAACTGCGCCACGCTGCACGGCGACGGCGCGGCATCGACGCTGTTCGGCCACAAGAAGGGTGCGTTCACCGGTGCGATGACAGAACGGGCTGGGTTGCTGCGCACGGCGCACGAGGGCGTGTTGTTCCTGGACGAGATCGGCGAACTCGGTCTCGACGAGCAGGCCATGCTGCTCAAGGCAGTCGAAGAGAAGCGCTTTCTTCCGGTCGGCAGCGATCGCGAGGCGGCCAGCGATTTTCAGTTGATCGCCGGGACAAATCGCGACCTGCGGGTCGATGTCGCCGAGGGCAGGTTTCGGGACGACCTGTTCGCGCGGATCAACCTCTGGTCGTACATGTTGCCCGGCTTGGCGCAGCGGCCCGAGGACCTGGAGCCCAACGTCGATCACCTTCTGGCACGCGCAGTCGCCGAGTCGGGGCGGGCGGTACGCTTCAACGTCGAGGCGAAGACGCGGTACCTGAAGTTCGCTCAATCGGGCGACGCCCTGTGGAGCGGCAACTTTCGCGATCTGTCGGCGAGCGTCACCCGTCTCGCGACCCTGGCCGATGGCGGCCGTATTTCGACGTCCCTTGTCGACGCCGAGATCCTGCGCCTGAGATGGCTCTGGCAGCGCCGACCGTCGACAGACGAGGCACAGGGCGTCGACCTGACGATTTTGCTGGGTCAGGAGGCGCTCGAGGAGATCGATCTGTTCGACCGGCTGCAACTCGAATCGGTGGTTCGCGTCTGTCGGGATTCACGCACGTTGTCGGAAGCAGGGCGACGCCTGTTCGACCGCTCGCGGGAGCAACGGAGTGTCGTCAACGACGCCGATCGCCTGCGCAAGTACTTGATCAAGTTCGGATTGAGCTGGGAGTCCCTCCGGGACTGACGCGCCGGGCTCCGCGCGAAGAAGGCGCGCACCATGAAAAATGGGCGGCCCGCAGGCCGCCCATCGAGGGGAGTCAACCACTAGTTCAGTCGCGACGCCTTCGGCAGCCGCGCCGCGAGCCAGTCATGCACGTCCGCGCGGATGTTGCGGCCGGCAAGCAGGAAGTCCTCGAACCGGCTCGGCACGTAGGGCAGGTACATCAGCGGCATGCGGGCTTCCTCGGGCGTTCGATCGGCCTTGCGACCGTTGCACCACGCGCATGCCGTGACCAGGTTCATCCAGCTCCAGGCGCCTCCCCGGCTTTCCGGCACGATGTGCTCGCACTGCAGGTCGCGCTCATGAAAAGCCTGGCCGCAATAGGCGCAGGTCATCCGGTCACGACGCAGCAGCTTGATCTTGCTGATCGAGGGCGTGACATCGAACAGGTTCACGCGCGATGCACCGCTCAGCGCGATGATCGGGTGGATGTCCATCACCGACTGGCGGCCGATGACGGCGTTCCAGCCGCCGCGCAAGGTGCGCAGTGGACCCACGCCTTCCTCCCACGCCACCGAGCCGGTAGCGTAGTGAGAGGCCGCCTGCTCGATCGAGATCCACGCCTGGGGCGTGCCCTGGATATCGAGCTGGAGCACATGATGGTGATGTTCTGCCTGCATGGATGCCCTCCTTTCGCGGGCCTTGTGAGTTGCACAGTTTGTGGCGCGTCCGGGTGGACTCGAACCACCGGCCCCGACCTTCGGAGAGTCGTGCTCTTGCCACTGAGCTACGGACGCGGAAATTGGATCGATGGCAGGGGCGGCAGGATTCGAACCTGCGTACGCCGGGTCAAAGCCGGCTGTCTGAGGCCACTCGACTACGCCCCGTTTGATTCTGGTGATGGACTGGTCCCCTCGGTCCGAGTCGAACGGACACGCCGTGTGGCCCCGGCTTCTGAGGCCGGTGCGTCTGCCTATTCCGCCACGAGGGGATTGATCTGGATGGATGCGCTTGGGGGTGACCGGCCGGAGTCGAACCGGCACCTGCGGATTCACATTCCGCAGCTCTGCCATTGAGCTACGGCCACACCCAAGCGCACGCATTTCTTGCTGGTCTCGGTGGCAGGTCTCGAACCTGCGACCTGATGCTCCCGAAGCATCCGCGCTGCCAACTGCGCTCCACCGAGATGAACACTGGCTCCCCGACGTGGCTTCGAACCACGGACCTCCTGGTTAGCAGCCAGGCGCTCTGCCATCTGCGCTATCGGGGAAGAACTGGACTCGACGGTCAGATTCGAACTGACGCGGGCTTGCGCCCTCTGGGTTGCAACCAGACGCCTTCGGCCGCTTGGCTACGTCGAGATGAAAATGGCGTCTCGTGCACGACTCGAACGTGCGACCTCCGGCTTCGTAGGCCGGCGCTCTGATCCAACTGAGCTAACGAGACTCGTGTCTGGCGCCTCGTGCGGGATTCGAACCCGCGGCTTCCGACTAGACAGGCCGGCACTCTGACCACTGAGTTAACGAGACGAATGGAAAGACGCATGAAGGTTCCGGTGACGGGTTCCGGTGCCGCCCAATCGTTGCGGCCGGTTTGCAGTCCTCGCGGTGCGTCAGCGCGCGGGGACTTCTGTTGATGGCGTCGTGTGTGGGATTCGAACCCGCGTTGCCGAGATGAAAGGCCGGCGTCCTAGGCCTGCTGGACGAACAGGACGTTGTTGCTGATGTCTCCACTTCGGCTGTGTCCATGCGCGAGTCATCCCGTCGGATGCGGTGTCTCGCTGCACGTGAGCCGGGTCCGGCACGCGCACATCCCGACACCGCGCACACCTTGAGGTTTGCGGCGACGGAGTGCATGGGCACACCCGAAGTGGAGAGGCAAGGCGATACGTTCCGGCCAGCGCCGGAGCGCGCCTTGCAGCCAGTTTTGAAAGAGCGATGGCCGCCGTTGCAAGCGGGGTACGCCAGGGGCGAGCCTCATCACGGCCAGGAGCCGTGAGCCAGAAAAGGCTGATGGAGAAAGCGAAAGGGCCCGGATCCTTGCGGAATCCGGGCCCCTGAAATCAGAGCTTGGAGGGTGCGCGCTTACGCGCCTCCCTCTCCCGGATGCATCTGGCCCTCCTCGTGGCGATCCCCCTGGGGTCGCTTCGAGGCAAGCAGATGCTGGGCATGCGGATCACGGCAATCGACCCCGACCGGGGACATCGCGGCAACGCGCACGAGGGCACACAGTCCCGAGGCGGGTAGTGCGTTGTAGGTGGCTTGCCGGCTGTTCACGATGCGTCCTTGAGGTCTTGTGGGGAGTCAGAATTGAAGCTCTTTCGAGCGACAGGACGAATAGTAAATAGTCTTTACTGCGCGGTCAAGCCCCTGCGACAATCGAACTTCGAAAGTTGCAGTCAGAACACAACACGTGACCAACATCACCGTCAATCGCCGACGCAGCGTCCTGGCGTTGTTCCAAGCCTATGCGGAGGACGCCATTGCAAAAGGAGCCCCGCCCAAGGGGCTGGAGCAGGCCTTTGCTTCGCGTCTCGAAATCTCACCGAGCATGTGGAGCCAGATCAAATCGTCCAGGCCCATCGGCGACAAGCTGGCTCGCCAGATCGAACAGCACGCCGACAAGTCCGCGGGGTGGCTCGATGAGGAGCGCCAAGCAGAGGGGCTGAGTTCGGCGGAGCAGCAGTTTCTGGCGCTGGCTCTGAAGGCGTGGCGGGCGACGAACAGCGAAGGTCGGAAGGTGCTGACGAGTCAGATGAAGGAGTTGGCAAGCGCCGGATCGAGCGGCTCTTAGCGGAGACCTGGATTCGTCTCGACCGCCTTGCGTGGGGTCCATCGGCAAGCTGTCTTGCGGTCTCGGAACGGCTTCCGACCCGTCGCCCGCCCAGCAAGTAGTCGCGCTCGGTGCATGTCAGCTTCGTCGCAGAGGCCTGTCGCCCGACGATCGATAGAACCATTCAGCGTCCAACCTAGCTTGGCGCATTTTCGCCCAACGATCCAAACCTCCAGTCTGCTGTTCGACAGGACGAGCGTGACCTTACAGGCGACGACGTTGGCTCATCCGATGTCGCCTTTGGGTCACAGAACGAGCCGGTCTCGAGAAGAGGCCGATCGACGGCTTCCGCTGGATTGCAGACATCGGCTAGGCTGAGAGGGTGACTGTCAAGACCCGCGTGGATCCAGGTTCGCCGTGCCGGTCGCCACCTGTCCACCAGTTTGTCCGCCGGACGCTGCAAGATCGAGTTCGCAAGCAAGATCCGCCCTAGCTTCTTCGTCCATCGGGCCCCACGGTCGCTGGAATCCGGGCAACATTCGCGAAACGGCATAGACGCGACGGTGAGCCCATTGCCAGCGATACAACCAGCGCGCGCGCGTCTCGCGGTCATGCTTCCAAGTGTCATACCGTTCGATCTTGGAGCACAGGGGATCGAATTCTTCCCAAACGAAGTTGGCAGAGTTCTGGTGCCGGTATTCCCTCGATGCCCGGTCGTAGAGCTCAATCCAATGGCCAAAGAACGTATACACGGCTTCGGGATCGATCGCGCCGCGGCGAAGCAAGAAGGCGACCGTTTCGAAGTAGTCAAGCACCTGGCTAATTGCTGTGTGCTCCTTGGTCTGCCCCTGCAGCAGGGCGCCCGCAGCTGCTGCACGTCTTGCATGCATCGCGGGGCTGTCGAAACGGTCCTCAAGCTTCAACATGAGGTCGATACCCATCTTGAACTGCTCTCGCTTCTTCACCAGCCAGTACGACGTGATCGCGACGATCACAGCCAATAGTGCAATGACGGTCTGCGGGTTGCTCACGAGCGTATTGAGCCACTGCGACATAGGCACTCCTCTCCGATAGAGCTAAGGAGTATCCGCCAATGTCGTGCTACCTCGCCGCGCCGCTGTCTCATGCGGTCAGCCTGCCGCATGTCGCCGCACAACTGCGACCGGGTTGCGTGGCTAGGAGTCATCCTGATTCAGAAGATCAATGATGCCGCCACCTTGCCTGCGTACATAGACATGAAAGCCCAGTCGCTCGGCGAGCGGTCCCATATCTTCTTGAATCCGTTCTACGGCGTAGCGCAGGCGACGTTGCGTCGTATTAAGAGCAGCGCTTTTTCGAGGGGGTCGGGGGAAGAGGAAATGCCGAAAGAAACTCAAATCCAAGACGCCAGAATCGATCCAGTCGGTGTCCGAATCGTAGCCTGCAAGCCACTCGACACGCTTGCATTTCGGTAAGATGAATTTCGCCGTTTCAAGGTGCATGAAACTGCACGAGCCGAAGTAGACACCGCGTTTCGTTGTACCTTTTGTTAGATTTAGAGCGTTCTTGACGACCGTGCGTTCGATGCTCTCATCGTGGAAGCCATGAATGCCGGTCTTGCTGCCGTGCGCGCCGATGTAGATGGACGGCGCGCGACCCGTCTGGAATGCATAGCGAATTGCCGCTCGAAAAGCAGCCTCGTTCGTGAACTGCTCATAGTGGTATGAGGAACTCGGCTCAGAAGTCCACACACTGAACAGTGGCGTAAACAGATCTCGAACTGACACGTGTTTCTTCGGAAACCATTTTCCTTCGAGCATCGCAAGTACGGGTTTCAATTTGGGTCTCCCGATCAAGTCGCCAATGGGTCTGTTGCTCCGCAGCAAGCATTGTCGAGTATTCGACAGCTGGCGCACCCTGTGAGCCTGCCGTTTGCCACCTGCCGCTATGGCCAGCGCGTCCAACCCCTTGTTGGCACTGGCGGCACATGACCTCGGTCGACCCGCGGACGAGCATCGCGAGCTGCGGCCGCGCGCGCGTGCCCATCTGAACGACGCGAGAAATTCGGGGTGCGATTGGTGCGAGCGGGAGCCTGGCATCAATGACGACGGAGGTCGTCACACCGGCGGACAAGCTGGCGGAAAGATGAGATGAGCCGCTGCAAGCGAGCATCCATGCGGGCCTGGACAGTCCCCCTCTCAGCCCGACGAGGTCTGCAATGCAGCGGGAGCCGAAGTGCGGCCACCGGCAGCGTTCGTCCGCCTCCGGCATCCGGAGCCGAGAGCGGTGTTGAGAGAGAAATGGCTAGCTCACCGCACAACGGCGGCGAGACAGCCGCCATCGCGCGAAGCGCGCAGTTTGATCCACCACCGCCGTTACTGCTCGCGATTCGCTGCCACGAGCGGTCTCAGCTGGCGCGCGCCGACATAGCGGACATGTCGTGCAACGCATCCGCGAGGCGCGTGATCTCCGAGGCCATGAAGACGCGTTCACGCCATGCGATCGGAATCGCCTCAACGCCATAGAAGGCGCCCGCGATCTGACCGACGATCGCCGCTGTCGTGTCGGCATCGTCGCCCAGGTTGGCCGCAGAAAGGACGGCATCCTCGAAACTCTCGGTGCCCTCGAAACACCACATGGCGGCTTCGAGCGACTCGACACAGTACCCCGATCCCTTGATCTGAGAGCGCGACTTGTTCCGGTACGTGCCGGCGACGATGGCTCGGATGCCATCGGTCGCGGCCTCGGGCTCCGTAGCCGGGAGAAGATCGGTCTTGGGTGCCCCCAGCAGCGCGCGAAGCAGCACGCTCGCAAGAACCTCACAACAGTCGATCGCCTCGGGCGCCGCGTGGGTGGTCGCGGAACTCAATCGTGCATGCCGCTCGACGGAGTCGCTGTCCGGGGCAAAGGCCAGCACCACGGGTGCCAAGCGCATCAACGAGCCGTTCCCCGCGGTGGATGGGTGCGGGCCGCCGGCCATTGGCTCCCCGGTCACCTGGTATCGCTGCAGCGCGCGACAGACTGTCGTGCCGATGTCGAAGCATTCATGGGTCGAGCTCAGGTACCCCCACTGCCACCAGTTCACGTAGCGATTCATCTGGTCACGGGCGTCGAAGCCGTGATGCTGCACCAGGCTCGTCGCAAGGCACAGCGCCATCGAAGTGTCGTCGGTCCAGGCGCCGACCGGCAGTTCGAACGGGCCGCCGCCGACCATGTCGGTGACCTCCGGGAAGCTGCCGCGCGCCGAGAATTCGACGGTGGTTCCCACGGCGTCTCCACAGGCCAATCCGAGCAGGCAGCCGCGGTAGCGATCCAGAGTAGCGATGGTCATACGATGCTCCGCGCTTCAGCCGGCGCCGCGCGGGCTGAACGTCCGCGGAAAGTACACCGGCTGAGAGCGATCCTTCAGCCGATAGGCCATGGGCGGCCGGCGCGACGCGGCTTCGACGATGCCTGCTTCCTCGAGAAAGTCCGCCGACATCATCCGGGTGCGGAACCCGCTCTTGTCGACCGGGCGGCCCAGCACGACTTCATAGGTGTGCTGCAGTTGCGGGAGTGTGAAGGGCTCTGGCAGCAGGAATGCGGGCAGCGATGTGTACTCCACCTTGCTGCGCAGGCGCTCCACTGCTGCGTGCAGGATGTCGGCATGATCAAAGGCCAGCCTGGGCCCCTTTCCGAGAAGGTCGACTTCAAACCAGGCGACGTTAGCCGCGTTCGCGCCCTTCGTCAGAACGACGCCCTCCGACGGAATCAGCGCGAAGTAGGCATGCGTGGCGGACCAGCCGCGTGGGTCGCGCGTCGCGCTCCCCCAACTGCCAAGCTGTTCCAGGTACGGGCTGGCCACGCCCGTCTTCTCGTGCAGCTTGCGACGGGCGCAGGCGAGCAAGTCCGGGTCGAGGTCGATGTTCACGAATCCGCCGGGCAAGGCCCAGGCCGCTGGATACGGATCCTCGGGCTCGAAAGGACGCTGCACGAGCAGTACCTGCAACGCGTCGTTCAAGACTGTGAAGATCACGACATCGACCGTGGTGTACGGCCGAGGGAAATCGTTGCCTGTTGCTGTCGCAGGAGGCCGCGCCGACTTGGCCTTCGCCGCCTTGGTGCGAGTCGCGACTTCAGTGGCCTGCTTGACAATCGGAACCATGGGTTGTACTGTACACCCTAATAAGACGTACAACACAACTATTTAATTCTTCCAGCCATGACTGCATCCGACAGCCGCTCCGTCGCACAGCTCGTCCGCGCCCTTGATGAGGGTCAGACAGCCCGCTTCCTGTTCTTTTGGGGCCATCGTCCCGCGAAGGACGGACGCATCACCAAGTCCTGCTTCAGCCAGTGGTACGAGGCGCCCTTTCAAGTGGCTGAAGTCACCTATCCGAGCGCCGAGCACTACATGATGGCGGCCAAGGCTGCGCTGTTCGGCGATGATCAAAGCCGTGAACGCATCCTGGCTGCGACGACGCCAGGGGCAGCGAAGGCACTTGGCAGGAAGGTCGTCGGCTTCGAGGAAGAGGTCTGGGCGCAAGAGCGCATGCGCATCGTCGTCGACGCCAACCTGGGCAAGTTCGGACAGGACGCGCACCTGTCGGATTTCCTCCTGAACACCGGCGATCAGGTGTTGGTCGAAGCGAGCCCCGTCGATCGCGTCTGGGGTATCGGGCTGGCGGCGGATGATCCTGACGCGAACCATCCCGCACGCTGGCGCGGCTTGAACCTGCTCGGGTTCGCGTTGATGGAAGTCCGTGACGTGCTGGCGCGTCGCCAACGAATTGCCCCAACAAAGTAAGCCATGAAGACGAACGCAGAGCTGGTCTTGGTCAGCAAGTTCATGAGCCTTGTGCTTCGGCACCAGCCGCAGAAGATCGGGCTCGAGCTCGACGCCGCCGGCTGGGCCAACGTCGACGAGTTGCTGCGCCTGAGCGCGACGGCCGGCCGCGCCTTCACGCACGACGACCTCGTCGATGTCGTCACCACCAGCGACAAGCAGCGCTTCGCGCTCAGCGATGACGGCCTGCGCATCCGCGCCAACCAGGGGCACTCCATCGAGGTGGAACTCGAGCTGCCTGCGCTCGCGCCGCCGGACGGGTTGTTCCACGGCACGGCCAGGCGCTTCCTCGACGCCATCCTGCATGAGGGCCTGTCGCGGCGCGCCCGGCATCACGTGCACCTGACGGCGAACCGCGACACGGCCATCGCCGTAGGCCGTCGTTACGGCACCCCTGTGCTGCTGCGCATCGATGCCCGGCGCATGCATGAGGACGGCTACCTCTTCCGATGCTCCGCCAACGGCGTGTGGCTGGCCGACGAGGTTCCGGCAACCTACCTCGAAGTCGCGTCATGAGCATTCCCGTCGAGTCCTACGCGGGCCAGAGCCGCCGATGGCCTGCCGAGGGAGAGCACATCCTCGCCCAGTTCGACGACGAGAGCATCGTCGTCTACCAGGCCTACCGCCCCTCGATCGGCAGCTACGCCATCGAGCACGGGCGCCTGGGCGGCCCGGATTTCAGCTTCCAGCGCATGAGCTGGGTGAAGCCCAACTTCCTGTGGATGATGTATCGCTCAGGCTGGGGCACGAAGGATGGTCAGGAGGTGACGCTGGGCCTGCGCATCCGCCGCGCCTTCTTCGACCGGTTGCTGGCGGAGGCGGTGCCGTCCTCGTTCGAGGTGTCGGGCATGCGGGATCGCGATGCCTGGACTGCAGCGGTGCAGTCCTCCGACGTCCGCCTGCAGTGGGACCCGGATCATGCGCCCGACGGCGCGCGGCTCGCGCGTCGCGCCGTGCAACTCGGCTTGCGCGGGGCGGCTCTGGCGGAACTCGCGGAGGCGGCGTTGCTCGAGGTCATCGACATGACGGGATTCGTCGCGGAGCAGCGCGCACAGCTCGCCGGAGACTGGTCCAGCCTGATGACGCCCGTCGAACGGGTCTATCCCGACGTCGCCCGGGTCTCGCGCGAGCCGCCGCAGCTCTCGAACGAAGCCGGGGTTGAGCCCGCTCGTAGAACGGTGACGCTGTACCGCCCCACCGGGCCGAAGGAACTCGCGCTCGTCGCGCAGAGCGGCTACCGGCGCTGGCCACCAAGACTGCCGGAGCAACCGATCTTCTATCCGGTCACCAACGAGACGTACGCGGTGGAAATCGCGCGCGACTGGAACGTGCCCCAGAGCGGCTCGGGGTTCGTCACGCGATTCGAAGTGCTGGAGAGCTTCATGCGGCGGTATGACACCCACATCGTAGGCGGCTCGCGACACGAGGAATGGTGGATTCCGGCGGACGACCTCGAGGCGCTCAATGCGAACATCGTGGGGCAGATCGAGGTCATCCGCTCGTTCACGTCCTGATCGCCCAACTGCACGAACATCAGCGGCCCCTTTCGAGAGATCGCTCCGCCATGCCCACCACTCTCCGAGCCCTTCGCGCCGACATCACTACGCTGGCGGTCGACGCGATCGTCAACGCCGCCAACTCCTCGCTGCTGGGCGGAGGCGGCGTCGACGGCGCCATCCACCGTGCGGCCGGGCCGGAGCTGCTCCACGCCTGCAGGCTGCTGGGCGGCTGTAAGACCGGCCAGGCCAAGGTGACCGCGGGCTATCGACTCCCTGCGCGTGTCATCGTTCACACAGTCGGCCCGGTCTGGCGGGGTGGCGCTCATGGCGAGGCGGAGTTGCTGGCAGACTGCTACCGGCATTCGCTGGAAGCGGCGGTGTCGAAGGATGCACGCACGCTGGCCTTCCCGTGCATCAGCACCGGCGTCTACGGCTTCCCGGTGCAGCAGGCCGCCGAGATCGCCGTGCGCACGGTGTCGGCCTTCGCGTCGAGCACGAAGGTGATCGAAGAGGTGATCTTCTGCTGCTTCTCCGACGAGGATCTGGCGCTCTACACCCGGCAACTGGCCGCTCTCGGGCGTGATGTCACCGGCCATTGAATCGAATCGACGGCGCTTCAAGCGCACTCCTCCACGTCATGTCCACGACCGCCCGCCCCGTCCAAGCCGAGGTATCCATTCGCCGTGCGCAGTCAGCACCGGACGGCCTCGTCCCGATGTTCCATGTGACGCTGCTGTCCAACCTGGCGCGCGCCTACGACAAGTACCAGGGCGCGTATTGCAAGTCCGCAATTCCCGAAAGCCGCTATCCCGATGCATTCCATGTGCTGAGGCAGTCCGAGCTGGGCATCGGCGTCGACAAGGCCCGCGGCCTGCTCGCCAGGCTAGCTATCCCTGGCGATTGCCTTCTCGTGCTGCGAGCCGAGCTGCCGCACGAGTCGCTGCAGCCGAACCTGCGCAACGGGATCGGACTGGTCTGGCCCTCGCCCGACCTGCCGCTCGCCGGGCTGCACGACGTTGCGCCCGATGGGGCCCTCGGGACAGCCCTGCGGCTCGAGGACGCGATGGCCCGCTCGCTGGCGCTGCACGCCGACGCATTCCTGCCCTGGGACGCGATCCGCCCGCGATCGATCTCCTTCCTGCCGATCGCTCGCGGCTGCCAGGCCGCATGCCCGTTCTGCTTCTCGGAGGCCTCGGCCTCGGCCGAACAGCCACAGGCGCGCATCGATTGGGCCAATGTCGACCGCTGGCTGCAGCGCGCGCAAGCGCATGGCGCCGAGCGCGCCGTCATCACTGGAGGCGGCGAGCCGACCCTGATGAAGCGCGCTGACCTGCTGCAGCTCGCACGGGCTTGCCGCGCGCGGTTCGACAAGGTCGTGCTGATCACCAATGGTCTGGCGCTGGCGGCGCAGGGCGAGGAGGAGGAGGCACTGCGGCTGGAGGAGCTGCACACAGCCGGCGTGGGAGTACTGGCCGTGTCGCGTCACCACGTCGATGACGCCGCGAACGCCGCATTGATGAAGATCGACACGCGCACGCCCGCGCTGCTGCGTGCACGGCGCCCCCGGGACTTGCGCCTGCGCCTAGTGTGCGTGCTGCAGCGGGGCGGCGTCGATTCGGAAGCAGCCATTGACGACTACGTGAGGTGGGCCGCCCAGAGTGGCGCCGACGAGGTGTGCTTCAAGGAGCTGTACGTGTCCACGAGCGAGGAATCGGTGTGGTACGCCCACGGTGCAAACGAGTGGAGCGCACGCCACCAGGTGCCGCTGTCGCTCGTGCATCGCTGGGCCGGCGCAGCGGGTCTGCAGGAGACTGCGCGCCTGCCCTGGGGAGCGCCGATCTACGGAGGATCGATCGGGGGCCGCGAGATGCGCGTTGCCGCCTACACGGAGCCCAGCCTGTTCTGGGAACGCCGCAACGGCACGGCACGAAGCTGGAACGTGATGGCGGACGGGCGCTGCCTCGCTTCGCTCGAGGACCGGGCGAGCCTGGTTGGTGACGACCAACTGGAGCTGCAGCCATGAGTGGCCGCACCCTCGACACAGCGATGGACTTCGCCGCCTTCATCGAATGGAGTCACTCACTGCGGGCGACACGCAACGATCTGGTCGACGTTGCCGAGACTCGCATCGCCCACGCGCTGGCAGATGTGCGGCCCGAGGTCTCCGTGCCCGAGGCGTTTGCGCGAGTGCATCGCTGCCACCTGGCGCCAGTGTGGTGTGCGTTGAGGGATCTGCCGCCCGAAGCGGCGCGGGCGGCATTCGCCTGCGACGGCGTCCGCCACGGCCTCGACGTGCTGCTGCGCGCATTCGCGCACGCCGGGCGGCGCGTCGCGATGCCGCGCGACATCTACCCCGTCTACTGGCGGATCGCCGCGACCGCGGGTGTCGCCACCAGCGCGCTGGACACGTTCCCCGCGTTCGACCTTCCCGAGCTCTTGGCGCAGGCGACGTCGGACGGCGCGTCGGTGGTGCTACTGCCCGCGCCACTCAAGCTGCATGGCCGCTCGTGGACGGCGTCCGAGGCTGACGTCGCAGCCCGCTGGCTCGAGCAGGACGGCGAGCGTCGAATACTGCTGGATGGCGTCTACGCCTTCGGCCAGCCGCTGGACGCACCGATCCTTCGACTCATAGCCACCGATCAGGTCTTCTACCTCGACTCACTCTCGAAGGGCTGGTTGCACGAGCTGGTCTTCGGGATGGTGCTTGTACCGGAGCGTGATCGCGAATCGCTGCAGGACCTCTTCCGCGCGCTGCAACCCACCCAGCGGCAGCTGTTCCTGGCGCGCGAGCTGATGACGCGCTTCCGCGACTTCCCGGCGCGACTGGCCAGCGAGCTCGCCCGGCGGCGCGGCGTGCTGGCGCGGCGCCTGGCCGAGGCGGGCGTGGCGTCGCGACCCGTGGCCCAGGGGTATCTGGTCGTGATCGAAGCCGACGCAACGGCATTGCTGGCGGACCATGGCGTGCTCGCGCTGCCCGCTTCGGTCTTCGGCAGCCCACGCCAGGACTTCTCGATTGTCAGCGCGCTGACGACTGCGATGCCGTGACACCATGACCCTGCTCGCCGACGATCCGCAGCTGTGGGACATCGTGTTCCGCGAACCCCCTGCCCGCGCACGCTTCATCGAGGAACTCACGCGCAGGGCGGGCGGGCGCCTACTCGACGTCGGCTGCGCCACGGGCTCGTTCTGCCGATTGATGCGTCAGCGCGGCATCGACGTAGAGGGCGTCGACATCAATCCGGGCTTCGTCGAAGCCGCACGCGCGAAGGATCCGGGCGGACGCTTCCACGTGGGTGACATGCGCTCGTTCGCGCTCGGCGAGACCTTTGATGTCGTCGCCTGCCTCGGTACAACCTTCTGCTACAACCTCACGAATCGCGAGATCGCCGCGACGCTCGCTCGCCTGCGCGAGCACGTCAGGCCAGGAGGCCTGGTGCTGCTCGACGTCCTCAATGCGATCGCGTTCATGGGCCCGCGGCCGTTTCAGGCCGTCACGCGCCACGCATTTGCGCGCGGCGGCGTCGCGGCCACCGCGACGATTCGCCATCGCCTCGATCTGGCCGCGCAGACGATGAGCGAGCAGGTCAGCTGGCAGCGACGTGGGCAGCCGGCGCGACGCGATCCTGTGGAATCGCTGCGGCTATTGTTCCCGCAAGAGCTCGCGTTCCACCTCGAATCGTCCGGCTTCGAAGACGTTCGCCTGCGCGGCAGCTTCGGCGTCGATCCGCACCTGAGCCTCAATGGCCGGCGTCTGGTCGCGATCGCGCGACGTCCCGCTGGAGATGCGTAGCGCATGAATCTCAGCCAGAGATTGATTGGCTGTCCGATGACCTCTTAGGCGAAGTCGCCGTCGGCATGCGACTCGCGCCGGTGACATACAGTAGTCCATCGAGGCCCCTCGCAAGCGTGCTTCGCGCTTGCGCGTATCGATAGGTCATGAGCTGCGCGTCCTCTGACTCCGGATCGAGCGCGTAGTGCCGTCCACCTCCGGCGTCTGCCATCACCGGGCCGAACGTCTCGCGCCAGTTCACGACTTTCTCATGTTGCCCAGCGGGTGCCCGTTGATCTGCGCACACGTCGCCGTCGGACTCAAGGTGCCTCGGGCTCGGCGTTGCCTTGCAAGGCAGCTAGAACTTCATCCGCTTCATCTGTGCCTGAAAGGTCAAGGTTGTTCTCATAGCGCTTCAGCCTGTCGTACTTCAGTCGATCAATGGCATCGGTGATTCTTATCTCTCGACGTGCATTGGGAAGGGCTTTCCAGTCATCAACGTGCCCGAGAAGTTTGTGCATGTGCCCTGAACTGAGATGTTGACCAATCTGCAACCCAACGTGGCTGGGCAGGAGTTCCCGGACGACTGGGTCGATCTCTGCGACCTTCGGTGAGCTTGATAGGAAATTGAGCAGAAATTCCGGCCGCATGATGAAAGGGGTTCCACCGTGTTCTTGAACGATTGCACCCGTGCGCTGAAGTAGTGACGTTTCCTTTGTTAGCCACCATGTACGAAGGCCAAAGCCATCGTAAGTTGCGTGCTCGCCTCCGTGGGCTCGCTGAGCGTAGACAGCGAAGCACATCAACGCATCATTCTTCGCAAGGATGTCCTTCTTTCCCTCGAGGGTGGCGGCAAGTCCCTCGACACGGTCAATGTCGACTCCCCTGGCGAGATCGAGCCGCGAGAGCGGCTCCAGATCAAACGTCTTGCACAGGAAGGCCTGAAGCTGTGATTCGCCCCGTGGGCTCTTGTTGGCCAAGTCGTCGAATTCAACGAACATTTCGACAAAGCTCCTCCAACCAGACACACGCTTCATCAGAAGCTTGGCGTAGAAGTACGTCCGAATCATTATTCGGTCGCTCTGTGAAGCGATCGCGGGCGAAATGTACGGCTCTTGGTCGGCGTAGTAGTTTCTGAATTCGAGGTGTGTAGCATGAAGATGGGTGAACACCTCATTCGAAACAGGCTCGGTCAAGATCAGGCTTGCACCGGCGGCCTTGGCGACTTTCAGCAAGTTGGTAACGTGTCGGTGTTCGATGGGAAGGAATGACTCCGACAAGGCTTTGACAAGGATGTCCGCACCGACGAGCAGTCGGAACTTGCCAGTCATCTGATTGAAGTACTCAATCAGCTTCGGGTTGTGCTTCAGGGTGAACAACAGCAGCGTTGTCTTACTAAGGCGATGCAGAAACTCGTTTTCTACGGCTGACGGCGTGTACAGGACACCTTGCAGCACACGCAGGGCCGCTGCATACGACTCCTTGGAGAGCTGCTTGCCCGAAGCGACGGTGGTACGCAACTCCTCCTCGACGATCTGATCGAAAATGGTGATGCCCTCTAGACGCTTCTCGAGGAATGCCGCCAATATCAATCCTTGCTCGTGAAAATGGCGGTAGAGGGCTCTTTCGCAGGTCTCGGCGACGGAATCAGGCTCCGTTGCTCCGTGCCCCTGGGCACGCGCCGCCAGGGACAGCCTGACTTCCGACCGCAAGACAAGTTCCTTTGCGCTCTCTGCTGCAAGTTGTACGCGCATAGCATTAGGAAGGCAAAAACTATCGGACTGCCTGTAGTGTCGAACGCGCTGATTCCCTCCTCCGTCCTTGGTCGACAGCAGCTTCAGTCGCGCATCGACGTTTGGGACCACGACGTTGGCAGCGGCAGGAAGCAGTGCCGCAAGACGAGACTTGAGGTCGGAGCGACTCAGTAGCCGAGGTGCGTCGGGATCGGTTTCCCGCAGCGCCCAATAGACAAGCGAGTCCACAATTGGTGCCACCAAGCCGCCCTTGCTGAACCGCTCGGATCGCTCAAACTGAAGAAATACGTAGACGCTCGGATCCGATACGAGGTCGATGCTGTCATCTGGCTTTGGTGCACGTTCGTTGGTCAGCTCGAAGAGCTCGCGGCGGAAGTGCTCGTCGAAGACTTGGATGCTGACGTCGCCGGCGTTGATGAGGCGAAGTACGCTGTCCCAGTCACGTACTCGAATTACAACCTCAAGTTCGCTACTGAGGTTGTCCTCAAGGGTGTCCACGATCAGCTTTCGGGTTGTCCAATAGGTCAGCGTCTTGACATCCCTCCCATACTCTCGCAGGCGCTCCACCGTTTGCCGAACCTTCCCGGCTGCATTCTCTTGAATGCTCATTTGCACGAAGCTCGTAGGCTTGGTGCGATCTTCAAGAATCGAGCGGAAGAACCCGTCCGCGCCACCATCATGGATGCCGCCAAGCGCGACAAACTGATCGCCATGGCGTGCGGCAAGCAGCTTCTGAACGAGGCGTTCGAAGCCAAAACCGTCAAGGGTCCCGAGCAGATAAGTCGCGAGCGTGTCAGAAACCACCTGAGAACCTCCTCCAGCTAGGCCGGCCTTGTTCCGTGCAATTGTGGCGCACGACGCACTGTCTTCAGTGTCTATTCGACCTTGAGGCTCAGGCTGCAACCCTCCTCCATGGTCGATAGTGACTGGCGTCCGCGGCTTTCTCGCGGTATCGAGTGGTCCTTCAGCGCCGGCGATGCAACCTCAAGAAGCGAACGGTGGCGAGCGCATCGGAGAGCAGGCCAATGGAAGTTCGACGCTTGGGATGAGCTCGGGGTAGCTATCGCTTTGCCGCCCGTCGAGATTCCACGCAATTGGAGTGCCGCCAAGCCACATCAGGCGACTAACAGCAGCAGGAGCCGACATCCATCAGATGGCTACTATCGACTTGTCTCGCTGCAACGCGGTAGATCGCCTACCCACGCCCGACTTCGCTTCGGCGCCCTGGACCCGCTTGCTGGGCCGGCTCCGCCAGATGCGGTGGCAGGTGGAGGTTCACCAAGTTGCGGGACAACTCCAGCCCGTCATCGATCCGCTGTTGGCGGCGGGCCTGGACGTGGTGGTCGACCATTTCGGCCGCCCTTCCGACACGTTGGGCATCGACGAACCCGGCTCCGCTACCTGTTGTCCGCCGGCCGCTCCCGCAAGGTCTGGGTCAAGTTGTCGGGCGCCTACCGCAACGCCGGCCACGGCGCGGGCGAAGCGACGGCGCTCGCGGCCATTCCGCTGCTGAAGGCATCGCACGGACTGGACCGGCTGGTCTGGGGCAGCGACTGGCCGCACACGTTGTTCGAGCAGTCGGCGAGCTACACCACCGAGAGACGCCTGCTGGACTCCTGGCTGCCTGACCTTCGCGAGCGGGACATCGTCCTCGAGAGCACGCCTGGCGCCTTGTTCCGATTCGACGCTTGAGCTTGCGAATGCGCCAAGTGCCGCCGGGGTGCATCACGGCTTGGCTGTCTGTGACGGCCGCTTCGCGGCGCTTGCAGACAGCAGCGACTTGCAGCGGCTGAAGGCTTTAGCTCCGGAAAGCGGTCAACCGCGTGCGCCATATCTCTGTTCGGAAGCCCACCGCGTGCAGGGCAACAGGCGCTGTCAATGCCGGGTCTGGCAGCCGATCTTGCGCCCTCGCATCGCACGGGCATCAACGCTGGATCTCGGGATCCGGTCCGCGCTTCGTCACGACAGGCCTTGGCCCACGCTCGATGGCCGGACGCTCGACTGAAACAGCCTGCCTCTCTCGGAGTCGAGCAACCTCTCGCATGTACGGTGATGCAACCGCAAACCGGCGGATCTCGCCAGCCAGCTGGCGATCGGACGCGAGGTCCGAACCCTCCAGCGCCTCGGCGATGTGCCGCCAGGCCTCCATCGCGCCACTGCGGCTGGTCGCGTGGCGATCTCCGGATTTCGCATCCTGCTCGCCATTGCGCAATCGCCCGGCCTGTTTCGCCTTGAGCCGCCACAGGGTCTCGTAGTTTCGTGACTCGCCTCGGGTCGCCTGCCGCGTTGCCTCGGCGTCGATCCCCAAGCCGCGCAGCTTCTCGGCGAAGGTCTCGCGCCAGCGCTGGAGATCGGCCTTGCGCGGGTTCAAACGGTCCCCGGTCATCGATTCGGCACGCACGCTCAGGTGCACGTGGGGGTTGGCTTGGTGGTCATGAAGCACCATGACCCAACAATGCCCTGCGAGCTCGACGCGTGCGAATTCGCGCGCCGCGGCCTTGAGGGATTGAGGATCGGTGCCGTGCGGCATCGACAGCATGACGTTGAACGCCTCGCGTCGATGACTCACCTCGTCGATGAACGAGCCGCCATGCCGCCACTGGTCCACCAGGTCACGCAACGCGTCCTTGCCCTGGTGTTCAACGCCGCGATCGTCCTCGATGGTGCGCTGCCCGTTCTTGCTGATGTAGCTGAAGTGCGCAGCGATGGCGGCCATCCCCCGCCCTCCGCCCGTGACCTTGACCATCACTTGCGGTGCCCTCAGTACAACGGTCGCGTGGATGCGTCGTCGAATGCCCTGCGCGCGCCTCGAAATCGAGTTGCTCAGGCTCGGTATGGGCTGCGTCTTGACGATCCGATTTCCAGGGTAGAACAGCCGCTCGCCCCACTGGACGAGGATGCCGTCGATCGACGCGGCCGTGGTCATGCCCGCTGCGCCGTTCGGGTTCGCTTACCTCTCGCGGGAGAGGGCCGCCGGCGGGCACCCTCGAGCTCCGCAAGGAGCCGCGCGGCCATCTGGACGTGGCTGTGCACCGTCTCGCCGATCTGGTCGACCGTGGGGTGTGACTGCGCCGAGTCGCTGTCGAGCCCATCGCGCACCACGCGAGCGACATGCCGCAGGTCGACGCTCAGCGCGGCCAGGCTGGATGTCGATCGCGTCAGCGCCGCCACGACTTCACGGTGATCTGGCATCCGAGGCGCCAGGGGCGTGCCTTCGATCAGGCGGGCCACGTACTCGCCCTGCGAGACATCGGCTTGGCGTGCGCGCATTGCCAGAAGCCGGCCATGGACGGCCGGCAGTCGAAGCGTGACCTTGACGAGAGGGCCGTCGGCATCAAGGTCGGCAGGCAACAACACGCCGTCTTCGGCTTCCCTGCCCTTCCCCAGCATGGTTTCGACGGCATGTCTCACGCTGGCAGCGACAGTCGTGCATCGTGAGGCCGCGAAAGCCGCAAGGCGTCCTTCCAACCCGCGAAGGTCAACCGTCACTCGGTGGCGGCGGCCACCCCCGCGCCGAGGATCGGCTACGGCTGTGTGGCCGTCGAACAGCACTCTGTGGGCTTCAAGTTGACTTCGAAGGTCGAGGCCAACTGAGCCTGTCGATGATCGCGCCGAGCCACGCATGCGTCGATGTTGACGCCGCGCTCCTGGAACGAGGCGATGATTTCGGATCAGGATTCATCGCCCTGCGCCAGCGCGCCCGGCCTCGGCTTACGCCGCGCGCGACAGCGGCACGACGTTGTCGCCCGCCTCGAGCGCATCGACCAACATCCCCCAGTCCTCCATCATCCGGCGCCGCTCCTCCAGGTGCTCGCTGCGCGCATAGGCCGCGATGACCTTGCTGCGCTCCGAATGGTCGAGCTGCCGCTCCAGCGCCGCCACCGACCAGCCGCGCTCCGACAGCAGGCTGCGGGCACTCGCGCGAAAGCCATGCAGCGTCTGGCGATGCTGGTAGCCCAGGCGGATCAGCATGCGGCCGATCGTGTTCTCGCTCATGTACCTGTCGCCACCGTAGTTGTTCGGGAACAGGCTGACACTCCAGCCGGTGAGCTCGCGCAGTTCTTCAAGCGTTCGGATCGTCGCCGTCGACAGCGGGACGACGTGGGCTTGATTCGACCCCTTGGCCATCTTCATGCGCCCGGCGGGAATCCGCCACTCACGCGCCTCGATGTCGACCTCCTCCCACTTCGCGAAACGCAGCTCCTGAGAGCGGACGAAGGTCAGCAAGGCCAGGCGGGTGGCCAGGATCGTCATTTTGTCGGCGCCCTGGAATGCCGTCAGATCGCGCAGGAACTGCCCAAACGGCCGTTTTTCCGTGATCGCGGGACGGTGCTGCACCTTGGGCAGCACGATGGCCCCCAAGAGGTCGGCGGCCGGGTTGTAGGTGGCGCGCCCCGTGGCGATCGCGTAGCGGAAGACCTGCCCACAGATTTCGCGCAGCCGCGTCGCGGTGTAGGTCGCACCCCGGGCCTGGACGCGCCGGAGGGTCGCCAACAGCTCGGGCGGCGTGATCTCGGAAACCTGGCGATGGCCGAGCACCGGGAACAGGTCTGCCTCCATGTGCTTGAGCGTCTTGACGGCCGTGATGGGCGCCCATCGAACCGACTGTCCGGTGTGCCACTCGACCGCCACCGACTTGAAGCTGTTGGCGGCAGCCGAGACACGGACGAGCTTGTCGACCTTGCGGTCGGCCATGGGATCGTTGCCGCTGTCCAGTAGCCTGCGGGCCTTGTCCCGGTCGGCCCGGGCCTTGGCCAGGCCGACCTCGGGGTACACGCCCAACGCCATCGTCTTGCGCTTGTCGCCAAACCGGTAGTCCCAGCGCCAGTAGCGGCCGGACGGCTTGACGAGCAGGTACAGCCCCTTGTCGTCCGCCAGCTTGATGTGCTTTCCATCAGCGCTTTTAGCTCGGCGGCAGGCCAGATCGGTGAGTGGCATGACGGTATCTCCCGGACGACACCAGAAAAGTACCGTCAAAAGTACCGTCGAAACGCGTGGCCGTCAAACAACGTCCCGGGATTTAACGGGACAGTGAGGGTCGAAAATGCCTTGTGAATCAATCACTTGGCGATTTCGTAAGACCCTCTGGGATGACCACTTGGTGCCGACTATCCGAATCGAACGGATGACCTCCCGCTTACAAGGCGGATGCTCTACCAGCTGAGCTAAGTCGGCGATCGGGGCGCAGGGCGCGCCCCGGCAGGACTTTACTTGATGCGCTTGAGCGCCGGGCGCGGCGTGGTGGGCGCCGGCGTGGGGGATTCCGGCGGATCGCCGTCGTCCCCGTCGCCCGTGTCGGCCGGGGCGTCGTCGGACGTGGTGCTGGAGGGCGCCAGGCGCAGGCCGCGCGGGGTGTCGGAGGCCGGGGCCAGCGAGTGGGTCACCGGGCCGGTGGAGTCGGACGGGTTGGCCTCGCTCTCGCCGGTGGGCATCGGGAAGGCCATGCCCTGGCCGTTCTCGCGGGCGTAGATGGCCACGACGTGGTCGACGGGCACCAGGATGTCGCGCGCCATGCCGCCGAAGCGGGCACGGAACTCGATGAAGTCGTTGCCGAGCTTCAGGCCACTGGTGGCCTCGAAGCCGACGTTGAGCACGATCTCGTTGTTCTTCACGTACTCCATCGGCACCTGCACCGAGCGGTCGACGTGGACGGCCAGGTAGGGCGTGAAGCCGTTGTCGGTGCACCAGTCGTGCAGCGCACGGATCAGGTAAGGCCGCGTGGAGCTGCCGGGAATCTCGGTGGTGCTGACCTGGGTCATGAACGGCGAATCGGGACGGGATCGGGAATCGGAGAACAAAAGGCCGGCCGCGCGGGCCGGCCTTTCCGGATCACTTGCGCATGACCTTTTCCGAGGGCGTGAGCGCCTCGATGTAGGCCGGGCGCGAGAAGATGCGTTCCGCGTACTTGAGCAGCGGCGCGGCGTTCTTCGACAGCTCGATGCCGTAGTAGTCGATGCGCCACAGCAGCGGGGCGATGGCCACGTCGAGCATGGAGAAGTCGTCGCCGAGCATGTACTTGTTCTTCAGGAAGATCGGCGCCAGCTGGGTGAGGCGGTCGCGGATCTGGGCGCGGGCCTTCTCGAGCTGCTTGTCGTTGGCCTTGACGCCGCCGCGGCCTTCCAGGATGTTGACGTTCGAGAACAGTTCCTTCTCGAAGTTGAACAGGAACAGGCGCACGCGGGCGCGAGCCACCGGGTCGCCGGGCATCAGCTGCGGATGCGGGAAGCGCTCGTCGATGTACTCGTTGATGATGTGCGATTCGTACAGGATGAGGTCACGTTCGACGAGGATGGGCACCTCGTTGTACGGATTCATCAGCGCAATGTCTTCGGGCTTGGCGAAGAGATCCACGTCGCGGATCTCGAAGTCCATTCCTTTTTCGAACAGCACGAAGCGGCAGCGGTGCGAATACGGGTCGGTGGTTCCTGAATACAGCACCATCATGGCGGGGGGCTCCCTCGAAAAATAAACTGGACGTCAAAAAAACAGTCGACCGGCAAGCCGGTCGGTGGTACCTGGAGAGCGGAGCCCTGGAAGAACGCTACTTCACGTCCTTCCAATACGCCGCGTTGAGCCGCCAGCAGATCACCCAGAAGATTGCCAGGAAGATGAGCACCTCGACGCCCAGCTTCACGCGGTCATTCTGCGCCGGCTCGCTCATCCATTGCAGGTAGGCAACGAGATCCGCGACGTCGGCGTTGTAATCGGCTGCGCTCAGCGTGCCCGGGGTCTCCAGCTTGAAACCCTTGAACACGTGCTCGACCTGCTCGCCCTCTCCCTTCTCGTCTTCAAAGACCGCGCGCTGGGTGCCCTGGAGCTCCCACAGCACGTGCGGCATGCCGACGTTCGGGAAAACGCGATTATTCCATCCCGTGGGCCTCGTCTCGTCCCGATAGAACGATCTGAGGTAGGTATAGAGGTAATCTGCCCCGGAACCGTTGGAACCGGAGCGTGAACGGGTGATCACCGACAAATCGGGCGGAACGATCCCGAAGAAGGCCTTGGCATCCTTGGGATCCAGGCTGGTCTTCATCAGGTCGCCCACCTTGTCGCCGGCGAACAGCAAGTTGGATTTTATCTGATCGTCGGTGAGGCCGATGTCGTGCAGGCGGTTGTAGCGCATGTACGCCGCCTGGTGGCAGTTCAGGCAGTAGTTGACGAACAGCTTGGCGCCGTGCTGCAAGGCCGCCTGGTCCGTCAGCCGTTCGACGGGGAACTTGTCCCAGGCCGGCCCGCCTTCCTGGGCGTGCGCGACGCCGCAGAACGAGAACGCCACGAGGACGCTGGCGATGAAACGCTTCATGAGGGTGTCTTTCTTCATGGCGATCAGTGCGCGTGGAAGACGATGCGGTCGGGCACGGGCTTGAAGGTGCCCAGTTGGCTCCACCAAGGCATCAGCAGGAAGAAGCCGAAGTACAGCAGCGTGCCCACCTGCGCGATGGCGGTCTTGAGCGGATCCGGCGGCTGGATGCCGAGGTAGCCCAGGATCAGGAACACCACCACGAACACCGCATAGACCGCCTTGTGCCAGCCCGGACGGTAGCGGATCGACTTGACCGGGCTCTGGTCCAACCAGGGCATGAAGAACAGGATCACCACCGAGCCGCCCATCACGAGCACGCCCCAGAACTTGGCGTCGCAGCCGGCGAGCGCCTGGATCTGCGTGAACTTCAGCGCGCCGAAGCCCACCAGCAGCGCCAGCGTGACGACGACGATCGCCGCCTTCGCGATGCCGCCGAACTTGCCCTTCCAGAGCGCCAGCGCCGCGGACACCACCAGGATCACGCGGAACCACACGAGCATGTCGTCGGTGGTGGCGCGCAGCATCGAGTAGAACGGCGTGAAGTACCACACCGGCGCGATGTGCGGCGGCGTCTTCAGCGAATCGGCCGGGATGAAGTTGTTGGACTCGAGGAAGTAGCCGCCCATCTCGGGCGCGAAGAAGACGACCGCGCTGAACAGGATCAGGAAGCTCACCACGCCCAGCAGGTCGTGCACCGTGTAGTACGGATGGAACGGGATGCCGTCGAGGGGGATGCCGTCGGCGTCCTTGTCCTTCTTGATCTCGATGCCGTCCGGGTTGTTGGAGCCCACCTCGTGCAGCGCGATGACGTGCGCGACGACCAGGCCCAGCAGGATCAGCGGGATCGCGATCACGTGGAACGAGAAGAAGCGGTTGAGCGTGGCGTCCGACACCACGTAGTCGCCGCGGATCATCAGCGACAGGTCGGGGCCGACGAACGGGATCGCGGAGAACAGGTTCACGATCACCTGCGCGCCCCAGTACGACATCTGGCCCCAGGGCAGCAGGTAGCCCATGAAGGCCTCGCCCATCAGGCACAGGAAGATGGCGCAGCCGAAGATCCAGACCAGCTCGCGCGGCTTCCGGTACGACCCGTACAGGAAGCCGCGGAACATGTGCATGTAGACGACGATGAAGAACGCCGAGGCCCCGGTGGAGTGCATGTAGCGCACCAGCCAGCCCCAGGGCACGTCGCGCATGATGTATTCCACCGACGCGAACGCCTGCGCGGCGTCCGGCTTGTAGTGCATCACGAGGAAGATGCCGGTGACGATCTGGATCACCAGCACCAGCAGCGCCAGCGAGCCGAAGAAATACCAGAAGTTGAAGTTCTTCGGCGCGTAGTACTCGGAAAGGTGTTCCTTCCAGAGCTTGGACGCGGGGAAGCGGTTGTCGACCCAGGTCAGCAGCTTGACACCTGCGGAGGCGTTGGCGGGGGCTACCTTGAATTCAGACATGCGGTCCTCTTGTTTGGATCATCGCGCTCGTGCGCGTCGTCTCGGAATCTCGGAACACGAACGAGGCAGGCTCAGGCCTCTTTCTTGTCCTCGCCGATCACCAGCCTGGTGTCGCTCAGGTACATGTGCGGCGGCACGCGCAGGTTGTCGGGCGCGGGCTTGTTCTTGAACACGCGGCCGGCGAGATCGAACGTGGAGCCGTGGCAGGGGCACAGCCAGCCGCCCGGCCAGTCGGACGGCAGCGAGGGCTGCGCGCCGGCCGAGAACTTGTCGCCGGGCGAGCAGCCCAGGTGCGTGCAGATGCCCACCACGACCAGGATCTCGGGCTTGATCGAGCGATGCTCGTTGCGCGCGTAGGGCGGGGTCTGTTCGTCGGGGTTGCGCTTCGAATCGGGGTCGGCCAGTTCGGCCGTGTCCTTGGACAGCGAGGCCACCATTTCCGGGGACCGCTTCACGATCCACACCGGCTGGCCGCGCCATTCGACCGTCTTCTTCTCGCCCACTTGCAGGTCGGAGATGTCCACTTCCACCGCGGCGCCGGCTGCCTTGGCCCGCTCGGACGGCGCGAAGGTGGAGACGAACGGCACCGCCGTCGCGATTCCACCCGCAGCTCCCACACCCACCGTGATGGCGACCCACCTCCGCTTGCTTTCGTCGATACCGTCGTGCACTACAACGCTTTCACTCATGAGCATCCTCGGGCCGAAGTTCAGTTCTGGGCAACGCCATTGAGTTTAGCGTGCACAACCACGCGTTCGAGTGACCTCCGCACCACAGGCAAACCCTTGGTTCGTCAAGTCGGACACGGGGTCACGACGCCCGGTATTGACGCCGGTTTCAGCACGCAGATACTCCGCTCCAGGCATTGCAGGCGGACGTTCCGGCGCACGCACGAACAATGATCTCCCTCAACCGGTCCTACAAAATTCAGGAGAAAGACTCATGGGCTTCGCAACGGAATTCAAGGAATTCGCCGTCAAGGGCAACGTCATGGACCTCGCCGTCGGTGTGATCATCGGCGGCGCCTTCGGCAAGATCGTCGACTCGGTCGTCGGCGACCTGATCATGCCGCTGGTCAGCAAGGTGACGGGGGGCCTCGACTTCTCGAACTACTTCATCCCGCTGGCGGGCCAGGCGGCCACCACGCTGGCCGAGGCGAAGAAGGCGGGCGCGGTGTTCGCGTACGGCAACTTCCTCACCGTGGCGCTGAACTTCATCATCCTCGCGTTCATCATCTTTCTGATGGTCAAGCAGATCAACAAGCTCAAGCACGAGGCGCCCAAGGCCGCCCCGGCCACGCCGGAAGACGTCGTGCTGCTGCGCGAGATCCGCGACTCGCTGAAGAAGTGACGACCCCCTCGCTCCTCCCGTCGCTGCCCCCCGAGGGGGAGCTCGGATAGGCTCGGGTGGTGACCCTCGCTTCCCGAGGCGCTCACTTATGCGGCGCCAGGCGACGCGCCATTCGCGCCGCCGCCACCAGGCTCGCCGGATCGGCCACGCCGCGCCCCGCGATGTCGAAGGCCGTGCCGTGGTCGGGGCTGGTGCGCACGAAGGGCAGGCCCAGCGTCACGTTGACGCCCTGCTCCACGCCGAGGTACTTCACGGGGATGAGCCCGTGGTCGTGGGTCATCGCCACGACGAAGTCGAACTCGCCCGGCTTGCCCGCGGCGTCGCGGGCGCGCATGAACACGGTGTCGGGCGCGAACGGCCCGCTGGCCGCGATGCCCGCGGCGCGCGCCTGCGCGATGGCCGGCGCGATGAGCTCGATCTCCTCGCTGCCGAACAGGCCGCCTTCTCCCGCGTGCGGATTCAACCCCGCGACAGCGATGCGCGGCGCGGCCAGGCCGAAGCGCTGGCCGGCGGCATGCGTGATGGCCAGCGTGTCGGCGATGCCCTGCACCGACAGCGCGTCGATGGCGCGCCGCAGCGACAGGTGGATGGTGACCAGCACCACGCGCAGCTCGTCGTTGGCGAGCATCATGCGCACCGGGGGCGGCGCCTCGCCGGGTGCGGCGGCCAGCGCCTGCAGCATCTCGGTGTGGCCGGGATAGGGCACGCCCGCCGCCGACAGCGCCTCCTTGTGGATCGGCGCCGTGACGATCGCCCGCCCCGCGCCCGCGCGCACCCACGCCACCGCCTGCTCGATGCAGCGCGCGGCGGCCGCGCCGGCGCGCGCGTCGAGCACGCCGAAGGGCAGCGTCGCCAGGCCATCATCCAGCCCGGCCGGCGCGCACACCGCCAGGACGCCCGGCGGGCAGGCGGCCAGGTCGGCAGGATGCTCGAGCACGGCCACCGGCAACGCGAGTCCGCAGGCCGCCACGGCCCGCCTCAGCACGCCAGGGTCGCCCACCACCACGGCGTCGGCCAGTTCGCCGGCGGCCACCGCCCTGGCGATGATCTCGGGGCCGATGCCGCTGGCGTCGCCCATCGTGACGAGCAGGGGAAGCGCAGCGGTGGCAGACGTGTGGCGCGAGGGCATCGCAAGATTGTTCCATGGTCTCGCCGCGTGCCACACTCGTTGTTCCATGCCCTTTCGCTCTGCTGTGACTCCCCTGCCCTGGCGCGCCGCGCGCTGGTCGGTGCTCGCGCTGTGCGCCGCGCACGCCGCGCTGGCCCAGCCCGTGGCGACGCCCGGCAAATCGCCGCTGGCCCCGTCGCCGGGCGACGCGAAACGCTTCCACGCCACGCTGGAGGCCACGCGCTTCCGGGCGCTGCTGGACAACGACTGGGAATGGCGCATGCAGCAGTCGCCGGAGTTCGCCACCAGCCTCGGCGACCATCGCTACGACGACCGCCTCACCGACGCGTCGCCCGAGGCCGTGGCGCGCCGCCACGAGCACGAACGCGCGCAGCTGAAGGCGCTCCGGCGCGTCGACGTGGACGTGCTCACCGGCGAGGACCGCATCTCGTACGACTACGCGCTGCAGGACGCGCAACTGGCCGTCGACTGGCAGCGCTTCCCGGCGATGGACACGCGCGTGCTGTCGGCCAAGGACGGCGTGCAGCTCGACCTGCCCGCCATGATGGCCGACTTCCCGGTGCGCACCGAGCTCGACGCGCGCCATGCGCTCGCGCGCCTGCAGGCGATGCCCGCGCGCATCGCGCAGGACATCGCCTGGCTGCGCGAGGGCAAGCGCCTGGGCTGGGTCACGTTCAAGGCCTCGCTGGCGCAGGTGCCCGCGCAGATCGACGCGTTGCTGGCCCGGCCGCTCACCGACACGCCGCTGCTGGCTCCGTTCCGCCGCCTGCCCGACGCGATCCCGGCCGACCGCCGCACGGCCCTGCAGGACCAGGCCGCCAACGCGCTGCAGGTCCAGGTCGCGCCGGCCTTCGCCGAACTGCGCAAGGTGGTGGTCGACGAGCTGCTGCCGGCCAGCCCCGACGACGGCGCGATGAGTGCCTACCCGGACGGCGTCGAGGTCTACAAGCTGTTCGTGCGCGACCAGACCACGCTCGCGCTCGACGCGAAGGCGGTGCACGAGATCGGCGTGGCCGAGATGGCGCGCATCCACGTCCAGATCGCCCAGGCGATGAAGGCGGCCGGCTTCACCGGCAGCCAGGCCGAGTTCGCTGAGCAGCTCGCGCACGACCCCAGGTACCTGTATGCCAGCGGCGACGAGCTGCTGACCGGCTACCGCGACCTCGCCAAGCGCGTCGACCCCGAGCTCACGCGGCTGTTCCAGACGCTGCCGCGTGCGCCCTACGGCGTCCGCGCGATCCCGATCTACGAGGGTCCGGACACGGTCGAGACCTACAGCGCCGGCGCCGCCGACGACTCCACGCCCGGCTGGTTCAACGCCAACGTGGTGGCGCTCGCGCAGCGCCCGAAATGGGACATGACGGTGCTGTTCCTGCACGAGGCCGTCCCCGGCCACCACCTGCAGACCGCGCGCGCCCACGAGCTGGTGCAGCTGCCGATGTTCCGCCGCACGTCCGACCTCAACGCCTACGCCGAGGGCTGGGCCCTCTACGCGGAAGACCTGGGCGACGACCTCGGCCTGTACGCCGAGCCTGCCGCGCGCTACGGCTGGCTGCGCGCGCAGGCCTGGCGCGCCGCGCGTCTGGTGGTGGACACGGGCATCCACGCGCTCGGGTGGACGCGCGCGCAGGCCGTCGCGTACATGGTCGACAGCGCCGACGTGCCGCACGACGCCGCCGAGGCCGAAGTCGACCGCGACTACGTGTGGCCCGCGCAGGCGCTGGGCTACAAGCTCGGCGAGCTGCAGATCCTCAAGCTGCGCCAGGCGGCCCGCGACGCGCTCGGCGACCGCTTCGACCTGCGCGCGTTCAACCAGGAGCTGATCGACCACGGCGCGCTGCCGCTGCCCGTGCTGGAGCGCGTGATCACGGCGTGGATCGCGCGGACGCGCGGCACGCCCGCCCCGGCGGAGGCGCGATGATGCGCCGCCTCTGGCTGCTGTTCGCCCAGGCCGTCACGATCGCGCTGGCCGTGGTGCTGGTGCTGGCCGCGTGGAAGCCGCAGTGGTGGGCCTCCGTGCGCGCGCGCGAGCTCGCGGGCGCGCCGGCGAGCGTCACGCCCGCGCCGCGCGCGGCGGCACCCGAGGCCGCGCCGGCGCTGGCCGGCCGCGCGGGCGCGTCGCAGAGCTTTGCCGCAGCGGTGCGCCGGGCGGCGCCGGCGGTGGTGTCGATCACCGCCAGCAAGAGCACGCTGCGCAGGCCGGCCGCCACGTGGCAGCGCGACTTCTTCGGCGGCGGCCGCAACCAGGCGCAGACCGGCCTGGGCTCGGGCGTGCTGGTGTCGCCCGAGGGCTACCTGCTCACCAACCAGCACGTGGTGGACGGCGCCGACGACATCGAGGTGACGCTGTCGGATGGCCGCTCGGCCAGCGCCCGGGTGGTGGGCACCGACGCCGACTCCGACCTCGCGCTGCTGAAGATCGCGCTCGACAACGTGCCCGTGATCCCGTTCGGCGACATCCGCCAGGTGTCGGTGGGCGACCCGGTGCTGGCCATCGGCAACCCGTTCAACGTGGGCGAGACGGTCACCTCGGGCATCGTCAGCGCGCTCGACCGCAACCAGCTGGGCCTGTCGACCATCGAGAACTTCATCCAGACCGACGCGGCCATCAACCCGGGCAACTCGGGCGGCGCGCTGGTGGACGGCGAAGGCCGGCTGGTGGGCATCAACACGGCCATCTTCTCGCGCAGCGGCGGCAGCATGGGCATCGGCTTCGCGATTCCGGTGGACATCGCCCGCGAGGTGATGGACGCGCTGATCCGCGACGGCCAGATGACGCGCGGCTGGATCGGCGTGCAGCCGCGCGACCTCACGCCCGAGTTCGCCGACAGCTTCCAGTTGCCGGTGCGCGAGGGCGTGCTCGTCACCGGCGTGCTGCGCGACGGCCCGGCCGCGCGGGCGGGCCTGAAGCCGGGCGACGTGGTGACCGCGATCGGCGGCGTGAAGATCTCCAACACCGCGCAGCTGCTGCGCGCGGTCGGCGCGCTGAAGCCGCCGTCCAGCGCCGTGCTGGCGGTGCAGCGCGGCAGCGACGCGATGACCTTGAGCGTGCCCGTGGCGAAGCGGCCGCCACCGAGGCCGCGCGACGCCGACTAGGCCGATTTCTCGGTGGAGTCCGGCGCCTGCGTGCTGCGGATGAACAGCGGCACCACCAGGATGCCCACCTCGTAAAGCAGGATCATGGGCACCAGCAGCGCCACCATCGAGCCCGGATCGGGCGGCGTGACGAGGCCGGCGACGCCCGCCGCGCAGACCCAGTAGTAGTTGCGGAACTTGCGCAGCTGCTCCACCGTGACGAGCCCGAGGCGCGCGACGATGACGACGGCCACCGGCACCTCGAACGCGACGCCGAACGCGATGAACATGGTCAGCACGAAGTCGAGGTAGGCCTCGATGTCGGGGCTCACCTGGACCGACGTCGGCGCCATGTGCTGGATGGCCGGGAAGGCCTTCTTGAACACGATGAAGTAGCAGAACGCGACGCCGCAGTAGAACAGCAGCGTGCTGGTGACCACCAGCGGCAGCACCAGCCGCTTCTCGTGCTTGTAGAGGCCCGGCGCCACGAAGGCCCACACCTGGTAGAGCACCCAGGGCAGCGCGATGCCGAAGGCCGCCAGCACCGTCACCTTGATCGGGATGAGGAACGGCGAGACCACGCCCACGGCGATCATGTGCGCGCCCGCGGGCAGCGCGTTGATCAGCGGTTCGGCGAGGAAGTCGTAGAGCCGGCGCGGTCCGGGCCAGGCGGCCAGCGCGCCGAAGATGATGGCGACGCCCCACACGCTGCGCAGCAGCCTGTCACGCAGCTCGATGAGGTGCGCGACGAAGGGCTGCTCGGTGCCGGCAAGCTCGTCTTCGGAAGGGGACACCATGGGTCAACGGCTCGGATAAGGGTTGGGAGGCCGCGGCCTCCGCGGATCAGGCGCCACTGCCGCGACGAGGCCGGAAGCGCGCCACGCGCGCGGCGCCCGACTGGGCATTGGTGCGGACGCCCGCGTGCTGCTTGTACCAGTTGGGCATGGCGCTGCGCTTCAGGCGCCAGTTCTTGCGCGGCGCCTTGTAGACGGGCGGTGCCACGTCCAGCGGCCGCATCGCGGCGGCGTCCGACACCTCGGCCATGCCGGGCTCGCCCAGTTCGCCCGGGTCGCGCATGCTGCGCTGGACATGGTCGTGCACGTCGCGGGCCGCGTCCTCGAACTGCGACTTCATCTTCGCGAGTTCCTCGATCTCGATCGAGCGGTTGACCTCGGCCTTGACGTCGGCCACGTAGCGCTGGGCGCGTCCGAGAAGGGTGCCCACCATGCGCGCCACGCGCGGCAGCCGCTCCGGGCCGATGACGATCAGGGCAATGCCGCCGACGAGGGCCAGCTTGGTGACGCCGATATCAAACATTCAGGCGGGGACTGCGAGGCTGGGCGCGGACGCGCTCAGCGGCGCGTGGCGTCGACGTCGATCGTCTCGCCGGCGGGACGCTGCTCCGCTGCAGCCACTTGCTGCACCGGCGGCTCGGCGGCCTTGGTTTCGCCTTCCTTCATGCCGTCCTTGAAGCCCTTGACGGCGCCGCCGAGGTCGGAGCCGATGTTCTTCAGCTTCTTCGTGCCGAAGATGAGCACGATGATGACGAGAAAGATGATCAGATGAGTGGTCGAGATACCCATGACGGGCTCCTTCAGGGTCGAGCGCCACCCGCTGGTCGGACGAGGGTGCGTGAAAACCCCATTCTAGTGGAACCGGCCGCCGCGGACTTGCGGCAGCGCAGGGATCACCCCTTGGCCCAAGGGCGCGGGCCGCCGATGGCGTGCAGGTGCAGGTGCGGCACCTCCTGCATGCCGTCCTTGCCGGCGTTGACGATGATGCGGAAGCCGTTGGTGACGCCGCTCTCGAGCATCAGCCTCGGGATCAGCGCCATCATGCGGCCCAGCAACGGCGCGTCGGCCTCGGTCGCCTCGGCCATCGAAACGATGTGGCGCTTGGGCGCCACCAGGAAATGCACCGGCGCCCACGGCGCGATGTCGTGGAACGCGATCATCTCGTCGTCCTCGTAGAGCTTGCTCGACGGGATCCTGCCGTCGACGAGCTTGCAGAACAGGCAATTCGGGTCGTGGGACATCGGTGTCTCCGTTTTCAGGCCTTGGGCTCGGCATCGCGCTGCTGCGACTTGCGCAGCGCGAATTCCTCGAGGCCCGACAGGCCCTCGCGGCGCTCCAGCTCGCGCACGACGTCGGCCGGCGACAGCCCGAAATGGCTCAACGCGATCATCGAGTGGAACCACAGGTCGGCCACTTCGTAGACGATCTTCTTCGGGTCGCCGTCCTTGCCGGCCATCACCGTCTCGACGGCCTCCTCGCCCACCTTCTTCAGGATGGCGTCGGTGCCCTTGTCGAACAAGCGCGCGACGTAGCTGGCGGCCGGGTCGCCGCCGTTGGCCGGCTTGCGCGATTCGATCACCGCGGCGAGGCGGGCCAGGCTGTCGTTGCCGTTCATTTGTAGATGCTTTCCGGATCCTTGAGCACCGGCTCCACCGCTGTCCACCGACCGTCCACCAGCTTCTGGAAGAAACAGCTGTGGCGGCCGGTGTGGCAGGCGATGCCGGGCTCGTGGCCGAGCTGCGTCACTTCCAGCAGCACCACGTCGTTGTCGCAGTCGAGGCGCACCTGGTGCACCAGTTGCACGTGGCCGGACTCCTCGCCCTTGGCCCACAGCTTCTGGCGCGAGCGGCTCCAGTACACGGCCCGCTGCGTCTCGGCGGTGCGCGCGAGCGCCTCGCGGTTCATCCACGCGAACATCAGCACGTCGCCGGTGCCGCGCTCCTGCGCGATCACCGGCACGAGGCCGTCGCGATCCCATTTCACGTCGTCTAGCCAGGTCATGTCGCCAGTGTAGTGTGGGTGGCTCCCGCAAAGCCACGCTCCTGCGCGAACCATTCCAGCACGGGGATCGTGCCCGGCAGCACCGGCACGCTGGCCACCGGAAGCGTCTCCCAGGCCATCGCCTGGCCCTCGCGCATCTCGAACTCGCCGGTCCAGTCGCGCACCTTGCAGAAGTTCAGGCGCACCCGGGCGTGCGGGTAGTCCATCATCAGCACGTGCCAGGGCTCGGCCGGGCCGATGGTGATGCCGATCTCCTCGTGCAGTTCGCGCCGCAGCGCCTGCTCCACCGTCTCGCCCGCCTCCAGCTTGCCGCCCGGGAATTCCCAGTAGCCGGCGTAGACCTTGCCGGGCGGGCGCGAGGTGAGCAGGAAGCGGCCGCGCGGATCGACCAGCACGCCGACCGCGACCTCGGTGACCGGGCGTTCGCCGTAATGCGAAGGCGCGTCCTCGGAATGGACGATCTCGGTGTGCGCGCGCCGGTCCGCGTCGCTGATGCCGCTCACGCCGCGCCCCCGAGGCGTCCCGCGCGATCGCGCGCGAACTGGTACGCGACCCGACCTGAACGCGAGCCGCGCTCCAGCGCCCACACCAGCGCCTCCGGGCGCAGCGCCGCGATCGCGGCGTCGTCCAGGCCGAAGTGGCGCAGCCACTGGCCGGCGATGGCCAGGTATTCGGGCTGGCTGAACGGGTAGAAGCTGATCCACAGGCCGAAGCGCTCGGACAGCGAGATCTTCTCCTCCACGGCCTCGCCGGGATGAAGCTCGCCGTTCTCGTCGTAGGTGGCCGCCAGGTTGTCCTTCATCTGCTCGGGCAGCAGGTGTCGGCGGTTGGACGTGGCGTACACCAGCACGTTCTCGGACGAGGCCGAGATGGTTCCGTCCAGCATCGACTTCAGCGCCTTGTAGCCGGCCTCGCCCTCGTCGAAGCTCAGGTCGTCGCAGTAGACGATGAAGCGCTCGGGGCGGCCTTCGATGAGCGCGACGATCTCGGGCAGGTCGACCAGGTCGGACTTGTCCACCTCGATCAGGCGCAGGCCGCGCGGCGCGAACTCGTGCAGGCAGGCCTTGATCAGCGAGCTCTTGCCGGTGCCGCGCGCGCCGGTGAGCAGCACGTTGTTGGCCGAGCGCCCGGCCACGAACTGCGCGGTGTTGGCACGCAGGCGCTCCTTCTGCGCGTCCACTTCCTTGAGGTTCTCGAGCGCGATCGGCGCCACGTGGCGCACCGGCTCGAGCACGCCCCCGCGCGCGCCCGCGCCGAACGCGCCCGGGGCGCGCTTGCGGTAGCGGAACGCGATCGACGCCGACCAGTCGGGTTCGGCGGCCGGCACCGGCAGCAGGCCTTCGAGGCGGGCGAGGAGGCTGTCGGCGCGTTGCAGGAGCGTGTCCAGCGTGGCGCTGGCGGGAGTCGGCGTGGTCATGGTGCCAGTTGAACGTTCAGGCCGTCAGCGTCACGCGGGCGAAGCTGCGCTTGCCCACCTGCAGCACGTAGGTGCCGGCGCCGAGCTTCAGCCCCTTGTCGCTGACCACGCTGGAATCGATGCGCACGCCGCCCTGCTCGATCTTGCGGTTGCCTTCGCCGTTGGACGGCACGAGGCCGGCGGCGCACAGCACGGCGGCCACGCCCATCGGCGCGCCAGAGAGCGTGACTTCCTTGACGTCGTCCGGAATGCCCCCGGCCGCGCGGTTCTGGAAGTCCTGCTCGGCGGCGTCGGCCGCGGCGGCCGAATGGAAGCGCGCGGTGATCTCCTTGGCGAGCATCACCTTGGCGTCCTTCGGGTTGCGGCCGCCCTCCACCTCCGCCTTCAACGCGGCGATCTCGGCCTCGCCGCGGAAGCTCAGCAGCGTGAACCACTTCCACATCTGCACGTCGCTGATCGACAGGATCTTGGCGTACATGGAGTTGGCCGGCTCGGCGATGGCCACGTAGTTGTTCTTGGACTTGGACATCTTCTCGACGCCGTCCAGGCCCTCGAGCAGCGGCATCGTCAGGATGCACTGCGGCTCCTGGCCGTACTCCTGCTGCAGGTGGCGGCCCACCAGCAGGTTGAACTTCTGGTCGGTGCCGCCCAGCTCGATGTCGCTCTTGAGCGCCACCGAGTCGTAGCCCTGCATCAGCGGATACAGGAACTCGTGCACGCTGATGGGCGTCTGCGCGGCGAAGCGCTTGGTGAAGTCGTCGCGCTCCATCATGCGGGCCACGGTGTACTTGGCCGCCAGCTGGATCATGCCGCGCGCGCCCAGCGGATCGCTCCATTCGCTGTTGTAGCGGATCTCGGTCTTCGCGGGATCGAGCACCAGGCTCGCCTGCTTGTAGTAGGTCTCGGCGTTGGCCTTGATCTGCTCGTGCGTGAGCGGCGGGCGCGTGTTGTTGCGGCCCGAGGGGTCGCCGATGAGCGAGGTGAAGTCGCCGATCAGGAAGATCACCGTGTGCCCCAGGTCCTGGAGCTGGCGCATCTTGTTGAGCACCACGGTGTGGCCCACGTGGATGTCGGGCGCGGTCGGATCCAGGCCCAGCTTGATGCGCAGCGGCGTGCCGGTGGCCTCGGAGCGCATCAGCTTCTTCAGCCAGTCGGCCTGGGGCAGCAGTTCGTCGCAGCCGCGCAGGCTGATCTGCATCGCCTCGAGGACGCGGTCGGAGGGTTGGGCGGAGGTCGGCGTGGCGGTCATCGGCGAAGAAACTCGGGCGGAAGGCAGGGGCCGCCCTGCCGGAGGCCTGCGGGACAGGTCGCCGGGCGGCGGCAAAGCGTGCAAATCAGACTGTAAAGCTCCCTCTTTTGGGGGATGAACTTTACAACCCACTGCTATAGTCGCTCGCTCTGGGCGGTTGCCGCACTACCACACGGCAGCCACACCAGCGAGCGAAAGCTGGCGATTTCCGAGGTTCTGTCGTCTTTTTTCAACAACTTCCTCGAAAAGTCGTCTGATTCTATGCGCGCACAAGCAGGCACGACCTGCCCTGGGTGCGGATTCTTCAAACCGGAGCAGGGACGCGGCAATCGCCGAACCCGGACTCCTCCCGCTGGAAAGCTGTCGTTGGATTCCCTGAACCAAGCCGAAAAGGCGGTCGAGACCGCCGTCCAATCGTTTCTCGGTCGCCTGGCGAACTGGGCCCATGCCCACCCTCGCCGCCTCGCCGCCGGCACCCTCACGGTGCTGGGCGCCCTGGCCGGCACGGCCTTCGGCCTGGCGCCGATGGCCCCCGACGCATCCACCCTGCCCAAGCGCATCATCACCGAGGCGTTCACGCCCGAGGACATCGACACCCAGCTCGACGCGCTCGCCGCGCAGCACCTGGTGCTCGCGCGCAGCGAGGTCACGCGCGCCAACGATACCGCCAGCACGCTCACCAAGCGCCTGGGGCTGGCCGACGACCAGCTCAACGCCTTCCTGCAGGTCGACGCCACCTCGCGCAAGCTGTGGCAGGGCCGCGCCGGCAAGCTGGTCTCCGCCACCACCGATGACGCCGGCAAGCTGGCCGAGCTCGTCGTGCGCTACCCCGCCGAGCGCGACGACCAGTTCTCCACCCACTTCTCGCGCCTGACCATCGCCCGCGGCGAACACGGATTCACCAGCAAGGTGGAACAGGTGCCCATGGGCGCCAGCACGCGCCTGGCCAGCGGCACCGTGCGCACGTCGCTGTTCGCGGCGACGGACGACGCCAACGTGCCCGATCCGATCGCCACGCAGATGGCCGACATGTTCTCCACGGACATCGACTTCCATCGCGAACTGCGCCGGGGCGACACCTTCAGCGTGGTCTACGAGGCGCTCACCGCCGACGGCGAGCCGGTGCCGTGGAACCAGGGCGCCGGCCGCGTGCTGGCCGCCGAGTTCGTCAACGCCGGCCATCCGTATTCGTCGGTGTGGTTCACCGATGCCAGCGGCAAGGGCGCGTACTTCGACCTCGACGGCCGCAGCAAGCACAGCGCCTTCCTGGCAAGCCCGCTCGCGTTCTCGCGCATCACCTCGGGCTTCTCGATGCGCTTCCACCCGATCCTCAAGGAATGGAAGCGCCACGAGGGCGTCGACTACGGCGCGCCCATCGGCACCCCCGTCCACGTCGTCGGCGACGGCATCGTGGCGTTCGCCGGCCAGCAGAACGGCTATGGCAACGTGATCCAGGTGCAGCACTCCAACGGCCGCATGACTGTCTACGCGCACCTGAGCAAGATCGGCGTCAAGCGCGGCGAGCACGTCGACCAGGGCGAGCAGATCGGCAACGTCGGCATGACCGGCTGGGCCACCGGGCCGCACCTGCACTTCGAGTTCCGCGTGGCCGGCGTCGTCAAGGATCCGCTGACCATCGCCAAGTCGGCCGAGACGTTCACGCTGGACAACACCTCGCGCCCGCGCTTCGCGGCGCTGGCGGGCGAGCTGAAGTCCGAGCTGTCGGTGGCCGAGTCGCTCGGCGCCCAGCCGGCGCGCGTAGACTGAGTCTTCCTCGTTCGGACTTCGACGCGCCGCGTTCGCAACGACGAACCCGGCGCGTCTTCACTTCATGACCCTCTACATCGGCTTGATGAGCGGCACGTCCATGGACGGCGTCGACGGCGTGCTGGTCGACTTCGCCGACGGCGTGCGCGTGGTCACCGACGCCCACGCGCCGATGCCGCCGGCGCTAGCCGCCGAGCTGCTGGCCCTGAACGCCAGCGGCGCGGACGAACTGCAGCGCGCCGCGCTGGCCGCCAACGCCCTGGCGCGGCTACAAGCGGAAGTGGTGGCTCACCTGCTCGACAACGCCGGCCTCTCGCCGCGGGCCGTCCGCGCGGTCGGGTCGCACGGCCAGACCGTGCGCCATCGCCCCGCCGAGTTCGACGGCACCGGCTTCACGCTGCAGCTCAACAACGGCGCCCTGCTGGCCGAGAGCTGCGGCATCGACGTCGTATGCGACTTCCGCACCCGCGACGTCGCCGCCGGCGGCCAGGGCGCGCCGCTGGTGCCGGCCTTCCACCGCGACGTGTTCGCAGGCCCCGTGCCGCGCGCGGTGCTGAACGTCGGCGGCATCGCCAACGTGACGGTGCTGCCGGCCACCGATGAGTCAGCGCCCACTCGGCTGGTCGGCTTCGACACCGGCCCCGGCAACGCGCTGATGGACTACTGGTGCAGGCTCCACACCGACGCAGCCTACGACGATGATGGCCGCTGGGCCGCGTCCGGCAAGGTGGACGGGCTTCTTCTGGTCGAGCTGTTGGCGGACGCTTACTTCCGCAAGGCGCCGCCCAAGAGCACGGGCCGCGACCTGTTCAACGCCGACTGGCTCGCCCAGGCCCTCGCGCGCGCAGGCGGCACGCGCGCGCCCGCGGACGTGCAGGCGACCCTGCTGGAACTCACCGCGCGCAGCGCCATCGACGCCCTGCGCGCGGCCGCGCCGGGCACGAAGGAACTGCTGGTGTGCGGCGGCGGAGCCCGCAACGGGGCGCTGATGGCGCGCCTGGCCGGGCTGTGGCCGGGCCTGTCCGTGGCGGCCACCGACTCGGCCGGGCTGCCGGCGCAGCAGGTGGAGGCCGCCGCGTTCGCCTGGCTGGCGCGCCAGTTCTGCGAACGGCGGCCGGGCAACCATCCGGGCGTCACCGGGGCGGCCGGCCTGCGCGTGCTGGGCGCGCTCTACCCGGCCTAGAAACGACAACGGCGCCTCGCGGGCGCCGTCGTGTCGGGGAGCGAAGACGCTCAGGCCGAGAAGCTCGAGCCGCAGCCGCAGGTGCTGGTGGCGTTCGGGTTCTTGATGACGAACTGGGCGCCCTGCAGGTCTTCCTTGTAGTCGATCTCGGCGCCGGCCAGGTACTGCAGGCTCATGGCGTCGATGAGCAGCGTGACGCCGTTCTTGCTCATCTGCGTGTCGTCCTCGGCCACGGCCTCGTCGAACGTGAATCCGTACTGGAAGCCGGAGCAACCGCCTCCCTGCACGAACACGCGCAGCTTCAGCTCGGGATTGCCTTCCTCGTCGACCAGTTCCTTCACCTTGGCGGCGGCACTGTCGGTGAAGACCAGCGGACCCGGGATCTCGGAGGTAGCGGGGGAGAGTTCGGCGACGGCGCTCATGGGAATCCTTGCAAATGCGTTTCAGGCTCTATTGGGCCACAAATGATCGCCGACCTGGGCGACTGTGGTCATTGGACGCTGCCGAGCGGGGAGAAAATCAGACTTCGTTGGCGGCAGCGAGCTTGAGCAAAGGGCGCTCGGCTTCCACATCACCGGACGGCACGTGCTTCATCACCCCATCGATGGTGGCGCCCTGGTGCATTTCAAGGGCCTCGTAGTGCACGTCGCCCACGATGCGCGCCTTGGGCTGCAGCTCGAGCAGCGCGGTCGCGACCACCGGGCCCTGGATCTGGCCGTTGATGATCACGTGGCCGGCCATCACCTTGCCCTGCACGCGCGCGTTCTCGCTGATGACCAGCAGGCTGGACGGGTCGGTGGCGATGACGTCGCCCAGCACCTCGCCGTCGATGCGCAGGCCGGCGTCGAAGCGCAGCTCGCCGTGCACCTGGGTGCCCTCGCCGATGAGGCTGCGGATGGCAGGCTGCTTCTTGCGGTTGAACCACATGCTGAAACTCCTTAGCTTCCGCGGCGCCCTCGCGCATTCGCGGCCCAAACGATCGTTTTGATGAGTACGAAGTGTCTCGCCCGGCACCACGCTACAGCTTGAGCGTCTGCAGCGCGCGCACCACGCCGCCCGCGTCGGTGACCTTGACCTGGGCGCTTTTTACCACGGCCCCGGGCGGGCAATCGACCATGCCCTCGACGCGTGCGTACTGCTTCACCTGCAGCGGCTGAAGAGTGCCTGACGGGGGCGACGTCCAGGGCTGGCCGTCGAGCGTGCCGCTGAGCGTGAGCTCGTAGCGACCGTTGAACTGTACGGCGGTCCGGCCGCCCTGCATCACCAGCAGTTGGTAACGGACGTGTCCGGGTGCCACCGTCTCCACCTGGAAGCCGCGCACGTTGAGACCGTCGGGCATGCCGCCGCCCTGCGGGATGAGTTGCTGGAAGAAGCCGAGATCGGCCTTCAACGCCAGCTTGTCGGCCTCGCTCTGGCGCAGCTGGGCGGCCAGCTGATCCTCGGCGGCCTTCTCGGTCTTGAGCAGGCTCTCTGCCGTGTTGGCCAGCGCCTGGGCCTTGTCGCGCTCCTCCCTGAGGCCGGCCTGCTCGTCGCGCAGCTGCGCCAGCTCCGCCCTGGCGCTGCGGTCGAGGCCCGCGAGATCCTTGCCCGTCTCGAAGGCCCACAGGGCGATCGCGGCCGAGAACCCCAGCACCAGCGCGCCGCTGAGCCAGCGGATCGGCCACGGCAGGTGGCGGCGCACCGTGACGCGAGGGGTGGACAGACGTCGTCTAAGCAGCTTCCAGCGCATGAAACTTACCCGGGGTAAGGGGTTGCAAGTGCGAGCCAAAAACGCAAAGGGCCGCTGGTGAGCGGCCCTTGTGGAGGCAAGACCTGGAACACGACCAGCGCGTTCCGGGTGGTGCAGTTTAGCGCTTGCTGAACTGCTTGCGACGGCGGGCGCCGTGCAGGCCGACCTTCTTGCGTTCGACTTCACGCGCGTCGCGCGTGACGAAGCCGGCGCGGCTGAGATCAGGCTTCAGCGCGGTGTCGTAGTCGATCAGCGCGCGGGTGATGCCGTGGCGGACGGCGCCGGCCTGGCCGGATTCGCCGCCACCGTGCACGTTCACCTTCACGTCGAACGTGAGTTCGTTGTTGGTGAGCATCAGCGGTTGCTTGACGATCATGATCGAGGTCTGGCGGCCGAAATACTCGTCGACGGTCTTGCCGTTGACGGTGATCTTGCCTTCGCCCTTCTTCATGAAGACGCGCGCGACGGACGACTTGCGACGGCCCGTGCCGTAATTCCAATTACCGATCATCGCGGCTCCTTAGATTTCCAGCGCTTTGGGCTGCTGGGCGGTGTGCGGGTGGGTGCCACCGGCATAGACCTTCAGCTTCTTGATCATCGCGTAGCCCAGGGGACCCTTCGGGAGCATGCCCTTGACGGCCTTCTCGATGGCGCGGCCGGGGTGCTTGGCCTGCATGTCCTTGAACTTCGTCGCGTAGATGCCGCCGGGGTAGCCCGAATGACGGTAGTACACCTTGTCTTCGGCCTTGTTGCCGGTGACGCGGATCTTGTCGGCGTTGACGATGACGATGAAATCGCCGGTATCGACGTGGGGCGTGTAGATGGGCTTGTGCTTGCCGCGCAGTCGGAGTGCCACTTCACTGGCAACACGTCCGAGCACCTTGTCGGTGGCGTCGATCACAAACCACTCGTGCACCACTTCTGCCGGCTTGGCGCTGAAGGTCTTCATGAGTGTTCTCTTTTGGAGATTGAAAGCGGCTGTTCGAACGCTCCGGGTCGACTCTGGTGGTTCTCGGCGCTGCTCATGAATGGCAACCTCTCGAACCGGAACCGAACCCGGCATCTTCTGTCACCCGGGAAATCCGGGCGCGCTGCTTTTCAGCTACGCGGCTTTTCAGCTACGTTCACCCCGCCGCAAAACGGGAAGCCCATGAGTATCGCACAGATGCAGGAAATCTCATAGTCCGCCAGCGCCGGAGGGCGGACAGGACTAGACTGGCCTCCCTGGAAAGGCTGCTCCGCGCGGCATGACGCCCGGCGGAAGGCCGTCCGAACCCCGGAAAAGACGTGCTGCAGCGCAGCATCACCGCCGGCAGGCCCAAGACTATCCGTGTACAGTCTTTCGGGTAAACACTGGGACACCGTCATGGGCGACACCTCGTCCGAGATTCCGCAACACCCGCACGCCACCGACCTCACCGGCCCGGAGACGATTCCGGCGCCGATGCCGGCGCGCCCACGTGCGTTCGGCTGGGTGCCCATCCGCTCGCTGTCCGCCCGCCACCGCCCGCGCATCCTGGCGCACCTGCTGGCGCTGGACATGACCGACCGCTACCTGCGCTTCGGCTATGCGGCGGCCGACGACCAGATCCGCCGCTACGTGGAACGCATCGCGTTCGAGCGCGACGAGATCTTCGGCGTGTTCAACCGCCGGCTCGAGCTGATCGCCCTGGCCCACCTGGCCTACGAGCCGTCGGTGGATTCCGAGCCCGACCGCGCCAGCGCCGCCGAGTTCGGCGTGTCGGTGGCCGTGCGCGGCCGCGGACGCGGCTACGGCGCGCGCCTGTTCGACCACGCCGTGCTGCGCGCGCGCAACCGCGGCGTCGACACCATCGTCATCCACGCGCTGTCCGAGAACGCGGCGATGCTCAAGATCGTGCGCAACGCCGGCGCCACCATCGAGCGCACCGGCGCCGACGCCGAGGCCCACCTGCGCCTGCCGCCCGAGAACTTCGCGTCCATCATGGCCGGCATGGTCGAACAGCACCTGGGCGAACTCGACTACCAGTTCAAGCAGGGCGCCCGCCAGATGGACACGCTTCTGGCCATCGGCAGAACCGACGACCCCCACGCTCCCTGACGGTCGCTGCCGCCCGAGGGGGAGCTCGGTTCGGCTCGGGTGGTGACCCTCGCTTCCCGAGAGCTTGGGCGGGCGTGCGGCCGGCGACCCAGCCAGAAGTACCATGGCCCCATGACAGATTTCGCCGACCGCGCCCCGTACGCCCGCCTGACGCCGCACCAGATGCTGGACGCGCTGGCAGCCGCGGGCTTTCCCATCACCGGCGGACTGATCCAGCTCAACTCCTACGAGAACCGCGTGGTGCAGGCCGCGCTGGAAGGCGGCGCGGCCGTCGTCGCCAAGTTCTACCGGCCGCGGCGCTGGAACGACGACCAGTTGCTGGAGGAACACCAGTTCGCGCGCGAGCTGGAGGCCGACGACCTGCCCATCGCGGCGCCGCTGGTGCTCGCCTCGCCGCATGCGAACCCGGCGCTGGCGCTGGTGGGCGACCCGCCCACGCTGGGGCACTGGCAGCCCGAGGTCGATCCCGACGACGACGACCGCACGCCGTCGCCCGTCTACCGCTTCGGCGTCGCGCCGCGGCGCGCGGGGCGCGCGCCCGAGCTCGAGAGCCCGCACACGCTCGCGTGGCTGGGCCGGCTGCTGGGGCGGCTGCACACGGTGGGCGCGCGCCGGCCGTTCGCGCATCGCCGCACGCTCGACTGCGACACCTACGGCACGCAGGCCATCGCCCGCGTCGAGCGCAGCGACCTGCTGACCCGCGCGCAATCGGCCACCTGGCTCAGCGTGGCCGGCCACGCCGTGGCGGCCGCGCGCCAGGCCTTCGAGGCCGCGGGGCCGCCGCGAAACATCCGCCTGCACGGCGACTGCCATCCCGGCAACATCCTGTGGCGCGAGGAAGGCGACTTCGCCGGCCCGCTGTTCGTCGACCTCGACGACGCCTGCATGGGCCCGGCGGTGCAGGACCTGTGGATGCTGCTGTCCGGCGACCGTGACGCGATGCAGGGCCAGCTGTCCCACGTGTTGAACGGCTATCGCGCGTTCATGGACTTCAACCCGGCCGAGCTCGCGCTGATCGAGCCGCTGCGAGCGCTACGCATGATCCACCACAGCGCGTGGATCGCCGACCGCTGGGACGACCCGGCCTTCCCCGCCGCGTTCCCATGGTTCGGCACGCCGGCCTACTGGGACCAGCAGACGACGCAGTTGCGCGAGCAGCTGGAGCACATGGCGCTGCCGCCGCTGCAGTCGTTCTAGTGCGCGGGCGGCAGGCTCGCGAGCGGCACCGACTGCAGGTGCGGACCGGTGGGATTGCTCGCGAACCACAGGCCATCGAGCACCACGCGCCCGTAGCGCACGTGCACGCGCCCGAGGCGCTCCCACTCGTGCAGGATCTGGCTGATGCGCTGGCGCGTGACGCCCAGCAGCTGCGCCAGCTGTTCCTGCGGCAGGTGCAGGTTGATCGCCACGTCGGCGCCGTCGCGCAGGCCGTGGCCGTTGGCCAGGTGCACCAGGTGCATCGCGAGGCGCTCGTCGAGCGAGAACGCGGTCCAGGCCTCCAGCGCCAGGAACATCAGCCGTGCGCGCTGGCAATAGAGTTCGATGAAGTGGCGATACATCACGGGGTAGCGCTCCATCAGCCCCTCGAACTGCGCCGCCGACACCGCCAGCAGCGTGGTCGCGCAGTGGGCGATGGCGTCGTGCGGGCGCGGCAGCCGGTCGAACAGCGAGGTGTCGCCGAACCAGGCGCCGGGCTGCAGGAACGTGAGCAGGCCCTGGCGGCCATCGGGGCCGCTGGCGCCGAGCCGGATGGCGCCGCCCAGGATCCCGTACCAGGCGTCGGCCGGCCGATCCTTCGCGTAGATCACGTCGCCCTCGTTGAGGTGGCGCAGCGTGGCCACGTCGAGGGCCTCGTCGCGCGGGGCCGCCGGCAGCTTGCCGAACCACGGGCTGTCCAGCATCGTCTGCCGTTGCGTGGCCGTGAGGCGTGCCATAGGGTCTTCCCTTTTTGAATTGCAAATCGATGACAGACGCTGCGCCGCGCCGCTCAGTAGGATGGATTTACTGAGGTTGCGGGGTTCGAACGCGATGTTCGACTCGTCTGCGCCCGCTGCCTATCCGCAGTGCTACCCATGCCACGACGCCCTTCGCCCGCGCCACCGCCGCGCTGGCCCGGCATCCAGCACCTCAGTTGAGACCGTATCGACACAGATCGAACCTGGAGGGTTCGGCTTGGAAGCGTGCGCTCGCGCTCGCCGACAAGCCACCTAACGGAGGCCTCGCACCGGCTTCCGCCACTCAACGAATGACGGAGACAACCGCAATGAACAAGCAACTCATGAAGTGGCTCACCGTGGCCATGCTCGCGCTCTGCGCACTCCCTTCCTGGGCCACCGGGTACGCGCAGACCAAGTACCCCATCATCCTGGTCCACGGCCTGTTCGGCTTCGACAACATCGGGCCGCTGGAATACTTCTACGGCATCCCCGAAGACCTGCGCGCCAACGGCGCCCAGGTCTACGTCGCGCAGGTGGCGGCGGCCAACTCCACCGAGGTGCGGGGCGAGCAGTTGCTCACCTACGTCAAGCAGGTGCTGGCCGTCACCGGCGCCAGCAAGGTCAACCTCATCGGCCACAGCCATGGCGGCCCCACCGTGCGCTACGTCGCCTCGGTGGCGCCCAACCTGGTCGCCTCGGTCACCAGCGTCGCCGGCCCGAACCAGGGCGCGGCGCTGGCCGACGCGCTCAACGGCACGTTGCCCGCGGGCTCGCTGTCGCGCACGGTCGTCGCCAGCGTGGTCAACGGCTTCGCGTCGCTGATCGGGCTCATCTCCGGCAACAACGCGTCGCAGAATTCGTCGGCCGCGCTCAACTCGCTGTCCAGCGCCGGCATGGCCAAGTTCAACGCCGCGCACCCTGAAGGCCTGCCGACGACCTCGTGCGGCAGCGGCCCCGAGCTCGCGTCCAACGGCGTGCGCTACTACTCGTGGAGCGGCGCGCAGCCCTACACCAACGCGCTCGATCCGCTGGATCCGGCGCTGGCCATCACCTCGCTCGTCTACAACGGCGCGAAGAACGACGGCCTGGTGGGATCGTGCAGCAGCCACCTGGGCACCGTGATCCGCGACGACTACGGCATGAACCACCTCGACGAGGTGAACCAGACCGCCGGCATCGTCAACTGGTTCGAGGTCGACCCCAAGAGCCTCTACCGCAACCAGGCCAACCGCCTGAAGAACCTGGGGCTCTGAGATGTCGCGCCGCCAGCTTCCCATGACCTGGGTGGCGGGCGTGGTCGCGGCGGCGGCGCTGGTGGTCATCGGCCTGCAAGGGCTGCCGGCCCCGGCGTCGCACGTCGCCGGCCCGGCGCCGGCGGCCGAGGCGCGGCCCGCCGCCACGTCGTCGCTCGCCGGCACCACGCCCGACGGCGCGGCCACTGCCGCGGCCGACCAGTCGCTGGTGCTGGCCCCTGCCCTGATCCGCCTGTTCGACTACTACCTGACCACCGTGGGCGAGCGGCCGCTGGACGCGATCCGCGCGCAGGTGGGTGGCGATCTCGACGGCCGCCTGAACCCGCTCGCCGCCCGCCAGGCCAAGGACCTGTTCGACCGCTACGTGCGCTTCAAGACCGCGCTGAAGGACCAGCGTCCCGCCAGGCCCGGCGGCTCCGGCGTCGACATGCTGCGCGACGGCCTGCGCCGCATGCTGGCCCTGCGCGCCACCTTCTTCACCGACGCCGAATCGCAGGCCCTTTTCGCCGCGCAGGACGCCGAGGCCTCGATGGCGCTGGCGCGCATGGCCATCGAGCAGGATCCGTCGCTGAGCGATGCGCAGCGCCGCGACCGCCTGGCCGCGCTCGACGCGCGCCTGCCCGCGAGCGTGCGCGCGGACCGCGAGGCGCCCCTGCTCGTCACGCGCCTGGACGAGGCCGCGCAGAAGATCCGCGCCGACGGCGGCAGCGAGGACGACGTCTATCGCATGCGTGCCGCCGCCACGTCGCCCGAGGCCGCGAACCGGCTGGCCGACCTCGATCGCGACGAGGCCGCGTGGAAGGCGCGCATCGCCGCCTATCGGGCGCAACGCAGCGCCGCGCTGGCCGCACCGGGCAGCGACGCCGACCACGCCGCCGCGATGGGCGAGCTTCGCAATCGGCTCTTCACGCCCGAGGAGCAGCGCCGGCTTGCGGCGTACGAAGGTTGAGGGAGGGCGGCGCGGAAAACATGACACGCGCTGTCCGGTTTTGTTGTCGAACATCGAGTCTCCTCAACCCAGGAGCTCGACATGACATCCGCCAACACCCGCCGCCCGGCCGCCCTCGCCTGCGCCGCCGCGCTCTGCGTCCTCGCAGGCGCGGCCGCCGCGCAGCCCCCGGTCGCACCCCGACACGACGGACTGCACGACTTCGACTTCGTCATCGGCCACTGGAACGTTCACCTGCGCAAGCTGGCGCACCCGCTGACCGGCTCCGCCGACTGGGTCGAGTACACGGGCACCTCGGTCATGACCAGGATCTGGGGCGGCCGCGCCAACATGGAGGAGTTCGACGTCACCAGCCTCGACGGCAAGCTCCGCATCGAGGCGCAGACGCTGCGCCTGTACAACCCGAAGACAGGGCAGTGGAGCATCTGGCTGGCCAAGGCCGCCGAGGGCCAGTTGCTGCTGCCCGCCACCATCGGGTCGTTCAAGGACGGGCGCGGCGAGTTCCACGACTGGGAGGAGTTCGACGGCCGATCCATCCTCGTGCGCTACGTCTGGACGCAGCCGACGCGCACCACCGCGCGCCTGGAGCAGTCGTTCTCGCCGGACTGGGGCAAGTCATGGGAGGTGAACTGGATCTGCGACCTCTCGCCGCCGGCTTGAACCTTCCGCCCCCCACCCTGCGCCCGGGACGGCGAAAATGAAATCGCGCGATGTCGATTTCCGGCGGGCTCGCACGTCGTCGGTGACCTGGAGGCTCCGCACATGACGAAACTTCACCCCGGCTGGCTGGTCGTCGGCGCGGGCGCGCTGATCACGTGGATGGCCATGGGCGCGCTGCTGGCGCTGCCCGTGTTCCTGGCGCCGATCTCGGCGGACACCGGCTGGTCGCGCGGCGGCATCGGCTTCGCGATGACGCTGAACTTCCTCACGATGGGCATCGGCTCGGCCGTGTGGGGCAACCTCAGCGATCGCTACGGCCCGCGCCTGATCCTGCTGGCGGGCGTCGTGCTGCTGGCCGCCGGACTGGCCCTGGCCAGCCGCACCACCACGCTGGCGCAGTTCCAGGCGGTCTACGGCCTGCTGGTCGGCGTGGCCGCGGGCAGCCTGATGGTGCCGCTGATGTCCACCGTCGTGCTGTGGTTCGACCGGCATCGCGCGCTGGCCGTCTCGCTGGTGTCGTCGGGCGTGGGGGTGGCGCCGATGACCGTGTCGCCCATCGCCGCCCGGCTGGTGATCACGTACGGCTGGCGCACGTCCGAGCTGATCCTCGCCGCCGCGGTGATCGTGCTGCTGGTGCCCGCCGCGCTGTGCGTCCGCCGGCCGCCGCACATGCCGGCCGCCACGGCCGCCGGCGGCCTCGGCGGGCCCGAGCTCAAGGCGGCGGCGCGGCGCGCGCTGCGCTCGCGTCCGTTCATCGTCCTGTCGCTGACCTTCTTCGCCTGTTGCGCGACGCACGCCGGCCCGATCTTCCACACCATCAGCTACGCGATCGGCTGCGGCCTGCCGCCGTTGACCGCGGTGACGATCTACAGCGTCGAAGGCTTCGCGGGGCTGGTGGGCCGGCTGCTTTTCGGCGTGCTCGCCGACAAGGTGGGCGTCAAGCGCATGATCGTCGTCGGCCTGGTGACGCAGGCGCTGGCCGCGGGCTCGTACGTCCTGGCGACCGGGCTCGGCGACTTCTACGTGGTCGCGTTCGTGTTCGGCATGGCCTACGGCGGCGTGATGCCGCTCTATTCGGCGCTCGCCCGCGACTACTTCGCGCCGCAGATCATGGGCAGCGTGCTCGGCGCGATGACGCTGCTGTCGGGCCTGGGCATGGCGCTGGGGCCGGCGCTCGGCGGCTGGATCTACGACCACTTCCACGCCTACACGTGGATGTACCTGGGCTCGCTCGCGGTGGGCCTGGGCGCCGGCGCGATCGCGCTCGCGCTGCCGCGGGTGCGCGGGCCCGCGCTGCCCGCGGGCGCGTGAGTCAGTCGCGGCGGTCGCGGTCGGCCCAGCTGGTGGGCGTTTCGTACAGGCGCAGCTTGCGCAGCCTGAGGTGGTTGCCGAAGCGCTCGGTGTAGAGCGGGTCGAGGATCTCGAACGCGATCGCGACGAGGTTCTCGGCGGTGGGCACGCGATCCAGCACCACGGTCTTGTGGCCGGGAATCTGCGCGAGCAGGCCGCGGATCAGGGTGTCGCCGTCATGCACCAGGAACGCGTGGTCCCACAGGTCGACCAGGTGCTCCTTGGCGAGCGACTTCACGTCGGTGAAGTCCATCAGCATGCCGTGGTCGCTGGACTCGGGGTCGTCGATCGGCTCGCCCTCGAGCGTGATCTCCAGGGCGTAGCGGTGGCCATGCAGGTTGCGGCACTGGCTCTTGTGCTGCGGGATGCGGTGGCCGGCGTCGAATTCGAGTCGTTTGGTGATCGTGAGCATGATGGGATCGAGACCCGGGGCCCGCAAGCGTTCAACGGATGTTGAGGAGCTTGTGGGTCTGCAGGCCGAGTTTCCATTGAGGGTGCGCGAGGCAATAGTCCATCGCCAGGCGCTGGTTGGTGGCCTGCAGCAGGTTGTCCATGGGCTGCAGGTAGAAGTGCTTGAAATCGAGGCCGGTGAAGCGTTGCGGGTCGACGCCGTCCTGCGGGAACACCAGCTTCAGCTCGTCGCCGGCGGTGAGGACGACCGTCGAGTCGGCCTTGGGGCTGACGCAGATCCAGTCGAGCCCCGGCGGCGGCTCGACCGTGCCGTTGGTCTCCACCGCGATGGTGAAGCCGCGCGCGTGCAGGGCCTCGGTGAGCGCGGCGTCGACCTGCAGCAGCGGCTCGCCGCCCGTCAGCACCACGAAGCGGTGCGTGGGCGTGTCGCCCCAGTGCTTCGCGATCTCTTCGGCGAGGAGTTCGGCGGTCCTGAACTTGCCGCCGCCATCGCCGTCGGTGCCCACGAAGTCGGTGTCGCAGAACTTGCAGACGGCGTCCGCGCGATCGTCCTCGCGGCCCGTCCACAGGTTGCAGCCGGCGAAGCGGCAGAACACGGCCGGCCGCCCCGCATTGGCGCCCTCGCCCTGCAGCGTATAGAAGATTTCCTTGACGCTGTAGGTCACGAGCGCACCTTCTCCGAGATCAACCGACCAGCAGGCGGTTCACGCGCTGCACGTACGCCGCCGGCTCCTCGAGCTGGCCGCCCTCGGCGAGCCAGGCCTGGTCGAACAGCAGGTGGGCGAAGTCGTCGAAGCGCGGATCAGCCTCGAGCTTCTTCACCAGCGCGTGCTCGGGGTTCACCTCGAGGATGGGCTTGGTGTCGGGCGCGGCCTGGCCGGACTGCTTGAGCAGGCGGGCCAGGTGGGCGCTCATCTCGCCCTCCTCGACGACGATGCAGGCCGCGGAGTCGACCAGGCGCGACGTGGCGCGCACATCCTTGGCGCGGTCCTTCAGCGACTCCTTCAGGCGTTCGAGCACCGGCGCGAAGGCCGTGGCGGCGGCGTCGGCCGCCTTCTTCTCGTCCTCGTCCTGCAGCGTGCCGAGGTCGACCGCGCCCTTGGCCACGCTCTGCAGCGTGTGGCCCTCGAACTCGTGCAGGTGCGACAGCAGCCACTCGTCGACGCGGTCGGTGAGCAGCAGCACCTCGATGCCCTTCTTGCGGAAGATCTCGAGCTGCGGGCTGGCCTTGGCGGCGCCCAGCGAGTCGGACGCGATCACGTAGATGGCCTGCTGGCCTTCCTTCATGCGCGACACGTAGTCGGCCAGCGACACGCCCTTGTCGGCGTGCGTGGACGCGAAGCGGTACAGCTTGGCCAGGCGCTCCTTGTTCTGGTGGTCCTCGCCGATGCCTTCCTTGAGCACCGCGCCGAACTCGTCCCAGAACGCCTGGTACTTGTCCTTCTCGCCCACGTCCTCGCTGTCGGCCAGCGATTCGAGCATGGACAGCACGCGCTTGGTGGAGCCCTCGCGGATCGCCTTCACGTCGCGGCTTTCCTGCAGCAGCTCGCGCGAGACGTTCAGCGGCAGGTCGGCCGAGTCGATGACGCCCTTGACGAAGCGCAGGTACACCGGCATCAGCGCCTCGGCGTCGTCCATGATGAAGATGCGCTTGACGTAGAGCTTCACGCCGCCGCGCTTGTCGCGGTTCCACATGTCCAGCGGCGCGTGCGCCGGGATGTAGAGCAGCTGCGTGTATTCGCTGCGGCCTTCCACGCGGTTGTGCGTGTAGGCCAGCGGCGCGTCGGAGTCGTAGCTGATCTGCTTGTAGAAATCGGTGTACTCGGCGTCGGTGACCTCGCTCTTGGAACGTGCCCACAGCGCGGAGGCCTTGTTGACGGTCTCCCACTCCTCGAGTGCCTTGTACTCGGCCTTCTCGCCGTCCCACTCCTCCTTCTTCATCAGGATGGGCAGCGAGATGTGGTCGGAGTACTTGGCGATGATGGACTTGAGCTTCCACGGGCGCAGGAACTCGTCCTCGCCCTCGCGCAGGTGCAGGATGACGTCGGTGCCGCGCTCGGCGCGGGTGATCTCCTCCACCTCGAAGTCGCCGGTGCCTTCCGAGCTCCAGCGCACGCCCTGCTCCGCCGGCAGGCCGGCGCGGCGCGACTCGACGGTGATGCGGTCGGCCACGATGAAGCCCGAGTAGAAGCCCACGCCGAACTGGCCGATCAGGGCGGCGTCCTTCTTCTGGTCGCCTTCCAGCCTCGACATGAACTCCTTCGTGCCGCTCTTGGCGATCGTGCCCAGGTGCGACACGGCCTCCTCCGCCGACAGGCCGATGCCGTTGTCGCGGATGGTGAGCGTCTTCTTTTCCGCGTCGAAGAAGATGCGCAGCTCGAGGTTGGGGGCGTCTTCCAGGAACTGCGGGTGGTCGATGGCCTCGAAGCGCAGCTTGTCGCAGGCGTCCGATGCGTTCGAGACCAGCTCGCGCAGGAAGATTTCCTTGTTCGAGTACAGCGAGTGCGTGACGAGGTGCAGGATCTGCTTGACCTCGGCCTGGAACGAGAGAGTTTGCTTTTCCATGGAATGAAGCCCGATTTGGTCTGGGTCGAAGGATGGGGACGGGGGCGGAAACGGCCACGACGGGTCGCTCCGCGTCCGCGCGCCGGCACGGCGACGGAAACTGCGTATTGTCGCCCGACGGCCAATTGCGGGCCAGCGCGCGGTTTTTCAAGCGCCGGCGGCGGGCGGCAACGGCAGCGCCGACGTGCGCAAGCTGTTCGGCATGACCGGCTACCCGGCAGCCGGCGTGCCGCAGACGGGCACCAATCCGTAGGACGCACCTGTTTCAGGATGCACGGGGCGTTCGCCGCAGGGCGAGCACCCTTTTTCATGGGCGCGCGGCACGCACGCGCGCGCCCCTGCCCGGCCGCAAACGCATCAGGACGTTTCCACGGCCGAGTCCGCGGGCATGCGAATCGCCACGTCGTACGAACAACGCGCCGGCCATTCCGCCCGCGTCGGACGACAACAGGAGAGACTCCATGAACAGCAACACCTCCCGACTGCGCAACTTCCAGCTGGCCCTCGTCGCTTCCGCGGCCGTCGCACTGGGCGCGTGCTCGAAGAACGACGCCGACGTCGCTCCGCCGACCGCCGGGGCCAGCGCGCCGGCCAACGAATCGGTGGCCACCACCGCGCCTGCGCCGGCTCCGGTGGCCGCGCCGGTCGCGCCCGCCCCGGTGGTCGTGGCGCAGAACGGCACCCGCTCGTACGAACAGGGCCGCCGCGACCAGTCACGCCGCGACGCGGAACGCGCGCGCGAACTGCCGCCGCGCGCCGACCGCGACGCCGACGTCGACCCGCAGCGCTGGCGTGACCAGAAGCAAGTGGCCGCGGCCGCGTGCGCCAATTGCGGCGTGGTGGAGGCCGTCAACGCGGTCGAGGTCCAGGGCCAGAACAACGGCGTCGGCGCGGTGGCCGGCGGCGTGGGCGGCGCGCTGGTGGGCAGCCAGATCGCGGGCGGCCACAACCGCACGCTGGGCGGCGTGGTGGGCGCGGTCGGCGGCGGCCTGCTGGGCAACGCCATCGAGAAGCACGAACGCAAGGCCACCATGTACGACGTGACGGTGCGCATGGAGGACGGTTCGCACCGCACGGTGCGCGAGTCGACGGCGCCGGCCGTGGGCGAGAAGGTGCGCGTGGAGGCCGACGGCCTGCACGACCGCGGCTGACCACGACGCGGGGCCGCGCGGCCCCGCGCCTTCGTCAGCCCTTGATGGCGCCGGCCAGCGCCAGCGTCGGCGCCGCCTGGTTCATCGTGTAGAAGTGCAGCGACGGCGCGCCGCCCGCCACCAGGCGCTCGCACAGCGCGGCCATCACGTCGAGCCCGAAGGCCTTGATGGACTTCGTGTCGTCGCCGAACGACTGCAGGCGCAGCCGCATCCAGCGCGGGATCTCGCAGCCCGTGTTGTCGGCGAAGCGCATCAGGCCGCTCGCGTTCGTGATGGGCATGATGCCCGGCACGATCGGGATGGCGAGGCCCATCGCGCGAACCTCGTCGACGAAGCGGAAGTACGCGTCGGCGTTGAAGAACATCTGCGTGATGGCCGAGTTCGCGCCGGCGGCCACCTTGGAGGCGAACGCCTTCAGGTCGGCCTCGGGCGAACGCGCCTGCGGGTGCGTCTCGGGATACGCGGCCACCTCGACGTGGAAGTGATCGCCCGAGTGCCTGCGGATCTGCTCGATCAGCTCGGTGGCGTAGCGGAACTCGCCGAAGCTGCCGGCGCCGCTGGGCAGGTCGCCGCGCAGCGCGACGATGCGCCTGACGCCGGCGGCCTTGAAGCCGTCCAGCGTCTCGCCCACGCTCGCACGCGTGGCGCCGATGCAGGTGAAGTGCGGCACGCCCGTGACGCCTTCGTCACGGATGGCCTGCACCACCTGCAGCGTGCCCATCTGGGTGGAGCCGCCCGCGCCGTAGGTGACCGAGCAGAACTCGGGCTTGAGCGCGTACAGCTCGGCCCGCGCCGCGGCCAGCTTGGTGATGCCCTCGGGCGTCTTCGGGGGGAAGAACTCGAGGCTGATGGGAACCTGGACCATCTGTGGGCGCTCGCTCAATACCTGTAGGTGTCGGGCTTGTAGGGGCCCGACTTCGCCACGCCGATGTAGGCCGCCTGCTCCTCGGTCAGCTCGGTCAGCTTCGCGTTGAGCTTGGACAGCTGCAGGCGCGCGACCTTCTCGTCCAGGTGCTTGGGCAGCACGTAGACCTTGCCCGCCTCGTAGGCGTCGGGGCGCGTGAACAGCTCCACCTGGGCGATGGTCTGGTTGGCGAACGACGACGACATCACGTAGCTCGGGTGGCCCGTGCCGCAGCCCAGGTTCACGAGGCGGCCCTTGGCCAGCATGATGATGCGCTTGCCGTCGGGGAAGATCACGTGGTCGACCTGCGGCTTGATCTCTTCCCACTTGCAGTGGTCCAGCGAGGCGATGTCGATCTCGTTGTCGAAGTGGCCGATGTTGCAGACGATGGACTGCTCCTTCATCGCGGCCATGTGCTTGTACGTGATGACGTTCTTGTTGCCCGTGCAGGTGACGAAGATGTCGCCATGCGCCGCGGCGTCGTCCATCGTGACCACGCGGTAGCCTTCCATGGCGGCCTGCAGCGCGTTGATCGGGTCGATCTCGGTCACCCACACCTGGGCCGACAGCGCGCGCAGCGCCTGCGCCGAGCCCTTGCCCACGTCGCCGTAGCCGGCCACGACGGCCACCTTGCCGGCCACCATCACGTCGGTGGCGCGCTTGATGCCGTCCACCAGCGACTCGCGGCAGCCGTACAGGTTGTCGAACTTGCTCTTGGTGACGGAGTCGTTGACGTTGATGGCACGGAACAGCAGCGTGCCCTTGGCAGACATCTCGTTGAGGCGGTGCACGCCCGTGGTGGTCTCCTCGGTCACGCCGATGATCTGGGCGCTCTTGCGCGTGTACCAGGTCGGGTCGACGGCCAGCTTGGCCTTGATCGCGGCGTACAGCTCGCGCTCCTCCTCGCTGCCGGGGTTCGCCAGCACCGAGATGTCCTTCTCGGCGCGCTGGCCCAGGTGCATCAGCAGTGTGGCGTCGCCGCCGTCGTCCAGGATCATGTTCGGGCCTTCGTTGGCCGAACCGGCCGGGCCGAATTCGAAGATGCGGTGGGTGTAGTCCCAGTAGTCCTTCAGCGTCTCGCCCTTGTAGGCGAACACGGGCGTGCCCTCCACCACCAGCGCGGCGGCCGCGTGATCCTGCGTGGAGTAGATGTTGCACGAGGCCCAGCGCACCTCGGCGCCGAGCGCCTGCAGCGTCTCCACCAGCACGGCGGTCTGGATCGTCATGTGCAGGCTGCCGGTCACGCGGGCGCCCTTGAGCGCGTTGCCGTACTCGGTGCGCATCGCCATCAGCGCGGGCATCTCGCTCTCGGCGATGGCGATTTCCTTGCGGCCCCAGGCGGCCAGGCCCAGGTCGGCGACGGCGTAGGCGTCGGAGGGAAGGGAAGTCAGTGCTGCGTTCATTCGGGATCTCCGTAGATGACCCGCGGTCGCAGCCATGAAGGCCGGAAGGGAGGCGACTCGTGCGCCCTCACCCGGCCCTTCGCGTGCTGCGAAGCGGGTGAGCGCGGTTGCCAAGATGGGGTTCCGAGCCTGGGGTTTCGCGGTCGTGGTGACGACCGGGCCTCGCAACGCTCCTCGGAATCAGACCCGATTATATCGACCGCGTCCGGCCGGCCTCAAGCCCGTTCGTCGTCCAGCGGAAGATCGAGCGTGACCTGGCGCAGGGCGCCCACCATGGGCGGCAGGCGCGACACCTGGTTGACGATGTCGACGATGCCCGCGCATCCGGTCTTGGCCTTGAGGCGCTTGACGTGGCTGCGCACGGTCTCGTCGCCGATCTCCAGCTTGGCGGCGATCTCCTTGACGCGCAGGCCTTCGCACAGCGCGGAAAGCACCTGCTGCTCGCGGCGCGACAACCCCAGCTCGCGCGCGTAGGCGTCCACCGACAGCGTCTCGGCGATGCGGCTGCGCGGCAGCGCGATCAGCACGGCGTGGCCCGCGTGGTTGGACGACAGCGCGGCCGGCAGCGGCACGATGGACAGGTCGCACGACTTGCCCTCGGACAGCGCGTTGGCAGGCGCGAACGCCAGCATGCGCCGCTTGCCGCCGTCGCGGGCGCCCGCCAGCGCCTCGTCGAGCGCGCGCTGGTCGGTGGCCGAACGGCCGACCAGGCGGCGTCCGACCAGTTGCAGCGACTTCGCGTGGGCGAGCTCCACGCGCGCGGCGTGGTTGGCGTGCACGACGTGGCCGTCGGCGGCCATCAGCACGAGGCCGTAGTCGACCTCGTCGAGCACGGCCGCGAGCAGCTTGGCCAGGCCGGCGCCGGGGCCGTTGCGGCGCTCGGGCCCGCGGTAGGCCAGTTCGGCTTCGAGCGCGGCGAGCTCGATCGTGGCGCCGAAGCCCATGGACGGCGCCATCGCGCTCGACGGCGCGCCGTCGTTGGGAATGGCGACGACGATGCGCGCGGGATCGCGCGACGTGTTGCGCTTCGCTGAGCAGGTAATTTCGGACCCTTCCATGCAACCCTCGCAATGTTGTTTCCTGGCCTGCTGTCCCCTTGGCCGCGGAGGCCGCGGCGTCGACGGGAATCGGCATGTCCATTTGACGATCTTTTTGTTACGGACGATGACTTGCGGCGGGCGCGCAACTGGCTCGCGCGCCAACTTCTGCACTACTTTCGCGACCGCTTGAGGCGGACGGCGGCGTCGCGGTCGAGTTGCAGGAACTCGGCCATGTCGCCCAGCTCGACCGCGATCGCCCGCGCCAGGCCCTCGTCGCGGGCCCAGGCCTTGTCGGCGAAACCCACGTGGGCCTCCAGCCGCGACTTGTCCACCAGGGTGGCGTTGGCCCAGCCCACGGCGCGGTCGCCGTACAGCAGCGGCAGCGCGTAATGCCCCATCGTGCGCCTGGCCGCCGGCGTGTAGGCCTCGAACCGGTAGGCCCAGCCCCACAGCAGCTCGAAGCGGCGCCGGTCCCACGCCACCGGGTCGAACGGCGCCAGCAGGCGCGCACGCTCCGGGTCGACGCGCCACTTGCCCGACGCCGGATCCTCGCCCGGCGTCCACAGCCAGGTGACGCCGTCGATCTTCACCTGCGGCAGGCTGGCGCGCAGCTCGGCCAGCAGCGCGCGCGTCTCGCCGCGCAGGTGCGGCGCGCCGTACTGCATCAGCTGCGACAGGTAGCCCAGCGACGCCGACGGCAGCGGCGCGTACTTCTCCACGATGCGCATCAGGAGCTGGCGCGAGCGCTCGTGGCGGGCCTCGGGGGCGTCGTCGGCGGGCGCGTGGTCGATCGCCTCGTAGACGCGCGTGCCGGTCTCGCGCCGCACCACGCGCAGCAGGCCGCGGTAGTGCATGCCGTCCAGCAGCGCCGTGCTGGCGTTGAGCGTGTTGGTGCTGCCCCAGCTCTGCACGCGGCCGTGGTCGAACACCTCCTGCACGTCGCGCGGATGCGTGGCGCCGCGGGCGCGCACGAAGGCCAGCACCTCGGCGGCGCGGCGCTCGGTGGCCGCGTCCCACGGCCGCCGCGCCACGCGCGGATGCAGCAGCGGCAGCAGGCTGCGCGGCACGAAGCCGTAGTTGACGAGGCAGTCCTCCTCCACGTCCAGGCGCGGATAGCGGCGCTCCAGGTCGCCCGCCACGTAGCCCTTGACGCGGTGGCGCAGCGTGAGGTCCTGGGCGCGCGCCGGCGCGCGGATCGGATCGGCCTGCACGAAGCCGAGGCGGTCGATGGCCTTCTGCAGCGTGGTGGGCGGGAACATCGAGCGCGCCACGGTGTAGCGGCGCAGGACGTCGAGGGTGATGGGCTTGGAGCTGCTCATGGAGCTGGCATTCTGCCGCCGGGCTGGCTTATAGGACTACCCTCCGCCTGACGGCTGCGGTGCGAGCGTCTTCGGGCGGCCGGGCGACGCTCACGCGGCGAGCCAGGGCGCGGGGCGGCCGTCTATACAATCGCCGCCCATGTCCGCCGCCTCCCGCACCCCGCCGCAGCCCCCTTCCCCGCAGGCGGTGACCTGGGACTTCCGGGTGCTCGCCGCGGGCGTGCTCGCCGTCGCCGCGGGCCTCGCGCTGCACGCGAACGCCGCGCTCAACGAATCGTGGTTCCACGCGGTCAACGCCTTCGGTCCGGTCGCGCCGGCCAGTTGGTCGGCGCTGAGCGTCGCCGGCCTCGCGCTGTCGGCGTGGATCTACCTCACGGCCTGCGCCGAGGACGTGCCCGAGCGCGTCGCGCAGCTGCTGTGGGGCATCGTGCTGGGCGGACTCACCGCCAGCTGGATCAAGCACCACGTGCCGTCGCCGCGCCCCTTCCTGGCGCTCGGCGCGGAGCACCTGAACGTGGTCGGCACGCCGCTGAGCGCGGGCTCGATGCCGTCCGGCCACAGCGCGATGGCGTTCGCGATGCTCGCCGTGCTGATGGCCGAGCGGCGCCGCTTCACGGAGCGCGCCGCGGTCGACGGATGGCTCACCTCCGACCTCGGCATCGGGCTGGTCGCGCTGCTGGCGTTCGGCATCGCGCTGTCGCGCCTGGCGGTGGGCGCGCACTGGCCCGCCGACGCGCTCGTGGGCGGCGGCCTGGGCCTGGTCTTCGGCGGGCTGGCCCCGCACGCCTGGCCGGTGGGCGCGATGACCCGGCTGCTGTCGCGCCGGCTCGGCCAGCGCCTGATGGCGGCGGGCCTGCTGCTGTCCGCGGCCTGCATCGCCGCCACGCCCGCCCTGCTGGACGCCACCGGTCTCGTCGACAGGAAATGGGCGCGCAACCTGCTGACCGGTTACCCGCTGGCGGCGCCGCTGCAATATCTGCTGGTGCTGGTGGCGCTCGTGGGCGCCGTCCGCTGGTGGCGCGCCGGCCGGCGAACGCCGCGTTGACGCAATGACCCGCACCCGCTGGATCGCCGCGGCCAGCATCGCCGCCGGCGTCGCGCTGCTGGCCGTGCTGGTGGCGTTCACGCCGTGGCGCCTGCTGGCCGAGCGCGTGGCCACCGTGCCGTGGCCGGGCTGGGTCGGCGCCACCCTCGGCATGAGCGCCACCTACGCGTTGCGCGCCGGCCGCCTGCGCGCCGAGTGGCTGTGGAAGCTGCGCACGCTGGGGCTGGGCTACCGCGAGTGCCTGCAGGTCACGCTGCTGCACAACGCGGCCATCAACATCCTGCCGATGCGCTCGGGCGAGGCCAGCTACTCGTTCCTGCTGCACCGGCGCTGGGGCGTGGGCCTGGGCGACGCCACGGCCAGCCTGCTGTGGCTGCGCCTGCAGGACATGATGGTGCTGGGCGTGCTGGGCATCGCCATCCTGGTGCCGGCGCCGCTGCCGTGGCGCATCGGGTTCGCCGTGGCGGCCATCGCCGCCGCGGCCACGCTGCTGCCGGCCCTCGTGCGCCGCGTGCACCTGCACGCGCGCTGGGCCCGGGCACGCGCGCATGTGTCCGCGCCGCGCTCGCGCAAGGCCTGGCACCTCGTCGCCAAGGTGGCCGCGGCCTTCCGCGCGGCCCGCGGCGGCGCGGCCGCCTGGGCCTTCGCCATCGCCAACTGGGTGCTCAAGCTGGGCATCGTGGGAGTGCTGCTCGCCTCGCTGGCCAACCTGCCGCTAGGCGCCGGGTTCTGCGGCGCGCTCGGCGGCGAGCTGGCCGGCGTGCTGCCGCTGCAGGCGCCGGCGGGCGTGGGCACCTACGAGGCGGGTGTGGCGCTCGGCACGCAGGCGCGCCGGGCCCAGGCGCCGGCCGCGACGGCGTCCGCCGCAAACACCGACAATGCGCCATCGGCCCGCCTGATCTTCGGCGCCGCCCTGGCCGTGCATGCCCTGATGCTGGTGGTGGCGCTGGCCACCGCCCTCGCCTTTTCCCTGATCGTGCGCCCGGCGCGGGCGCCAGAAAGCAAGACATGACCGCCTCTTCCACCGGAGAGCACTACCTGCCCTCGATGCCCGCAGCGGCGCCCGACATGGGCGGCGCGCACCCCGACGCCCCGGCCAACGCGTTCGGCGCCCGCGGCGCGCTGGACGTCGACGGCGTGCCCTTCCATCGCCTGTCGGTGGTGGTGCCGATGTACAACGAGATCGAGAACGCCGCCCCGCTCATCGACGAGGTGCAGGCCGCGCTGACCGCCTATCCGTTCCCGTGGGAGCTGCTGGTGGTGGACGACGGCAGCCGCGACGGCACCGGCCAGGCGCTGGAGAAGCACGGCGCCTCCGTCGGCCCGCACATCCGCGTGATCCGCCTGTGGCGCAACTTCCGCCAGACGGCCGCGATGCAGGCCGGCATCGACGCGTCGCGCGGCGACGTCATCGTCACGATGGACGGCGACCTGCAGAACGACCCCAGGGACATCCCGAAGCTGGTGGCCCGCCTGCTGCAGGGCGACCTCGACTTCGTGGCCGGCTGGCGCAAGGACCGCCAGGACGGCTTCTGGCTGCGCAAGTTCCCGTCGAGGATCGCCAACTCCCTCATCCGCAAGTCCACCGGCCTGCAGTTCAACGACCTCGGCTGCAGCCTGAAGGCCTTCCGCGGCTCGGTGCTGCGCGAGGTGCGGCTGTACGGCGAGATGCACCGCTTCATCCCCGCCTGGCTGGCCACGGTGACGTCGCCGGCGCGCATGGACGAGGTGCCGGTGCACCACCGCGCCCGCGTCGCCGGCACGTCGAAGTACGGCCTGTCGCGCACGTTCCGGGTGATCACCGACCTGCTGGCGATGCATTTCTTCCTGAACTACGGCACGCGGCCCGGGCACTTCTTCGGCGGCATCGGCCTGTTCACCGGCAGCATCGGCGGCGTCATCCTGGCCTGGATGGCCGTGCTGAAGTTCGTCCTCGGCCAGTCCATCGGCGGCAGGCCGCTGCTGAGCCTCGGTTTCTTCCTGATCATCGCCGGATTGCAACTATTGCTCGCCGGCGTGCTCGCCGAGTTGCTCATCCGCATCTACTATGACGGTCGCCACGCGCAGCCCTACCATCATGGGCAGGGCACCGTGCCGTCCGAGGACGCCGCGTGGCACGTGAACCGCTAGGACCTGTGTTTCCCTGAAGTCGCGCCCCCACACAACCTCACCGAAACCGTCGATGTCGGCACTGCCACCGCCTCCGCCCTCGTCTCCTCCGCCCGGTCCGGCGCCGACGCCCAAGCCGCCCGCGCCCGCTCCGGCGGCCGAGGCTCCGCCGGCGCTGATGCCCTATGACGACCTGTTCGGAGGCGAGGAGCGCCCGCCGGAGACGGCGCCGACCCTGACGTTCAACGTCGCCGCGGCCCCGCTGCCGCCTCCGCCACCGCGCCCGTCGGCGGGCCCGGCCAAGCCGCCGGTCCCGGTCGACGTGCCCGGCGTCGTCATCGGCGACGATCGTCCGGCGTGGGTGCCGCCGCTTCCTCCCGACGAGCCGCTGGAGCCGCTGCGCAGGCCCCCGGTCGCCGCGCCGCCGCCGCCGCCCCGGCCGCCCGTGCAGCCGCCGCCCCCGCCCGCCAAGCCGCGCTCCATCTCCGAGCTGATGGAGACCGTGGGCAAGCCGGCCCGGCCGGACGAAGACGCGCGGCCGTCGCAGCCGCAGATGTGGACGGCCAGCGATGCCCAGGCCGGCAGGGCGCCGCCCATCCCCAAGCCGCCCGCGCCGCGTCCGCCGCCGCCCCCGCCCCCGCCGCAGCTGCCGTTGCCACCGCAGCCGCCCGCGCGGGCGCCGTCGTTCGAGCGCATCGCGCCGGCGCCGCTGCGCACGCCGCCGCCGTCGGCCGCCGACCACCGCGCGTCGCGCCCGATCCCGCTCACCGCGCTGAGCCCCGACGACGAGGACGACTACGCGCGCGCCTTCGCGTCCGATGACGACGACACGGTGATGATGCCGGGCGGCGGCATGAACGCGGCGTCGCCCGAGGCCGACACGGTCATCGCCGTGGCCGCGCCCATGCGCCGCGCCTACGGTTCGGCGCCGTCGATGCGCCTTCTGGGCATCCTGATGACGGTGCTGCTGGCGCTGTGGATCGCGCGCCTGGGCGCCGCGCCGCTGTTCGACGTCGACGAGGGCGCGTTCTCCGAGGCCACGCGCGAACTCACCGTCGGCCACGACTGGGGCAGCACCACGCTCAACGGCGAAGACCGTTTCGACAAGCCCATCCTCATCTACTGGTTCCAGGCGATCAGCCTGAAGACGTTCGGCATCAACGAGTTCGCCGTGCGGCTGCCGTCGGCGCTGTGCGCGTTCCTGTGGTGCCTGGCCATCGGGCAGTTCGCCTGGAGGCGCTTCGGGCCGCAGGTGGCCATCGCCGCGGCCGGCATCCTGGCCACCAGCCTGGGGCCGATGCTGATCGGCCGCGCCGCGACGGCCGATTCGCTGCTGAACCTGCTGCTGACGCTGTCCACGCTCGACCTGTGGCGCCACCTCGAGAACGGCCGCGACTGGCCGCGCCGGCGCGCGTTCGCATGGATCGGGCTGGGCCTGCTGGCCAAGGGCCCGGTGGCGCTGCTCATCCCCGCGGCCGCGGCCGGCCTGTGGCTGGCCACGAACCGCGACCGCTCGCGCCTCACGCGCCTGATCGGCGACCCGACGGCCTGGGCGCTGATGCTGTGCATCTCGCTGCCCTGGTACATCTACGCCCTCGCGCGCCACGGCATGGCGTTCGTCGACGGCTTCCTGCTGCACCACAACCTCCAGCGCTTCACCGGCTCGCTGGAAGGGCACGCCGGCAGCCTGTTCTACTACCTCGAGGTCATGCCGGTGGCGTTGATGCCGTGGACGCCGCTGCTGGTGCCCATCGCGATGCACCTGCGCGCGCGCTGGCGCGAGCCGCTGGGCCGCTTCATGCTGGTGTGGCTGGGCTTCGTGCTCGTGTTCTTCTCGCTGTCGGGCACCAAGCTGCCGCACTACGCGCTGTACGGCTTCACGCCGCTGGTGCTGCTGGCCGCGCAGGAGCTCGTTGTGGCCAAGTGGCCCGTGCGGCTCGGGCTGTGCGCCACCATCATCGCGGTGGTGGCCCTCGGCGCGGCGAGCCCGTGGATCGCGGGCTATGCCGCGGCCGGCACCCGCGACCCGCTGTACCACACGCTGCTGTCCACCGCGCCGATGGCGCCGTGGGTGTGGCTGAGCGTGCCCATCGGCCTGCTCGTGTTCGCGCTCACGATCTGGGTGCCCAACGTGCGCAACTACATCACCGAGGCCGACGGCGCGGTGTTCGCAGCGCTGCTCGCCGCCGGATGGATGGTGCTGGCGGTGCTGCCGTGGTGGGCGCAGACGCTGCAGGATCCGATCCGCACGCTCGCGCGCACGGTGCCCATCGCGCAGATGACGCTGCTCGATCGCCAGCGCGTCGTGCAATGGCGCCTGCACCAGCCCAGCATCGCGTTCTACCTGAACCGCGAGGTCCCGGCAGTCGATCCCGTCAACGGCGACTGGGCGCTGACGCGCATCGACCGCGTCAAGCCCGACGAGCTCGCCAAGCTGGAAGTGGTGCAGCAGGTGCGCGGCTATGCGCTGGTGCGCCCGGCGCCCGCGGCCTCCGAGCCCTTGTCGCGCATCGGCGCCGAGCAGAACGCGGCGGAGGCAGCCAGCGAGGCCGCCTCGGCCCAGGCGCTGGCCATCGCCGCGGCGAAGGCAGCCGCGGCCGCCGCCGAGGCCGCCAGCGCCGCCGCCGCGGCCGTGGCGTCCAAGCTCGCGCCGCCCGTGCCGGCCCCGGTGGCTCCGGCGCCGGCCGCCCAGCCCGCCCGCAAGCCATGACCGCCGCCGCGCCTGAACGCGCGCCACGGCGCGGCTGGCGCGCGCGCCACAAGGCCGGCTGGATCGGCCTCACGCTGGCGCTCGCGCTCGCCTGGATCTTCACCGCCTGGCCGCAGCTCGACCTGTGGGCCAGCGGCCAGTTCCACGCCGCCGACGGCTCCTTCATCGGCGACCGCTACGCGTTTGTGCGCTTCCTCTATCACGGCATTCCGTGGTCGGGGAAGCTCTACGCACTCGTCGGACTCGTGATCATCGTCGTCTCGCGGTGGCGCCCGCATCCGCTCGGCGTCCGTTGGTCGCGCCGCCTGGTCGCGCTCGCCTGGGTGAGCATCCTGGGCTCGGGCCTGCTGGTCAACGCCGGGCTCAAGGAATACTGGGGCCGCGCCCGGCCGGTGCAGGTGAGCCAGTTCGGCGGCACGCAGCACTTCTCGCCGGCGCTGATGCCCACCGACCAGTGCGCGCACAACTGCTCGTTCGTGAGCGGCCATGCCACCTCGGGCTACATCCTGATGGCCGTGGGCCTGATGGGCAGCGTCGCCACGCGCCGGCGCTGGCTGTGGATCGGCCTGGCCTGGGGCGCCGTCGTGAGCCTGGCGCGCGTCGCCGAGGGCGGCCACTTCCTCAGCGACACCCTGTTCGCGGGACTCGCGGTGTGGGCCAGCGGCTGGCTGATCCGCGAGGCGTGGCTGCGGCACGTGGCGCTGCGATGGCGGCGCTTGCGGCGGCGGCGCGAGGCGCTGGAGGCGAAATGAAGAACGGCGACCCGCGGGTCGCCGTTCTTCATGGAGTCCCGGATCCGGTCAGGGCGTCCACTCGAGCGCGATGCCCTTGAAGTCGACCGCGTTGTTGGGCGTGCGGATCGACAGGTTGCTGATGTGGCGGAACGCGAAGCCCGCGCGCCAGTGGCCGTCGGCGCTGCTGACGCCCACGCCGAAGTGGTCGGAGAACTGGAAGTTGCTGCCCTTCAGGCGGTTGCCGATGCTGGACTCGCTGAGGTAGCTCGGGCCGATGCCGAACTCGAGATCCAGGCGCGCGCCGCCGCCCACCGGATAACGCCAGTGCATCATCGGGACGAAGGCGACGTCCCAGGCGCTCTGCGAGTACAGGCTGTTCGACTTGGCCTGCCACGCGCTGGCCGAGATCACCGGCGACATGTCGAGCGCGAAGCCCGACACGCTGGTGAGCTGGCACTCGTGGCGCTCGGCGCCGATCGATTCGTAGGAAAGCTCGGCGTCCTTGCCCGCGGCGACGCGGCCGCCCCAGGCGTTGTGGCCGGCCTGGCCGTCGACCAGGCAGCCGAAGAACGGCGCGCCCTTGAGCGCCGCCACGGTCCAGGTGGCGATGGTGCCGGCGATGGCGGTGTTCTTCAGCGCGCTGCCGGCGCCGGTCTCCGCGTGGGCCGGGGCGGCGGTCGCGAGCGCCAGGGCGGCGAGCGTCAGGGCCGCGGCCAGGCGCGGGCGTCGGGGGGCGAGGATGGTCGGATGCATCCACGCACTTTAGCGCGACCGGGCGATAACCCTGACACTCGGCCGGGTGCCGCGTCGGCCGCGCGCGACAGCCGCCGGCCTCGCTGGCCGATAATCGCCGACCACCTGCCGGGGCCGTGCCGCCCCGGCGCTCACCGCCACAAGAACCACTTGATGTTCCTCGTTCGCTGGATCTCGGGCTGGCCGCTGCGCCTGCTGCACGCCATCGGCGGCCTGCTCGGCTGGCTGGTCTGGCTGTGCTCGCCCACCTACCGCCGCCGCGTGCGCATCAACGCCGGGCTGGCAGGCGTGCCGGCGGCCGCGCGGCGGCAATCCATCGCCGCGGCGGGCCGGATGGTGGCCGAGACCCCGTGGCTGTGGCTGCGCGCGGACGACGCCGAACTGGCGCGCCGGGTCAGCTGGCGCAATCCCGAGGTCCTGGACGCCATCGTGGCCGCGCGCGAGCCGCTGCTGCTGCTGACGCCCCACATGGGCAGCTTCGAGATCGCGGGGCGCGCGTACGCGGCCCGCCACGGCCAGGCCAAGCCGATCACCGTGCTGTACAGGCCCGCGCGCCAGCAGGCGTTGCGCGAGTTCCAGGAGCAGGCGCGCCAGCGCCCGACGATGCCCACGGCGCCCGCCAACCTGGCCGGCGTGCGGCAGATGCTGCGCGCGCTCAAGCGCCGCGAGACCGTCGGCCTGCTGCCCGACCAGGTGCCGCCCGACGGCCAGGGCGTCTGGGCGCCCTTCTTCGGACAGCCCGCCTACACGATGACGCTGGCCGCGCGCCTGGCGCAGCAGACCGGGGCGCGCTGCATCGTGCTGCGCGGCGAACGGCTGCCGCGCGGCGCGGGCTACGTGATCCACGTCAGCGAGCTCGTGCGGCCGCTGCCCGCGGGCACCGACGCCGCCGCCCAGCTGGAGGCGGCCACGATCATCAACGAGACGATGGAACAGGCGATCCTGAGCGATCCCGGCCAATACCTCTGGGGGTACAACCGCTACAAGTCGCCGCGCTCCGCCGAGACACCCGACCCCGTGCCCCGCGCCGAAGGAACCGAATGAACGCCGTCGCGCGCGGGGTGCTGGGCCTGCTCTGGCTCCTGAGCTGGCTGCCGCTGGCCGTGCAGGCCGCGCTGGGCCGCGGCCTGGGGCGGCTGCTGTGGGTCGCGGCCCGCTCGCGCCGTCACGTCGCGCTGCGCAACCTCGAGCTCACGATGCCCGGCAAGAGCGAGGCGGAACGCCGCGCCATCGCCTACGAGAACTTCCAGTGGATCGCGCGCAGCTTCCTGGAGCGCGGCCTGCTCTGGTACGCATCGCCGGAGCGGCTGCGCCGGCTGATCCACGTGGAGGGCGACCCCGGCTTCGCCGAGCGCGAACCCGGCGCGGTGATGTGGCTGGTGCCGCACTTCGTGGCACTCGACGTGGCCGGCCAGGCCACGCAGCTGTTCCAGGGCCGCACCGTCGGCTCGATCTACCAGAGGCAGAGCATTCCGGCCTTCGACAAGGCAATCCGCGCCGGCCGCTTGCGCTTCGGAAACGGCGACATCTACTCGCGCCACGAGAAGGCGCTGCCGCTCATCCGCGCGATCCGCCGCGGCGTCGCGTTCTTCAACCTGCCCGACATGGACTTCGGCCCGCAGGAAGCCGCGTTCGTGCCCTTCATGGGCGTGCCCGCGGCCACGCTGCTGGCGCCGTCGAAGATGGCCAGGTCGCTGAAGATGAAGGTGCAGCCGGTGGTGGCCGAGATCCTGCCCGGCGGCCAGGGCTACCGCGTGCGCTTCCTGGATCCATGGACGGACTTCCCCACCGAGGATCCCGTGGCCGACGCCACGCGCATGAACGAGTGGATCGCATCCGAGGTGCGGCGCAACCCGTCGCAGTACTACTGGGTGCACAAGCGGTTCAAGACGCGGCCGCCGGGCGAGGCGAGCCTCTACTGACGTCGCTTCCGGCGCTGCCGCGCGAGCGCGTCAAGAGAAAGTCGAGGGAGCGGCGGATCCGGCTTGTATGGTGTGGGTGTTGGGGTGGAGGGCCTGATTCCGGACATCGGCCTGGACCGACTGGCAGAGACTGCCCCCACCCTGCCCAACAGCGTCGATAAGGAACTGCGCGGCTCCGCCCTGAC